>ERZ869925.471-NODE-471-length-29624-cov-13.303189_pt1 | contig 29624 bp, 40 predicted proteins | sample MGYA00579311_ERZ869925 | MGnify/ENA primary metagenome ERZ869925 (study PRJEB32216, sample SAMN09231817) | wastewater metagenome | place: USA: Maryland | collected 2016-07-30 | study: EMG produced TPA metagenomics assembly of the PRJNA472060 data set (Reclaimed...
GTTTAAAAAGAAAGGGGTGGATCGTATAAGCTCCTAACAGATAAGTGTCATTGCTACCGTCCTCCTCTCCGGGCAACGCTACTCCCGGCGTAGTAATTCTCTTTCGCCACCTACCGTTTTTCTCCACTCCCCTTCTTTCAAAGAAACTTATCTGCGACTGTGGCAGGATTCGTAATATTTCCAAAAATATAATCTTGCCTTTTTGTACCCAGGCCGCTTCATCACCTGTTTAAATATACGGGTATCTATAGATTTTATTTTGCTAATTTTTACAAAATTTTTATTCCCACGTACATTAACAATATTAGCACCAGATTCATACATTTGTTTTATGAGTTCCCTTTCTTTTTTAAGAACCTCTTTTTTGTCGGGCGAATGGTAAACTATTGTAAGTTTAGGAAAATTACCTTTTTTAAGTATTTCGTATACCCGAAATCGAGTGTACAAATTGTTGCCGGAAACATGATAGTAAAAACGATTCACCGGCTGCCCTGATGATCCTACATAAAAAACAACGCCTCTATAAGATATAGTATAAACGTAATCCATACAGCAAATATAATGTAATTTTTTACAACACAAAATATTTTTTTATTTAAATTTTTACACTATCTTAGCGCCCATGAAAGATACAAAACTTAAACAACAAATTAAGGCCAGGGGCATGAATATTGGCTTTATTGAAAGCCAGGCCGGCCTGCCCCGAAATACCCTGTACAATCATATAAACGGCGCAAAGCGACTGCCGGCTGGGCATCTGCCTGCCTTAAAAAAAACTTTAAAAAAATACAAAATAAATTTGGTAGTGTAATTTTTTACACTTATCTTTGTTCTATATTTAATTACTCACTAGACGTTATGCTAAACATTCAAACATCCCCCGCCATCCCCTTCGACTGCCTGCAATTAATGCGGCTGGTACAGGAGGTGGAGTTTAAACTTGCAGGGCAGGAAAGTATCTGGTGTCTGGCTGTTAAGGGTGCCATCCGATCTAACAAGCCCGCCCGTGTTATCCTCGATACCATCAAAGACATGGCTACCGATAACTACAACGCCGTGGCGGATGTGTTGGGTATATCGCTCACCAATAAAATACTGAACGTATGAATAATAGATTACTTTGCATTGACCTACCTAAAACCGTAGATAAAAATGCTGGGGCTATGCCAATTATTAAAGTTGGAGATGTTTACCATTTAAATCAGGATTGTTATGGAGACGGTATGTTTTATGAATTGGTAGAACATATTGGGTACGCTTACGCATCACGTTGCTTTATCCCCTGCTCCGACATTGACGAAACAACCTTTGAAAGGTATAAAAAACCCGAATGGCAGTTTATTGCAAAAGGTAAAGACACTTCTGGTGTTGAATATAACCTTTATATACAAAAATGATCTCATCACGGACCATATCGTTTAACGAATCGGCCTATCAAGCGCACATTCATAGCCTGCTCGAACCTGAATCAGTTATCATCACCGGAACCAGGCGCAGGTACCATGAAATAAAGCGCAACGTGGTTATTACAAACCCGTCACCGGATAACAGGACAGAGGATGAGATTGAACGGTCGGAGGATGAGTGGTTGGGGGAGCGTGGAATAACAACTAAAAATTACTAACCATGTTTATATACTCTGGCATCATAAGCCTATGTAAGGCCCCGTTCATATTCTGTATTCGTATGGCAGTTGCTATACTGGTATACGCATTCCGGACGGATCATAAATAACTGACCGGATCATTCATAACCGCTTGGGGGTGTGAGTTGATGTTAAGACGGTCAGCAACCCCGGTATAGAAACACGCCGGGGTTTACTTGGTAACCAATAAAATAAACGATATGCAATTACAGAAAGCAACCAGAAAGAAATCGAAGTTACGACTGAACTTATCTGGCCCGTCGGGTAGCGGGAAAACATACTCAGCCCTTCTTATGGCAAAGGGGCTTATCGGTACATGGGATAAAATCGCTGTTATTGATACAGAGAACGGGTCTGCTTCGCTGTACGATCATCTTGGGCCGTTCCAGGTTATTGATCTGCAGGCCCCATTTACCCCGGAACGTTACATAGAGGCCGTAGATATATGCCTTAAAGCCGGGATGGAATGTATAATACTTGACAGTAGTAGCCACGAATGGTCTGGCGCTGGTGGTTGTATTGAAATAAACGAAGGCTTGGCATCGGCTAAATACCGAGGCAATACATGGTCTGCATGGTCTGAAACAACCCCAAGGCATGATGCCTTTGTTCAAAAGATACTGCAATGCCCGGCGCATGTTATTACTTGCACGAGGTCAAAGATGGAAACCGTAATGACTGAAGATAAGAAAGTAAAGAAGCTGGGCATGAAAGACATTCAGCGTGATGGCTGGGAGTACGAACTGACTGTATCGCTGAATATCGACCGGGATACCCATAAAGCAACGGCATCAAAGGACCGCACAGAGGTTTTTGAAAAGATGGCACCATTTATCATTACCGAACAAACCGGCGAACTTATCCGCCAGTGGTGTGAACAGGGTATTGAGCCACCTAAGCCAACGCTAACGGATAAGCAAGTCGCAGCTTACGCACTAAGGACACCGAATGAGCAGGGGTTACTGGAGAAGATCAAAAGTTCCTTTACCCTCACCGCCGGCCAACTCGCCACCCTCAACCCGTTCCAGGCTACGGTTATTGCCGAGGCGGCGGAGTGAGTATGATTCCGTACATAACAGGAACTGTATTTGTAAAGAGGCCAGTAATGTCATCTGGTGGTTACAGATTAAACAGCCACAAAATTGTTATGTCTATAAGGTATACATCAAAAGAAATGAGAGCGCAGATACTTAACCAAGTAAGACCACTGCTTTATTCCGATAAGCTTTATGTGTCTATACTTCCTGATGTACCGGATGACATTGTTTATCGTAAACCATTTTTTTATTCATCAAAAACACATCATACATGAAACACTTCTTAGAACTAACACCAGAGCAATTTGAAAACATCGATACCCCGTTCCTTACCCTAATGAAGTCAACGTACTCAGCCGGTGATGAACTGGTTGTAACCGTGGATGGCCGCCGGGAGCAGGCTATACTTGGTATATCCATGGTGATCAAAGAGAAGGTCAACGCTCATTACTGTTACCTTTGTCTGACCGGAATTGATGATACAAAAAATTTATTCACACGCAATCTGAGCCAAACAGGCGCAGAGGGTTAAACCAGTCCGCCCACTTCACGGGTAGTAAAATTATGGAAGTAAAAGCAAAGTTAGAACAGCTACACGATGTGGTAGAGCGTGGCAACTTCAGATCACGCAAAGTATGGGTAACAACAGAAGACAACCCACAATTTCCGCAGACCATTGAAATAGAACTTCAGCAGAACAAGGTTGATATAATGAATGGCATAGCCATCGGTGCGCAGGTTATACTTCACCTGAACCTGCGGGGCCGGAAGTGGACGAACCCGGAAGGTGGTAAGGTGAGCGTATTTAATAGCCTGGTATGCTGGAAGGTTGTTGCAGATGGTAGTGAGCAGCCGTCGGTAGATCTTGGAGCGGGGCAGGAGGCACCGGAGTTAGAACCCGGCTTGCCATTTTAGCGATCCATGGGAATGGCTAAAATCAATACCTGTAAGGCAAAAGCGAAAGCCACAGAAGCGAAAAATTATAACCCATGGTAAATATGATCTTCGCAAACTTTATTACGATGCCAGGGTTATAATGTACAAGCGGGATCTTCCAAAACTGTGGGCGGCTGGATTTTATTATGAGTGCAAGTTCCCGGATATAACAAAGACAAACGGAACGATGAAATACATCCGTGATGTTTTGAATAACTTTGGGCATAATGCAGATCGTAATAATACAATGGGCATACCTTACAGGGATAAGGTTACCGGCGAAACCAAGTGGAGAAAATCAGGGTCAACAACCGGTGCGACAGATATGTTCAATGATATTTTTGTACCTGGTTACCCAAAGGCGTTTAGCTGGAAGATAGAGGTTAAGAAAGGGAATGACGATCTGAACAAAGCGCAGACAAAATACCGGGATAAGATGAATAAGATAGGTGTCCTTAACTCTGTTATTCGGGTAGGAGAGTTGGATTTCTTTTGGGATGAATACTACAGGATTATGTCTCTGTAGGCCGGCGGAGAGTATTTTTTTATTCATAGTTTTGAGGAGTTTTTAATGTTATATGATACGTTATGATTGAACTGCTACACACCGACTGCATGGAGTATATGGCAACTCTGCCTGATAAGGCATTTGAACTGGCTATTGTTGATCCGCCGTATGGTATTAATGTTGCTAAGATGGCATACACACAAGAAGATAATAGACCTTGTAGACAAAAAAATGGGACAATACTTACTGTTAAAAAGTTAAAATATAAGCATGGGGATTGGGATAATAATATTCCTACAGACGAATACTTTAATGAATTAAAAAGGGTTAGTAAAAATCAAATAATTTGGGGGTGGAATTATTATGGTAAAGATTGGGGGAAAGGACTGATTAAATGGAATAAGTTAGTCCCAGAAGGAGTAAGTTTTTCTTCCTACGAGTATGCTTTTTGTTCTTTAATTGATTATGAAATTGAATTTAAATACTTATGGGCAGGATTTTCACAAGGGATTTCCTTAACTGAACCAACTAAACAAAGAGGTAATAAAAAGCTAAACGAAAAAAGAATTCACCCCACCCAAAAACCCATTGCCCTTTACCGTTGGCTTCTGCACAACTACGCCAAACCCGGCGACCGGATACTCGACACCCATCTCGGAAGCGGTTCCAGCGCAATAGCAGCGCACCAGATGGGTTTTGACTTCGTGGGTTGTGAACTCGATAAGGATTATTACGATGCCGCCTGTAAGCGGTTTAAATTAATGACAGCACAACAAACCTTAGACTTATGACCACCCCACCCACCACCCGCACCGACCGCCAGGTACTTGCCTTGCAGCGGCAGGCCCGTAAATACCCAAGCGCTAAGAAGAAGATAAAGCAGATCAAAGAAAAGAAACGGTTGAGTGATTGGCTTTCGCAGTAATGCCGTATCTTAGCTTGACCGCACTTGTAGGATAAGTGTATTAACTTATTGGCCTCATTAGCGGATCGGCATCCTACGCCGGTCCTTTGCTTTTGGGGCCAACTTTATTTTATGGAAAAAACGTTTTACAGTAGTCATCTAAAAACAGACGTTACAGTAAGTATTAATGAAAATGCTGTAATATTTTTATGGGGGCGTGAACATTTTTATGATTTTGATTTGACTGATTGGCCTGCAATCCGGGAAAGAATGAAAGAAAAGAAATGGTTTACTAACGGCATGGACGAATTTTTAACTCAAAACCTACAGCCATGCTAACCACAATCTTCAACGAATACAGGGAACTTGGACTGGAGGTTATCCCAATAGAATGGGATATCAAAACAAAGCAACCGGTTTCTCACCGGCTATGGGGTGATGGTAAGCCGCTGGATTTATACAGTAAACACAACGGCCTGATGATCCACACATCCGGTAACATTCATTGCTTTGACTTCGATATAAAAAACACTAAAGATAAAAACCTATACCACAAATGGTTTAACATAGTATCGAACCAGCAGCCGGAACTGATCAGCAAATTCTACATCGAACGTACCCGTAACGGCGGTTACCATGTATGGTTTGAATACCACAAAGATTTAAAGAAGCTGGCCCTGGCCGATAACGAAACCGGGGCAGAAGTAATTGCCTTGTACGCCGGGGGTCCATTGGTTTATACCTACCCCACGCCCGGGTATGAGATTGTAAACGGATCTATGCAGGACCTGCAGCCGGTAACAGAGCAGGAGTTTAATTACCTCATTGAAACGTCGCAATACTTCAACGAATATAAACCGTCTTATGACCCTAATGTAAAAGCCGTGTCTTACCCGGAAGGCATGGAATCATTCTGTCAGCAGTTCGACACCAAAATAAGCGATGATGCCTGGATAAAGATACTCGGTGAAATTGGGCTTGTACCGCTCCCAAATTACAAATACAGCACTAAAGACAAGTTCGTGGCCTTCCGCAGGGCAGATAGTCAGTCACCAGCGATCAGCGCAAAAGCTTACTTCCATACAAAGCGGGTGATGATCTTCTCGGCCAGTCTGCACCGGTACCCGAACTGGCACAATAAACATGAATATCCGGTATGGTCGCTACCGCCTTCGTTTGTGTTGTTTTATAGCAATAACCGTAGCTGGCCTGCAGCATTTGAACAGATGGAGGCTATCGCCAACGCAGAAGGCATCGACTGTACACCGGTAAGCCTTTATAAAGGAGAGTTCCCGATCGATGTTTTCCCAGGGGCTATACGCCGGTCAATGATGGAGGTATCACAGGCCCGGTCGTTGGCCCCTGAGTTCCTGGCAACATCGGCCCTTTGGACGGTAAGCAGCCTTGCCGGCACACACTACACCAGCGACTTCAACGGTGATGCTAAAAACATATTATTCTGCCTCTTAATCGCCCCGGTATCCGTGGGTAAAACACCGGCGTATAAATCCATTGCTGAAACTCCTCTCAAAACCATTCAAGAAAACGAAGATCATAACTTCAAGCAGGCCATAGCTGAATACACGGCCGCCGATGATACCAAACGAAAGAAACCCCGGCAGTTCATCCCGTTTGCAGTTGATGGTACCACCGAAGGCTATGTAGCCCTGTCAATGGATCAGCCGAACGGAATCGGGGTTTACCATGACGAGGCCGAAACAATCTTTAATGCCGGGTCGTTCAAGGGAACCAACGATGCAATCAGTTTTTTCACCCAATGCTTCAGCGGGGGCCGTTTTACCCAAGTAAGGGCTGACCGGGATAAAGAACGTGTTGTACCGAACCTGAATATTAACCTGATGATGGGTACGCAGCCCGGCCGGCTTAAAAATATATTCACCGAGGACCGGTTAGCCAGCGGGTTTGCTTCCCGGTTTATAATGGTAGAATCGGATTACCTGGAACTCAACACAGATACAGATCCATTTGCCCGTTCAAAAGAGATGTGCACCGAGTGGGTAGAGTTGCTGCAGACCCTATACCGGTCAGGTGCAGCCTATAATGCCGGGGAGTTTAAGCAGATCGAAATACGCTTTGCTGAAGGCGCTAAGAACAGGTACCGGGAACTTTACCGTGAAAACATGAAAGAGGCTAATAAGCGCATCCTGAGTAAGGCTGAACAGTATATTATCGGCACCGAGGCTAAGATGTCAGCATACTTCCCACGCCTTACCCAAATACTGGCTATAATGCACGATCCTTTGACGCCACAGATCACGGTTAAAATAGTAGATGATGCCTACCGGCTGTACAAATACTTCGCTAAATCTACCATGGCAATTATCGGTAAACTATCGGCTGAGATTGATACCGGGTTGCCGAACCAGCTTGAATTATTGTACCAGGCATTGCCTGATGTGTTCACCGCAAAAGAGGCATCCGAAACCTGCACACGGTTAAACCTTGATCCAAGAAGATTTGAAGTATCTGTAAGGCGGAAGGATTTTAAAACGCTGTTCAGGCGTATTGAACATGGAAAGTATCAGAAAATCTGACGGCTTAAAATTAAGCCATGATCATTTCACCCGGGAAACCCCGGGTTTTTTAATGCCAAATACACTAAATCCACTGCATTTACACTACTTCAAAACAAATACCAGTAAGGATATACACTATTTCCACTGTATTTGTAAAGGTATTATTATATAAAACTCTATATATTTATAGAGAGGGATTACCACTAATTTCTGAAATTTAGTGGATTTAATGGATTTGATTGATTACCATTATGTTGTGCGTGTATTTGTAGTGTATTTGTAGTGTAAATGGTGGATTTGCCCCGGGATGATAATTGTTGCGTTGTTTCTCAAACATTTTGCCATCTCAAAACTTCACCGTAATTTCGGGGTATGGCAGATGAAGTAACAAATATGGGCGGCAGACCGGCTAAATTTGACAATCCAGAGGATTTGCAGAAAAAAGTGGATGAATACTTCGATTGGGCAAAACAGGAAAATAACGGCATAAAAACGATCACAGGGCTTGCTTTGTTTTTAGGTTTTGAATCCAGGCAGTCAATTTATGACTACGAAAAAGACGGTACGTTTTCTTACATTATAAAAAATGCACGATTGAGAGTTGAGGAGGGGTATGAGGAGAGATTACATACCTCTACACCCACTGGCGCTATTTTCGCCCTGAAAAACATGGGCTGGAAAGACAAGGTAGAAACCGGGTTTACTGATAATGATGGGAAGGATGTGAGCCCGGTTCAGATATATTTGCCTGGGAAATAAACGCCACTCGTTCACCCGATTGGTGAATAAGTTAAAATAATTTTTTCCTATGAAATAATTTACTACATTGCATAACAACCGTTCGGAGGCGGTGAAAATCTTAAGCGACTGGATCTCCTCCGAGTGAAGGTCGCTTGTTTTATTTATGAACATAATAGATCGTTGCATATTTGATTTTTCAGGTAATAAAAACTTAGGCGCTGCATACAATATCGCTATGAGTGAAGCACCGGAAGAATCACATGTTTGCCTTCGTGATGGTGATACATGCTGGCTTACTCCTGATTACGGTGTGCATCTTGCAGAATACGTTCGGTTGCATCCAAACGCTGTGCTAACGTGCTGGACTAACCGAATAAATGAAAGGGCGGAGCAACAGTACTTTGATACTATAACTGATGCACCATATCCATCGGCTAAAGACTTTTCAATTAGAAATAACACGGACATTAAAGTACATTTAAAGAAATCGGAATTAATGAAGGGGTATTTATACAACGTAACCCCCCTACACGGCTTCGTTTCGGGCTTCTGCCTGGTTGTACCAAAGTCAGTATGGAATAACCATAAGTTTGCTGAGAAGCAAGTTTATGAAGACCGTGGGCCACACAACTTGTTGGGTGTTGATAACGACTTTACCAACAGAGTACGGGCAGCGGGTGTTCCTGTGCTAAGAATGGATGGGTTGTATATCTGGCATACTTACCGATTGTTAACAAATTCAAGCGATCATTTAAAATAATGCTATCCACCACCGACATATTCAACGTGCTGCAAACGAACCGTCCCGTATCTATCATCCGGGCTGGCGATGGGGAAAAGATCGTATTGGAATCAAACAAGGGCTTACCTGAATACCAACTTTGTATCAAGTCAGTTATGGAGCGGCAGATGGGTTATGAGCCAACAATGGGAGATGTGTCAAAGATCCGGGAAAACCTGGTTACTGCTTACGGCGCTGCGGATATAGTAGGATTACCCGCACAAAAGAACCTTGCCGATTTAAACAGCCATTGGCGTGGGGTTGAAAAAGTCGTTAAGCCGTTGTGCAATACAACAAAGTTCACATCAACAGATGTAGCTTATGATATGCTTTACAACGGTATGATTGATAAATGGCTTACCGGAAAGAAAACGATTGTATATATCGGATGCCGGGATATTGATGAAGGATTGCGCAGGAGATACGGAACCGTAACCATTAACAGCTACATCATTGCCCCGGAAGCTAAGTTTACCAGTGGTTACGAAGGCAGAAGGCACTACCCGGAAATGTTTAACGAAATGGAATGGTGGCTGGACGCTGCTAAATGTGCAGGGAACCCTTGTTTAGTTGGTGCCGGTGTTATTGGTAAGATATACTGCAACTGGATGCGTGACCGTGGTGGCGTGGCCTTTGATATCGGTGCCGTCATGGATCTGTGGGCAGGGTTCAGTACCAGGGGACCGGGCAGGGGGTTAGATGCTAAAGATGAAAGTTATAAATTGTAAAACTATGGTGAAAAAATTAGTGCATGGATTTTTCTGGATATGTGATAATCATGCCAGTAAAATGGTTGATGTGTGTGTGTTAGGTATAATTGCATGTTTAATTACAGCGTTTTTATTATGAACATCTACTCCGCCATAGAACCAACGCAAGTGCTGCATATCATCAACCGTAAACGTGATATTGACCCAGGACGTAAAGACTTGGTTGAGGATGACCAGTTTATTCAGGTTGCAACGATAAAGCAGCCACAAGGAAAGAAGTTTAACCCGCACCGGCATATCATGTACCCACGTCACGAAGTGTACATCACGCAGGAAAGCTGGGTTGTTATCTCCGGGTTGGTTAAAGTAACGCTGTACGATCTGGATAACTCGGTACTGCATGAAGATGTTTTAGAACCCGGCGATTGCAGCATAACTTTGCAGGGAGGCCACAACTATGAGTTCCTTCAGGATGGTTTGGTATATGAGTTTAAGACGGGGCCGTATTTGGGAACTGAGAAAGATAAAGTTTTGATATGAAAATAATCATCACCACGTCCGATAATTATCATCACCTGCTCCCGGTGTTCTTTTACCTGTACAACAAATACTGGGGTGAACCGTTTGAACTTGTTGGGCATAAAAAACCGGAATGCGAACTACCGGATAACTGTACATGGGTATCAACGGGAGAGCAGCTTGGCCCAAAAGAATGGAGTACACAACTACGGCCTTACTTCGAGCAGCAGCCGGATTGGTTTGTGTGGATGATGGAGGACACGTTTATAAAAGAGATGGTAAAGTTTACCAACTACGTTGCTGAGTTGCCAATGGGTAAGCTATGTCTAACCGATGACGTTAGTAAGCGTGAACATACCAATAACGGAACTTACTTAACCGCTCACCCCGAATCCAGGTACCGCCTATCAACGCAGCCATCAATATGGAATAAACAATATCTTTTACAATACCTGAAGCCGCACATGACCCCGTGGGAGTTTGAAACGCAAGACCCAAAGAATGACGGCTGGGATGTTATCGGGTTTGTTTACCCTCCAGTAAAACACAACGAAGGCGTTCGACGTTTCGATATTCACAAACTTAATCTTGACGGTATGTCCCAGGAAGATATTGACCACATTAAAACTATTGCGCCGTGGATGACAAAATAAAACTGCATATTGGGTGCGGATCACATGACTGGCCGGGATGGGTTAATATTGACAGGCAGAACTTGCCGCACATAAAACATCACAGCGTTACAAAGCTGCCATTCAAAGACGCAACTGTAAGTCTGATATACAGCAGCCATCTTATCGCATACTTTGACCAAAAAGAAATAATACCAATATTGAAAGAATGGAATAGGGTGCTGAAGGTAGGCGGCACACTCAGAATATCAACTCCTGACTGGCAGGTTATGCGCAAATTCGATAAGCCATTGTTAGGCCCCATATTTGGCAAGATGAGCGAACCGCCGATATACCATAAAACAATTTATGATATTGATAGCCTTACAGACGTTTTGCTTGCCGCAGGTTTTTACAAGATACGCAGGTACGACCACACTAAAAACGAGCATGATGATCACAGTGCGGCATATCACGAAGGCAGGCTTATTTCACTAAACATTGAATGTACCGCATGAGATGGATGATAAAAGATAAGCAGCTTAAAGATTACCTGCAGGCGTGTAAGAACGCAGATCTGTCAAATATTGAAAGCGACGGAGTGTTGATGAATATGTTTAACACCTTGCAGAACTACCGGGCGCACATGCAGCGGATGGTTGGGTATTTCGGGCCGCTGGATGGTATGCGCATTTGCGAGATCGGTGGTGGTTATGGCGGCCAGTGTAAGATGATATGTGAAATGTATAAGCCTGCGCTATATCATATCATTGATCTGCCAGAAGTTTGTGAGTTACAGCGTAGGTATTGCAATGCTGAATGTTATACTGAACCAACGGGCCAGGAGTACGACCTTATAATAAGCAACTATGCACTTAGTGAAATTATCGACAATAAGCCGTATATTGATGGCGTGTTGCGGCGTAGTGAGCATGGGTATATTGCGTGTAATACTGATTTTGTGCAGTTAGATTGGCCGCATTTTAAGTACATGGATATTGAAGGTGAACGAAAAGAAAATTATATATTGGTATGGTAAGTTGGTTTAAAAAGAAAAGGAATACAGATAAAATTATTCATCCAGCGATGTCGCATGGAACACAGCGAATGTTAGAAGATATGGCAAAAGAAGATGAAAAAATGCACGATGCTATTATACGCTCAAATAAACCTGAACTTAAGGGATTATTACCACAGCCCGACTGGTCAACCGTAGCAGAGTTTGAACGCAGCATAGCCGAGTTCTTTGGCGCACCGTACGCCGTTTCGGTTGATAGCTGTACGCATGGGCTGGAGTTGTGTTTGAGGTATAAGGAAGTTGAATATATTGAGGTACCAAAGCGAACGTATCTCTCTATACCTGTGTTAGCATTTAAGACAGGAATTGATTTTGATTGGGGCAATATTACGTGGGAAGAGGCTTATTGGCTAAATGATTTAATAATAGATGCTGCTACCATGTGGCGCAAAGATTCATACCAACATAATACCTTCATGTGCCTCTCCTTCCAATACCAAAAGCACCTTAGTTTAGGCCGTGGCGGCATGATACTTTGCCCGGATGAACAAAGCTACAACCAACTAAAGAAGATGTCATACGATGGCAGGTTGCCGGGTATTCCGTGGCGGGAACAGGATATTGACACAATGGGGTATCATTACTACATGACCCCGGAAACCGCTGCGCTTGGGCTGCAGAAACTGCCTGATGCCATTGCAACGCCACCGAGGATATGGAGTTATGCGGATTATCCGGACTTAACTAAAATGAAATTATGGGCAAAATAGCATTCATCACCGGAATTTCCGGGCAGGACGGGGCTAACTTATCTGAATACCTTATTGGCTTGGGTTATGAAGTACACGGTATCATGCGCCGGCATTCTTACTCAGAAGCGCAGGATATGCGGATAAAGAACCTGCCGGTAAAAACATATTACGGCGATATGCTTGACACCGGGGGGCTGGAAAGGCTGTTGAAGCAGATACAACCCGATGAGATATACAACTTGGCTGCACAGTCACATGTAAGGGTATCGTTTGAAATACCGCAATTCACGGCGCAGGTTAATGCTATTGGAGTTCTTAATATTTTAGATGCTTATAAAAACGCCTGCCCAGGCGCTAAGTTTTACCAGGCCAGCAGCAGCGAAATGTTTGGAAGTTCGGTTGATGCCGATGACTACCAAAGAGAAACTACCCCAATGCTGCCGGTGTCCCCCTACGGTTGCGCAAAGCTGATGGCATACCACTTAGTGCGTACATACCGGGCCGCTTATGGCCTGCACTGCAGCAACGGAATACTGTTTAACCACTCAGGAATACACAGAGGATCTGCATTCGTTGAGCAGAAGATATGCAAAGCGGCGGTTAGGATTAAGTTGGGGTTGCAAAAGTCGCTTGAACTCGGCAACCTTTCAGCCTGCAGGGATATTGGTAATAGCAAGGATTATGTTCGGGCCATGCACCTGATACTGCAACAGGAGAAGCCGCAGGACCTTGTTGTGGCAACGGGTAATACATGGAGTGTTGGTGATATTGTCAGGTATGTGTACAGGCAACTTGATATTGATGTACCGGTTGAAGTAAACAGCCAACACTTCAGGCCGCAGGAACTTCAATACCTTAAAGGGGATAGCAGTAAAATACGATCACTTGGCTGGAAGCCTGAGTATACAACCGAACAGACCCTTGACGAAATGATTGCTTATTGGATGCGGCATTACAATGCGCTGGCCGATACTTCACCACATTTGCAAACAAGATGAAAGTATGTTACACGGCATTGTTCGGAGATCACGATGACCTGAAAGAACCTGCTATCATTACACCGGGCTGGAGATATGTTTGCTTCACAGATCAACCGGTAATATCTAAAGTGTGGGAGATAATACCAACGGATGTTATAGACACTCCACGCAGAACTGCCCGGTGGTTTAAGATAATGGGGTGGATAGATTGGCAGTATAGTATGTGGGTTGACGCATCGTTTACTATAACATGCGATCTGAACGAATGGTGGGCCAAAAGGTTTGTATCGCCCTTCAGCGCAGCAAGGCACCCGTTAAGAACAAGCATCTACGCTGAAGCAAGGGCCTGTATTGCTAACGGCAGAGATCCGGAAAAAAAGGTAGAGAAACAATGGCTTAGGTATCAGTCTTTGGGATTTCCAGACCACCAGGGGATAATAACCAGCGGCATCTTACTGCGTGAAAACACACCGGAATGTATTCAGCTACATGAAGCGTGGTGGCGTGAATTATCAGAACAATCAGACCGTGACCAGTTGGCGTTTGCTTTCGTATCTTTGGGTAGTAAATTGGTAACAACATACCAATGGGATTACGGAAGCCGGATGCAGAAAGATTTTTTATATACTAAACATAAGGGGCAATGATAACACACCACACCGATCTGCTTAACGCATTGATTGAAAAGTATAATCTTGTACAGGCATATCTTGAAATTGGTATAAATAATCCAGATGCTAACTTTAATAAAATTAATGCCTTGTATAAAATAGGCGTTGACCCGTGCTTAACAACACAGCGAATTGACAACGGTATATTAATAGGTAAAACAAGCGATGATTATTTTAACACAGAATTGGGACCATTCGACCTCGTCTTCATCGACGGCCTGCATCACGCCGACCAGGTAAAACGTGATTTTGAAAACTCCTTGCGTTGCCTATCTGATAACGGCTTTATTGTTATTCACGATGTGTTGCCGGAGAACGAGGAGGGAACGATTGTACCACGCCAAACGAAACGGTGGTGGGGTGATGTTTATAAGTGGGCGATGACGATAGGGCAGTACACCGAAATACAATATAAAACATTTAATATTGATAACGGGTGCATGTTGGTATGGCGTTGTCCAAAAAGGCTTTCAAACCCAGCATCATTGCAATACCCTATGACTTGGGGCAACTATCTGTTGCACGGCCGCACCCTTATGAATGTCACCGATGAAGTCAACATCTAAACGCATACAGCCGCAGCCTGGTTACCAGGAAATGGCTTTGATGTCAAAGGCTGATATTGTGATTGGTGGTGGTGCGGCTGGAGTAGGTAAGACTTTCACGCTACTTCTTGATCCTTTGTACGATATATCTAACCCAAAGTTCGGCGGGGTAATATTCCGCCGGACTTCCCCGCAGATACGATCACAAGGCGGCCTGTGGGATACTTCTTTTGAACTGTACCCGTTCTGCAAAGCAACCCCAAAGGAAACTACATTAGAGTGGTTGTTCCCGTCTGGTGCCACCATGAAATTCAGCCATCTGGAATATGAGAAAAACATCTACGATTGGCAAGGCGCACAGATCCCGTTTATAGGGTTTGATGAATTACCGCACTTCAGCGAAAAGATGTTTTTTTACCTGCTCAGTCGTAACAGGTCTACATGCGGGGTAAAGCCACGTGTACGGGCCACCTGTAACCCTGATCCGGATTCTTGGGTTGCTGCGCTTATTGAATGGTGGATAGATCCGGATACCGGGCTGCCGATACCAGAACGTAACGGCGTACTTCGTTACTTCATAAAGTACGGCGATGCGTATATATGGGGTGATAGTTACGAAGATGTAGTGGCAAAGGCGGCACACATACTGGAGCCATTATTGGAAAAATCCGGCCTGCAGGCAAGCGACTTTATCAAGTCTATAACCTTTATTTCAGGCAGCATTTACGATAACAAAATACTTACAGAATCGAACCCTGAGTACCTGGGAAACCTGTTAAGCCAGGACGAACAAACAAGGGTGCAGTTGCTTGACGGTAACTGGAAAATGCAAATAAGTGATAATGATGTGTATAATTATTATAGTTTTGCAGGTGTATTCGATAACGTACGTGAGGTTGAAAGCCGTGGTACATACATAACGGCCGATATTGCAATGAAGGGTAGTAACAAGTTTGTGGTTTGCCTTTGGCGTGGTTTTGAGTTGGTTGATATTGAGATAATGAATAAGTCTGATGGCAAGCAGGTTATAGATATGATCAGCGAGGTGGCTAAGTTCTGGAATGTACAAAATCGTTATATTTGTTATGACAGCGATGGCGTTGGTAACTATATCGATGGATTTATAAGGGGCGCACAACCATTTAGCGGAGGGTTGCCACCACTTGAAGCGCTGGATAAAGCGAGTGGAGTAGTGCAAAAAGAAAACTACTTCAACTTAAAGACGCAGTGCTATTATAAATCCGGTGCCAGGGTGGAAAGGGGTGAAGTAAAAATATCGCAGCATGTAGCCAGCAAGATGTACGACGATAAGATGACGGTGAGGCAAAGGTTCATGCACGAGCGGAAGGCAATAAAGCGGGATAAGGTAGATCACGATGGTAAATTGAGAATACTGCCTAAAGAACAGATGAAGGTTATATTGGGCGGAGATAGCCCGGATCTTATGGATGCCTTTATGATGAGGGAATATTTTGAACTAAAACCGGTTAGGGTATTTTCAGCCGCAAAATATTAAACTATGTTAGACATTTTCGGGATAAAAAAACTCAAAGCACAGAACCAGCAACTTGCCAACGCTGTGCAATATCTCCAGACATTCAACCGGGCAAAATCAATAGAACAAATCCGAACAATGATATTCCCTAACTGGCAATCAGTTAAGGAAATTGAGGCTTATATAATCTTCGATGATGTTTATTCTGTGGTATCGAGATTAGCAACATCTTCCGCACAGGTTGACTTGGTTTGTTACAATGATACCACAAACGAAGAACTCCCGCCTACTGATCCGATGTGCAAATACATCAAAACGCTTACGCTGGGAGAAAAAGAAATAATGTACACATGGTTGTACCTAACCGGGGAGGTTTTTATGTTTAAGGATCGTGTACAGTTTGGCCCGGATAAGACGAAATTGAAAACCCCGTTCATGCACCCGTCGTTTATGACGGTCATTTTAAGTGATGTGTTCCCTAACCCTATTATAGGTTACAGATACCAGGACACACAAACAACTTTTACGCTGAATGCCGATGAGGTTATTTATGCAAAATATTTTAACCCAACTACCCGGTATAACGAACGCCACCGGGGCATGTCTCCAATCAAAGCGCTGGCACAGAGGCTAACAAGGCTGCAGGCCAATATGAGTGCGTCGGTATCACAGATGCAGAACGGAGGCGTGCCATCTATTGTGTACGATAAATCGGTGGGTGTTGAACAGCGGTACGGTTCTGGTGGTGTTGCACAGAATAATGAAGTAACGATATCCGGGCAGCATAAAGATAATTTCGCCCGGTTCCTTCGTAACCCGGAAAACAAAGGAGCGCCGTACTTTACGGACGGGGAAATGGGTGTACTACCATTAGGATTATCGCTTGTAGAAATGGATGCGCTTGTTATGGGAGATGTTGACTTTGATAAGATATGTAACGCATACAGCATATCTTCTGTGTTATTCAACAATAAAAAAGCGTCTACTGAAAGCAACGTAAAGGAGATGCGCAAAGACATGTACACAAACGCAATCATTCCTAATGTGATGCGTATGTGCCATGCAATAACCCGTGGTACCGTAGATGTTTTTGGCGAAAACAAATGCTGCAAACCTGATATAAGCAAGATACCGGAACTTCAACAGGATCTTAAATCAAAGGCTGACGGATGGGCTGCATTGCCTGCTATTGTGATAAACGAGATGCGTGTCGCTATGGGTGAAGACGAGTTGACAGATCCGATAGCCGATGCGCTGATAATAAAAACAGGGTATCAACTTGCTGAAGACTTAACGATGTCAGTTGAGCCAATACCAAACACCGGAAATGACTACACAGGAAATTAAAATAATGGTTCATAACGCTATCCCGCTTGATCCAACATGCGAGGTTGCACGAAAAGCGCAGATAGCTGCCAGGGCTGCTGCCAGGGCGCTGATTGAAGAACTTATCCGTGAGGGTCAGCTAAAGCCTTACGAACCACGCACTCAGTTAAAGAATGACACCTACTGAACAACATCAATTCTGGTTGAAATTCCACAGATTTCAGATGCGTTATGAATTGATGTATGCGCCACGAATAAATAAAGCTCTTAAGGCGCAGGTACAGCAGTATATTAACAACAAAGATTTGATTTACGTTCGATCTGGCGGTTTATACGTTGTTCTGAATGATCTATACAAAACAACGGGTTCGGCCTGGGCATACAATACCCGCAAGCCGGTTAAAGCAGGGCAGATGGGATTTAGTGAACGTATTGTATCACTTATGCAGCAGTACTTCGGATTTAATCTGCTTAATGATGCTGAAGGTATCACACAAACAACCATAAGACTGATTGGCGAGGTATTATCTGAAGCCGCTATTGAGGGGTGGTCGTTCGATGAGATTGTATCGAAACTGGAGGCACCGGACTTCACAGCAACAAGGGCCAGACTTATAGCCCGTACCGAAACAGTTAACGCCGCAAACGCCGGTAGTATGTTGAATCTAAAATTATCCGGTGCTACAAAGAAAATATGGATATCCGCCAGGGATAGCCGGGTAAGGCCACACCACAAAGAGGTTAACCAGGTGATAATTCCGATAGGAGATAAGTTTAATGTTGGCGGTCGGTTAATGGATCACCCAGGCGATAAAGCAGGCGGCGCAAATGAATGTTGCAACTGCAGGTGTGCGGTTGCCGGAATTGTTTAAGTTATCAATCCTCTTCTAAGGTATGTTGCTACTAATTGCATTGAAGTAGAACAATTACACATCTTCCTGAGTATAAAAATTTTCTTTCGTAAGGCGTCTACGGACATTTGAAAGTGTGTTGCAATTTCTTTTGCAGTGTACCCGTCGGCCATCATTTTTACCATTTCGGCGTTAGTCATAGTATAAATTTATACAGTTATTTTGATATGGCAAAATGTTGCCTGCGTTAATGTATAATTTTACGGGTGATGAGCCACCTGTATCTATATAAAGCCGGTCATATTGCAGCATCCATAAAAGATGTTGATGGTAAAAAAGGGATTGTGACCGGGTATTTTTCAGCCTTCAATAACGTAGATTCGGATGGAGATATTATCCGTAAAGGTGCATTTGCAAAATCAATCCAGGAATGGGGGCCGCAATCTTCAACCCCACGTATCAAACATTTGATGAACCATAATAGTTCCCAGCCTTTGGGTAAAATAACCATGTTAGCTGAAGATCAGAAGGGGTTGTCTTATGAATCGCATACCGGCACGCATGCCCTGGGGATGGATTTTGTTAAGATGGTTGAAAGCGGGTTGATAACCGAACACAGTATAGGGTTCCGGACAATGAAGCGCAACCAGTTGCAGGATTATGAGGAATATTTAAAAAATCCGGATAAAGGTTGGTATGAACTTACTGACATAAAACTTTACGAAGGGTCAAGCCTCACGGCGTGGGGGTCAAACCCAAACACACCACTAACCGGGTTAAAGAGTAAGACTATTGAAGAGGTGGTACAATCTTACATTAACCGGCAAAAAAACATTGAAAAATTCTGTGCCAATACAACGGCCACAGACGAAACAATAGAACTCCTTTTGATTGAAAACAAACAATTAACACAGGTTATAATTCAGCTTACAGAGCAGTCTAAAAACGACACTCCACAGGTAGATATAGCCGGTTCAATCAAAGAGGCGTTCGCATCATTTCATAACTCATTAAAAAACTAAAAATGGAAGCCAAAGACATAAAAGACTTGATTGTTACGGAACTTGAGGCTACAAAAGCAGCCGTGATAAAAGTTGCTGATGACAACTCAAAAGCAGAAATCAAAAAAATGAATGACCTGGTTGAGCAAAAGTTTGCAGCCCTTAACCAGTTACCGGCTGATGTAAAGCCGGAGATGGTTACAAAAGCCATCGAAGATATTAAAACCATTGTTGCTGATTGGGCAGCTATGGAGAAGTTGGTTAAAGAAGGCCGATTCGCTGCTCCCGGCACGCAAGGTAAAACCTTTAACGAGGCTTTACCTATCGCCATGAAGGAGAATGCCGACAAGATCAAAAACCTGAAAAAAGGGGAAGGTGTTACCGTTGAACTCAAAGACATGACCTTTGGAAACGCCTTTACTTCAGCCGGTGCCAGCGTAACGTACGTTCGCCCCGGTATCATTGAACTTCCTAAACGTAAGCTGCATATCCGGGAATTGCTTCAGGGCGGCGGAATGGGGGCAAACAGTACGTTTGATTACGTTAAGGAGATAACCGGAACCGGCTCAATAGCAAATGCCGCTGAGGGTGCAACAAAAGCACAGTTTGGCCTTAAATTGCAGGAATCCAGCGTTTACGCTGAGTGGATTGCCGGTTTTATGGTTATGTCAGTGAACCTGCTTGATGACGTTGAAGGCATGACAACATTCCTGCAGTCACGTTTACCTGAAAAGCTGATGAGGGCCGAAGACGATCAGATACTTAACGGTAACGGCGTACGCCCTAATCTGCTGGGATTGCAGTCTGTTGGTAACTATACCGCTGCCGCCGCTGCTGTTACAAACAGGGCTGAAACCATTATCAACGCAATATCTCAGCTTGAAACACTCGATCGTGACGCAAGTGGCGTATTAGTATGCCCTCAGGACTGGTACGATTTATTACTTTATAAAGCATCAACATCGGGTATTTATACACAGCCTGCTGGATTGGTTGTGTTTGAAAACGGGAACCTTTACGTGGCCGGTGTACCGGTGTTTAAATCAACGGCGCAAACAAGGTACGATTACCTGGTGGGTGACTGGAATATGGGTGCAAACCTGATTACCCGTGAACCTGCAAGGGTTGAGTTCTTCAGGGAAGACGGTACAAATGTACGGTCAAACCAGGTTACCGTAAGGATCGAAGAAAGGGTAGCGCTGCCTGTTTACGGCAACGATTACTTCATTTACGGCAATTTTGATGTTGTTTCGTAAGCGTTGGTTTAATGAATAATAAAGGCCCTGTCCGATTTTGGGCAGGGCTATTTTAATTATACAACATGGATTTCAGATCAAACGAAGATCAATACTGGCGTTACAGGGGTTACGATGCCAATATAGCACAAGGGCTGTATAATGGCTGCACAAATGTTGTGTTCAGCGGTGAAGGTTCAGATCCGGTAACACTTGCAGAAGTATTGGCATGGGGTAAGATAGATCAGAACGTGGATAATGCTTTGCTGACGGCCCTTATTACCACAGCCCGGATCATGTGTGAGCAGTACACCAATACTTCAATAATAACCCGTACAGTTGCAGCAGATATCCATAATGTGAACGGTGGGTTTATATTGCCTTACGGGCCGGTTACGAATACGCCTACGGCTGTCGATTGGCAAGGAACGGTACTGACGCTGGTTTGGAATTTCAGCCAGATACAAACGCCGTATGGCCGCATGACAGTTACATACACGGCTGGTTTTACAACAGTGCCGGAGGTTTATAAGACAGCTATCATGCAGCAGGTTTTATTCCTGTATGAGAACCGGGGGGATGAGACAGAAAAAATGTCTCCGGTTGCCTGCACATTACTTAACCCGTTAATCCGGCAAAAGTAATGGCACCATCACTTATTGGTAAAATGAACCGGTACCCGACGTTTTACAACGAGCCGGATTTTACGCAAGATGCTGGCGGTGGCGTTACGCAGGTAGAAACAGAACGCTGGCAGGCATGGGCTGAAATACAGGACATATCGGGCAGTTCATACACAGCGCAGGCAACCGATCTAACAAGATATGACCTGCGTGTGCGTGTGAGGTACGACAGCCGGTTTTCATCAAAGACAACCATGATTTATGAAGGACAGGTTTGTACATGCAACTCAGTTGTTATTGAATCGGAAGGTAAAAAAAGATTTATGGTTTTACAATACACAAGGACAGAGACATGGGTGGATCTTTCGTAAAAATAGAAGGCCTGGATAAAACACTTGCCCGGTTCGATATTAAAAAATACGAACCACAGGTACAGACATGCTTTAATAATTTCGGCATAAGGGTAGAAGCTGCCGCAAAACAGGCAGCACCGGTTGATGAGGGCCATTTAAAGGGTGCGATATTCCAGCAATCTTCCCGGCTTGCCAATACCTTCGGATGTTCGGTTAATTACGCAAGCTATGTGGAGTTCGGCACCCGGAAGTATGCTGCTGAAACGGTATCTAAACTACCGGCTGACTGGCAGGCGTTTGCAGCCAGCACAAAAGGCAAAGGCGGTGGTACGTTTAAAGAATTTGTTGAAAGGCTTGTTGGTTGGGTTCACCGCAAAGGGCTTGGAACCGGGTTTGCTGGGCCTATAGGCGTAGCGGGTACCTACAGCGTTAAATCACGCAGGCGTACAGGGAGTAAGACCACACAGGCAGCACAGGATAGGCAGGCTGCGTATGCCATTGCACTTACTATACTAAGGAATGGCGTTAAGGCCCAGCCGTTTTTATACCCGGCTTACAATAAGTACAAAGACCAGTTGTTAAAAGACCTGAACGATATTAAGATATGATCGATATAAACTACAGCCTACGGATCGCTTACTTTGCGGCGCTTAACCATTGCGTTGAGGGGGTTCCAGCGTTTTACCAGGCTGTACCGGGCACCATATCTCCGGATCAGTATATTGTCTTCAGGTCAATAACCAATACAGACGCATCAACATGTAATACCAGCGATACAAATACACAAATCACCGTAGAGATACACACGTTTACCGATGGCAGTAATAGTGGACTTTCCGCCGACCTGGTTGCCAGGGAGGTTTTTAACCGGATATTACCAAACCCATCCGGGGTATTGGATATTGACGGGGCACAGATTGTGAGCACCCGGTTACTAAATGACGTAGTACAGGACGCAGTTATCGAAGGGAATAGAACGTACATAAGCCGGTATTTGACGTTTGGACATAAGATTTTTCACCGTTCAGATATTTCTTAAAATATGCAACATGGTTGCAAATATTGTTTAACTTTATAAAAAAAAACACAATGGCAGAGCATAAAATTAACGGTACCGATGTACTCCTGTTTATAGGGCTTGATGGAGTTACCTATGATACGGTTGTATGCCTTACTTCACAAAGCGTTACCCGTACCACAAACGAGATCGACGCAAAATCAAAGTGTGGCCCGGATAAACTTGCCGGTACACAAGATAATGGCGTTACGTTTGAAGGACAGGTTATGTCTGATCCAAGCAGTGGTAAAACATCAACCGATGAACTGGATGATCACTGGCGTGAAAAAACGACCATTTACTGGAAGGTTGGTAAAGCCGTTCCGATAGTTGGAGATGTTACTTACTATGGTACCGGGTTTATCAGTAAACTGGACGAAGTTTTTGCGCAAGACGCTATTGCAACATTCAGTGGCGCAATCGGGGTGTACGGTACAATAAGCAAAACAACAGCAACATCTTAACATGAGTTATATACAGGTTGAAATCGGAGGCAAACTGCGTGGTTTAAAATTTAACCAGGGCGCAATAATGTGGATGCAGGATAGGGTGGACCCTACAAACTTTGAAGCCACTACCGGGTATGCTATTGTGTGGGGTGGGTTAAGAGCGAATTGTTATGTGAAAGGAGATGAGTTTGGTGAATATATAGAACAAGTAGATGGTGCCGGTAAAAAGGTATCTAAGTTTGTGCCATATACCTTTGAGCAGGTTTGCGATTGGGTGGATGCATTGCCGCTGGAAACAAACAAACTCATCACCGAATGTTTTCAGGAATCTGAGGCTTGGAGAAAAAGGTTGGCATCCGTTGAAGATAGTGATAAAAAAAAATTATCACCGGAGCCGAGTACAGAGTCGAGTGCTTCAGAATTGCAGGCAAGTTAGGCTGGACAGAAAGAGATTTATTAATAAGTAGCCCGGAATCGTTTCATTATGCGGTCGAGGGCTATTTGAATAAAGAGCAGGAGCATAGCAGGCTTATCCGGTTGCAGACATATTGTATCGTGTCTGCGTTCGGGGCCAAACTGGAAGGCGGCGCTAAGATAAGGCCGGAAGATCTGTGGCAATTACCGGGAGATGAAAAGCGTGAACAGAATAAGTTCGTTTGGGGTAGCCCGGAGGAAGCCAGGGAGTTTATTAAAAAGATTGAAAAGGCACACGGAATAAAATTGAAATGAGCGATATCAAACTTGTCATAGGGGCGGATGTTTCAGGGGCCACTTCTGGCCTACGGGCTGTTCAGGGTGAACTTGGGCGCACCGCCGTTGCCGCTGGTCAGTCGAATACAGCAATAGCAGGAATGGGTGCTAACATGAAGCAACTCGGTATGTCAATATTATCGAGCGCAGGACCCGTTGCAGCTTTAGCCGGGATAGGCGTTGCTACTGCCGCTGCCGTTAAATGGTTTGAAATTCTAAAAAAAGACTTCGTTTCAACAGGTAACGCTGCAGAAGAAACAGCAAAAAAAATAAAGGATTACAAAAAAACAGTAGATAGCGTAATTGAAAGTGTGGCGAACGAGACAACAAAAACCATTGGTTTACTGGCCGTACTTAATAATGAAACTGAAACGAGGGGTAGAAAATTAGATGCAATAAAAGAGCTGCAAAAAATACAGCCAGAAATATTTGAAGGTTTAAAATTAGAGGAAGGCGCGGTTATAGGATTGGATAAGGCGTACACGGCATACTTATTAAATCTGAAATCTGTTATTTCAGCAAAAATAATTCAGGCTCAAATTGAATCTAAAGTTGCGCAGCTACTAAAAATTGAGGGTGCTGAAAACACAAAGGCCCAGGAAGAACAGTTAAACATTCTTAAGAAATCAATAGAGGGAAATAAGAATTTACTGGAAATAAAAAAGGCACTTCAGGATACGAAACTTGGTGGAGGGTTCCTTACCGATAAGCAGCAGCAGGAGCAGGTGCAAAAACTCAACGAAGATATAAAGGGCCTTTTTGATAAACTAACGGAGTTCAGTAAAACAATAAAGGTAAAGACTGTTAAGATAAAGCCCGAAAAGGTAGAACTCGATATTTCGGCTTCCCGTGTTGCTGCCATCGGTAACATAAAACCGTTTGAACCGAAACTGCGGGGTGATCTTCAGACCATATTTTTACAGGACGTTATTCTAAAGCCGTCGTTTAAGGTAGAGATAACGGAAGCAGACAGAAAGCGGATAGCGGAAGGGCTGCAAAAGCTGTTCGATATTGCCCGGATTGAACAACTGTCTGAAGATTTTGCTAATCAGTTACGGAATGTTGTTCAGTCAACTATTCAAGATACCATAATCGGTGTAGCTGATGCCGCAGGTACTGCACTTGCTGGCGGAAAGGATGTTATACCAAACTTGTTCGGCGGGTTAATGAACAATCTCGGACAACAAATACAGGAATTGGGAAAGTTCTTAATAAGATCAGCTATACAAATAAAAACAGCAAAGGAAGCGTTTCAAAAGCTACTGTCAAACCCGGTGGCCGCAGCTATTGTAGGTATCGGCCTTGTTGCTTTGGGTGCATTGTTGAAACAGCAGGCATCTAAACAATACAAAGGGTTCGCTTCCGGTACGACCGGAGTAATGGAAGACGGGTTTTATCATGTAAACGAACGGGGAAGAGAGAGGATATTTTTACCACGTGGTTCAAAGGTTCAGCCTAATAACGAACTCCAGGCGTATAATGGAGGCGGCATAACCCTTATGCCGAGCATCCACTACAGCGGTGATGGGTTCAGGATTATGCTGAACAAAGTAGATGCCCAATGGAGACGTAACAACTAAAAACCCCGGCTGTTAACCGGGGAACGTGTTTGCGGAAATCCAATGTAGTTACATAATATGAGTTTGGTTAATAAACTACAAGATACAAAAAAGCCTTGTAGAAACAAGGCTCGGTTTTCTGGTTAATATACTGTATGAGAAATAATACGCTAAGATAATAAAAAACCCGGAATGTAGAAACAATCCGGGTTCGTCCCCAAGTAAACAATATGAAAAAATAACTGCTGAGGGTACTAAGATATGCCATACGGATTAAAATACCAAACACAATTTACCAGCCAATCGGATGCCAATAACCCGGAGCAGGATTATACCCTGCAATTTTTATATAAAGACTATACCGGCGAAGTAGCCACATTAACCGGGGGTGCTACCACCTGCTTGCAAAAATGTACCGTTGATGAACCTAACGCAGCTATTAAAGGGCAGTCGCTGGATATTACGCTGGTTAACGAGGGCAACATACCGATAAGCAGCTTTTTCAGTGAAGACGATGATGGCATACAGGTTAAGTTGCTGGATAGTTCAGGCAATATAAAATTTATAGGGTTCCTGGTGCAGGATGATTTTTATGAAGGCATGGTGGATTACGGCCATGACATAAACCTGTCTGCCAATGACGGGCTTGGATTACTCAAAGGAGTTATCCTGTCTGAAGCCGATGTTCGCAGATCGTTTTACGCTGTACGCCGTACCAATGGAGTTGATACCGTTGTTTACAATTACGTGGCATCCGATGCGTTTTATCCTCAGCCAGGCGACCCAATAGAATATTTAGGGGTTGTTTACACCATAGCCACGGCGGTATTTGAAACAACGGTTATAAGCGGGATCGGTTACAACTGGACAATAACACTCACCACTTCCACGGGAGGAATAGCATACGGCGATGAGTACATATTCTTAACGGGTGAAGTAAACCTGCTGCAACGAAACAGCATCCTTTCAATAGTTGCTTTGTGCCTGGGTGAAACGAACCTGCCGCTTATACTAAACGTATTCCATAACTTGTATGAATACCGGCAGGATAACACACGCTGGACAGGTGAACAAACCCTTATTGATACCCAGCTTTTCATATCGGGTGAAACCTTTATGAACTGTTACGAATCCCTTACAAAAATACTGGAGACCTTCAGGCTTACCTTATTTCAGGCAAACGGGCAATGGAATATTATCTCATGGGATGAGATGCACAGAAGCACCGGAAACGCCATAAGGGGCTTTGTGTATAACGAAACCTTTACCGCCATAGGCACCACCACATTCACCAATAACTTCAACATAGGCCCGGAACCATCATTGACGCAGCCAATATACGAACTGGTGCAGGGTGGTTTAAGGGGTTATAAGTTCACCCGGAAGCAGTTTGATTACAACCAGCCTAAATACCTGTTACGGAACTACGACCTGCAAACGCTGGGTAATCTGCGCAGTACTTATGTGTCATCCGGTATAACTTATTCGGAATACGATGCCCCAGGCTGGACGGCGGCGTTTGGTACCCCGGCGGCTACAAGGTTTATAAGGGTGGCGGTAGATTCCGTTGGTACAGAAATCGAAAGATACCTGGTAGTAACCGGTCCCGCCTTCGATGGATCAAGGGCGGTACAGAGCGACCCAATAGAACTGTCTGCCGGTGATAAGGTCAAGTTTTCGTTTTCGTGCCGTACTAATAACTCAGGCACCGGCGGATATGTTTGGGTATTTGCAGTTCGGTTGTATGACGGAACGCTTAATTACTATGTGGATGATTTACCAGCGGATAACGGAGACTGGATATCTGGCCTCGGCTTCTCTTATGTCATATCAGGCGGTGATAACACACAGAACTGGCATAGTGTAGAGATACAGTCTTCACAGGCCCCAATATCCGGGATATTGTTCTGCTACCTGGCAGAAGTGCCACCGGCTTCAGCTATACCAGGCAACGAAACGCACTATAAAGACATAAGGCTGGAAATTACACAATTCATAAACGATACATCAAAAGCCATAGGTCATATACATAAACAGGATCAGCCGGTCAACAAAAAGAACAATACTGACGTACTACTGTCAATAGACGATTCGCCACGCAGCACCATTAAAGGCACTTTGTTCCTCGATACAAAAACGGGGCTACTCCAGGACAGAACTTTTGCCTGGCGGTACCCGCCGGACGGCAATGGCTGGCCGATTGGGGAGTGGTCAACGCTGGAGGAACTAACATGGCGGCAGAAGACAAGATCAAAGCTTGAAGGTGGGTTTACCGGGTTATACCAAAACGGTTTACCAGCATCGCTGTTAACAATGGTGCAGACAACCTTTAACCCGACAAAAAACTATACCTTTGGACTGCTGACAGTGGATTATAAAAGAAACCAGTTCAGCGGATCGCTGTGGGAGATGTACGATGAGAACGATGGTATATTCGATCCGGATTATACGTTTAAATACATATACAGTACGACATGAGTTTAGTAGCAGGTAAAGATTACGTTTTCTATATCTTCGATACCACATGGAAGCCTTATATGTGCGCCCGGTCGGGTAATATGAGCGTTGAAACAGAAACGATCGAAACCACCGTTACGGGTTCCGGCAACTGGCGGACGTTCAAACCAACGGTTCATTCGTTCACCGCTTCGCTGGACGGGGTTATTTCACTAAACGAAGCTTCCGGGCTTACGCTGGCTGACCTGCAGGCGTTACAGTTCGCCAAAACAAAACTGCTTTGCCGGTTCACCCAAACTTCGCAAGCTGGTGATGTTTACACGAAAGAAGCGTATTTTTATATCACCAATTCAACGGATACCGGCAGCTTTGATGGCATCGCTACCTTTAGTATATCGTTGAAGGGTACCGGATCAATAACACAGATTTTTACACCGCCATCACCAACAACAGGTAAAATGTACAGATACCCCGCAATGGGATCAACAGCACCGGCCACAACGGGAGCATATACATGGCTTGCCACAGGGCTGGGAAATAAAGACATAATAAACGTGGTTAAAGATGGCCGGGGGCAATCCGATATTATCCTGTCCGGAACGCCTGTGGGTAACGAAGTTCTTTATGAAACGGTTGGCAGTGATGGGCAATTTACCTGGGCTGTTCCTTTTGAAGACGGCGAAACTCCGCCTTATGTTGAATATCAAAACTTATAAGATGAAAAGATTATTACTGGTTGCTATGTTTTTATGGTCCGTTGCTTACGGCCAGGTGTGCGCTGATGAAGACACAGTTAGGGCAAATGCGGTATCGCTCATAACCGCAACTACGGCCCGGATAAACGGAACTGTGGCGCACTTCACCGGATCGCCAACTTCATTGCAGCTTCGGTATGTACGGGTTGGCCAGACAGACACCGCAACGGCATCAAGTGCGCCAACAACGGCTTTGCGTAATTTAACCGGATTACAACCAAACACGCAGTACGTTTATTACTACAAAACGATATGCGGGTCAAACACTCAGCTACAAACCATAGGCGCTTACACATTTACTACCCTGGCTTCGACTATTGTTTACGCTACCGAACGATCAACGCAGTTCAGGCCTTATGCTTTGATAGACTCTGTATTGCAGTTTGGCGCTACGGATACCACCCTTAACCGGGCGCAAAACCTGCCATCTATCGCTTATAAGTCTTCCAATAACACGTTCTACGGTTACTACCCATCCTGTACCTGCTGGCGGCCACTGGCGATCGATTCCAGCGGTATAATCGCCCTGCTTGACGGCAAGGTTGACAGCGTAACTGTAAGCGGTGATTCGCTGTTCTATTGGAAGGTGGGGGTTAGTTATGGGTATGTGTTGCCGGCGCTTAACAACGTGTGGAGGCTTACCGGGAATTCTGGAACAGATACTTCAGTAAACTGGATTGGTACAAACGATGCAAAAGATTTAAGAATAAACGCCAACGGTGCCCGCCGGTTTACTGTTAATACCAACGGGGCTTTAGGAATCGGGGCTGCGCCGGATTACGGTACTTCAGGGTATTTATTGCAATCGGCGGGGAGTG
>ERZ869925.472-NODE-472-length-29591-cov-5.675345_pt1 | contig 29591 bp, 35 predicted proteins | sample MGYA00579311_ERZ869925 | MGnify/ENA primary metagenome ERZ869925 (study PRJEB32216, sample SAMN09231817) | wastewater metagenome | place: USA: Maryland | collected 2016-07-30 | study: EMG produced TPA metagenomics assembly of the PRJNA472060 data set (Reclaimed...
GGAAAATAAATTAACTCAAGAACAAATAGCAACAATAGAAGCTAATAAGAATAACCCAACACGTTCAGGATGTACTATTCTAAACAACATACAAAAAGAAATAACAGGAAACGGTTCATCAGATTGTTTTTGTTCAGCAACGGCCAGACGACAGTTTATCGAACAATTTAATATATGGTATAATGCCTACACCAATGAGTAAAAAAGAAATGGATGACTATTTTGTTGAAATACTACCAATGCTAGAAAAAATAGTTAAAGGAGTTGCTTATAAGAATAATAAGAAGATAGATACCAATGCAGCAATCAATGAAGCTTATCTACATATGATGAGATATTCCATCTCAACAAAAAAAGAACTTGAAAAATTGGTAGTTAATTTCTTGAATATGAATATACAATGGACCAATAGCAAATTAAATAAACAAGAAAGAGTTGGTGAACATAATGATAAGTTAAATACAAAAAATTATTATGATGATACATTAGATAGTAATAATAAACAAGATGAACCAATAGAAGATGAAATGGATGTTGAACTCGAAACAAAAATACTTATTGAAAAATGGTGGGATGAAAAACAATGTATTTTACAAATGTATCGAGACCAAGAAAAAGATAAAATAAAACAAATAATTTATGATTGTTATTTTATTAAAGGTATTACCAAAGGTGTTGATTTAGCTAAACATCTCAATATCAACAAAGATTATAGCTGCAAATATATACGTATATTAAAACAAGATATTCAAGAATTTCATAAAAAGTATTTAGAAAACAATAATTAATAAAAAACTATGAAATTAAAACTTAAGAATATCTATCAAACTAGTAGAGTTTCAATTAAATATAATAATTTAGATTTAACATTCGATTCAGAAATAAATAATGAATCAGAATATCCATTCTTTTATGAGAATGGATTTTCGTTTTTATTTACAATTGAAAAAACATCTAAAAAATATAAAGGAATAATAGACGATGGCAAAGAAGAAAATAAATAATGAAGAATCAGAATTACCTAAATTAACTTCTTTCGAAGAACAATTCGTTGGTACATTATTTAATGTTGGTCATATAGCTAGCAAAGCTTATCGTATGCTTAAACCACACGTAACTGAAGAAACTGCTAAATCAGAAGCATCTAAGCTCCTTGCAAAACCCAACATTCAGCATGCAATCGAGGTTCGTAAGTTAAAAATACGTAATGAAGAAGACATCAGCTTAGGTTTTTTGGTCCAAGAATTAAAAACTATTATATATGAGCTTAAACCTTATGATGCTGTTGAGTATGATGCAAATGGAAGGGTGATAAATAAAAAAGATTATAAATCTTTGATTGCAGCAATAAATTCATTGGCCAAATTAGGTGGGTTAGATAACCATACTCAAAAGATTGAAATTGAAAACAACAACGAAGCACCACAAGAAATAACTATCAATGTTATTAAAAACAAAAAATAATCTTATGCAAATAGAAGTTACAGAAACCTTTGAAAAGAATTATCAGTTTTTGTTTAATAGTAATAAAAGATTTGGAATTAATCAAGGGGGAAGTCGTTCAGGAAAAACCTGGGGTTTATGTCAGTTGATGATTGTTTATGCATTAACAAAACCTGGTACCGAGATTGCTATTGTACGTAAAGCAATGGCAACAACACGTACAACAGTAATGAAAGATTTCTTCAAGGTGTTAAAAGATTTAAATATTTACGAACAAAAACAACACAATAAGACAGAATCAAAATATACGTTCAAAAACGGGTCCGTAGTTATCTTTATGGGTGCTGATGATGAACAGAAGCTTAGAGGTCTATCATCACAAATAGTATGGGCCAATGAAGCAAACGAACTATGGTACGATGACTTCTTTCAACTTAACTTAAGATGTACCCATAAATTTATCGTTGATTTTAACCCATCGGATGCAAGTTCGTGGATTTATGATTTACCAGAAGATAATTCAAGACTAATCAAATCAACCTATAAAGATAATCCTTTTCTTGGTGATATACAAATAAAAGAAATAGAAAGACTTATTGAAACAGATGAATCTTTATATACCATCTATGCATTAGGTGAACGTGCAACTACAAGACAAAATATCTTTCAACAATGGAATTGGATAACTGGTGAAAGACCAGAAAGATTTGTTAATTATATTATTGGTGTCGATTTTGGTTTCATTCACCCAACAGCTGTGGTTAAGGTCTACTACACACAAGAGAATGAAATCTATATAGAGCCCGTGCTGTATGAATCGGGCCTTACAGGCTTAAAGACTGCAGAACGATTCAAAGAACTTGGGCTAAGTGAAACGATTGATATGGTGTGTGATTTTGCACGACCAGAGATAATGGAAGAATTAAGAAACTTTGATTTCAACGTAATGAAAGCTGATAAAGCCGTTGAAGCAGGGATTGATTGTGTTAGAAGATTTAAGGTTTATGCCAACGATAAAGATGAAGACCTTAAAAAAGAATACGAGAATTATATGTATAGAAAGATACGTGGCCAGTTAACTCAAGAACCAATAAAGTTATGGGATGATTACTTGGATGCTGTAAGATATGCATGCATGCAAATTAAAAAATATTACATTAATCAAACTGAAATGATTTCATTTTAACAAAATACAATAAAAACAATAATAAATAAAAATAAATGGCAACACTTAATATTATAGCACAATTTTTACAACAACCAAAAGATAATGATTCATTTGGATATACAATTGTAAAAAACGGAACACCAATAACTTATTCAGCAACATCAACAGATTTTATTTCTAAAACTTTCAAATCATCTATTAATGAAAGTGTTGGTCATATTGTTGGTTTAGATGAAGGTTCTAACTATTACTTAATCGATGAATTTAAAGTTGGTTTTAATAATACAGTTATTGATATCTCTAGACAAACATCTGGAAAATATATTGTATCTGGAAATTTTACAGAATACAATGGACAATCAGCAAAAGGTATTTGTAGATTAAATACTGATTTTAGTTTAGATACAAGTTTTACTCCACCTGATTTACAAGCATTCTCAAGCAATACTTATAATGTTAGCCATAGATTATTATCAAATGATAGAATCATTGTATTTGGTGGTTTAATGCAATGTGGAACAAGTTATTATATTGGTAAACTTAATGTTAATGGTACAATAGATACTGGTTTTAGGGCTAACACTGGATTTTATGATGGTGTTACAACAACACCATATGTCAATGATATAGCTATTGATGATAATGATAATATTATCTGTGTTGGTAGTTTTCTAAACTATTCTTATTTTGTTGGAGTAACACCAACAGTTGTTGCTATTAATAAAATAATTAGATTAACATCTAATGGTAGTTATGATTCATCATTTGTAATTGGTTCAGGTATTGCTGGAACACCAAGAGAAGTTGAATGGTCACCTACATTTGCTGGTGGTGATGGTTATGTTATTGGTGGTGGTACAAGTTATAAAGGTGTATCATATGGTGGTTTAATTAAAATAGATTTAAATGGTGATAAAATCACTCTTTATGATTCGTTAACACAAACAACTGGTAGTATAGTTACAGGTATGTTTATGGATGCTTTAGGTTATTTAACCGTATCAGGTAATTTTAATGCTTATGATGGAACAAGTTGCCCAAATATAATTAGAATAAAAGATGATGGTACAAAAGATACTGCATTTGTTACAACTGGTGGATTATCTGTGCCAGCTGACGTAATTAAATCAGATGGATATCTTTATACTTATGTTGGTGGTGGTTTTAATTCATATAAAGGGAGTAGTGCCTTAGGATTTGCTAAAATAGACTATACAAATGGTGATTTATTAGAAAATACAGGTCAGTTTAATGATAGAATTTATGCAATTTTACTAACAGGTTTAATAGTTCAACCATTATTGATTGGTGGTGCTTTTACAAACTATAGTAATTCAGCTGGTGTTAATAATAATACAATAATACCTATTGCTATAAATTCAGTAACAACTCAATATTTAACTTGGCAAAATTTAATAGATTTTAATTCTTATCCAGATATTACTTATAGTCAAGTATTAAATAATGTAATTATAAGTTATACTTATTCTACTGGTGATACGATTACTGTAATTAATACATTTGATAGTCCAGGTTATGTTGAATTAACTGTGAATGGTGAAAATATACCACCAGTAATTAATTTACTTAATTATCCACAAGCTTTTACACCAATTTATAATCCAATAACTTTTACTTTTAATTCACCATATTATAATAGATATGGTTTTAGATATTTATTTAATATTACAAATGCAAAAGATAATTCGGTAATCGGTGAATATAATTTATCACCAAATATTATAGGTGATGGTTTTATTAATATTAATAAAGTTCTTAGTAATTTAACAAGTGTAGATTTTACACCTAATTCATTATATGATAATGATGCTACAAATTCTTACGTTGATTATAACATAAGTATAGGAGCCGAGTTTTCTGAAAAATGGTATTACCAAAATGTTAATACATATACTGGTACTAGTATTTATTCTGGTTATACTCTTTTAACCAATGTAGTTGATATTAGTCATTCATATGTTGCTGGTGACCAAATTAATATTAGTTCATCATTAACTAGCAATTCATTAAATGGATTACATCAAGTTGTTGAAGTAGTTTCTAACACAAAAATAGTTATTGATTTACCGTTTATTGTAGGAACCGATACATCAACATCAGGCTCAACTATTTATGCTGATAATAGAAAAACATCTTATCTTGATGTTGTTATTATATCAGGCCTTACAGCATTCAATGGTGCCCGTTCTTGGAGTGATTTTATTAACTGGGTTGATAATGATTATACAATAACATCTGGTGTTACAGAAACTAATTTTTTAAGTAATATACCTAATAGTGGTTTCACAATAACTGGAGAACAAGATATCTGGTTAAATGTACATACAACACCATTAACAGGTAGTTCTTATATTGTTGTTGCAGAAACAAGTAACAATATTACATCATTCATTCAAGAAATTAATTCAACATCAAATTCAGTACAACAAATAGCTGTTGGTTTTAATCAAATAAAAGATATTTTTCCAGATTGTTATCCTAATCCAAGTGTTGGTTGTATTGATTATTATGATGTTTATATTTTAATTGGTGGTGACCCTGATAAACGAGTATCTAAAAAAATAAGATTTACATTAGATAAAAGATGTAAGATTGAAGATTATGAAATTTTATTTATGGATAGAATGGGTTCTCTTGCATCATATGCATTTCAATTAAGAGCAATGGAAAAAGGTAATATAACTAGAAATACTATTAAACAACAAGTAGATTATAATCTATCAAATGAAAGTTATTCAAATGCTTATGATATTACTGAAAGAGGAACAGCTATTACCAATATTAATTTAGTTAAAACACTTGAATTAAATACCAATTGGATGAGTGATGAAATGTCAGTTTATTTTGAAGAATTATTAACAAGTCCATATACATGGATAAAAATAAATAATCAATATTTAGCTTGTACCATCAACGATACAGATTTTGAAGTAGTAAGACAAAAAAATAAAAATCTTATTAGAAAAACTATAACAATAACTATGGCTAATAATAATCCACTAAACATATAATGGAAAACATACAAGATACACAAGTAAGAATACAATTAATTGGTGATGTAAAAGGTTATTTAGATGTTGAGAAACAATCAGTATTTCCTTTAACATTTTCAATCTCAGATATTAGAGATATTTCAAAAAAGAAAGGAACTTTTTCTAAATCTATTATTCTTGCTGGAAATAAAAATAATAACGTTTTACTTAATAACTATTTTGATATCAATATAGTTGCTGGTACATTTAATATAAATAAATTACAATATTGTAATGTTATCCAGAATGGTATACCTATTCTTGAAAATGCATTGATGCAACTTGTTAGTATCAATAAAGAACAACAAGATTCTAACTACGAACAAGAAGTAACTTATACTGTTTTGATTAAAGATTCAACATCAGATTTTTTCTCTAGTATTAACAATAAATATTTAACTGACTTAAAATTTGATTATTTAAATCATATTTATACTGCTGATAATGTAATCGATTCATTTGGTAATACTGTTGAAGATGGTTATAGATATGTTATGCCTTATACCCCAAATGTTGTATCAGATAACAAATTCCAATTAACTGATTTCTCACCTGGTATTTTTGCTAAAACTTATTTTGATAAAATATTTTCAACAGCTGGTTTTAATTATAATTGGACCAATATGACTGGTGATACTATTCATTTTGATAAATTACTTATACCATATGTTGGTGATGTTATTAATCTTGAAAAATATGAAGACCCACAATATATTGTTAAAGCTCATAAGACATCAGTACAATCATATCCAAATGGATATTATTCACCACCAATAGAATATTCACCAACAATTAGAAATTTTATATCATCAGAACCAAAAGATAATCTTTTAAACAATAATATTATCATTTCTAATCCATTAGGGTTATATACTGATGGTGTGTATACATTACCAGATATTCCTTCATATACCAATGATGTTAAGTTTGAAATAGAAATAGATTATGAAATAACAGTTGAAAATAATTCTGGTGCTAATGTTTATTTAAGAGGTAATTCTGGTGACTTATTATTAAAACCATCTTTATATGTTAATAGAAATGGTTCAATAGAAAATACTTATAATATTATAGAAGCAAACAATGGTATTTTTAGTATTGATAAAACAGCAAGATTATATCCAACAGGTACAACAGTTATTACATCTGGTACCAGAGTTATTAGTGATGTTATTATTGGTATGTCACTTAATGATACAATGAATCTATCAACTAGAAATAATATATTAATTTCAATAGCAAGATTGTATAATTTTTATACATCACCAACAAATATTGATGTTGTAAATACATCAACAATTAACCTTAAAATTAAAGATACAAGAATAAAAATATCAACACAAGTAAGTGGAGAATATGGATATAATTCTACAATAAATATGAATTTATTTATTCCACAAAAAGTTAAACAAAGTGATTTTATCAAAAGTATTTTCACCATGTATAATATTTACTGTGAAGTTGATAAAGATAATTTAAACACTCTTAATTTAATTTCTAGAGATGAATATTATGATAATGGTAAAATAGTTGATTGGACTAAAAAGTTAGATAAAGGTAAAGAACAAGAATTAAAATTCTTACCAGAACTTCAAAATAAAAAACTATTATTAACATATAAAGAAGATAAAGATACAGCAAATGAAAGTTATACAAAAGCTACTAATGAAATATATGGACAATTAGAATATACATTTGATAACGAATATGTAAAAGATATTACCAAACAAGAATTAATATTCTCACCAACACCAATGACCAACACATCATTCGGTGCAGTTTGTCCTATGTGGGCTGGTGGTTATCCTAATTTAAATATGAGAATTCTTTATGCTGGTAGTTTAATTCAATTAAATTCTAGTTATACAATTACTAATTATGCTGGAGCAACACCAATAACTGGAACTACTTATGGTTTTAATAGTCATTGGGATAAACCTATCAATCCAACCTTTGATATTAATTTTGGTGTTTGTAGTTATTATTTTATGACATATAATTATGGCTCTAAAACAAATAATAACTTATTTAATTTACATTGGAGAAGAACATTAGAACAAATCAATACAGGTAAAATGCTTACTGCTTATTTTAATTTAAATGAGATAGATATAAATACATTAAAACTATCTGATAAAATTAGAATTGATAATAGCTGGTGGAATATAAATTCTATAACTGATTATGATGCAAATTCAAAATCATCAACCAAGGTAGAACTTATTTCTATTGATGAAGGTTTATTTATTCCATTTCAAGAAAAAGAAACAGTTATAGTTAATGATGCATCACCATTAGTTTCATTACCAAGAAATAGACTTGGTAGACTTACAATAGAACAAAAAAATACTAATTTTTCAACAGCCGATATACCAATCAATGGTATAAATAATTTAGTTGGTCGTCAAGTAATTAATGGTTCTATCAATGGTTCTAATAATCAAGTAATGAGTAATTCAACAATCATTGGTGATAATAACTATGTTGTTGATAACTCATTTATAGTTGGTAACGGTAATCAGGTTACTTCATCAGCAATTATTTTTGGTAATGATAATATAATAGAAACTGGAATAACTAATAGTTTTATCATTGGTGATGGTATAACAGCCAATACAAGTAATACTTTATTTGTAAATAATATAGTAATTACTACTGGTGGTACTATAAATAATATTACAATAGAAAATGTTGAATCTCAATTAGAAAAAATAACCGAAACAAATACTGGTTGGAGATTACTTGGTAGTGACCCACTTAACCATGGGCCGATAGGTGATAAAGCAATTGATTTGAGTATTCAACCATCAGCATCAGCTATTAGAGGTGCAACAGGACAATATTCCTTAGCAACAAACTATAGAACAACAGCTGCTGGTAATAATTCATTAGCTACTGGTTTTTTTACAACAGCTAATGGTGATAGTTCATTAACTACTGGTAATATAACAAAAGCTAATGGTAATTCATCAGCAGCATTTGGTAGTGATACGGTAGCTGATAAAGATTATTCTATTGCTAGTGGTTTAGGTACAGTTGCAAGTCATTATGGTGAATGGGCTAGAAGTAGTAATGGTTATCCTGGTGCTGGTAATGGACAATATGGTACATTAGATTTTGCTGTAACTACAACTGATGCAACACCTGGTTTTATGTATCTTGGTGGTGCAGCACCAAACACTTTCGATATCGAGGTTGATAGTGTATATAGAATGAAAATTTATGGATTAGCAAGAACATCGACAAATCTAGTTAAAGAATTTGAAGGTGTTGGTTTGGTTAAAAATGATGGTGGTACAACTGCACTAGTTGGTGGACCAATAACATTAGTTTCAACTTTATCAGATGTCGGACTTACACTTTTAAGTATTGATGTATTTGCATCTAATATAAATGATTATGTTTTTTTACTAGCTAATGGTATTGCAGCAACAACAATCAATTGGTATGTTAAAATTGATTACATAAAAATATCTTAAAACAATAATAAATAAAAAACAAAATGGCAAAAGACGTAGAAATTGGTATAAAGGTTAGTGGTATTGCTGCTATCAAAAAAGAATTAAAAGACCTTAAAGGTGAATTAGTTAATGCAACTGACCCAGCTGATATTGAAAGATTATCAAAAGCTGCTGGTCAATTAAGTGATAAAATTGCTGATACTAATGAAAAAATTAAAGTATTTGCTGCTGGTTCAAAATTTGAAAGTGTTGCTAATGGTTTAGGTTTAGTTGGTTCTCAATTAGCATCTTTAGATTTTGAAGGTGCTTCTGAATCTGCAAGATTATTAACCAACACTATTAAATCAATGAATCCAAAAGACGTTGCACAAGGGTTTAAAGACTTTACAAAAACAATTGGACAATTAGGTAATGCTTTCTTTCAAATGGGTCTTAAATTGCTTGCAAATCCATTGTTTTTACTTGTTGCTGTTATCACAGGTGTTGTGGTTGCAATCGTTATGCTTAAAGATAAGTTGAAGATTGTTGAGCAAGCATTTGATTTTATTATGAAACCAATCAAAGTTCTTATACAAGGCCTTAAAGACTTAACTGATTGGTTAGGTCTTACATCATTTGCTATGGAAGAAAATGCTGATAAAACAATTGCTGCAAATAATAAAAAAATTGCTTCCAACGAAAAAGTAACTGCATCAGTTAATAAAGAATATTCTTTTCAAATTGCTCTTGCAAAAGCCAACGGTGAAGATGTGACTGAATTACAAATTAAACAATTACAATTTGATGAATCTCAAGCTAAAAAAAGACAAAAGATTGCATCTGATACTATAGGTAAAATAGATGAACTTGAAAAGAAAGGTAAAGGTAAATTAACAGAAGACCAAATAAAAGCTAGAAATGAAGCAACAGCTGAATACGTTAAAGAAAGAGATGCTGCTACTGCTGCTAATCAAGCTAGAATAGTTCTAAGAGCTGAAGCAAATACTAAATTAAGAGAAGAAAATAAAAAAGCTGGGGAAAAATCAAAAGATGACCAAGCTAAAATAGATAAGGCTGCTGAGGATGCTGCTAAAAGACACTTGGCTATCATTAGAGGTCTTAGAGACCTTGAATTAGCTAATATGGAAGAAGGGTTACAAAAAGATTTAGCTCTTAACCAAGAGAAGTATAAGAGAGATTTAGAGGACTTGAAGACGAATAAAGATATGACTCAACAAGAGAGAGATAAGTATGCAGCAGAATATCTTAAGAGAAAAGAAATTGAAGATAATAAAGCTTATAAAACAGAGAGTGATAGATTAAAAGAAAATAAAAAGAAAAGACTTGATGAAGAAAAGAAATTTAATGATGATTTAAAAGCTATAAGAGAAGGTTATAATGATTTTGTATTGGAACAAACTGGTACACCATTTGAAAAAGAAATGGCTGCTATTGCTAAAAAATATAAAGATGAACAAGCTGAATTAGATAAATTTTATGAAGGTAAATTAGACCTTCAAGCAGAATATAAATTGAAATCACAAAATCTTACTACATTACAATTTAATGAACAAGATGCTGCAAGAAAAAAAAATAATGAAAAAGAAATTTTTGACGATGCTGAAAAATTCATTACTAAATTTCAAAAAATAACTGAATTTGGAACTTCATTAAATGGGTTATTAAATCAATTAGATTCTAATAGATTAAATTCTATTAAAGTTAATCAAACCGAAGAACTAAATTCAATAACTGAAAAACAAAATAAAGAATTATCTAATTCATCTTTAAGTGAAACTCAAAAACAAGCTATCAATGATAAATATGCTAAGTTAAAATATGCTGCAGAGTTAAAAGCATTTCAACAAACTGAAGCTATTAAGAAAAAACAATTTGCAAGAGATAAAGCTCTTAGAATAGCTCAAACAGTTATTGATACTGCTTCAAACGTTATTACATCTATTAGAAATAATGGTGGTGTACCATTTGGTATTCCAGCAGGTATTCTTGCTGGTGCATTAGGTGCTATTCAAATAGCAACCATTGCTTCTCAAAAATATCAAGGTGAAGCTGGCCCATCAGCACCATCGATTGGTGGAGCTGCTGGTGGTGCTAGTAGCACAGGTCAATCAGAAGCTTTAACACCATCATTTGCTTTAACTGGTCAAAGAAATATTGGTAGTACAGCATCTAGTGCAGAAAATAATAATTCAGATAAAACTCAACAAATTAGTGTTGTTGCAATAGTTTCTGAAACTGAAGTTACTAATGTTCAAAAAAGAGCTAACAGAATTAGACAATCTGCTGAATTATAAAATTAACTAAAAACAATAATAAATAAAAAATTATATGGCAAATATTTCATACATAAATATATTACAAACAATTGAATCATTTGCAAGTGCTCATTTGCAAATAAAAAAGTTTGCTAGTGACTTTCCAGCACAAATGCCAAATTTTGCTACAAAAAATGAAGAATATCCAATATTGTTTGTTAGCCCAACCAATTCAATCTTTCAAGAAAATTCCAACAGATATGAAATTGATGTATATTGTTTCGATATCATTCAAAGTGATAGAGAGAATATCAACACAATTCTTTCTGATACCAATTTAATACTTAATGATTTGAATCGTTGGATGCTAGATGGTGAACTTTTTGGTATTGATAATGTATCAACATCTGAAGCAACACCAATTGATAATTCATTATTGGACTATGCTGCTGGTTGGGTTATGAGAATGACTTTTGAAACAGATACTTATGGTGTATGTGAGATTCCATTTTCTGATTCACCTGTTGTTATAACCGAAGTGAATAACATCGTATATAGCAAATATTTGACTTGTAAGACACTTTCTGAGTGCCCAACGATAATAGATATCAATAATACATTATCGGGTCTTACAGGGACTGCAATTACTCGTACAAGCCAATTGATAAATGATGGTGAAGACGGAAATAATCCATTTGTTGATACTATTGATTTAGCAACTAAATTTAATAATCCAACTGGTACTACAAATGAATATATTTTAGGTAATGGTTCTTTAGCACCAATAAGTGGAATAACATCTTTGGTTAAAAATATAACACCAGATTCTTATTTAGGGTTAAGACTTACACCAACAGATGATGTTAATAATGGTTTTTATATCAACAAATCTATTAATGGGATTCTTGGTTATTATGCTAGAAATACTGATAATAGTGGTAATGGTGCTGTAGCAGCATTAACTGTAGGTGGTATCGGTGGTTTATATGATAATTATGCTAGTTTTTTCCATGCTAATGATGGTTATTTTGTACCTTACCTAAGAGGAAAAAATGGTATAAATACTAACAATGATTTCTTTTTTGTTGGATGGAATGGTTCTAGTTTTGATTTTAGAACTGGAACTGGTTCTTATGGTTCTGAAACATCAAAATTTAAAATATCATCTGGTGGAACACTTTCAATTGGAATTCAACCAACACTTGATAATTCAGTTAATGATTTATTAGGAAGAAAATCTGATGGAACTCTAGTAAGAGTTGATAAATCAGCAATAACAACAACTGATACATTTGTTACTGGTGGTACATATTCTAATGGAACAGCTGTATTCACAAATAATTCTGGTAATACATTCAATGTAACTGGTTTTAGTACTGGTTATACACTTACATCATCAGGTATAACAACAGCATTAGGTTATGTTCCATTATCAGCTTATACAGATACATATACTACTGGTAGTACAAAAAGTGGTTCAATTGCAACATTTACAAATAATACTGGTGGTACATTTAGTTTAACTGGTTTAACAGATACATTTACTACTGGTGGTACATATTCCAATGGTACAGCTGTATTCACAAACAACATAGGTGGAACATTTAATGTAACTGGTTTTGTTGGTGCAATCAGAAAAACAGGTTCAACTATATCTTTTTCTGGTTTAGATATTTATAATTCATCATCAGCACCATCAACATCAACTGGTATTACTCAAGATTTAACTAGTGCAAAAATAGGTGTTGTTCAAAAAATGTATCATCAATTAGCATCAGCTCCAAGCTTTCCAGCAGGATGGGTTAAATTAGGTGCTGGTAGTTATGTTAACTCAGCCTTGAATATAATATATGCAGAATGGGACATAAGTAACAGAGTCGAATACTGGATAACACAATAATAATAGTAAAACGATGAGCACATATTATAGAAGTTTAATACAAAGTATATCAGCTTTAAAATCTGGATTAATTGCAGCATATAAATTTGAAAGCAACGGGAATGATTCTTATAGTACTTACAATGGTACTGTAGGTACATCAGTTACCTTTTCAACAACAAATGCTGTTGATGGATTAGCTGGACAGTTTACTAGGGTTATCAATTCAAGAATAACACTACCAACAACTGGTAATGCTTTTTCTTTTACAAATGGAACAACAGATAGACCATTTAGCATAAAAGCTAATATCTATTTAAGAGGTTTGGGTGTAACTCAAACCATATTGGGAAAATATAGTGGTTCTGCCAATAACACATCAGAATATTTCTTTTATGTTAGACCAACAAACCAATTAGCTATTGTTTGTTGTAATAGATTAACTGGTAATGTTATTATTGGTGCACAAACAGCTGTATTAAGTTTGAATACTGCTTATAATGTAGTAGTAACCTATGATGCTTCTGGAACTTTTGGTGGTTTTAAAATATACATTAATGGAGTATCTCAAACGTTAACTAATATTAGTTCTGGTACTGGTTATGTTGGTATGGGTATTACAGCATTAAACCCAGTAATAGGTAACATAGCACAAGCAAGTGCTACATTTGCTATGGGTGGTATGATTGATGAACTATATGTATTCAATCGAGTAATAACACAAGCAGAAGTAACAACATTACAATCAATTTATTTTCCTAATTTCTAATATAACATAAACAAAAAAACAATAGTAATGATAAAAACAACACAACCGATTTCTTACGATTATATAACTCCAAGTTCAATGCAAGTTGTATATGCTAAAATAGCAACAACAGTTAGAAACGATGAAAATGAAACCTATACTCTTAATATAGAGGAATGGGTTGAGATACCTTATACTGAAATGGTTCCTGATGAAAATGGTGATTTAGTTCAAGGTAATTTTATAAAAAAAGAGGTAATTCGTAATCACGTAAGAATAATGACATTTGTTGAAGCTGATGCTTTAACTGATGCTTTGGACCAAATGTATAATATAACTGAAACTGGGGCTTATAGAAGAAAAAAATATACTGAGTTAGGTCACTTATTAATAAACAACCTTGAACAAGTACGTGAAGTTAATTGGGAATTATTATAATCTAATATGAAACAGATTATAGGATTTTTACTATTCGTCTTAGCATTGGTTATTATCTTTGTGATGACCATAGTAAATTTCTTTGAGGTTAAAGATAAAGATGGTTATTTTAAGAATACTGCTCTTAACCTAGATATCTGGGCTAATGTTGAATTTAGGACATTCTGGAACAATCATCTGATTAAAAATAAAATGCCTAACCCATTTGGGATACAAGGTGAGACAATATCAAGTGTGTTAGGTAAAAATATACTTAGAAATAATCTAACATCAACTGGAAAAGCTCTGGTATGTATATTAGGAAAAAAGCATTGTTTAGATGCAATTAAATTATAAAATTATGGATAATATAAATTATATCAAAGAGGTATTTAAATCTTGTTTAGAAGATTTAAAAAGTAAAAAAGTAATGATTAAAAATGGTTGGTATCGACATGTACCAGTTGGAATTGTTATGGGTATTTTAATTGCATTTTTCACACATATTACTTTCAAGAATGGTGAAGCATTATGGTTTCAATATTTTGTACCAATTTTTACTTCATTTTGTATATGTTGGGGATTTGAAAGAGTTCAAGGAATGTATGCAAACTATATGGGTAAAGAAAGAGCACCACAATTAGATTCAGATAAAGATGTATTGATAGGTTGGATACCATCAATAATAAGTATTATAATAACACTTTTATTTTTAATTAAATAAATTATGCCAGTATTGATAGGAAGAGATAATCAAGGATGTTTTGCACAATGTAGCTCACAGGGCCATAAATATTATTATAAATGTAGTAATGCCATTGCAAGAAAAAATGCTCGTAAAAGAGCAATTAATCAAGGAATTTCTATTGGTGAATATTCAATAGAAAAAATATCATTTGATTATGATGATACTTTGACTAGAGCTACTATCAAAGAAAAAGCTAAACGTTATATAAAAAATGGTGTTGATGTTTATGTTATTTCAGCACGTCATAATGAAGAAGTAATGTGGCCAATAACTGATGCATTAGGAATTTCTAGAACAAGAGTATTTGCAACAGGTTCCAATACAAATAAAGTAGAGAAAATAAAAGCATTAGGTATTACAAAACACTATGATAATAACGAAAATGTAATTAAAAAACTTGGAAATATTGGTGAGTTAGTTAAATTTAGTATTCACGAAATGTTTTCACAATTTATTAAATTTATATCAAATGACAATAACACAATTAAATAGTAAACTTACATCTTCATTAAAGAAATTTATCAAGAACGAAAAGTTTGTTGATAGTGGTGACCTATATAAATCAATCAAGTTTAACTGCACCTATACCAATGAATTAAATATCAAATTAAATTCAAAAGAATATATCCAATATTTAGATAATGGTGATTTACTAAATAACTTTTTTGCATTAGAATCAACTACTAATCTTATAGGTGAATTTTTGGTTTCACAGATAGAATTAGAATTCTAAATTCATATCTTTGATATACGATAAATGGTTAAAGATAAATATTATCGGTAACTTGGTTAGCTCATCATATTTGGTTATATCACCCTTGGCTAACTTATAAATAATATTTTCCCAACCCCATTTGGTAAGGACTTTTTCTTTTTCTATTTCAGCTTGTTCTTCTATATCATATTCAACTTCTTCATCAGTATCTTCGATGATTGGTTCGAAATGATTTGCATAGGTTGTTTGGATTAATTCTTTAAACTCAAAAAAGTAATTCATAATACCATAGATATCCGTTATCTTTAAATCTTCGAATACTGAAGCTCTTTCATCAATATCTATAAACTCATATGGTTCAAATTCTAAATGGCCCCATTCGTTCACTTTTGTTTTACGATAAAAGATTGCACAAATTTTATATATATTATCATAGTATTGGTTATCACCAAAGTAATGTTCCAAATCAATAAACTCACCAAATGAGAGCTTATTAATATCAATGCAAGTAAAGTCATCAATATTCTTTTTAAATTGATTAGAAGGCTCCGTATTAAACCATTTGATTTTTTTGATGTAATCTGTTAATAACTCAACGTCCAAATCTTCCCACATTTCATCGTTAGGTAGTGTATCGGTTAATATTGCAAGTATTTTTATTTGTTTAATAAAAAAGGATGATTCTGAATCATCCATTTTTTTTAGTGCAATAAATTGGTCCACATAAATGTCTTCCCAAGATTTAGGTAAATTAATCTTCATTGGTAATTAATTCGTAATCTTTAATTAATTTTTTAGATAAGAATGCTATGATTGGTATAGCAACTTCAGCTTTGATTTCTTTACGTATTAACTCAGCTTTATACTTTAAATGTGCTTTATCATAGTGCAGCTCTTTTTGTATATTTTCTCTTTTATATAAGATAGCCAACACGTCACCCAAGTATCTATTTTCATTTTTGTTGATGGCTGATTCAATAAGAGTCATTTCTTTAACCGTTATTTTAAATTTCTCATCAAAACAAACATAGGTGTTACCATCAAGCTCAATTTCTTTAACAAAATTGGTGTGTTGGGTTAAATCGTGAATGTTAAATTGTTTGATTATCTCAATGAAAGCAAATGAATCAAAATCATCAACCACATCTTCTGGAACACCTAAATAGATAAATATTTCAGACCATTTTTCTAGATAATTTTTTTCTTTATTATTTAAGATACTACAAATATCTTCGAATTCGTTGATTAAGAATTCATCAACAGAATTTTTAACGTTATAAGTTTTTTCGTTATAGTTTAATTTTATCATAATTTCTATTTTATTTATTATTGTAGTATAAGTATAAAATTTATTAAATAAAACAATAATAAATAAAAAAAATGAACAAAAATATTCCACGTTTAAAAATATCCATTGACGAACAATATTCTGAAGGTGAAGATTTGGGTCTAGCAATGATTGCTTTTACCAAAAGGCCAGCTATTATGGTTAAAGGAATGGCTTTTAATTCACAAACTAAAGTTCAATATTTCAACGATGATTTAAAATATAGAATATGTGCACCAGCAATGATTCCAATGGAAATATATCGTAATGATGAAGATGGTGAATATACTGTAACATTTACTGAAGAAGAAATTGATAAAATATATTCTAAATTTATGATGAATTATTCATCAACAAAAATTTTTAATTTAGAACATAATTCAGAAGAAGTTGTACCAGCTTATATATTAGAAAGTTGGATAGTTGATAATCCTAAATTAGATAAAGCATTTACAACTTTTGGTATTGAGGTTCCAAAAGGAACTCTTATGGTTACATCACAAATTACAGATAAAGAATATTATAATGAGTTGGTTAAAAATGGCCAAACAGGATATTCAATTGAAGGATTTTTAGGACTTGCTTTATCAGAAATAAATAATAATAAAAATAAAAACGAAGAAAAAATGAATGAAATTAAATCAATGTTACCAGCTGGTGAATATACTGATGCTGATGGTAATGTATTTATGGTAGCTGAAGATGGTACATGTTCTACAAAAGAAGTAGAAATGGGTCTTGAAGTAACACCAGAAGCTGAAGCAGAACCAGAAGTATCTGGAACAACTGAAACAAAATTAGAAGAAGTTGTTGAAGATGCTCAAGTTGAAACAGAAGTTGAAATGGCTGTTGAAGATATAGTACCTGTAGAAGTACCTGTAGAGGTTGCACCTATTGAAACTTATTCAAAAGAAGAAGTTGATGCTAAATTTGAAGAAGTATATAAAATGTTAGCTGCAATGCAAGCTGAAGATGATTCAGAAGATGCCATGGAAGAAAAACAAATAGAAACTCAAATGAGTGTTAACGAAAGATTTGCTGCTTTTGCACGTTTTTCAACTGGACAATTATAAAAAAATAATGTTCAGACAATAATAAATAAAAATAATAAAATTAAACAAAAAAATAAAAAATGAGAAATTTAAAATTTGACTTAAACATTGATGCTTCTGCATTATTGAACCCAAATCCAGTAGAATTTTACAGTAAAGCTTATATCACTGAAGAAGTTGCTGATAACTACAGAACTCTTCCTGGTATTAAATCTAAAACTAAAATTGCTACAACTTCTTTCAGCTCTTTGCTTAAAGATTCATCTTGTGATTTCGTTGCTGGTGACCAAACCTTATCTGCTATCACTATTGATGTAACTGCTGTTTCTGCTCTTGCTGAAATCTGTAGATTTGATATTGAAGCTTCTTACTTATCATTAGCTATGGCTAAAGGTTCTAGTGCATCATTTGAAGTACAACCATTTATGTCATTCTATTGGGATGAAATGGCTAAAGAAATTTCAGCTGAAATCGAAGGACAAAGATGGCAAGGTAATACTGCTACTGCTTCTTTCACAGGTGCTACTGCTTACTTGAAATTAGTTGATGGTTACGAAAAATTATTAGCTGCTGATGCTGCTGTATTAGACGTAACTGCTACTGCAACTACTGTATCTAATGTATTAGATAACATTGCTGCTGTATATTCTAAAATGGCTACTTCTGCACCACAATTAATCAACAGAACTTCTGACTTACGTCTTTATGTATCTCCAAATATTGCTGCTGCTTACAGACAAGCTGTTGCTGCTGGTAACACACAAGCTTATGTAACTAAAAATCTTGACTTAACTTACTTAGATATTAAAATCGTAGTAGCTCAAGGTATGAGTTCTAATAAAATGGTATTAACTTTGAAAGATAACCTTATCTATGCATTTGATGGTGAAGGTGATGGTAAAGCATTAAAAGCTATTAACTTAGAGGATTCAGTTGCTGAACCAAAATTAAGAACTAGAGCTAACTTAAAAGTTGGTTTCGAAATTGTTAATGGTAACGAAATAGTTTACTTCTCATAAGTATTAACAAAATAAAATAAGAAAAGGATGGTGATAAGTCATCATCCTTTTTTTTATAATAAAAAATAACTTAAAATTTAAAACATAAATAAAAAATGGCTTGTAATTCATTAACATCAATCCTTAAATCTTGTTCAAATAATCAAGGTGGTATCTATTCAGTGTGGATAAATGAAACAGATAACGTAACTGGTACTACAGTTAGCACTTCTGCTCATACTATTACTGGTATTTCAGCTACAACTGATTTCACAACATTTGAGTTTAACAGAAATGTTGGTTCAGTTGTAATTGACCCTAAAATCGACCTTATCAATGGGTCAACATATTTTGAGGCTAAAATTAGCCTTGTCTTTCATCGTAGAGAATCTGCTAAATCTAGAGCTTTATATATCTTAGGTGAAGGTCAAAGATACTTAGATATAATCTTTTTAGATGCTAACGGTATCTATTGGTATATTGACCATGCACAACTTGATGGTGGTGCTGAGGAAACTGGTACTAGTAAAGCTGATGGTTCAAAATATACTGTAACATTTAAAGCTGATATGGACACTAGACCATATGCAGTAGACTCTGCTATCGTACCAGGACTTATATCATAATTTCAATCTGGTAATTATTAAAAACCCTATAGAATATATAGGGTTTTTTTATTATAATAAAAAATGAAAATAAACAATAATAAATAAAAAATATGATTTATATAAAAAAGAATGAAACTAATAATTTTGTATTAACCTTGACTGAAAATTCAAGAATACAAAATCCAAACTTTTTGTTCGAATTCAAAAATGAATTTATTTTAGGGTCAACTCCAATCTATTTTAGTACTCCAGATTTATCTAATTATCCAAATAGATATAATCAATTCGAATTAAATGAAACTACATCTGGTAGTACTTCTGGTGGTACAGGTTCATTATCACTTTTAAGTGGTCAATATGAATATACAGTATATGAATCATCAGCTTCAACTTTATCTATATCAGCAACAACTGGTAGAATAATTGAAGTGGGTAGAATGATTGTAGCTTCACCCAACTTAATAACAACAGGAACAACAAATATCTATATCTAATGGCTTGGTTTACACTAAATAAAAATAAACAAAAAGAAATAACAGTATCTTCTACTGATTCACCTTTATTTTCAACTTTTTCATCTCCTTTTATGAAGGTTGCTGGTGGTAATCTATCTTTACCATATGTACGTGCTTATAGCAGTTCAGAACCTTATATTCGTTTTGGTAATGATAATCTTTTTCCACAAATAATCAATCAAATGTATCACCAATCACCATTGAATAATGGTATTATTAATTTTAAAGCTAATGCTGTTATTGGTGGTGGTTTTGAAATAAATTCATTAGATACAACTGGTATTCAAAAAGTAAAAGAATATACATTTATAACCAAAAATAACTTTAAGAAACTTATTAGACAATTAACCAAAGATATTATTCTTCACGGTAGAGTTGCAGTTATTGTGGACCCAACTGGTAAAGAAGTATCTTATAAAAGAGTTGGTCCAGAACAAGTCAGAGTTAATGAAACAAAAACTAAATTTTCTATATCATCAGATTGGTCTCGTTCAATTGATATTCAAACCTATCCAGCTTATTCAGCTGGTGTTAAATGTAAATCAATTTATTATTATGAAATTGATGGTGATGGTGGTCAAGATATATATCCTATACCTGGATATTGTTCTGCACTTAACTGGTGTTATGTTGATGGTGAATCTTCTTATTTGCATAAGTCAAATATTATCAATAGTATTTTTCCATCTTTTGTTATTAAATTAGCTAAAAAATTCGGTAGTGAAGCTGAAGCACAATTGTTTCATGATACTATTAACAAAGCCAAGGGTGCTCCAGAAGCTGGTCGTATAATGACGTTTGTTGGTCAAACCCTTGAACAACTTCCTGTGATAGAAGCATTACCAACCAATAACAACGATAAATTGTTTACACAAACCGATGAAAGAATCGATGCTAACATATCTAGAGCTCATCAAATAGACCCATTACTTATGGGTATTAGAGTTTCTGGTAAATTGGGTAGTGGTAATGAGCTACAACAATCATATCAAATCTTCGAGAAGAATGTGGTTATGCCAATAAGAGAAATGGTAACCGAAATCGGTGATGAATTATTATTCATTGCTGGTGTTACTGCAACAATAACAATTAATAATTATCAAATCGTAGGAGAAGAGATAGTTGATAAAACACAAATATTATAATGGCAAACATTTTTTTCATCACAGAAGCATTTTTAAAAGGAAACGGAATAATGAATGGTAACATAGATGCAGCAGAATATACTGGTCTTATCCAAGGTTGTGCCAAATCTTTTATCAAGAAACAAATTGGTTCATATTTTTTTAATGACCTTTTAACTAAATATAATGCTCAAACTCTTTCAGCAGATGAAATATTACTTGTTGAGAAGATGCAGTTTGCAATTGCTTGGAGACTTAAATCAGAAGCTGGTACTACACTTACCTATCAACTAAAAAATAAAGGTTATCAAAAACAAAATGATGATAATGCTGAGAGTCTTGAGTTGAAAGAGGTCACTTATCTTGCTGATTCATATCTTCAAAAAGCAATCTTAGAAGAATTAGAGATAAAAGACTTCTTGATTGCAAATAAAGACTTATACCCAGCTTATTTATCAACAGAAAATAAAGATTCAACCATCAAAAATTCTTGTAGTACTGGTAATAACTATAACGAAGGGGTAGGAATGTTCATAATTTAATCTAATAACAAACACAATGTTATATAATTTATATACACATAAAATGAAAGAAATTCTATTAGCTAGTCTTGCTAGCTTATTAATCATATTGGCACCAATCAAAGGGTTGGTAATTACTATGTTTCTTGCAGTACTATTCGATACCATATCTGGTGTTTGGGTTGCAGTTAAATTAGGTGGATGGTCTACGTTCAGAAGCAATAAACTATTCAATATAGTAATCAAATTATTCTTCTATCTATTAGCTATCATATTTGCTTTTGCTATAGATGTTAATATCTTTGATGGTTCAATATTCGGTGTTAAAGTATTATTGGCTAAAATAATCACAGCAGCATTTGTTTGGGTAGAATTCGTATCGTTGAATGAGAACAATATGAAATTAGGGAACCGTAGTCTATTTGTTATTCTAAAAGAAATGATTAGCAAAGCTACTGAGATAAAAAAAGACTTGGCTGATGTTGATGTTAAACCAAAAGACTAACAAAAAATAAATGTTTTAAAATATGGTAACATCAGCACAATGCATAAAAAAATATGGAGACCCAAATTTATTGGAAACTCAAAATAAACATTTCGAACTTTGGATAGTAGATAATGATATAAGAGAAGCTTTCAAACACGTTAGATTCTCAGCTCTAGGTACAATAGGATTTCCAAAGAAAATCTTTTTGAATAAAGACTTTCAACCAGCCCTAGAAAAAGCTTTAAGAAATTTAATGGCCAGAGGCTTAACAAAAGAATTAAAAACTTGGGATGGGGTATTTATGATTAGAACTAAAAGAGCACTAACTTCTCTTAGCCTACATTCTTGGGCAATTGCTGTAGATGTTAATCAAGCAGAAAATCAATTAAACCAAACACCAAAATTAACACCAGGTTTTGTTAAATGTTTCACAGATGCTGGAATGAATTGGGGTGGGACTTGGAAAAGACTCGATGGAATGCACTTCGAAATTGCATCCATATAGTGTTGCATTTTCAATTAAATAAAATATAATATGAAAAAAATATTTATAATACTAGCATTATTTATCCTAGGGTGCAGCACCAGAAAGGTTAAAACTAAAACGGAAGAAATAAAACAAGAGGTATCTGTTAAACAAGATATAACCATTGATGTTAAGAATGATATAAAAACTCAAGAAGTTGATACATCATTTATGTGGAAAAAAACCTATATCCCAATGAATGAAAGTTTACCGTTTATAGTAAATGGTAAAAAGTATCAAAATGTTCGAATAGAGGCTTTAAAAATCAAAAAAGGTGTTACGACTACTAAACAAGATAATAGTGTCTTAAAAGCTTCTATTTTAACAAAAAAGAATATTAAAACCAAACTTGAAACCAAGGAGCAAGCAAAAGAAAGATACAATAACAACTTTACTATCTTTTATTGGATAGTAATTGCAATTTTATCTTATATAACATTTGATTACTTTAAAAATAAATAAAATGATTCCAGCACAACGTAACTATAGAGAATATCATATTGATAATATATTAGATATGGGTTGTGAAGCATTTGGAGAGCTTTTAAGCAACGAATTATATTCTTTGGTATTGGTTTATAGATTATTGGAATTAAAGTCTAATTTTGAAGATATTGAGGCTTACGAGTTTTGTCATGTAATTCAAGGATACTTTGATGAGAATAATATAAATTTTGATAAAGAAAAAAATATATAGCAAGATAGTGTAATGGTAACACGTCTGTCTCATGAGCAGACACTCCAAGTTCGACTCTTGGTCTTGCAACCATTGACTTTTTTGTACTTTGTCGTATATTTATATTAAAAAGATATACGACAATGGCAAGAAAAGAAAAAACAATACATTATTTGTATAGAACAACGTGTAATTTAACAGGACGATGGTATATCGGTATGCATTCAACTACAAAATTGGACGATGGTTATATGGGTAGTGGAAAGATATTAAGATATAGTATTAGAAAATATGGTGTTGAAAACCACACCAAAGAAATATTAGAATTCTTTGAAACAAGAGAAGAATTAATACTTAGGGAACAAGAAATTGTTACTAAAGAATTAATATCAGATGGAAAATGTATGAACCTTAAGGAAGGTGGTCAAGGTGGTTTTAGTAATAAAGAACATATGACTAAATGTGTTACAGCTGGTGGTAAAGCAAGAATTAAAGGTTTATTAAAATGGTGGGAAAATAATGAAGAACAAAAACAAAAAAACTCAGATTTAGTAAAACAAATGTGGAAAGATGGTAAATATCAAGCTAAGGATAATAGTGGAGATAAAAATGGGATGTATGGAAAAACACATAGTAAAGAAAGTAGACAAAAAATGAGTGATAAAAAAAAAGGTGAAAATAATAATCAATATGATACTTGTTGGATTACAAAAGACAATATAAATAAAAAAATAAAAAAAGATGAAATTGAAACTTATTTAAAAGAAGGTTGGATTAAAGGTAGAAAAATAATAAAATAAAAAAGCCTCACGTTCTGTGAGGCTTTCTTTTTTGTGGAAACTAGTAAACCACTTTTTAAAATAACATTTCATTTAATAATAAAATCTAGTTTTAGGAAGATTAATTTTTCTTCTCTAGTCATTTTTAATAATTTTTTTGAACTCTTGGGTTAATTGTGTTGTACGAGTTCGATAACCAACACTTGTTTTTATTACACCTTTTTCTTCAAGGGTGTTCAAAGCTATTTTAATATCTTTTTGTTTAACACCGATACTAGCAGCAATCTCAGCTGACATTTTGTTATAGATAAGGATTTGTGGAAACAGCTGCATATCAATCAAGATAAGTTTTTCAATAGCTGTTAGGTCTTTTTGTTTTAGGATTTGTTCCATTGTTTTTGTGGTTTTTGGTATTTTATTATTTGTGGTTTTGTTTAACCCTTTAGGGCCACCCAAGAAAAACCACTAACTTGGGTGAATTAGATTGTCACATCTATTGTTCTTTAATAATAAATATTTTGATAATTATTAAAAGTCTCAATATAATAAAATAATATCATTTTATTTATTTTGATAGATTTTATCTATACTAATTCTTTATTTTTATTTTGTTCATTAATTAGGATTTCATTACATTCAGCAATCATTTGTTGAAAAGTTATTAACCCATTATTTAAATTTAATAATGTATTAAAATATTTATTTCTTGGTACTTTAGATTTTTCATATGAAAATTTAGAATCAAACTCAATTAATCTATCAACATTAAAATTTTTAAGGTCAATTGAATCTATTTTATTTTCTATAACTGGTACTGGTATATCTACAGTAACTAATTTGATTTGTTTATTATCTTTGATTTCAGTTAATATTTCATCAACTTTAACCTCTAGTATAGGTTGAGAGATTATCGTTAGTTCTGGAGCTTTATTTTGAGTTGATGGTTTATTTCTTCTTTTAATTTTATTAACTGGTTTACCATCGATTAAGAATTTCATTAATTCTTCAAGGTCAATTGATATTGTGTGAAAAGGAACACCATTATCTCTTTCATCTGGTATGCAATTAAAAAATGTTGGAAAACTATAAGTACAAGATTTTAATAATGATTTAATACCTTCTTTTGACATACCTAATGTTTCAGCAATCTTTTGGTTTGAAGCAAAACATTCTTTATCATTTTTTTGCCAACGTAGTATCCAGCTTATTAATAATTTTTGTTGTGCTGTTATTCTTTGGATTGATGCTGCTAATAAATTGTCATCAATCATTGTAAAAGTGTCTTTTACTGTTTCTGTTGAAGTTGTTTTCATTTTGTTTGTTTTTTTTTTATTGGTTATTTTTCTGGTTATTAAGGGAACCAACCAGTCGGTAGCTTATCCCCGACTGGACCCTTTAAAGAATTAATCTAATTCTTGTAATCTATCAATAAGTTGGTAATTAACTTTTTTGTATTTGAATATACCATCTTTTGTTTTATAAATATGTTGATATGTACAACCAACAACATCTGCTGCTATTCTTACATTTTGATATCTTCCGATTTCAACACCTTCTTTTAATAAGATAAATCTTAGTTTGTTCATTTGTATTAGTATTTAATTTTTGTTATGTTGAAGGGTTATCTTAATCCCTACGTTTAATAAATATATGCAAAGATACTAAAGTTTTTGATAAATGTCAAGTTTTTTTATTGATATTTATCAATTATTTTTTATTTAGTTGATATTGTGATAGTTACGATATAAAATATTTTTAAAATAAATAATATAATTTTGATTTAGTTGAAATGGTTCTAAATATATGTGGTGTACGTACACACTATATATGTTGTACGTACACACTACCATAGGGTGTTTGTACACACTACCATAGGGTGTACGTACACACTACCATAGGGTGTTTGTACACACTACCATAGGGTGTACGTACACTCTTGTATAAGATATTAATTAACATATTATTTAACCAAAGAATAAAAAGAAAGAAAGTAAGATACAATCTACCAAGTAAAATTGAAATTATTTTTAAAATAAGTTGATATTGGGTATTTATATACTGGACTACATAGTCTTTTTTTGGACTACATAGTCTTTTTTTGGACTACATAGTCTTTTTTTGGACTACATGGGTAGATATTACTATATTAATCTATCTCCCTAACTCAATATAAAATACAAAGGTAATTTATAATACTATTTGCAAAATTTGAAAAGTGTTATATCTGCACTATTTAAAATAACCTAGAATGTAAGTTAGGTTATTTCTAGGTTATTTCTAGGTTATTATAAAATATTTCTAATAAAACCATATCAACTTGATATCTTTTCTTTTTTTCATTATATTTATAATAAAGTAAAATCAATGAAAGAAACCATATCAACGGGAATAACAGAAACAATACCAACTTTCGAAGAAGTTTGGAAATCACATAAAAACCTTATATATAAAATAATGTTAAAAATGAATGTTGATAACCAACATAAAGATGACCTTATTCAATGTGGAAAGATTGGAATACACCGTGCAATAGCAACATATCAACCAGAGAAAGGTGGTAAGTTCATATCTTGGGTAATAACCTTTGTTAAAAAAGAAATGATTGATTATCTCAACCAAAATCTAAGAATAGTTAGAATACCAGTTAATCAATTAAAAAATAAAGAAAGAATACCTCAACCTACGGATACTATCTATAGTCTTGATGATACCTTTCAAGAGTCAGGAGATTCCCTATATTCAACGATAGCATATGATGATGAAGAATATACTGAAACAGATACATCATTGCTTAAACAGGCTATATCAACATTGAAACCACAATGGCAAACTATAATGAGTATGATTTCCGAAGGTAAAGAAATAAAAGAAATAGCAGAATATCTTGGAATATCTAGACAAGCAGCATATCAACAAAAAGAAAAAGCTATCAAACAATTACAAAAAATAATGATTAAATCAAAATAAGGCCCTCATGGGCCAATTTGACTTATTCAAAAAATAATAGTATAATTAATAAAAAATATTATGACAAAAATAAATATAAAAGAAATAAAACATGGTGAATATCCATTGGAAAAACTAATTAAAATATTTACTCCTTATTTTAGAAGAATGGCTTATTATATAACATGTGATGAAGCAATAAGAGATGAACTAACACAAGAAGGTTATATATCATTATGGGAAAGTATAGAAAAATATGATGAATCCCGTGGTGCTTCATATTTTAACTACATAATTTATTCAACAAAATTTGCTATGTTAAATTATATCAATGATAAACGAAGTTGTGGTACTACCATTTTTGTTCCTACTAAGAAAAAATCTACAAGCAACATATCAACAGTATCAATGGATACAACTATAAACGATTATCAAGCTATTTCTGGCACGATTGCTAATGAAGTGGAAGAAGATATCGAAGATGAAAAAATCGTTCCTCTAAGAGCTTATATAAAAGTATTAAAAAAAGAACATAGAGATATTCTGGAAATCAAATATCAAGGTTATAGTGATACTGATTTAGCTGCAATGACTGGAATAACCAAACAACGAGTTGGACAGATAGTTAAAGCCAGTATCAAAAAATTACAAAAAGAATTTGGGGTTCCACAAGTTGGTATTGCATCAAAAAAACATACTAAATTATCTCCAAAAGAGATAGCTTTAAGAAAAAAACATAACTTATTATAAAAAATAATACTTTTTTTTAATTTGCAAATCTGGGTTTATACTATTAAAAATCCACATTTGCAAATTTTTTTTAAAATATTTTAAAAAAACAACCAGGTTTTTCCATTATCGTGATATTTATTAGTATAACAACTAATTAAAAACCACAAAATATAATGGAAGAAACAACAAAAGAATGGTTAGAATCATTTAATCAAGATGAACTAACATCACAAGAAGCTCATCAAATGATGATTGAACTAGGCAAAGAATTAGCTATTGCTGAAGCACAACCTAAACCAATCAATGAAATTGCTGCAGCAATAGAAAAAGCATTAGAATTTAAAAAGATTAACCCAAATGCTACACCATCAACTGCCAGAACATTCAATCAACAAACTTATGATGAAAATGACCAAATAGCAAAAGATATATTTTCATCATATATCAAATCTAAGGGTCATTTTATCGTTTCTAATGAAGAAACTTATGGAATTGATATCATTACATCAAAAGATAAAAAAGAGTTCAAATTTGAGCTTGAAATGAGTTCAGTAGATTTCAATGAAACAAACTACAAATATCCTTATGTACATTTTTTAGGTAGAAAGAAAAAAATGTTAACAAAAGAAGGTGATTACTGGTATGTTATTATCAGTTCAAATCAAGAATATGCTTTGATGGCCAAAGCATCAACAATCTTTAAAGAAGAAAATTATCTTGTAAAATATGCTGGTAATGGAAGAGATGGTGTTGATGAATTCTACCAACTACCTATGAACCAGGTAAAGTTCTTTAAATTAAGCTTGACAAAATAACAATATAAAGTAATATTAAACAAAATGACAAATAAAGAAATAAACAAAATCGAAGATACTAACTTAAAAGCAATAATGAAATTAATAAAAAAGTTAGATAAATCACAAAAACAATTACATAAATTAATAAAAAATAACAATGATAAAAGATAAAACAAAATTAATCACAATACTAAACGATTATATCAATGGTTGTGAACTTGAAATTATTTCATTATCACAATGTACAAATTTTGAAGAAAAAATATTAGAAAATCAAGATAATACATCATATGAAATTTATGAAATCTTTTGTGCATGCATGTTAAACTTACATCTGGTTGCCATTCAAAATGAAGATTTTGAACTAGCTAGACAAATAATAAGAGCACATTCAAAACAAAGCAGAATAATGAAAGATATAACAGATGCTGGTCAAGATATGGATACAATAAGCTGGAGATGGTATATCGACCAATTTTTCAATGAAACAATACAATCACAATTAATTAACTATACCAAAAATGGAAAATAAATTAACTCAAGAACAAATAGCAACAATAGAAGCTAATAAGAATAATCAATCACGTTCAGGTTGTACTATTCTAAACAACATACA
>ERZ869925.474-NODE-474-length-29561-cov-31.970481_pt1 | contig 29561 bp, 43 predicted proteins | sample MGYA00579311_ERZ869925 | MGnify/ENA primary metagenome ERZ869925 (study PRJEB32216, sample SAMN09231817) | wastewater metagenome | place: USA: Maryland | collected 2016-07-30 | study: EMG produced TPA metagenomics assembly of the PRJNA472060 data set (Reclaimed...
TGAATTTGGTGCTCGAAAGAGTATCGGCAAAGCCACTAAAGCATAACCGTTGGGCTGCTCTCGCCCATGGAGTTTTGAAAATGAAAAAATGTATTTGTAATTTAGAAGATGGTATCCACGAATGGGATTGCCCCGCTGTTCCAGATTCTCATTTTTATCGGGAGGAGCCGCAAGAAATTCTTGATCGTATGGCTCCGTTCTTTGGCTTAGAAAAGAAGCAAGAAGCCCATGGGGCTCGCTGGGCAGAGAAATCCGCATCCACAAAAAGCCGCCCAACACCGCGTGCAGCGGACTCGCCTAGCGGCTATTCGGTCAAGCCGTCTATGCCAAACGGGTATAAGTTCGCCATAGTTAATTGCCCTAACTGTCAAAGTCCAGTAAAAGAAAACTGGTTAGTAAAACATATAAAGTCAGGTTGTAAGATACCTGCCACTAAACACACGGTGAGCCGCTAACGCAAGCCGTTGGGCGGAAGCCTGGAGGAAGTTTTGAAATTTATAAAGAATTGCCCTAATTGCAAAAGGCCACACCATATATCCTCACCGTACTGTGAAAATTGTGGGGCTTATTGGGTGGTAGATTTGTCCGCCGTTGTATTGGTAAATAAGCACTTCCGCCCAACACCACGTGCACTTGACGGGGCTAAGACTCCGAAAAAATCAAAGCGTTCTACGGGTTCGCCCCGCAAGTAACGCAAACCGTTATGCCGCCCCGTGCTAAACGTGGCGAGCCAAGAAAGGAAAATTAGATGGGACTAGATACTTCGCATGGTTGTTGGCATGGAGCTTATTCGGCGTTTTCGCGTTGGCGTCACGAATTAGCCAAGCAAGCAGGATATGAAATACTTCCTGTAATTCTTGAAGATGGGTTGAAGCGAGACACAATTATGATTGATTGGGGTCACTTGCCAGAAGGCTCTCTAATGGGCGAATGGGATCGCACGCCAGAAGATCCGCTAATTGTCTTGATTGCTCACTCAGATTGCGAAGGGGTTATACACCCAGCGCAAGCCGAGCCACTCGCCAGCCGCCTCGAAGAACTGCTTGATAAATTGCCCGCCGAAAAAGACCCTGGTCATATCGGTGATTGGCGATCTAAAACTCAAGAGTTTATTGATGGGCTGCGTCTTGCCGTTGAAAACGGTGAGGATGTTGATTTTCATTAACGCGGCATAACACCGCGTGCAGCGGACGCGATAGAGCCGCGCCGCTAACGCAAACCGATAAATGGGTACACATGCTACTTGAAGCGGGCGCACAAGTCCGCAATTTGAAAGATGTCCGATGGTGTGCAACGGAAGATGGATCACAGGGTCCAGGTACAGGGCGATGGGTTGCGATGTTCGTCTTAGAGCCTGAAACCTTCACGCCTTCTAACAACCGTTTGCAGCCGACCGCCTACGGCGCGGGCGGGCAGAGCAAAATTCCCCTGCAAGGTAGTCTCTTTGCAGATGAGTCGTCCGCTAAAAACGGCGGCGGCTAAAACGAACCGTTGGATAAATACAAAAGCCCACCAAAACGATGGGCTTTTGTATTATAATTTTGTGGTCGCTACGGGAGGAAATGAGAAGAGTAATCCCGTACATCGACAAAGCAACATCAGGTCGGCCCATGAAGCCGACCTGCTGTTTTAATATTTACTATCTTGTTTTGTATACAGGAATGTCAGTTGATTACCCGTTGCGATGACAAGAATCGCTTTGAACAGATCAAAGGCTCCTTCATTTGAGCAAGAAAGCGGAATGCCGAGCTGCGCGGCAAACGACGAACAAGCCAGGGCAAAGTATATACCAGCAACCACCACCACCATTGCAAGCATAAGCAAGCCCTTGTTTTTTTGCCCGTCAAACCAAATCCTGGCAGATGTATAGCGGAAAACCAAAGACAAAATTGCCCCAACAATTCCCAACAAAATAACGACCAAATTTTCAGACATAATTTTCTCCTTTTTTATTTCTGGAAAAACTCCCAGTTAATCAACAATTGATGGCTCTTTAGGATGATCCAAGAGACGAATACTAGCCCGCTCCACTTTCGGAGTTTCGCCTGGCGAAAAAACAATAATAAGTTCATACCGACTATTTGTCAAAATATCCAGTCGCTCTTCAAGTTTTTTGACCTTTTTTTTCAAATCAAGCTGCTCTTTTATGTCCATTCCGGCCATTTCAAGAGCGATTTTTACCGAGTCGAGTTGATCCTTTTTATTTTGTGCGGGAACGCGCCGTAATTGTGGAGAAACGGCCACTGCACTGGTAACGATTGAAACAAGCAAACCTGCCAAAAAAAGCCAATCCTTTGTATCCATTAATTCTCTCCATCGTGCTTGTTTTTTATTTCCACCACACGCCAAAGCAGAATGATAAATAATAACAATGTGATACCAGCGCGGACCCATATCTGACGAACCGAAATGTCAACATCGGCGGTAGCCCAATAGCCATATAAAATTGAAAAGAAGAAAAGTGGAAAAACGAACCCGCCAGCCATTGAATCCCTGTGGAATCTATTGCTGTACAGACATAAAACAGCGCTAATAGCCGAAAGCAGGGATATAAACCAAGCCGGGATCAATAGGAACATAGGCATTATTTTACCCCATCCACTATAATTCCGTATGGTTGTTTTGCGGAGGCCATCCATTCCCGCCATGAGCAAATTTCAACAGCATTGGAGAGAGAATTCCAGTATTTTACATACCCACCCAACGCGCGCTCTTGAAAAACTTCAACCACTGCCACCCAATGCAAAACCCCAGATCCATTCAGATAATGTGTAACCGGATCGACATTTACAGATGCAATCACCGTGCCGCGATTTGCAAGACGGGCAAGAGAGGCCGGTGTGTAGCGGATGTCTTTTCCTTCAGGAAACTTCAGCGCGACACCCAGCAATTCCGCCTTTCCACCTAAAGTCTTTACCAATCTTTGTAATTCCCCGTCCGATGTCCCGCGAGCGGACGATCCCCGTTTTGCAAACAAGGAATCCCACCATTTCCGCTCTTTTGCCTTCCAGCCGTCAAGTACCGCCACAATGGGCAAATTCAAGGCGTAGGCCACGCAAGACTGGCCGCAGAGGTTATATTCGGTGTCTCCTTCGTACACGATGTATTGAGCGGCGTCCTGCGTGCTTTTGGTTTGACCCTCAAAATCCACCTGTCCGTGAGGGAAATTCTCAAAATACGGATCAATATTCTCGAATGGGATAAAACCGACAATGGGAGGATGAATCCCGTCATCAAATCCACATAAAAGGCACTGGCGCAATTTTCCCTCAATTGTTACAGGCTGCAAGTTTTCGGGAAACATACACTCCACTACCTGGCGCTCTATCAGCTTGCGATAAGCAACAGGCCGGCCGTAGATAGTGGATGGATCAATAATGGGGGTGTAACGGGTGACAAAATATTTCATCGCATATCCCATAAACTTTCATAAGAGCTTGGAGCAACTTTCGGAATGTTCAAATACGGCCACAGTGGAGCAGTTGGGACATAATCCAAATACCGCAAGCCATCAGCATAGGTGGTTCCAACATTGGTGCCATAACCCATGTACAACCAAAATGTGGACCGGCCACCCATCATGATCGGAAACGGACCAACAATTTCCTTGCGACCATTCTTGTCAACAACATACTTCCCATTCGCATCTACAATCGCTCGGTACGAATTTGTCACAGCAGGGATCAAATGCCAATCCCTATACCAAGACAGGAAGTAGCTTGATTCTTTCGTCATGTCGGCAATTTCAAAGTCCTGACACCAAACACCATATTTCTTGTATGGGCTACGGATCAATTTCAGCATTGACCCTGTAATCAGGACGGGTTGTGCGCCAATTCCCTGCTTGGCGCTGGTATTTATGCCCTGAACGTAATCTGCAAAGCCCTGCTTGGTTCCTTTCTTGTTGTTCAACGCACGGTTCCAAGCCGTTAGGTTCTTCCAAACATTCTTCAATTCCAGCGGAGTCATGCCACTTCCCTGCGCGGCCTGAACGTTGAAACCATGCACCAAGTCCTGCATGGCCTTTGTCATGTACACGACTTTGGTGGAAGGGGTACTGATCCACTGATACACGGAAGGATCGCCCTGTCCAACAAAGCCATGTGCATCCATATAATTCTTGTACCCCCAATATTTCGAATTTATGTGATGCTCAACAAATGCGTATCTTGACTCGACTGGAGGCAGCGCAGGATCAACGGGAACATTCTCAACAAATACCTTGCCTTTGGCATCTACAAGGGCAATCCAGTATCCACGCCAAGGACCTTCCGTCAATCTCATCCAAATGTCCCTATCAGGGACAGCAGAGAACGAAACTTCACCAGTGACCTCGGTTCCTTGCGGCAAAAAACCAAGCCAATCACCAAGAGGGCCGGCAACAAACGTCACGCCTCTGTTCTTTCTAACAGAGACAATCGTAAAAAAGTTTGACTTCTTGATCCTTGTTTTGAAAATCATCCTGCATCATTCTATTCTGGAGGCTTAATATCTCCAATCAATTCGCAGAAACGTCAACACCTGCGTTTATTTCTTTTTCAATTGCATCCAATTCTTCAAGGGCAATTTCGCACCTCTCCAGTTCCTTTTCGTTGGCTTGAACCGCCTGTTCGTTTTTCAGGCGTTTGTTTACACGATTGCGAATCACCAAAATTTCTATGGTGTTCAGCCAGTTATTTCTTTCCTGCTGAATGAGGATCAATTTTGTTTCCTTGGAAACTTCGGATGTCATAATATCTCCTTAATTTCGAATGTCTTCAAGTTTCTTGCCGTCTGCGGATGTGACAAAGGCGGTAAGAGCGGTCAGGGCCGTACCAAGCGCCTGATTGATGTCTGCCTTAACCAATCCCTTATGACCGATAAAATCATTGGCTGCATATCCACTATCCTTTGGATTCGCGCTGGTTGCATCCACGATCTGATTTTTGACCACATTGTTCCAACTGCTTGACAATGCGATCAATTTATCGTATGCCGCCAACAGTTCGGTTGCAGCCTGCCTGGTTTGGGTAATTACATTGGACCTGCGCGGGAAAGTTGTCATTATTTTCTCCTTTTATGCAAATAAGTTTACGCCCGTTGCGCTTCCGAGTCTAGCCTCTAATTCCGCAACGCGGGTTTGAAGATTAGCAATAACTTTCAAAACTGAATTAGCTTCATCATGGCTGGCAAACGCCCAGCCAGCGCCAAAGGATACATCTACAAAATCTTGAATCGCGTAGTCTGGCGTTCCAGGCGCTGTGTGCGTAATTGTTGCTAGTTGAGTGGTTAATGCAGCCCCACGAACAACCGTTGTTCCGCCATAGAATGAGATTTTCGGGGCAGATCCACTTGCTTCAATCTCAAAACCCAACCTTGCGGCAGTGTCATATGCAGAGATGCTTATTTTTGCTTTGCGACTTGCATTAGTGGCATCAATCCACGTTGTTGTAATTACACCTTGTTGTTGGTTAGTATTGTCTGTTGCGGTCTCTGCATAAAATTCTAAACCTGTGCCAAAGCCATTGGCGGCAGCAGTGGCGTTGGTGGAAACAACAGATTGCAGCCGAGCGGCTATTTTCACGGCATTGGTAACTGTTGTTGTTTCATGAACCAATAATCGTACAGGTGGCGTGCCAACTGAAACACCATTAACAACATGACGACCAATAATCACACCGGCAATGCGTGACGAAAAATATACATCCGGATCAGAAGTACTTGTTCCATGAACCATAGAAATGGACGTACTAGGTGAACCCAAGTAGCGACTTTGTAAAGTCAAATCTCCTACACTGCCACCAGAAACATAATTACTCATATATATAGCGGCACCATCTGCTGTGGTTATTACATCAGTAGCAAACGAAACTCTTGAAGTTAATCTAACTCCAGCCGTAACATCATTCACCAAATTATTTGCGCCAATCTGTATTGCGCCTGAGCCTTGCAACAATATCTCAGGAACCGAAGCGCCTGATCCAATCTGCAAACGTCCACCAATAGCTTTAATTGAGCCATACTGTTCGACGCCTGGACTACCTGTTCCGCGTGTTCCATATCCAATAGAGACGCCTGCCCCCGCTCCAGTACTTCTAATGAATTTCGTTATTTCATAATGTTGTGGGGCTACACCACTCAATCCAGCATCTAAGGTAAAAGTATTTAATGCAGTAAACGTATTGGCAACTGCCAATAATGCAGCTGATCCTGTCGCTGGAACTGTCAACGTAAATCCACCAAGGGCCAGTGTGCCACCACCAGTAATGGTTGTTGCAGCATTGGGCAAAGTAAGGGTTGCACTTGCCCCATTGGAAACGCCCGTTCCGCCATTAGCGGCAGTGATGGGGATGTCTATCATTGCCGCGGTTCCAGATCCTGTAAAATACGGGATTTTATTTGCCGCTGAAGTTAATCCAGCAAGTGCCGTCAACTCCGCATCCAACGGTTGATACACTGTATCTGCATAGGTCTTGATCGAAGCCAGTGTGTTTGTCCAGCTAATTTTTCGCAACCCCCCTGAGACGCTATCGTAATATCCGATTTCATCCGCCCCGACGATGGGACTCTTGGATGTAGCCGCATGAATGGCTGCTGCCATATCAAAGGTATTACTGCGCTCCAGATATTTCGCCATCTCCTGAAACGACTGGATATAGGCAGTGATATAGCGGGTTGCAATCCCATCCACTGTTGCGAATTGTCCACCGACATACAAAACTAGCCCGTCAGCATAAATATCAAAAATGCTTGCCGGCGAAAAGTCCCCATAAACACTCCATGATCCCAAATTCCAGGACGCCAATCCATTGGCTTCAAGGCTTCCAATAAAATCAAAGTTTCCGCCGACAAAGACATTGATTCCGTCTGTGGCAAGAGCTAGTACAGTGCCATCAGGATCGCCGTAATCACCAACAGATGACCATGCTAGGTTTGTTAAATCCCATTTCGCTATTCTCGCGCCAGTGGCTCCGCCATCCATACCAGAAAAACTTCCACCGACATATAAATAATTTCCCGCAACAACCATAGCCTCCACAACGTTGGAGTCAGCCCCTCCTGCGAGGGCGGAAAATGCAGTCCCGTTCCATTTCACAACACGATTGACAGTCAGTCCTCCGGCGGTTGCAATAAAACTTCCGCCAATATATAAATCGGACCCATTTACCGCCATACAATAGACGATTGTATTTAATCCAGTAGAAAGAGATGACCAGGTAAGCCCGACCGTATCCCATTTGGCAACACGCGCACGGGCCGTTCCGTTGATAAATGTAAAATTCCCGCCAATATACAGGTCAGTGCCAATATGGGTAGCTGTATAAACTTCATTATTGACCGTTGAACTAATTGAAGACCACGTTAAGGAAACTGAATCCCACACCGCAATACTATGACAAGTCACTCCGCCGGCGGTTACAAAATTTCCGACAACATAAACCTTGGTGCCAATCACTTCAATTGCGTGACAACATACCGACCCACCGTAAGATTCTGTAGTTTCCAACCCAGCACCAAGAGCAGACCATGTTTTTGTCTCTGTGTCGTAGGAAATAATATGGTTAGCTGTAATTCCACCAAAAAAAGTAAAGAATCCACCAATATATAGTTTTGTTCCCAGCTTGGCAAGCGCCCGCACTCCGCTATTATTGGTGGATAATCCAAGCTGTGCCCAGAAATTTATATTCAACAGGTCGGCATCGTGCGCGGTCTCGAATGCGTTTTTCAACCACGCCACATCCTGCCCCATGCGGATTTCATTTTCTAAAATCGTGGAATTTAAATCCACAGTTACAGCAGCATATGTTTCATCCTCAAATGATGGATTTAATCCACGGATGCGATAATCTGCAACGGTTCCGTTTATATCCAGGGAGATTGTGTCACCAATGGAATAATCAAGGTAAATATTGGGTGTAACGAGATCTGAAAGCTGTACCGTGATCGAATACTTCGGGTCTTTTTTATTTTCCAGTTCCGCCCCGCCAAATGTTTGGGCAACATTTGAGTTGCCTGCATAGGAGGCGTCTACAAGAGCCTCCCGTCGCCTTCTATTGGTAATGGATGTATTATCCTTAACTGTAGTAAATGCACCTGATCCATATTTAACGCGGAGAGCGTTTCTAATCTCCGTGCCGACTTCTACACTCCCAACCTCCGTGCAATTCATTCCAATGCGGAAGTAAATTGTATTGCTTTTATCGGTGCCCAGCCCATTTTTATAAGCGTGCAGGTCAAAGTTTCCCGCCCCATCCGGGGAAATATCGAAATCAATTCCACCCTTTGCAATTTGGCGGACCACATCCAAAAGAGACGTGCCAACGTTGAATGTAAGTGCATCACTATCGTCCCAGGCATTACCATCCGAGTCAAGCGTATCTGTGAAATCGTAATTAAGATTTCCAAGGCCGCTTCGATCCTTTGCCTCTTCAATCAATGTTATTAAAATATCCGCTTTTGTTTGCGATGAAAATGCGCGAGTCGTGCTTCCGTCGCCTGCATCCCAAACAATGGCATCATCCAGTAAAGCCAGCGGGCCACGCCCAGACATGGAAAGATATTGACCGCCGCCCTCCTGTCGATTTGCGTTTGATTTCTCGATATTTTCAACAAAAAAACCACCACGCACAGAACCGCGATACTGTGTTTCGACATAGCAACCCGAGGCAATATTGGCAGCAATCGCAGAATTCAGCGGGATCTTAAGCGAGCCGCTACCAGGTTCATTAAGCAATTGATAGAGACTCCCACCTGAAGAGGGGAGAATTCCAAGGACCGTGGTCAGGTCTGTGTCAAACAAGCGCCATTCAACAAAATCGGTATCAGCCATAATTTTTTACATATAGGGTGCTTTAAAGGTGATTTGTACGGTGCCGGTGGTGGCCTCATCGTCTGCGATTGAAAAGGTATTTGTTCCAACTTCGACAACCATCAAAGCCGGCGCTCCTGAGTGTGAAACATTTCCTATAACGTTTGTTCCTAAATCATCCGTGGCGATATATTCGCCGGTTTCATTTGTTTCGATGGTTACAACGCGCGGAGATGCAATTACGCCTGTGTATGTCAGAACGCACCCATTCGTGGAATTGGTGATTACCGTATTTTCCAATGGACCCGTAAGAACAATGGTTGGGTTTCTTTCATCCACAGTACCAGGATTATCGAATTCCATGGCTTTTGGACTTGCGTCAATTGTTGTGGTGTTGTCGGCTATTTCGGAGGCAGCCCTAAAAAATGGTTCGGCCAGTGTAAATTCAACAGTAACGCGGGCCAGGCGGTCAGAGAGTCTTTTGACATTCATCGACTTTTCAACACATGCGACCGCATTTCTTGTACTCGTATCTTCTCTGATATTGGAAAGCGCCTGTTGAATTCTTGGGGCAAACAATTGACGCATATCGTCCAATTGAGATTCCAAGTCGGCAGCGTCGTCTCCGATAACAACTATTCCAAACGTCATTACCCGCTCACTAAAATACTTCTGGGTATGTACGGAACCATGCCTAAAGGGAATCTCGATATTGCTTCCGCGACTATCCGCCATGTCAAGATAATCATCGATCAATGTGACTTTCCCAAATGTCGCAAGATCGGTATCGCCTTCGTCAGTTCCGCCAAATTTCCATTGGGTCATTGGACGACTCCAAGAAATGAAAGATTTTTCATAGATTTGCGAATGCTATTCTCTGCCGTCTCGCCCTTGGGGTTGTTGATCGTAATTACGATACTACTTCCAATTGCCTTGTCTGCATTGGGAATAAAAGTTCCGTTCGAGTCGGGAACAAATAATTCAGGCTGCGCACCCTTACCGATCATGTACGGCGTACCAGCCACCCCCGGTCCGCCAGAATCACGCTTTTGGTAGCTCGCCGTATTTCCAGCCAGCCGCGATCCTTGGGTACTATTCACAGTTACCGCGCCATTGGATGACATACCAATGGATTTATAGGCATCAGCCGTGGACATGGCGCGCGACCGCAAGGTTTCCTGCGCGTGAATGGCGTTGACCGTGGCGTTTGCCACGTCCATCATGGCCTTGGCTTGATTTGCTTCTGCCTGGGTCAGAATCCCCATTGTAACGCCTACACTGAGAGCGGCGTCGTATTCGGCATCTGTAAGGCCGTCCACAGAAAGTTTCGCAAGGATCATGTCGTAGATCATGCGCTGTGTCTTTTCGTGCCATGAGATTTCCAAATCCGTGACGGCCTGCTGTGCTTCCTGTAGTCCTTCCACAAGTCCGTCAATCTGTTCACTGGTTGCACCTTCGGCCCGAGCTTGATTGAGCTTGTCCTGTGCTTCCGTAACCTTGTCCAGTGCCTTTGCGTGATCGTCCGCGTACTTTTCCTGAAAATCGGCGTAGGAAATCGTGAAATCCAGCATTTCCTTATTGCGGTCCGATATTTCCTTAAGCTGTTTTTCGAGATCCTTTGCCGCCTGCTCTTCGGCGGTCATCCCTCCCGCTACAGCATCAAATGTACCGGCGGCTTGATCGTTGGATTCGGCAGTCTTGCGGGTTTGCTCATCCAAAGCAGCATTTTCTACAGCCGCCTCGTGATAGGCACGTCCCCAATTTTCAACCGTAAAATCGAGACCCGAGTCTTGCAGTTTTTTAATGGCGTCAAATTCATTCCGCCAGATATTGACAATATCCGTTGTCGCTTTGATAAGGGGAGGGGCGACTTGATAGGTAAAAGCGTCCCATGTATCGCTTAAAGAGTCTACGGCAATTTCATATTCACGTGCTTGATCGACCGCTTCCTGCGTGAGAATTTGCCCGTCTGCAATGGCATCAGACATGGCGCGGATTCCATCGCCGCCCTTTTCAAGCAGCTTTCCCATTTCAGCGCCGGACTTCCCGAATTTATCGAGTAGGAACTGTGTGCGCTCCATGCCGGGTTTGAGTTTTATATACTCATCCGCCAGGCGCGCGAGTCCGTCTATGGTTGGATCAACCCCGTCTTTTTGCGCCAGCTTCATGGAGGCGGTCAGGGATTGATAACTAATTCCAACATCGTCGGCTACTTGAATAAGCCGGCTTGCTTCTTCCGTTCCGCTTCCCAAACTGCGCGATACATCCCGAACTTCTGAGGCATATTTTACAAACTTGCCCGCTGTTTCATCCCAAACTTTGCCGGCTACACGAGCCACATCCAAGACCGTGGAATAGATGGAGCGAAATTCCGTCCACGCCATGCCGGAAGTTTTGGCGGCACTTACGGACGCGGAAGCAGCCGCTGAATCTGCGGCTTTTCGTTTGGCGCTGATTTTATCCAGCTCCCGGTCGATGTTATCAAGACGACCGGAAATACTGTCAATCAGTTCAGCTTCAAGCTGTAATTTACTTCCGCTTCCAGGTGATACGAGTGGCATTTATTCTCGATTCAGCATAATTTCAATTTCAGATAAAAACTCTGCAAGTTTTTTATTCTTATTCGCCCATTCTGCCCAATTTTTTGTGTCTTTTCTGGCTCGATAGGCGATAATAATATTTTCGGCAACCATCATTTGCCGCAATTCACGGTGCATAAATTGACGCCTGCCGGTAATGGCTTCCAGTCCAAACCGCTCAATCTTCTGGAGCTTCTCAAATTCCGGCGAATACTGGCCTTCGCTTGCATGATAATAAGCGTCGGCCTTTACTCGTTTGGGATTTTCAATTCTCCGACATAAATTTTGAATATTTCGTTGAAAAGAAACTCAATCAATTTATGGCTGGGACCGCGCGGGGAACTTGGGAATGTAGACTCTGTGCGTCTGTCCTCTGGGATAGTGGGAATTTCCCACTTTTCCACGCAGGCGATTACGGCAGGCAGGCGCTTTTCGTCTTTCACGGAAAACCATATGCGGTTTTTCTCGGATATGGCCTCGTATTCCTTTTTTGACTGCAAAGTATCCAGATGATCTTTTCCAAGATTCTCAAAATTGTAGAGGTATTTATTTTTCGCCTCTATAAGTTCATCGGGAATGGAGTCTGGGATCATAGCCAGCTCAATTGCCTGCGCCTGGGATAGGTTAAGAGGGTCGGCAATGAGTACCGACCCTTCAAATCCTATAATGTCAACTTCTATTTTTTTTGACATATTACGCCACGGTAATGGCGGCTGTGCCCCAATCGGGGGCAGTGCCGCCGGAAACATGAGCGAGTTTGCAGGAATATTGGCCGGCCGCAGGATCAACCGTATACTCGGAAACGATGATGGAATTATCGGCTCCAAATACAGGATCGCCCGTGGCCCAATCCGCTTGAATACCGAAATAGACGCCAAACGCACGCGGGGTTAATCCGCCGTTCAACGGTTCCAAAACTGTGTGCGAGCCGGAGAGGTGGGCCGCAGCAGACTCGCCGGACGCGCTTGCGGTTGTTGCAGCCTTGTTGTCAAACGGCCCTGTGATCGTCAGGGTGAAATTTGCTTGTCCAGTGAGGAAGTTTTTGACCAATTCCTGCATTGCGGACAAATCAACTTCGTCGTATGTCAAGCCGACCTGCCCAATGGTGGAAACAGGCACATCGCGCAAGGTTCCGCCCGAATCTTCGATCTGAAATTTTGTAAAACGAGGTACGGTTCTTCCGGTGGTCATGGGTACATCTCCTTATTTGTAATTACGGTGAAATGAAATTGCGAGAGTGACAGTTGTGGCAGTTCCAAGCGCAATCTGCCAGCGCACATAACGATTGACGGTTGCAGTTTTTGCCAGTTGAACAATTCCAGATGTTGGATTTGAGCAATCAATCGACCCGGACGAAAGCAGGTCTGAGAAACTACCATCTGAATTTGTAGAGGCGTGCTGCACTTTGAGAGAGGCGGTTCCATTACCAGCAAAAAGCTGATACATCATCCATCCGCCTTTTGTGGTAGCCGCCAATTGATCCAGACCTGTCGCGGAGTTTGCGGCGGTCTTGGTTGCTTTTGCAAGCAGGAGACTCCCCCACGGCTGGGCATAATTGATGTTTCCGGCAAGCTGGCCTGTTCCACCAAATGGGATGGTCACGTATACGGGATTATTGGCGGGGTCTCCGTAATATCCAAGCTGTTCAAAAGCACCGCAAAAAACAGGGTCATTATTAGCGGGGGCTGCTTGTATTCCAAGTGCCACCATCACATTACGCTTGACTCCCGCGCCTTTCATCAGTGCATGGATTCCGTTTGCCGAATTGTCAAAAAGTCCGTTTAATGATCCAATGGAAATCTCGGCTTGATCCAACAACGTGGCCTTGACCGGCAGTGTTACGGCGTCGTCCACACCTTCAGCAAACACACATGACAAAGGCCCAAACGAGCGGGAATAGCCGGACATATCGTATCCGTCCACGTAAATTCGACTCTTATCGAGGGTAGTTCTACCCGTTGTCATGCTTCACGCCCTTTCCTTTTTTGGAGGGAATGGAAACTTCAGTCTCTCCATTGACGGCTGAAAGAATTGCCTGGTCTTTTTCAAGATAGACCGCCGCCTCTTCGTCTGGGACTGGATATATCTTTCCGGCTTGAAATCCCTTTTCAGGGATGGGATGTGTAAAAAGCAGGGTTTGCATTAGTTTTGCATCTCCGTGATCGCAAGGGCAAAGTCGGCTCCATGAAAAAGATTTCCCGATGGGTCTTCTTTTGCACCAATGGAAACATCCGACAGTTTCATTTCAATCCGTCCAGAGAATGGACCGGGCAGGGCAACAATGGCATTGACAATCAAAACCAGTTTATCGACAATATCCGAATACGCCTTACTCCATGAGGCCGCATCCCCAATCGTGACACCTAAAAACCGATAATTCAGGGTGTAGGAAACAGTTGACGGGGCTTCTGCTCCCTGTAGCAAAGAATCGTATTGAATATCAAAGTTCGTGATAAACCCATCGGCATTGGGGTTTGGAATCAGGGTATTTGCAAGACCGTTGGCGGCGATGAATATTTCATCTTTATCCTTGATGGTGACTCCCGTCACACTCATGTTGGCAATAGCCGCCGTGATCGAAGTAATGTACAGGGAAAATGTCATGTGGCCTTCTGGTAACTATCAATGAGTTTCTGCGCAAAAGGCGGAATCTCTTCGGGGCGGATAACGACTCCGCCGGCGGTCAAAGTAATTCGGCCGGCGGATGATTGACCGGAGCGCCTGGCATAGATGGATTGTGTGATTGCCAGAGTAATTTCCTTAATGTCCATAGGCACGGAAGGCCAGCCAAATTTCCCAACAATCTTGACACCACGGCGGATTGTTGGAAAGTACGCACCTGTATTTACAGGATTGGAAATCAACGAGGTATAAGGCATGTTGTCCAGCGGGGCATTGTCAGGATATGGATCGTATTCAGACGTTGTAAGGGCTGTGTATGATCTACTTCCTGAATAGTCCACGGAAACAGACGTAATCTCTGCGAGATCGTCCACCTTCACGCTTTCGGTTTCTTCCGGGGTGTAATACCGCGTCTCGTCCACAGAATTCAGATAAAAACGCCTGCCTGTACGCCTGTCAATATAACGACTCACGCCTTCCAGCAACTTCTCGATCATGTCGTCATCCGGTACGTCTGCGGTTACTACGCCGGCCTGTCCGCGAGAAGCAATCCAATACTTATATTCCGCGAGCGTGGCATATGCGTTTGATATTCCACTGCCCGCCGTGGTGTTGGTGCTTGTCGGGGCGGCAGTGAGACCGGCGCACGTCCCATTATCAATGGATATATTGAGCGTTGAATCGTTTGCCGCTGCAACATGCTTTGTCAGGGAGACGTCTGCACCGGACCCGCCTACGAGAAAAATAGCAGCAACATCTTCGTCGATTGCCAGCGCCGCACGTATCAAACCAGCCACCACAGAGGCCGTATCCCCGTTGGTGACAGGGACTGAAACGGTCTTGGGAGAGTCGGTTATATACGCAGAGGTAACAATCACCGTGGCATTTCCTGAGCCGGTAATTGTTCCAATAACAGTGGCAGCCTCTACTTGTTGCGTCATGGGCTATTCTTCGTAATACACAGTCAGGCTTCCGGTTTTTGTGGCACCACCGGACGCAACGACAACTTTAACGCGACCGTCAGCAATCGGTTTATCACGATCTCCGCCGGCTGTTCCTGTGAGAGCCGCACCATCTTCGACCTTATGGACAAGATCGCGTGGATAAAGCCAAAGAGTCGATGTTCCGGCCGTTGCCTTGGTTACAACGGGCTTGCTATCGCCATCGCCTTCAATGGTGACGGTGACAGTCGCTCCTGTGTCAATGGTGCCGGGTTTGTATTTGATCGCATGGATCTTTCCGAAAATGGACGGTAACTCGCTTGACTGTCCATATCCCGCAACCGCATCACCCGACCCATCTGTTACGAGTGGGAATCGTTGCCTTTTCATTTTTTGCCTTTGCCTTTACCTGTTCCCATGATGGGTTCAGAGGTCGCTGGTTCAGGATCGTTTGCCACCTCTTCAGGATGGACGGGGGAATCTGAATCGGATTTAACTTCGATCTTTTTGGCACGGATCATTGAAGCGCCGGCGGTTTCGGCTTTGTTGTGTTCCAAAAGCCAATCACCCAATTGATCCCCGACTTCGTAAATTTCGCCAGGTTCCAAAATGGAGACGGTAATGTCCTCATCCACAAGCCGGCCTGAAATTCCGCTACCTTGTACGGTTTCTTTCGCTAAAATTCTCATTGTTTGCTCCAATCTCGCCAATTTCCGCGAGGGATTACATCTTCGGAAACATAGGTATCTTCGGAAATATTCAGCACACGCACGCCCTGCATGGCGCGCACGAGCGCCGCATATCCCAATAACCAATGATCCGTGGTTTGACTTAATGGTTTCTTTTCGTCCAATCCCCAGAAATGCTCATGGAGTTGGTCTGGTTTGTGTTGCATCCCAATAATCAATATGGTGGTAAATCCCATATGCCAGGCAATTTGCATCACTGCCGTCATTACGTTGACGTAGGCAATTCCGTCCGTTGTCAGGGCGTTTGCCTGGTTTGCGCTCTTGCCGCCCATAATGATGTCACCCGCACGATGGTAAAAGCGGAGAAAATTTTCTCCCTGCCATTCGTCACGGTCGGGGCGCGGGATGAATTTTGGAATATCCCGATATTGCTCGCTGATTGCCTCGCCGTCTTCCCGCATAAGCCTTTCGTCCACTCCGGCAAAATATGTCGGTCTCCAATTGCTTTTGAACCTCTCGTTGTATTTATAGATGGTGTTCAAGCCAAAGGAGGGAAAATCGAAATTTTCCGGCGGAGTCAGGTGCAAGTTTGGACCCAGACCCACCAAAAGGCAGGTCTGGCCCTTATGCAGATTGTGGCAATCTTTCAGATTAAGCATTATGGTTTCGGCAGGAAAAGGGCTTCCACGTAATATTGACCAACCTCAGTGGTTGCCACGCCGGTATGGCGAACAAACACAGGGGTATTTGCTGGGATCAACACGCCCAAAGGAGTTCCCTTGGTACATGCGCCGATGGCTTTCGCGGCTTCTAGCGCAGTTGCCGCCACAAGCGTAGCACCGCCGGCGGTGACACCAACTTTGAAGTTGGCAGAGGCCGCACCGGCGGTATCTGTCGCTTCTGTGTAGGTTGCCTGTATATCGGCAAGATAGGTGTCAAACGGAAAACCGCCTGTCAACACATCATCGGAAGTGGCACCAGCACCGTTATCAATGTTGAAGGGGGTGAGTGTGCGCTGGCGGATCAAACGCTGATTACCGCGCGCAATGTGGGGAAATTTGTTATTGAAAATACCCATGATTTTTTATCCTGTTGCCTCCGGGGTTGGGATTTCTCCCAACCCCATCAGGCGATCATATAAGGATTCGACGGATTACACGCCGATGTTGTAGAGAATGGCGGAGGCTTCGGTGTCACGATAGCCAAGACCCAAACGGGCCAAAGCTACGATTTCCCATGAGTCCGCATTCGCAATACGTGTGGTTTCGATGGTCATGCGGCGCTTGTACGCCAATTTCCATTGATCCCAACGGACAGCGAGGGCCGCGCCGGTGGTGTTATTGGCAGGCGTGCCAGTGGCAACTTTGCCGGCGGTGTTGGCAAGCAGGGAGGATGAGGCTTTGTGCATCTGCCAGGATGGGATTACAGGCACACCCCAAACATTCTTAACAAAGCCGTTTTCGACGGTCGCGGCGGAATTCACGTCACGAGTCTTGACCTCGGGAAGCTGGGCCATCTTGTAATACACATTACCGTCAGGAATGAAAGCCACCTTGGAAGGATCGGCACCGGCAATACCAGCGGTCCCCATCAGTTTGAGGATGTTCAGGAAATCCTCAATTGCCAAACCACCACCGGCACTTAAGCTGTTTGCGGTGTTGGTGACAAGAGCCAGCTTGCGCAGACCGTCGAAAATCAGGAAGTAGTCTGTCGCGGTTGGGGTTCCGTCGATGGAATTGATATTCTTGTTGGCGGATGTTTCAGTGTCGCCGTCAATCACGAGGGACTCGGAATATTCCGCACCGCTCTTTACCAATTGCTCGCGCAATTGTGTGGAGAAACGGATCAAGGAATCTTCGTCAAGTTCCTGCGTGTACAGGCCACGAGCGCCCATCTTGCCGATGGGAATATTCTTGTTTCCTGTTGCGATCTGGGACGCGGTGATGGTGGCAGCCGGGACTTTCAAAGTGGCGTCGGATGCCGTGGCTTCGGCAACCTTGTAGAAAGTCATATCGGTGGATTCGATGGGCCATGTCTTGTTTGAGTACCCATCTGGGATGATTTCGGACGGCAAATTCTGCAAGACCATGGTGGCCGCGCGGATTTTCATCCAAAGATCGGACGAATAGGCTGTTCCGACCCAATCGCTACCAATACCTGAACCGCCCGTATACATCGGATCGGTCGCGGCTTTGATGGCCGCAGATACCGCCTCAACAGTCGGGTCGATCATGGTCTTGGTGCCCATCTTAAAGGCTTTTTGAACATACTCGATGTTCTTGCGCTCTTCATCGGTGTTTGTGCGGTTTTTGAGTTCCGCAACACGCAGGGACATGGCTTTGAATGCACCGGGCGAAACGTTGATTTCTTCGCCGTTCACATATTTGACATTCTGGGCCTTGAATGCCTTTTGTACCTCAATCAAGAGGGACAATTCACCCGCGTCAAGGTGATCGTAGCGATCCGTATCCGAGAATTGACTCTGATACGGTGCCCCGCCGCCACTGCTGGGCAGGCGCCGGCCTGCGGCTTCGTAACGCAAGCGTTCGGCTTTCACAGCTTCAGCAACCGCCGCGTCAAGCTCTTCCTTCTGCTTGGCTTTGGCGTCCTGGTCAGCCTGTTTCAGATGGGCCTCGCTGTTGCGTTTTGCAGCCAGCTTTGCGGCTTGTTTGTTGAGGTCTTCAAGCTCCTTCAGTTCGTCATCGCTCATATCATCAATGGCGTTCAGAACCGCAATGCGACCTGTAACCTCTTCGTAATTATTGAGATCCACTTTCTTACTCATGATTTTTCTCCATTTTTTATGAATTTTTTGGATTGTTCTTTTGCTTTTGCGATCCTCGCACGCTTTTCCACCAATTCATTGGCCTCTGGAGTTGCGCCGTGGGTATCGTCTATATCAGGAAAACGGACTCCCGCTGCCCTGTATATTGCCTTCATTGCCGGTAATGCCATTGCATACTGATTTGCAGGTTGCATATTTCCGTTGGATTTTTCCCAAATGGAAACCTCACCCAACGGCCAGACTGCAATCCTGCCGGGTCTGTTCTTTTCGTATTGGATCAATTTTCCGCCAATATCGAGGCGGGACAGATGCAAAATGGAACCGGAGGAAACGGCTAAATTACCTTTCCACGCCGCGTCCATTACTGTTTTGGATATTTCCTTGCTTGAATCAAGGTCAATCAGTAAATGCCATCCATCCACTTCTTTATGGAGACTTCCAGGCCGGCTCGATCCAATGACCTGTGGCTTTTCATCCAATTGCTTTGCTCCCTGCTTAATCCCATGCTGATAAACCGCAAGGGGGGTGGAGAATGCTTTTTCCCATATCTCTGTGCGATCATCAAACCACTGACCGTCAGAGTCACGAGATCCAAACGGAACCGCGAGGACTTCGAGAGTCCAATCTCCAACAGCCTTGACTGCGATAAAAAAATCTTTTGAGAAATCTGTCATAATTCTCCATAACAAAAAAAGGCACGCAAACCCAAACATTGGGTTTGCGTGCCTTTTACTGGCCTTTACGCTTTAATTTGATTTCCTTTTCGCCGCGCGGTTGCGCCTTTGGCTATCCTGAAATCAAAAGGTTGATCGATTTTCTACATTATATGTCTTTTTGGTGATGTGTCAAGCATAATAATCCAAGATAAATTAAAATTCGCTCCAACGAGCCAATTTCTTGTGTTTTGCTGTGACACTTTGGGCAAGGAAAAATACCAATGCCATTACAGCGCACGCATCCACTACCGAAATGAACACTGTCATTACAGGCAAGGCAGATCAATTCCTTTTTATCGCTACAGAGTTTACATTCCATAGTTTCCTAACGGCTTGCCTTACCTGCGCGGGGCGGGCTAGGACAAGCCCTCTAATTCCGATGATGTATCAGCGTTGGAAACTGCCTGAGATTTCGGCAGACTCCCCCGCGTCAGGTGCAGGCTTTGTTGGGTGCGCTTATAACCAACATGGCAACGCTGACATAAATCTGGATAATTTTTATCTGTTGGCAATTTCATTAGCCATTCGTGCATATCGCTAGGCATTTCGTGTGGCTCTGCAAATATCACATTAGTGCCACATACAAATTTTCCAAAATGGATTATGTGACCTTTACCCAAACCACGCGCTGTTTGCCATTCTGGAGCAACAACATCAAATGGCTTGATACGATTTTCCTTGTTGTACTCTCTTGCGTTTCGGTATCTTTTCAGCAACATGACAGCACCCAACGGCTCGCGTTACTGGCTGAGCGGTATGTGGCAAACCAAACAAAATAGTTCGCCTTCGTCCGCCAGCAAGGTATGAAATTCTGGCGAGCATACAGCGAAGTCCAGTGCACGCTTTGTTAGGTGCGCCATTTGCCAGCCATTGCACCCATCTTCACCGCAATCACAAGGCAGGGCAATTTGATCGTGTTCGCGCAACCACTCAACCGTGACACCACTTCGTTCTGCGTACCCATTTTCAAATTCTTCTTTATTCATAGACAAGCACCTAACGGTTTGCGTTACCCGCTTGGGGCGGGCTTGACGCCATCACCTTTAGCTGGACCAGCTTCGGGCGGTAATAACGATTTTTTGCGGCGACTACCCCCAAGTCGGGTGGACGCTGTGTTAGGCAGCCTGATAGAACCATCGACCTGATTGCCAAACACGTCCCACCCTGGCTGCTTCTTACGGGCAAACAATTCGAGATATGGACCCTCCATGCTTTCAGCATAAGCGTGCAAATGGAGAGGCTTTCTGGAATGTTGCATACGCTCTGCTACAAGACCCAACCACGATTTGACAGGCGGCTGAGCATTGCCACGCTTACCGATAAGGATAGGCTCACTGCAACCACGAACCCACGCGCCCATGCCCCAAGTGGGGCGAAAACGTAATTCACCAAATAAATCAATTGAAGGTGGATCATAAGATTTTATCCACGGAAAACCTGTTACAGGTTCAAAGCCCCACGACCGCATTACATGCAACGCACCTTCTAATTGATTCCAGATTGCCCAAAGGATAAGAACGCTGTTTTCATCAGCAAGTTCTTTGACTGGTAAATCTGCTATTTCTTGGATACTCATTGTTTTGTAATCATCCTTTGTTTCAGATGAGCGAGTTCCCGAGAAGGAATAGGGCCAGGGTGGATCAGCGAGAATAACCTTGTAAAGAGACGACATTGCTTGGCTGCCTAACGGTTTGCGTTAATTGCCGCTGGATGTAGCGGATGGGTCATCTGCAATAAAACCAGATTGCATGGGAATGACCTCGGCAGACTCACGCTGAAAGCGGTCAATTGCACGCGGTGTTAGGCAACCCCACTGTTGCGCCATTGCCGCCGCTATCGAACCGAACGATGTGGAACGATGCTTTTCGCCATGATTAGCTTCTGTGAAATAACGCTTCTTGGCTCTTGGCGTATTATCAATATATGTTGGCTCTGGATAATCAGTCATCGTTTTCTTTCCAAATAAATCATCTTCTTTCCAATACCAAAGTTTTGGTAAATTCTTTAGCCAAAGGCATGTTCTTTTTAGTTGACGCTCACCAAAATAATAAGGGTGAATTATCTGATCTGGTTTCCTGTAAACTTTACCTGGATACCCTACGGGATTTTCTACGCACACCATTGGAATATTACAGTTCACAAATAGCATAAAGAAACTCATGGCATCTTCACGCAATGCTGCGCGACCTGGCTTATTCCAAACATGGTTAGCTGCATAGCTGAGATAAGTGCAAGGCGGATGAGCAATTAGTAAATCCCAATTTTCAGAAAGCATTTCGCGCACATCACCCTTATAGTGATTTCCTTTTGTTTCGGAATCACGTAGATCACACGACCAAGCATCGTGACCTAATGCCGCGAAAGCATCTCTGCCTTTACCACTGAACTCACAAGCTACTAAGATACGCATAGGGTTGCCTAACATATATTAGACTAATTACTTAAACCTATCTGTATTATAGTACATTTATACTTATAAATCAAGAGCTATTTACCAGTCTTCAAATACCGATCCGCCATCGCCTTTGCATGGCGCACAGCGCCAGCAAAGTTATCTGAAATTACCTTACTTACCTTACGCCATCCAACCAAAGCAGGTTGATTCGCCTGTCCTTTGTCATCCATCGTGAAATACGCCCCTGGCTCTTCGTTTACGATGGTATATCCATACCCCCCGCGAGTCTCTTTCATCATCCACCCACGCTGTACACGCCCTGTCCGATGGGGAACACCAGGATCAATCGTGCCATCCCGAATTCTAGCCATAACATAACCGCGCTGCGCGTCACTGACAAACGTTTTTCCATATGCAGATTTCCGCGTGACGTGCTTATAGCCTGGATAATGTTTTAATCCATGTTGCTGATTTCCAACGATATATTCAACAAACCCTTTCAGGCCGGCCTTGGTAGCGCCATAGGAAAGGGTTCGCAAAAACTCTTTTAGTTTTGCCACATTGGAACGAATGGGAAATCTGACCTGCATTTACATCACCGAATTATAGGCGTTTTGGATTGCAATTACTTCCTCATCAGTTAACCCATCGTTTGTCATCTTTTCTTGAAGTGCAGAAAATACATCGTCATTCCACACCGCCACGCGACGGGGATCAGTGGAAGTTCGGGTAAATTCTCCACCCAGATAAAGGTCTCCATTCTTCAAAAGAGCTTTACCAATTTCATGCTTTAATCCATTCATTGATTCGTACATACTTTGCATACATTTTGCATAATCACTAACGCCGTCAATCAATTCATTTGTTATTAATAAAGAATTTCCAAAATGGCTTTTTGCAAACTTTGTACGTTCGTCTGCTTTTGGATCGTCAAATATAACCCTTGGAGCGCCACAGGCAGAGCAATTGCCGCGCGAGTCGTCAACTGTCAAAGCCCCTTTTGGACCTCCGCAAAAATGGCATGTGTTTTTCACTTGACACCAATCCTTATTAACCAGGAAGTCAGGAAGTCTAAAAATCGAAGGGCTGGGCTTTCAAATTCATTGATTGCACCCATTACAATATCAAAATACGGAGGCTCTTCTCCCTGCGGGACCACCTCAAAATCTGGATGTCGAAACACAAAGAAACATGAATAATCGTTATTGGGATCTGGGAAGCATCCAATGAACTCAGCGTCTGAAGGTATCCCCTTGATTACGCGCGTGCCTTTGCGAGTAATGACAAAAGACCGTCTCATCATTTCAATTATATATTCATTTGCAACCTGCACTTTAACCAAACGGCGATCTGAGCTATTATGAATTTGAATTCCCGCCCATATGGTAAAGTCGTCAAACACAATCTTTGCGGCATTCCCCTTTTTATCCGCTATTAATATTTCATTTTCCGGCACTTCTTCCGAAATAATTACGGGAATATTGAATATTCTGCTAACAAATCCGTTTTTTTTCATATCGTTACCTCATTCCCTTTCTTATCTTTTAGCCGGCAATCGCAGTTATATCCACCGCAGTCCATCGAAGCGCCAGGCGTGCGGGGGATATAGTTACGTGCCAAATACCATGTTGCACGATGGGATTTTCCGTCAAGAGATTTGCATGTATCACAATGCTTTTCCGTAGTGCCCAATTCCCATGTAAGCATCTGGTTCTTGCTTGCAAACATCCGCGCTGCGTTGTAGAGAGACAGGGCAGTCTTTGAATATCCATCGGCACGGGCATTTACCCATGGAAGAAAATCAAAATCCGCTTCTTTTCGTAATTGCTTTGCCTGCTCAAAAAGGACTTCAATAAACCCAAACTCCGACTCGATCCGCGCATTGAACCAGTCCAGCGCATCCCCGTCGACCGGCATTTCCTGACCGCCGTCCACCCATCCAAGATCAAACGCGGCACCGAGAGACTCCACAATGGCACGCTTAAAAGCATTGCGCGGTGCCGTGACGGTCGATCCCTCAAAGTAGGTAATAAGCAATTCAGATATTGCATTGTGATACGACGCCATGATCTGGTTAATATCACCTGCAGCTTTCAAGGCTCCGACATTATGGGCGGCCAGCATTAATCGCGGATCAATCTCTACATTATTTTGCCTTGCATATGAGATTGCATCAGCAACCGCGTCGCGTAATTCCTGCGTCATCGGCGGGACTCCAACGCCTGGACTCCCAATCGTATCCCCTCCAAAATATCCAATTGGGATCTATTGGCTCTTTGAATGGCCTTTATCGCTCCGTCGAACACGGCGTTTATATGTTCCTTATCGTCAAGCGTTCCCAACTTGGAGCGGATATTTTCAGCGGTAGCACGGGGAATGACAACGGTTTTGAAAGTACGGCTCTTTGATTTTCCCTGCAACGCCATTCTCCGCCACTTCTGGAGTTCCTCAATCGCCTTGACTGCCACTTCGTCCGCTTGTTGAGACCCCGGCGCGATTTCCGGCGGTTGGGTATTACGAACTTGTGTAATAATTTGAGGCGGTTGGGATGGTTCCGGTTGACTGATAGGGCCGACCTGTGCCACAAGTTCATCTCCGCGATCATCCCCAATCGGATCATCCTTGTAATACTTCCTTCTGGTTTCGTCCAATGTATGGGTACGCTCATAAGCAGTCTGTTCTTCAAGCTGTAATTTGCGGTCCACAACGCGCGGGTCGGTAAAATGGCCGATCAATTTACGGCCATAGGCAGGAAGAATATCAGCCGTAATTTTCTGCGCAATCACTTCCATCATCGGCCAGAGCGTCTTTTCGGAATACGTCGCGCGCGCGGCCAGTGCGTTGGCTTCGGTCGCGCTTTCAGAGAGCATGGCAAGCAAGCCCGGGCACATGCGGTTAAAGACATCCGTCATGTTTTGCTTCAGGCCGGCCACGAAATCCATATCCTTATTGGATATGCCGCGCTGCAACCAGGAAACACCATCACCCACACCGCGCAACATCATCATTTGATTTTTACGGGCAGCGGTACGCGCTTCGTCTTTGATATTAGTCCAATTCGGCTCCCCGACAAAATCCTTAAATGCGAGGATGGACTGCGGAGCGCCGCCATATTCCGCATAATTGACCGTGTTTGTCTTGCGCATGGCAAGATCGCCGCGTATGGTTTGGATCAAAGACTCAAGAGGGGACAGACCAATAAAACGATTGTCAGGATTGTATGTTTTGAAATGCACAACCTCCCACGTTTCAAGCCGCATCACGTTACCGTTTCCCGGATAATATTCGTAATACTCAATATATAAATTCCGATCCGGGACAGGCATGACGGCTGAATACGCAATGGGCCACATTTCAGATGGAACCGAAAAACGATCTGCGCGGTTCAGCCACCAAATATGATTGCCATTAAGTTTGTAGGAGTCCACGGTTGCCTGAATAAATTCAATCCCGCTATCGGCAGGATTTGGGTTTCGTAGTAATTCCTCAAATTCGTGGTTTGGGATTTCCCTGGTTTCCTCCCCTACCATTCGCTCCACATTGAATTTCGACGTTCCCACATCATTGGATAAAATATCCATCGCCGTTCCAAGTATTGGGGAAAGACGGTACAGGTCGGCTTGTGTTGCGTATATGGTGGGGTCCGGCATATTCCAACGAAAGGCGTCCGCAGTTTCCCCCAGCCAATTCGGGATTTTGAAGTCCAATTCCCGTTTTACCGCTTCGGAGATTTGACTCTCCATTTGCTTTTTACTTGCGTACCCAAAACGGTTCATGATCGAATCGACAATGCCCATAATTTCACCTCATGCAAAATCTACAAGTTTGGTCGGATCTGGCGAGCCGTCGATCCGATAGACAATATAACGAGTTGGGTCACATCCATGATCGTTCATTTTCAATGGTTGTTCCTTATTCGGTTTTCCATCCACATACCGCTGCCATGAATAGCCTGGGATTTCATCAATTGTACAAAGTGGAAGTTTTGCATATTCAAGCAACGGATCAATCGAAACAAGCGCATCTCTGACAAAATAAATTCTCGGCTTTTTATCCGGCTGCACCTTAAGCCGCGCCTTAACCGCTTGAATTCCTGGACTGACATCCTTGTTGGCAGGAGTGGAAGGAACGCCGTGTTTCTCCATTGTAGCACGGTCTTCCGCGTCATGATCTGCCAAAGTAAATTCGATATTCTCTCCAGCGGACAAGGCAATTATATCCTTGGTCAAATCCTCTACAAGCCGGCGGGTGACATAAATTTCACGGTACAGATACAATCTCCCGTCCGCATCCATGCCCCACCATTGACACACAAACGGATTTGAATAGCCAAAATCAATTACTCGGAAGCGCCTTACAAATTCAGGGCATTTATCGCGGTCGATTACGTGTACGTTTGGATCATATTCGTCATAAATTGCACCCTCTGCCTGCACCCACTTACCATCTACCAATCTGTCCTTTAATACACCTGTAAGTTTTTGGAGATTCGTAAGGTAAGCAGGGGAGTTATATGGATTGTCTTTTGCAGATGATGTGTAAACGGCAGCCCCACCGCCCTTTATTAAGTCCTGGTAAATCCAATGCGTAGGGGAATCGGGGTTTGTCTGTAAAATAATTTGCTGCCAATCAGCCGCAGTATGACGCACACGCCCAACAATTTCCTCGAAATCCTCCCGGGTAAATGCGTTTGCTTCTTCAAATAAGGCTCCATCAAGCCCACCGTCTCCACCAATAGATCGTATGGACTCGCGCTGTTTTTTATCCAGCATTCCTCCCGAGTACACAACGCTTCCGTTTGGGTAGGTAAATGTCCCTGTGGATTTATCATATTTGATACGTCCGTCTTCCCCCATAACCGTTTTCCATAAAAACGGGACCGTCGATCTGCTGGCCCACTCACGGGCTTTACGCATGACAAGCCAGGTACTGTTTGGATAATGCCAACAATAGGCATTGACCTTTTCCAACCCACACCTTGTCTTTCCCCCGCCGGCCGCACCGGTCAGTAAAATTACGGGAGATTTATCGTATAACGCTGGCAATTGCCAAGGCAATGGTTCGTAAACCGCAACAACTTTTGGATCTTTCGTTTTTGACGGCGCTGCAATCATTTACTTTTTTGACTCTCCCATTGCGCCGGGGAAAATCCGACATACCCCTTGATGACACCAATCTCTCCCTCGTGCATAACAGCTTTCGGGGCTTCTACTCCAAGAATGGCGCAGCGTTGCTTTATGCAATCCATGACTCCCTGAAGGAATCGCGCGTCGCCGACCTGTCCCTCCGTGGAAGTGGATTCGTATTCTCCTTGGGTTTTGCTCATCCCTTTAATACGCTTTACCGCGTCATTCTGACTACGACTCCATGCGTCCCAATATTCAAGTTCCAATACATCTATTTTGGCAAGTTCTTTGGCTTTGGCCTCGTTTATGTCATAAACGCGCTCTTTTTTCCAATCCTCAACTAATAATTTAATCTCACGCGAGACCGTGGATTGCGATATTTTCAACTCATAAGCTATTTCTGGCTGTATTTTCCCTTGCAAATAAAGTGTAGCAATCAGTCTTCGGTCTCGCTCTACTTGCGCGGGCTTGCGCTTGATAGTCATACAACTCCTTAAAAATTATTCATTCGGATTATTCACAGATTAACAAATTGGCTATACGATTTGTAGGATTCGGATATATTTTAATATAATAACATAAAATCATCCTTATAAAAGCAAGGATGATTTAACTTAAAAAATCTCAAAAAAGTATCAATGCAAATATTTAATCGCCAGATCATTCAAAAATATCTGAACTCCAACACCATAAACGGCAATTCCATTTCCGTCCTGACAAATGGACATATCATACGTCATCAATTCAAACAATAATCCATTTTCCGGCCGAGTCACTATCCCCGAAGACGGGAAATATCCACCACCGCGAGCCATGATCCGCGAAATATCTGCCGCCTGAAGCTCTATGGTCTCTGAATTGGACGTATCCAGCAGAGAGGCTTCTACCGCCATAGATTGATCCACAAATGGGATAGGGAGAGGGGACGGACATAATGGTAGTGCATTCCCCGACAGATTTCCAGGCGTTGCTATCATATCCCACGCATTATCAATATCAAAATTGTCGATGTCGTCAAGATTTATTACAAACATTGGGCTTTTTGGTGTTAATACACCAGGAACCGGCGTTCCAATATATTGCATATAGTCTGGAATAGGTGAATTTTCGTTGTTTAAGGGAACGCCTGTATTTTGCGCTGAGGGAGTGTCCATATAACTTATTGTAGGTATATCCATCCACGGGTTGTATAATTCCGGTGAATCAATTGCAAAAATTGGCGTAGAAGTAATCATACTTTGCTCGAGCGGCGGGTTATAAGGCGGGAAAGAAAAAACAGTAGTTGGAGTTGCTATCTGAATAAAAGCATACCCTATCGTTGGATATATAGTAGGTAGGTAGATTGAATCCGTATTTTTAGGAGATATTAATCCAAGTGCAGTAAAAATCGCTATTAATATTTGCATTATTTATACTTTCTAACGGTTTGCGTTACTGGCGGGGCGTGTTCCACCCACAACCAACGCACTCCACTACTTCAGTAAAATTAGAACCACCGCAAGCAGGACAAGTAGCCCAGTCCAGCGCACGCGGTGTTGGGAGGCTTGCATTTTCGCGCAGAGCCTTTGCCAACATATCAACAATCTCGGACTTTTTCAGGCGCATAACTTCTTTTTTCCATTCATCGCCAAACGGCACATATTCAGACATTTGCAATTCCTTCTGGCTATAAGGGAGCCGCCCAACGGTTTTGCGTTACCCGCAAGGGCGGCAAACCTGATAATTTATTTAGAGCCTACGCCCGCCCTTGTCGGGTGGACGCTTTGTTAGCCTGCGCTCTCGGTGGGATAAATGGCGTTGTAATTGCTACCATCATATTCACGGAATTGCGCTTTGCCAACTACGACAATTGCCGCCTGCACTTCTTCTTTAAAGTGCTGAAAGCGGGTTTGTGAGCAATTGATATTCTGATGCTCAGGTTTCAAATCTTCGCGGTCAAGAGTAAGTTTCATTTTGGGTTCCTTTTGTTTTGCAAGATGCGGGCTAACGGCTTGCGTTTGCTGCGTGTGGTGGTGGATACCCGTCCGCTTAGAACGCCAGCCCACCACACGTCAGCAGCACGCTTTGTTAGTTTGCGTCTAACTCACAAACTAATTCAGTTTCGCAATAACTCGTGCCAGGATACGGAACACGCGAAAGTTCCTTGAACGCCTGCATTTCCATTTGTTCAGCCTTTGCGCGTGCCTCCAAATCATTTTCGGCAACGATATTATATTCAATACGTGAACCATCTTCAAGATAAATTTTTACGTTGAAAACTCTCATGTTTGCCTCCTAGCAAACTAACGGTTGGCGTTAGCGGCGAGTGCCGCAATGAGCGCAGATGCGCCACGTAGATCCTTGATAAAATTCATGTTGTTTATCGGACGACGCCTGGCACTCGTCCGACTGCACGCGGTGTTCGGCGGCTGGATAGATTTGCCTGCTACCATCACATTCAATCGCGCGACCGTCATACTTCTTTGCGAGTTTCACGGCTTGCTTTTCGGTTGAGGCATAGATACTACTGCCATCACCGTAAAACACCTGATACCGTTGAACTCTCCAATAACCACGAGCCATGTTTACCTTCTTTCAAGTGCCGCCGAACGGTTTGCGTTACTGGCGGGGCGAACCCGTAGAACGCTTTGATTTTCGCGGAGCCTTAGCCCCGTCAAGTGCACGCTTTGTTAGGCGGCTCCTAACCATGCCATGAACTCAGCCACACTTTCTTTGCTCATGTTTATGTGGCAATCGTGGGTATAAAACTCAACTTCTCCATCATCGAAAAGTTTGATTTCCAAATCTCGATGAGGATGCGAACCAATATCTCTTGTAAAATAAACGCCAGTTTTCAAGGTTTCTCCTTTGCGCCACGTGCCGCCGAACGGTCTTTGCGTTACCTGCGCTGGGTAGCGGCAGGATCAACTTCGGGCGTGGA
>ERZ869925.476-NODE-476-length-29507-cov-19.970800_pt1 | contig 29507 bp, 30 predicted proteins | sample MGYA00579311_ERZ869925 | MGnify/ENA primary metagenome ERZ869925 (study PRJEB32216, sample SAMN09231817) | wastewater metagenome | place: USA: Maryland | collected 2016-07-30 | study: EMG produced TPA metagenomics assembly of the PRJNA472060 data set (Reclaimed...
CATTTTCTTTATTTTTATTTACTAACTCTTTTGCTCTTTTATCGGCAAAATCAACTTGTCTTTGCTCCTGAATGTATTCTATGGCTTTCTTTTCAGCCTCCAATTCCATCCTTTCTTTTTCATTAACCTCAAATAAAACCTTCCCGTCTTCTCCTTTTTTTGGAGTAAGTTCCTTTTCAATTTGAGATAACCTACTATCTAATTGCTTATCTATTTTATGATCAAGCAATAACTGATTTTTATAATCAGCTACCAATGCTTCTAATTTTGTAGCCTTAGCTTGTTTAGGAGGCAAAGACTTTGAAGCATCTATGGCCTTAGCCTTAACCATTTCATTATATAAGTACTCTCTTTTTTGAGCATCATTTAATGAATTAATTACAGGATTGTCATTTAATATTTTGGAAGCAAGTTCTATATTACCTCTTACTTGGTTTGCGTTTTCTGATGTTATTTGCCCGTCTTTTTCAAGAGCCTGTATTATTAATTCATAAGACTTTGGATTTTTGGCAGCCTCATACAAATTTGCCATTGATACATCCGAAGGTTTGCTTCCGATCTTACCAATTACACCCAAACCAGTATTAAACAAAGAAAATTTAAGCGTTTCAATAGCCGCTTGTTTTGCATAATCTATCGGTTCTTTCATTTCGCCAGATATGGCATCATTTAAAATCTGCCCTCCGGTAGTAAACGCTGTTATTTTTGACCCCGACTTTGTTCCTTCAACTGCCGAACTGCCAATAGCTGCACCAGCTTTTTTTACTTTGTCAAAAGATTTTTTGAAAGTGCTTAATGCCTTTGGCTCGGCCTTTAATGCTACCTCAATAGCATCATCGGACATACTATTTACCATTTTACCAATAGCAGATTTGTTACCTAGCAAACTCCTTATAGCATCTGGAGTTCCTGCGCCTGCCATTGCTGCACTATTAATAGCGGTTACACGCATAGCATCTGCGTATGGATTTTGGCTACCTGATTTTAATTGTTCTACATAACTTTGGTGAAACCCTGTTGCTGCCGCAGCCGTAAATGCACTTGTAAATTTTCTCAATGCGGTTGCAGAAGCACCACCACCTGTAGCCGTTTCTAACAACATAAATGGAGCAATATTAGCCGCTAAACCACCTATGCCATACATCAATGAGTTTATGCCAATATTTGTCTTGCCACCCTCAATTCCTTGCCTGCTCCATTCTTTAGGACGACTTAATAATAATTCAGTAGCAGCATTTATTTTTTCTCTATTGCTTAGTTTATCGTTGTTTTTAATCAGGTCAATATCTTTCTGTAATTCATCTGATAGTTTAGGCTTGAATGCTTTAGTTGTTTGATTACCCTGTTTTAAGTATGCAGAATTTTCATTTAATAAATCATTACCCAATACTTTCGCTTGGTGGATTTCATTTTGTTGGTCATTTAAAAAAGGAGTTTGAATGAAATCAGAAATACCTTTTGCAGTGTTTTCAGTAGCCATACCAGTTTCAATAGCAAGCCAATCTAAACCAGTATGCTTTTGGCCTACCAATTCCTGAGCAAAATTATTAGCATCTATCATTGATGCTCGTGGGTATAAATCAGTAATAGATTCTGCTTCATTATCAGCATCAGATATAACCTGTTGCCATTTACTGCCTTCCTGCTGTAATTGTTGTAGTCTAACCTGGTCTTCTGGTGTAATATTTTCTTTTGACTGGATAGATTCAAATTCTTTTACAATGGGATTTAGTTTCTCGTAACCATAACTTCTTTGCATCTGAATTCTTATTTCAGCCAGTTGCTTTTGTGCCATTTGCTTTTGAAGTATGGCCTCTGGATTATCCTTTATGTCTTTATCATCTAAAAATGCTGCACGGTATCTATTAGCTTCTTTTGGATTAATGTCATTCATTAAATCATAAGCAACAATATCCGTTGGATTTTTTAATTTTGAAGCACGTTCATTTTCTTTTAAAGAGCCACCTGTAAGCGCACCTTCCAAATAAACATTTGCCAAATCAGTAATTAAATTTGAACGAACTTTTGATTGTGCTTCCGCATCTTCTATTCTGTTTATTTTAGAAACAATATCTTTTACGTTTGATCTTTTTGTATTGTAATCAATGTTTGGATCAGTTATATTAGATACAGCCCTTAAAGTAGATTCGTTTTCAGATTCAGGCAACAATTCTCTCAACTTTGTTTGCCATTTTGCGGTAGCTATTTCCCTTTCGTATAATTGAGGATTATCTTTGTAATCAGCGAGTAATTTATCTTTTGGTATAGAATTAAAAACATATTCCGGGAAATCGAAGTCATTGGCTATTTTTTCTGCATCATAACCCCTGCTTTCTAAATCTTTACGCATTTCTTCGGCAGCAGTTCTTTTATCTTCATCTGGTAATGGTTTAGCCATACCTCTTGACATACCCATTTCAATATCTGAAACAGGTTTTACCGCATCTTTATATTCTTTGTATTTTTTTGCTACTGAAATAGCATCATCAGGAACGAGTTCTCCATTCCCAAAATCACTGACTGTCGGTATCTCGTTTGATGAGGTAGATTGGGCTTCTGAACCTAATTCGGGAGAAGAAAAACTTTCTCCAACCAATACCGAAGCGACTTTTTTTTTTGAATCAGAAATCTTTTTTTCAAATTCATCAAAAGTACCTAAGTCAAATTCCTCCCCTATGTTATCGTATAATGCTTTTCTTTTAGCAGGGTCTTTTAATTTTTGTTCAAACTCATCATAAGTGCCCAAATCATAACTTTTAGATGCAGCATCATATAACGCCTTTCTTTTGGAAGGCGGGTCTTGTTGAACAGGCTCTTGCTGCTGAACTTCATCTAATATTTCTACCATCCTGCTATTTTTTTCTTTTTACTGGAATTATTATTTCCTGAACCGAATTGTAAATGCTTACCTTTTAATGGTTCTTTATCTGCAATTTTTTGGTAATTTTTTATCGCATCTCTATTTATCCAATTACCATTTTTAAGTTTTACAGCCTCAATATTGCCATCCTTAACTCTCAAACTAACTGATTTACCAAATTCTATTTTATTGTTATCAGCTATCAATTTTAAGTTTCCAGGTATATTGGCTCTATCTATAATAACCTCTCCCTCTTTCAAAACTTGTCCATCTGAGCCAAACACAACACCTTTATATATTTTAGCTCCCGGTTTAGATGAAGCAAATGCTCCCGGCTCTCCTTTTGAACTTGGTATATATTCTTCTGCCATCACTTCCGTATCTCCGCCTGTTTCATCAAATACAACACCTTCTTCATCCTGTGGTGCAGTGTCTAATCCTAAACTTTTTCTGTAAGCTAATCTACCTTTCAGATACCTGTCTTTTAGTTTTTCTCTCCTGTCAAATTCTTTATTTTTTGCTTGGAATTGATCGTTCCAGTTAGTTACGGATTTTTCTTTTGTTGGGGCAGAAGGTAGCAAACTTATTGTGTATGCTGCGGCTAAATCTTCTTCTGTTTTTACAGGATGTCCGAAATGTTTTTGCGCTATTTGATCTATTTTTTGAGTTAATGAAGGATCGGCCTGCATAGCCTTTTGAATTGATCTAAGGTATCTTGGCTCACTATGTACTTTGTCTGCTACGGTTGCATATATTTTTTCAATTCCTTCTTTAGATAATTTAGGGGCAGTAGTTACAATGTCATATCCGGGGTTATCTTTATCCGGTACTCTGCTAACTTCAATATCATCAGGGAATTGTTTTTTAATTGATTGAGCATAAGCACCTATATCAAATGGTTTGTTAGCCATAATACCATTAATATCTACCCTCCTATAATTAGGATCGGTAACCGGTAAATTATGTTGTTGATTTTGCACTACAAATTCATCGTTATTCAACGCCCATTGGTTATTAGGGTTTGACCACACTTGTTTTAAATGAAGGTCATCTTTGGCTGCGTTTTGGCTTTCAGTTGCTATTGATTGTGCTTCTCTGATAAGTTTATCCATAGCCATTCGTGCTGCTCCGCCATCAATATTAGGATTACGCAATGCGCTTCTATTCTTCATAGCATAGGCGTATAATTCATCCCTTTTTTTATTGATAATAGGTATTTCCTGATCTCTTATTCCTTTATCATTAATAGTTGACGGAAGTTTGCTATAATAATTATCAATAGCCTGTGTACGTGCTTCTTTTTTAGCCCGTGCCTGCAAAGCAAGATTTACAAATGGCATAGGGTTAAGAACCGCTTTACCGCCTGTATAAAGTGAAGATGGATTATTTAAAGGCATAAATTTTACAATATTGAACCTAAAGTAGAAATGTTTTTATTAAACATGGTATTATAATCATTGAAGTCCATACCTCTTTTATTAGCCCATTTATACGCCTGCCTCCATTGGCCTGCTTTCCCATATTGATCTTTAAATGTTTCTTTGTTTAAATTTTCCGGTATCATTGACGCTAATGCACCTATGTTATTATACAAGTTGGTCATTGATTGATTTTGAACTTGTGCCTGACCTGCTGCCTTTTGTGCAATAAGATTGTATTGTTTTTCAAAAGGATAAACCTTATTCATTTGAAAAGCCTTAGCTTCTTCACCTGACCTCATTCCAGCAGCTTGCCCTAATCTTGATAAATCAGCATTTTTTTGTTGTTCACCCATAGCCGCAGCCTTGAGTAATGAGTTATTTTGACCTTGTATAATAGCTGGAACTATTGCACCTCCTAACCTACGATCCTGACCTGCTGCAATGGCTTGCGTTGTACCTTGCTTAATGTTTTGTTGGTTTAACTTATACTGTGCCGTATCGGTAGGATTGGTGTTATATTTTTGAAGTGCTTTTTGGTAATAATCAAGAATAGATGGATTAGCGGTGTACTCTGGTGTTTTCATTTTTTCGAGTTCCCGTTCAGCCTTTTTTCTTTGTGATGCAGCGTGAGCAGTAGAATAAATTGATGATGCCACGCCAATAAGAGGTGCTATAAATGCCATCAGTTAGTGTTTTTGATAGGTTTATTATGATATAATAGTGTTATTGCGCCATCCTCAACCCCGTCAACTTCTGTCATCCCACATTTTTTTAACCACTTTATCGCCCTTAAATTATTCGGATAAAGCATACATATAAAACTATGGTTTAAAACTGTCTTTATGCTATCCCATAATTCTGTTAAAACCTCTTTGTTCCGATAATTTTTATTAATGGCAAAACTGTACAGGTTGTTTGGCAATGTTACAAAATACCCTATTATTTCATTCCCCGAATTTACGATATATACTTCAATTTTAGTAACACATCTTACCCGGTTTATTATACTTAATTCAGTTTGTACGGCTTCGTCTAATTGACAAGTTTCTATATGGTATTTTTCAAGCAAATCGGAATCCCCTTCATAAGCCTTTCTTATAGCTGGTTCAAGATTCTTAAACGATATTTTCTTTACTTCTATCATTTTGAAGTTATTGGACTGTCTTTATACATAACCTTAGCTTCCGTGAGGGTAATTAGGCCGCTTGCGCTGTCTTTTTGGAACGTAACGCATAAGTAGTTGCCTTTAATGAAATCGCCATTTAAAATGCCTCCTATTGAGTTCTGATCCCTTAAAATAGCGGCTTCAAATACTCCTTCCAAATCGGAAAAATCCTGTTCTATAAGATTAGTTTGCTGTACTTGTCCAGAATAACTTGGTGAATTAGTATAAATATATGGACACTTCCAGATTGCGCTTGATATTTCCGATATACTTTCCCATGTTTTTTTCTCTAATAGATTGATATTAAATACTACTGTTATCGAAGCGCCATATTGAGAACCATAAAAATTGCAATAACTGGTAGTATTATTATGAATCCATAGATTACCATCCTTCCATGAGTACATAGTAGATTCAGCACTTAGCATCCATTCTGGATGGTAGCTAAAAAATGATGAGTAAGCATTTCTCCTTTCATTAAAAGAAAAAGTATATGGAGTTAAATCAACAGCCTCTTGTAATATGCAGTTATATTCTTCATCGAAATAATTATAGCATCCAATTATTTTTGCTTTGGAGCCATCTGGACGTAAATGAGTTTGGTTGTATGGTAAAATAAGATTTCTTATGTAGAATTGACCTTTATATAATTCACTTATTGGCGTCATTCCATCGTCAGATACTCTTACATGATACCCACGAACAGGGTCGGCAAAATAATCAACTCTATTTGCACTTACTAATCCGGCGTACTGATCCCCTAAACCAAATTCACCTGAATAATAACTTATGTTATTTTTAGTCAAAATATCATTTGTGGTAACAAGTTGGCTATCGCCTTGATTGTTTTGAATAAATCTTGCGTAAACACCGTATTTACCAACTGCTCTATTCTGAAACACTCGCATAGTTCTATCCCTTGAAACAAGCCTTTGAATATCTCCTTTTGATCTGTCTATTTCATCAAAGTCTGTTGGATAAAACCTGTTTATTTGGTTGATATTTGTATTTTGTTGATACGCTCTACCCCATCTTACAAGTGTTCCAAAGAATGTGGTTTTTTCGTCAGGATGAACTGTGTCTGACCTTCCATCAGAATTAACTTTACTTTCATAAAAATCAGAGAAGTTTTGATCTACAACTCCAACCTTAAAAGTAGTATTGTTTAATGTATAGTTTAAGTTACCAGAAACCAAACTCACCTTCAATACCGGCCCCGTTGTTGGGAATGCTTCGAGTAATACTAAGTATGTTTTAACGTCTTGTGCTACAGTAACATATTTATCAACTGTAATAACAATTATATCACCTGCATTTGCGCCAGTTTGTGAATATAAAGTGTTATTATTTACTGCACCCGATCCAGAAATAGTGTCAACACTAACCTGCCAAAAATTAGGAGTTCCTTCAACTACACTTATTATTATTTGGCCTGTAACGTGAAAAGTTACAGTACCGTATAATTCGTTTATCGTCCATCCGGGAGAATTTGCTACATTAACATAATTCTGCTGCTGAACTTCATCTACCGCCGTATAGTTAGTACTTACATAGGTCTGTAGTATTTTTTTCTGACCAAGTACTGTTTTGCTATAAAATATACCTGGAACTAAATCATAGGAAAGTCTATCGCCTATTTCTATTGACCTAAACCTAAACCACCAATCTCCCTTATCTAATTTATATGTGGCAGGTGAACTTGTATTTATATTTTGATTTTGTAGCTGACCTTGATGGAACCTTGTTGAAAGTCCAGGATTTCCAACTTCATATCTTTCGCTAAATTCATAATAAACATCCAACCCTTTTGTAGCTGATTTAGCTGGTGTATATAATTCTATATAGTAATTATTGTACTCTAAATCACGACCATTGCCGAAGTCAAATGTAGAATCTGTTTCTGGTAAAAGTATCTTAACGAATTGACCGTTGCGAATAACGCCATTAATATCAGGATTAGTTACGCCATCGTAAATTTCATAGTCATGTTGATCATGATATACAGTATTAGGTGTAGCGTCTGGATTGTAAAGAATATAAAATTTAATTCTATCCCCCGGTGAAAATTCGTATGATATTACTGAACTTGTATTTATTTTTTTATAAGCGTTTATACTTTCTATTGATATATAAGCGTATTTTGAATCTTTATAAGTGCCGCTTGTTATCCAGTCTATAGAAGCCTGTTTTGTAAGGTTTGATGTTCTTACAATATGAAAGTATTTAGCCCATAATGGAGGCTGATGGTAAATATTTAATATTGCATACGGAACATAAAACAAAAGTGTGGTTCCATCTCTAACAATCCCTAATGGCTTAGTAACCATATTAAAATCTGGAGATGTTGTAACCCCATTTGTTTTACCTTTTTCATTAAAATACATAATACCCAAATTCTCTTTTGAACTTGAATTATATGCTGGTATTGATGTATTTTCTTGTGGCTGAAAATATAAAGTACCAGATGCTATAGTTTCATTCGCCTGTGTTGTGTTTACAACTATATCTAAATCACTACCATTAACAGCAGAACTTACTACTGTAAATGGACTTAAATTCAATGTAGAACCTAATATATAAAAAGAAACACCTTTATAAAACAACGATATATACGAAGCACCATTTATAAATTTTATTGTATTAGTTCCTGAATTTATGTCAAAATTAGAAGTAAGACTTTGACTTGTTGTATTAATACTATGCCTTAAAAGAACTTGATTAGTCCTAATTATTATCAGCTCATTCGCAGAAATACTAACTTGTGTAAAACCTTGACCTGTTGCACTTGATGAAAGTCCTGTTATAACATCTGATGCTGTATCACCAACCTGAGAAGTGTAAGTTATTGTGTAAGTAGTAACACCTACTTGAATATAAGCATTGAATGTTTGACCGATACTTATATTCCCCAAAACAATAAAATGAATGTTGCCTGACGAAAAACCTTCCAATCCATATTGCGTTACAGAAAATATATTATTACAATCAACTGCAAGAGAATACTCAATATCGGTAGTAACCAATGCGTCAGGAACTACCGGGTCTAATCCTTCTTCTATCCCACCATAAACTCTAACATTCCCATTTAATAAAGATTGAGCGTTTGCTTTATCAGGAACATAATCAAACATGAGAATGCTCTCATCTAAATCAATAAATACATACGCTTCATTATTATAGAATCTGTACACATAAACATCGTTACTTGGGATAGATAATGTACTTTTTTCTAAAATACTAACAGAGAAAAAATTTGAGAACACATTTATCTCACTTTCTTGTGCTGCTATTTCGATTTTAGTAACACTATCATCTCCAGTTTGTATTACACACCCTATACGACAATTTTTCGTAGGATCAGTGTCAACCTGTGGATCAGCATACATAAATGGTACTGGTATTTCGCTTATTGCGCTCCATGTAGATTTTTCATTGTCTTTATACCAATACCTATATTTGAATCGAAATAGTTTCTTACGAAGGTTGTTTACTGTAACGGTATTATCATCTTCATAAGCGCATTTTATAGGGATGGAAGGAGGTTCTTTTGCTACGTCCAAATAACTTTCAATCCAGTTGGAGCCATATCTATTATTTATTGCATCAAGTAGATTAAGAGTTTTTGGCCTTTTGTTTCTCGTGTTCCAGTCTAAAATATCCCCATCCTGATCGGTGGTGTAAATTATATGAATATCTGTTGCAGGATAATCTAAATCAAATCCTAAAATATCTGTTTGTGAATTAGTAAAACAAACCAAAAGTGGCGTTACTGTTTGCGTGGCAAGATCATACATATAAATTCCATGACTTGCGTTACTGTTCCAATTAAGCCAAAATATCCGTTGTTTAAGTTGATCAAAAAAAGCACCTATACATTGGTTGTCGCCTGCGGGAATATATGGATTATTTACAGCACTGTTGCCCGGTACATTTTGAGCCGTCATTCCATTTTGAGAACCATAAAATCTTAAATTAAGCGCATTAATATGTTGACCCGGCAGAATATCTTCTTCCTTGTCATCAAGGTTCATTATTCCTAAAAACTTTTTTACATCAATCATTTTATGTTGGTATGTACGGGTCTTGAATAATTTTGACTAATCCTTCGTTTATAATGGTATAATCTGTTGTCTGATAATTTATAATAGCATATACATCCTCGGGCTTATAACATACAAAATCACCTACTGATAAATAACCAGGCTGTCCGCTTGTAGAATAAACAACACCAAAAAGCAAAGTATTTGTTTTGGCTGCATTATATATATTGTTTGGGGAATAAGCCCCATATATTGAAACCATTCCGGCAGACAATGTAATAGGTAATGCCATATATTATCCCTTTATTGCAAGTCTTATTTTTTGTAACTCCCACTCATAAGCATCAGCTAAATTAACTGGATCATATCTCGCTATTGCTAATCTTCTTTCATTATAATAATCCCTTCTTCTGGCTTCTACCCCTGCGTTTTGAGCGTGTGTTTTAACTGGTATGCTTTTAATATCCTTCCATGCCAAATAAGCGATAATAGCCTGTTTAAATTGAATTGGCAAATAATATTCCCCGCCCGGTTGTGGGGAAGCGACATATTCTAAAACAATGTATGGATAAGAAAAATATTCACTTAAAACAATAACACCATTTGCATTATCTATTTTGTAGCTTCCTACGAATGGCGCGCCGCTTGGTATCCCATAAACATTACCTACTGAATATCCATTCCAATAGTTAAACCACACATTTGTGCCATTATCCTGTTCTATTGTTGGTATGGTTGGGTCTTGTGTATTTTGAAGTCTGGAGGCTTGTAGGTCGTAAGCGGTACTTAAAGTATTGTTATTTGACAATGGTATCACTGCACCTTGTTCATTGAATACACCAACCTTGCTTATTTTTATACAGTCAGCAGGGATTGTTACAGTTAGATTAGCATTTACAGGTACTTTTATTGATTTTATTGAGTAAAATGAATCCATACCCATTTCATTCATAGCATCAAAAGCCAAATGCCACAACTTAAAATACTTAGCGTTACTCTGTTCGCTTTCATTTAAGTATGAGGTTATACACTCATCTATTGTAATCCATTGTACGTGTTGTAATGGCATATTGTATAATTTTTAGCAAAGTGCAATTATAGATTCCTGCTCCATCAAATAAAACGTTTCTCCATTTTGTTCTACTGGCATACCCCATTTTTGAACACGATAACCAATATCTCCAACTTTTAATCTCATTGGCTTATTTTTTAAACCTTCACCTACTGCTACTACTTCAACTTTATCTGAATCAACCATGTAGCTTTCCGGAAGAAATAATCCTCCTTTTGTTTGGCTATCCTGTCTTATTGACTTAACTAAAATATTGTTTCGTATTGGTTTTATCATTGCTGGTTTATTTTATGTCTGCGCCATCGTTAGCGGTATCTTGTGGCTGCGATCTTTCAATCATTAGTTGTTTTTGTATATAATCTGTAACAAATGGGAAATAATCATCTGGTACGTTTATTTTGCTCGTTAGATCGGAACTATCCCCACCTGAAACCATAGTAACCTGTGCTGTATATCCACTCAAATCAATAGGTGTGTATGCGTATGCGCTTGAATTTTCGTACTTATAGATAACCTTCCCCTCTAATGGGCGCATGGTTTGAAAGTAAGATGCTTGCGCTTCGGTTACCGGAATACATGGAAGGCTTATTTGACCATCAGAACTTTTAAATTTCAAAGTTGATATACCTTCATTCCTGCCTATTCCCAATGGTATTTGTGGTAGTTCAATCTTCCATGTGAATCTTTCATCTTCAACAACTGGTATTCCTTTAAATGTAGAATAGAAACCATTATTTACATACCCAATACCTTCAAGAGCAATTGCTTCTTTATAGTTTTGTTTTGCGGCATAAGCAATGGCATCATTTAACCAACCATTTACAAGGTTAGTGGTAATGGTAGAATCATCTCTTACATACCCCCCGTAAATCTGCCTTAAAATTCTTTCTATGTAATATGCTCTTGTCATGAGTTTGCTTCATTTGTCAAATCTGAAACTGACTTATCAGTATAAAATTCAGGTGAACTAAAATATCCTCCCGAATCAATTAATTTTATTTTTGAGTTCATAGTAATACTGTATAGTTCAACTGTTGGGGTAAGTGTAATGAATACAGAACTTTGAACAGGAAAACTATATTCAACGCCTCCATAAATATTAAACGCCTTACCGTTTATACCATATATAAAAGCATTTACTACTTGTGCCATTACTGACCTGTTTTTATAATATCCTGTGAATATTGCATTACCACACCTAACTGAAGATTAACGCCACAAAGTTTCAATGCTCTCATAATTATCTCCATTATAGCATCATCACTCCAAACAGGCTGTGAACTTAATGCAGGATCATACACAGGTCTGCCATTTCCATCTAATGTATATCCCCAAACTACATTAGGAGGATTTCTTACATAGGATAGCCTTGCACTACCTGTAGATTGAGGATAAAATCTAAATCCTACATCTTCAATTAAATAAATAGGATTGCTTGCTATAGGGTCTATTACACTATTAAAAACCGAATAAAGCTGATCCTGTTCTACTGATCTTATTCTATTGAATCCGTAAAGGCTCCACATAGCATCAGTTTGCATATAATCTCCGGGGTAAGGCGAAAATCCAGAAGTGTCAATAGATAAAATATACCCATAGATTATGGGAGATAAGCGCTGTCGTACAACGGTATTTTGACCTAATTCAACCTTTGATACAGGTCGCCCCGGAGAATATGTTTGGAAATTACCAAGAAGGTAAGCGGCATAAGATTTTTGTGCCTGATTGAATGAAGTTTCAAAATCGGCTGGCGAAAAGTAGCCCTGACTTTTGTTTTTATCCAGAGCATATAGCATTATTTTGTAAACTTCATCAACAGTCATCTTTACTTAGCGTTTTTCTGTAATTGTTCTAAAAATAATTTACCTTCTTCTGTATTAGAAAGGGCAAGATTAACGAGTGCTTCTGTTGCATTTTCTTTTGGCGCAATGGCTGTAATCAATCCTCCACCATTTGACCAATATATTTTGCCTGGTTCTCTGCCAATTTCAATTTTTGAATCAGTGATAGCCATTTTTACCAAGTATGAAATATCAACTTGTTTAGTGCCTAATGTTTGTTTAAAATACTCTGGCTGCCTATTGGCGTAACGCTGGTATTCAACCCTTATACCATCATCTGATTTTGGAAGCCCCTGCTCATTTACGAAACTGATACCTAAGAACAAAGCGTGCTTACGCATATCTGCAACTTTTGCTTGACGTGCCGCAATGGTCATATCAATGGCAAGCGATTCTCTTTCCAGTTGTTCTTTTTCTATTTCAGCCGGATCGTATTCAAAAAATTCAAACCTACTTCCTGTTTTACGATTAGGATTACCAATATTATGAATGCAATTTCTTGCAAATTCTAAGGCCGCTTTATCATAATCTGCAATTCTAAGCATACGTGTTCCACGTGGAAAAACTAAACTCCTGTTATTGTTTTTTACATATTCAGGAGAAATATCTTTTTGGTCTTTCATCCATATTGTAGATACACCTGAAAGCAACCTCATTCTTTCAACTTGTCCGGTTGCAGGATTAAGCGCATCATCCACGTTTGGAATATATACACTTCCTTTTCTGGTATTACCTACTAATTTGAATAAATGCCATTTTTCTGTTTCTTGTGCTACACTACCATCTTTACGGTATTTAGCGACAATATGTTCTTCTGCATTTGGCAATGTTGGTGCAGATGCTGGCTGTTCGCCCTGAGTATTAAACTTGTAATCTTTTAAAGTTGCCATTGTTTTATATTTTTTTGTTACTGTTTAAGAGCTAAAGGCTCTCCGAAATATCGGATGTTTTTAAAAGAAGGAGGTAGTATTTCACTACCCCCTTTCCTTGTTTTGTGGTTTAAGATGACGCCTGTACATTAATGAACTGATTGGCCGCAACTACACGACTCCCCCGGTATGTTATCATTTCAACATTGTCATTCATGGTTCCGTTAGTTGTATTCTGAGAACCACCTCCATGTTGCCATACTCTGATACCATTACCAGTAGTTCCACCTTTGTTTGGCTGTTGGAACATTACTGTGATATTTTTGTATGATTTTGTAACGTCTTTCGCATCACGAGTTTCGCCCATAGGAGCAATGAAACCGTAGTTACGGAAGTAATCGTTAGTTGGAGTGATACCATACACGAATTCAGAGTTGAAGTTTTTGTACTTCTTAACGCTCAGCATGTACCCGTCAATGTTGATTGCACGTGTACCGTAGTTAAGAAGTGCTTCTTCTGAACGTTCGTTAGAACCCCAAACAAATGCACCAGCAGGGAATGTCGCAAACATACCATCAGAGAAGTTCTGATTTTGGAAAATGTCCTGCATCCAAATACCCTGATTAGCGCAACCATTAACGTCCATAATACGAGTGATCTCGTGAAGTTTTGGAATGTCAATGTTACCCGGAGTATAACCAACTGTTTCACCATCAGAAAGAATCTTAGGTAAGATACCTTCGGAACCAACTGATGTAGTTGTTGTTAAACCAGAGTTATTTACGATATTACCACGCATCAGCTTTAGTTCAATGTCATTTTTAAAACGAGTATTGGTTTTAACCAATCCTTTCAATGTAAATAAAGACACACCCGCTTGCGCTCCACCTGCTGGTGTATCTCCAGAGAACCCACCTGTGTAGTAAACTTCTGTCATTTCTACCAGATCGGTAGCTGAAAAAGTATCTCGCATTTCGGTGATTGTGTTGGTATATTTTTCATCCAACTGAATCATAGGTGCGATTGAAGTTGAAGCCTCCCCCGCATCCATGTAACCACCAAAAAGCAAAGCATCGGTAGCAAGGAACGAAGTAGAACCTGCTGATGCAAGTGATTGAGTAGAGATTTTAGGACGAACTGTGAAAGTAAAGCCATAAGGTGTAGTACCTGTAATAGCCAAAATTTCACCTTCCACGTTGGTAGAAGCTACACGAACCGTTTCTTTTTCGCGAAGCGGTGTTTGCGTACCTGAATTATAGTGGAAACCAGAAGCCAGAGTAAGGGTAATTGTTGCCCCTGCTGATGCAGAAACGTTACCAGTTGTTTGAACACCCGGCATCAATTTACCCCTGTTTTCAAACCAGAAATATTCCTGATTAAAAACCTGCTCCATACCTCCGTATGTTGAAAGCCACCATGTAAAGTCTTCGTTGCCGTACTTTTCAACGTAATTTTTATAGTACTGTGGTGTTAGCAACTGCAAATCAGAAACTAACGCCCTCGTCACCCCACCCGGAATACTAATATTACCCGGTTGGAGGATGTTTGATGTTGGAATACCTGCCATTTCTTTAAAATGTTTTTGTGTTTAAAATAGGTTGTTACTTAGTCTTCCACAGAAAATCTACCTGCTGCGAAATATTTACATCCTTCTGTCCATTGACAGAGTAATTAGCCGCTTCAGACATACTTGCTGGTTGACTACCTCCTGAAACATCCACATTTGCTTTTATCTTGTAAATGTGTTCCTTTACCTTGTTGCCTGTTTCATTAACTAACTTTTGGAGTACATTTTCTTTTTGCTCTAAAAGATCAATGTCACGCATTAGTTCTTTCACTTTTGGCATACCATTTTCATCGAACCATCTTTTCATGATAAACTCTTGTGGATCGAATGTTTCAAGTCTTTGCTTCAATGCTTGCTTTTGTTCTTCTGTGGAAACGAATTTGACAGGTATTTCAACTTCTCCGTCTTTGTACGTCACTTCGTAACCATTAAAATTTGGCAATTCAGCATTGATAGCCGCTTGGTACTTCTCATTCAACTGCCTAAGTTCTTCCATACGCGCTGCTTCGGCATTAGGATCAACTTGTTCAGGAACAGAAACACCGTTTATTTTAGGTAATACTAAGTCTGCTTTTAATTTTTCAAGTTCTGGCTTTGCCATTTTAGCGTCAATAGCCAGTTTCATTTTTTTACTTTTTACCAAACCTTCCCACGATTCTACCCGTGCTGCGTAATCTTCATCAAGTTCTGAATCTGATTGAACAGGTTTAGAAGGGATAGAATAGTTTTCATTATACATAAACTCAACTTCTTCCGGTGTTAAGTCTTTATGCTTTGTTTGGATATTGAGTTTAATTATTTCTTCTGCTGTTTTATCTGTAATTTCTGATGATAGGATTCTATCTAATCTTTTTTTATTCGATAAAACTTCAAACGCCTCATCTTCTTTTCCGGCAAGCAAATATTCGTATAGCGTTTTGCTGCTATCATTTGCAAATTCAGGGTCTTTAGGTGCGGACTCTTTTAGCTTTTTTAATGTTGTGATTTCTTCTTTTGCCTTATCAGGATCATCTACGCCTATTGTTTCGGTTAGCCAGTTTTTGAAATTAAACTCTTGTGTAGTTTCTGGCGCTGTGGGAGTAGGTGTAGGTTCTGGTGTAGCAATAGGTTCTGCGCTTCCGTTGGGCTGTTCGGGAACAGGTGTAGCCTGTGGTTCAGGCGGTGTATCGCTCCATGTATCGGGAGCGAAAGCGTTTAATTGTGGTGTTACTTCAATGGTTTCCATTTGTATAGTTTTTAACTAAGGGATTACGCCCCGATATTTAATTTACACTACTGTATTTGCAAATATTAAAACCTTACCTGTGGTAGCTGCATTCGCTCCACCAATACGCAAGTATTTTGTTTTAACGGTAAGGCTATATAACCCTGCTGCCGCTATAACTGTAACGGCTGATCCATCTGATAACTTAGTAGCCTGTATGGTAGAAAAGTTTGTTGCACTTGTAGGATTGCCATCGGTAGAACCTTGTACTGCTCCACCATCGTTTGACCCTTTAATGTCAATAGTACCGGAAATACTTCCCGTTACTTGAATAGTACATTGATTAAATAGTCCTAAATCAAGTGTAGCCTGGTTATTTGCATTAAAAATTTCAGTTACATCAAATATTTGAGATAACATATCTTGTTGTTTTAAACTGTTATTGTTATTGTTTCATCAACCGCCAATATACCCGGAGTTGAAGTTGAACTTAAATCTTTATCAGGCTGTATAGGTGTTATACGAAACGTGTTTCCAAAATAATCTACAAAAGAAACTGTACCAGTATTGGAACTGCTATCAATCGTACATAATTGTCCAACTTCAATAGAAGGTAAGTTATCTCCTGTGTCGGTTGAATCAAGTGTTACAATAGCATCCTGACCTCTTAAAGTTTGAGATGCTGTTCTATTGGTTACGTTTATTGTTGCCATTTTTTATACTTGTTGTGGTTGTGGTTGCATTTGTTGTTGACCTTGTTCTGCCATTTCATTTTCAGGTGTTTCGGCCTCCATACCTTCATCTCCATCCGGTTCCTGATGCTCTTGCATAGCCTGTGCTATTTGCTGTTGTTGCACTTGTGTTTCAGCCACAAGGGGCAGCATAATATTATTGACAGTTGCATCTACTAATGCCTGTAAATTCGCTGGTATTGGCTCTCCTTTACTTAACAATGAAGTAACCATTTGCAGAACATAGTTTTTGTTAGTTGTTTCTCCCTCGATTTTTGACTTTTGCATATCGAGTTTACCTTTCAACTGTTCTGTTTTTTGTTTTTCCTGTTCTGCCGCTACACCTGATTGTATCTGTGCTTGGAACGTTGCCTGTTGGTTTTGTGCTGCCTCCTGTTGCCTGTTTAACAGGAATTTCTTTTGTGATTGCTGGAAGTAATTTTCAGCCAATTTTAAATCTTCCTGCGCTATCCTCATTATCTGGAATGGATTAGCAAATAGTATTAAATCAGGATTAGCAGTAAAGGCATTGTTAATCATTGCTTCAAACTTGGAAAGCTGGATAGCATCCGGCAATAATTGAATTTTAGTGCTAAACATTCTATCAGAAAGCTGCTCTTGTTTAAGCAATTTCCTATAAACCTGTGCGCCATAAACAACAGAGTTTTTAAGGAGGCAAGATATTTTCTTACAAGTATCTTCCATACAACGTGCATAGGCTAAATAGTAATAATCGGTTGCGTATGCGGCTGTTTGTTGTGCTACGTCAATATTCTGAACTGCTACTCTTGGCTGCGCTGCCTGTGAAATAAGGTTAGGGTCTTCGCCTAACTCATCTTTCATTATTTGATAATGCTTATCATACAAGGCTATTAAACCTTGCATCTGTGGTAAAAACCCTGAATTAGTTAGCTCTTGTATTGGTACAGGTATTGGGTTTCCTTCTGCATCCTTCCCTCTATAATACAAAGTACCCGTTTGATCGTAAAGTTTTTTTACGTCAATAGCTTTATTTTGATCCCCTAAACCGTAATCAATATTTTGTAGTGCATCCCAATTAACCATAGCCCCCGGAGGACGCATAGTGGCTATAAGCTGCTGCATTTTCAGCCTTGTAATAATCATCATGTCGGCTGGTTCCTGTACCTTTTCGGGTATAGAAAGAGCCATCATGTCGTAGTTTTGGGGCATATAGAATGAATAAGAAAACTCTGCATTACCCATTTCTTTAGGGTCTTGCGGTCTAATCATATTTTTCTTTAAACCCCATTCGAGCATTACTTGTGTGGTACGCTCATAAACACCTCTGTAAATATTTACTTTTGTATCTTCTACAATTTTTGTGTTGTCAGATTGTTTTGCCGTCCTACCTTTTTCAATGATTGTGCTTTTGTTCTTTTTGGTAGTTGTAATCGTGTAGGATTCACTATCTACGGTCTTTAATTCAAATTCCAGTACAGTAACGTTCCATTCGTCATAAGGTCTAAGGAAAGTAACGTTCCAGTCAGTAAGCCACGTAATATTGTCGTATAACTGGTATTCTTTTGATGACTGTGCAATTTGAAATAACTGTTCCTCTGTCAACTTTCCGCCAAACTCAACACCATATTTACGCCTTAATTCACTAATTTTCATAGAGCGCATATAGCCTCTCCATGTGGTATCTCTAAAGTCGTTATGTTTGGAATAAGAGTAAAAGCAGTTTTCAGGTTGCAGCCATTCTACATGAACAATACCGTCTGTGTCCATCCATGTATAAGTACCTACAAAAGCACATTCAGCCGCATCATGCAGCATTTTTTCTTTTAAAACATCGAACCATCCACAGGCTTGCAATATTTCATTGCAGCCCATTTCAAATTCAATTTCTTCCGGTATGCGCTGGAACTGTGATTTCCAAAGTAAAAGTTCGTCTTGTGAAGTGGGAAGGTTAGGGTCATTAGGCAGCATTTGTACCCCTGTCTGTTCCTGTAAAGCCTGTAATTTATCTCTGTAATCAATGATAAATTCTATCTGAGCAAGTTGATCTTCTTTGTCTTTTACGGAAAGAGTATCGGTTGCTGTAACGGATATTTTTTCGTTTCTATCCATCCATCTGCCAACCAAACCTGATACGATACGGTTAACAACCCTTATTGCTTGCCATGAAAGATTTAAGTAATTTTCTTTGCCGTTAAATTCAAGTAAATCCATGAAACGGCTCATATCTACCCTACCATTAGCGTAATTTCTGTTTAGCTTCCATCTTTGGTTTCTTATCCAAAAATAACTGGAAGTGCCGCCATTTACAGTAGATTCAATGTATTGAGCCAATGACTTACCGAAAGCCCAATCTGATTTTTGAGCAATGGTTAGTTTTGGGTCTATCTGGAAGGTCTTTAAAACATTACCTCCCATCCCTCCGGTGTTTATCTCTTGCGAGTTAGCGTTTGGCATTTATAGGAATGAAGGATAGCACCCCAAATATAATTCTTTTCTATGTAATCAAACCAAAAAAAAATTATATAACCGCACCTTTATTTGGATAAACATTGACTAATGGATTTTTTTTAGGAGGTGTAGGGATTGACCGTTCATTCAAAACAACAATAAGGATTAAAAAAGAAACTACGGCATCAAATTTAGTCCTATCGTAAGGATCAAATTTTTTAGCGAAATGAAGTAACATGGGAAAATCTATCTTATCGCAATATCTTTCAAAATAAGAAATTCCCATATCGTGTTGGGTGGTTAATGAAAATGGTGTTGTTGGAACCCCTCTATGTCTTTCGGTAGAAGATAATTTTGCTGGTTCTATGCAATTTATTGGATATAGCCCTAAGTAACCCCTTCTGCCTCTCTCCCTAAAATAAGAATCATAAGAATCACTGTTATGCTCAAACCAAACATTATATCCATAATATTCAGCAGCCAACATAACTTGTTCATGTAACTCGTCTTTTTCCTTAGGCCTGCCATATAAGTGTCCTATCGCTTTATTGGTATTTTTAGGGTCTAAAACGTCTAACTTTCTACCTATCCAAGCAGACGCTTTTGATCCATATTTCCTTCCGCCTTGACTATTAGAATAACTATCCACAGCTATTGCCCCATCGTGCGTTCTGGATGGTTTTCTTATTCCACCAACAATAGTAAATTTATTGGATTCTTCCTCTGGCAATAATTGAGATATTTCCCAACAAAAATCTAAATCACCTTTTTGTGCATCCCGCCATCTCACCTTCAATGTGGTGGCATCTCTCCAAAATACTACCTTTCTTAATGGAACAGGATTTAACGATAATTCTTTTTCCCGCTCTATTATATTTATGATGTTGAAAATACACTTATCCCCGTCTTCGCTAAATGCTTCCTCAATTGTTAATGGCTCTTTTCTCATACGTGCAGATAAAGCACGCGGATTCCCTTTTACAGATTCCCTATCAGCTAATATTTCTTTTAATGTTTTTTCTTCGTCTGGATAGCCGTATATATCAAAATTCTTAGAACGCCTGGCGGTCATAAAGAACCTATACAAACCGCTTGTAGTTCTGCCATTTTCTGCTTTGTTTAAATGATCGCTTTCTTCCCAAAGAAGTTTAGCCCCTTCTTGAACCCCTTCACGATCTGTGTCTAATACTTCAACTGTGCTACTATAAAGTGTTTTTCCAATTATTTTACCTTCATCATCTAATAAGCAGTAGCGTATAACTTCATGCCTATCGTGTATATTACATTCTATCGTTTTAGCAAATTCATCATTAAAGTTTCTATGCACCTTCATCCCATCCAACGCTCCTGCATCTGCACTACTCCAATCAATCATTGAACCCAATTCATCCTTATCTAAGTTTTCCTCTGCTTTTTTACCACGAATATTTGTTTGCTGAAACCTTATTTCTGTTTTAGGGTTAATACCCAAAGACATATCGTATTCTGGCCTGAAAAATCTTGGAAGTTTTCTAAATGGATTTATAATTGCTTTAGCAAATACTTTTTTAGCATCTCCTCCGGTTTTGCTTTGAATACTTCCATTAGTCATTTTTGTTCTGGTAATGTATTCTGTTATAAACAATCCGGCTCTGAATGTTTTACCGTTTCTTCGTTTACATACTTCTATCATACCCATGCACTCGGGGTCTTCAATACAATATTGTAAAAAGTAAAAATATTCAAGATCAATAATCCTAAAACGGGGAAATCCAATATCTATTTGCCAAAACTGTAAGTACATATAATGAAGACCTACCAAATAAACTGACTTACCTTTTATCTTTATCCAGTGTCCGTTTAATCTCCTATCCCATTCTTGCTTTTTATACGCTTCATATCTTTCATCATAAAACGGCTCATCATCTTCCTTTTTTTTCTTATTGTATTCATCTTCCTTTTTGGTCACATCTTTATACCATTCAGGTAATTGCGCCCTCTCCCAATATTGTTCATCTGGGTTATCAGAACGAGAAAACACGCCCCTATATTCTAATTGCTTAGTAATATTATTAAATACATACCCTTCAGGTGGTATGTGGCAAATAAGACCTTGAATATCTACTTTACTGCCCTGCGGTATTTCCAAGTACATTTGATATGGATTCTGGAGTGGTTATTCTGGATTGGAATATTATTTTATTATTATCACCATCAATTTGATGTAAATCTTCCTTAGTTAGTTTCAGTGTTGCCCTAAGATCATTTACAGCAGTTATCATCTTTGGCAGTCCGTCAATCATATCCATAGAGCGCTTATATTCTGGAGATTCCTTATCGCTGCTCGCTATATGAGTTTTTATATTAAAATCATTCAGGTAATTAGTCTGTTGATTAAGCATTTTGACAAGTACAACAAACGCAGTTTTTACAGGATCATATTCGTTTACGCCTAACAGCTTCTCATAATGAGATAGCTTCTTTTCTAACTCCAATACCTTTTTGTTAAGCACATTTGTATCTTCTATTGATTCTGCCATTCCTTATAAGTTTTACAGTCTTTTTCTGAAAGACCGATTAGTATTTTATTCTTTTTTAGTTGTTCGGTTAATACTTCTGATATACATATTGCCTCTGGTTCCCTGTCTGTTTCTGGTTCGCCATGTGGACGGAATCTTATTATGTTTCCCTCTTGTCCATTTTTATCCTGAAAAACAACTGTATAATCACAAGCCTTCAAAGTTATTACAATCTTTCCTTTTAAATCACCGCTTGTTACAAATAAACAATTAGGTATTAACGTTGGTTCAATACCTTCTAATGATCCGATATATGGTTGATAGACACGTAAAGCTGTTTCAAATGGATATAAAGCAGCCCATTCTTTACCATCGTACCAAATGAAACATTGCTCTCTTGGAACTGAATAATATCCTATTTCTAAGTTATCTTCTTTATAGCCGTTTATTTTATTTGTTTCTGTTATACCGTTAGGATGGACAAGTATTTCAGAATCTTTTGGTATGTCCTCTGCTGAAATAACATAGGCATTAACTGGCTCGGTATATCTTCTGTTTAAATTATTGAATTGCCTTTCCAGTTTTATTTTTGTTCCATCAGAAAATGTATGGAAGTTTTTATTCTGTAAATATAACTTGACAACAACCCTTCCGTGAACATGCTTTAATGTGTCTTGTTGTGCCAGTATTTTTTCTACACTATTTTCATATTCTTTTAACCTATCGCTTATTTCTCCTTTCTTAATTTGGTTTCTTTTTTCTATTTCATCACTTGATGAAAATTCTACTTGTGGATTTAAGATAAAGTGCTTGCTCATAGTTAATTGTTTTTAGCGGCTCTCTCTGCCGCCCATGATTGAATTATTTTAGGTAACGGCTCGTCAATAAGTTCCAAATCTTCAGCCCCAAACCAGCGTTGAGGAACGAATACATCACTGTTATCTAATTTAGGGTCATGGTTTACACCGAAAACATTTTCCTGCATGTGGATTACTTTGCTTTTCATAATTCTACGATCACGTACAAATCCCATGTGGTATATACGAATATCTTCTGCATATTTTGTTTCCAATTCATTAACGCCTAAACTTTCAGCATCCCCAACGCTTCTGCGATTAACCTTTGCCAACCTTATTATTTTTGTACTGCAAGGCTGCCTGTTCTGTGGTGCAATTAGTTTTTTGTATGGAGATTCCCATAAGTTAATACGTGAACATAAATATCCATCACAATTATCCTGAATAGCACGCCTGATTACATCGTATGATTTTTCATGTACTATTTCATCGCTTTGTAAATTAAACTGGTATGCGAATCCCATTCTATCGGCTTCCTGAATAGCAATGTTTGTGAAGTAGTTTAGTTTCTCTTTTCCTTTTTGCGCATCCCATTCACTTTTATCAAGGATAATAAGTTTAAAGTTATCGTAGGTAAGTTCTTTTAGTTTTTCTACTGTGCCATCATCACTTCCGGCATCTACAACAATAGTATAATCGCAAAATTCGGTTAAACATTTTATTGCCTCCAAATAGCAATAATCCATACTTTCACCATTATACACGAATAATGTTCCACATAAACTATTCATAACTATTAAAGTCTTGTTTTAACGTATTCAAATTTTTCTTTCAGGTTATCACTTTTAAAAGCGAAGAAAGCACCTATATTTAATCTCTGATGGTAATTGGGAAAGTTTATTGTTGCATATCCAAGTTTTTGAAAATCTTCCGGTGTCCATCCTGACTTATGGCTATCTGGATTATTTGTTGCAACAGGCTCAATCATATAATCTCCTAATGGCGTAAAAAATATTTGTGTTACGGAATTATCTTCCATCCACTTAATTATCTTCAATCCATCTTCTTTTGTAAAATGCTCAATGCAATCAAGATTTATTGCTACATCATATTTCTTATCAGGTTTTGTTGAGATTAAATCGAATATATCAGTATGCTTAAAAAATTCATTTTCTTCTTCTAAATCTCTCTCAACTATATCCACGTAATGACGTTCCTTAAATCCTAATCGCCTTGTTTGTGGGGCAAAACCACACCCAATATCAAGCATAGATTCTTTACTATCTGAATCACATATAGCCTGCAATACCTTCAAGTGAATTTCCCCATTACCTTCTGATGCTATTTCTAAATTCATATTTAATAATTATTTAAAAACTCAATCCAAATAGGTTTTTTTTCTTCCGGACATATCGCTCTATAATCATTCAATACTTTATTTAGATTGTCATTAAATTGCCTTAAATGTTTTATTTTTTTCTCATCCCTTTCTTTCAAATATGTTTTAACCATTTTTGAATTTGATATTTTCATTTCAATAACTATATCTGGAAAGTAAGTTTTCATTTGAGCGCCTTTTCTCAACATCCTATACCCAAATATACCTTCGACAATAGTGTTTTTTTCTGAAGACAATGCAGCTTTTAATGCGTAATACATTCCTTCTTCATAACCAAATGATTTGAAAATATCAGTATGTATAAGTTTGTGCGTGTGTTTTGAGATTTTATCTGAAAGCCATGTCTTACCCGTTGCAGGAAATCCAATTATCATAATGTTTTTCCCTAATATGTCTAAACTTAATATTTCTGATAAACTCATTACTGTTATTTTTTAGATACCAATGCTACACCTATCCCATTCCAAAACCCACGATCACTGCAATCACTTTCTTTACCAGACCAAAGCGTAATATAATATTGTATGGTTAAACCTGAATCAGCTAATCCCTTAAATGTTGCTGCATTTGGATTCGTCCACGCAATATCATCGATTAATATAATACATTCGTCTGCCAAAAATTGAGCGTAATGAGTAATGCCTTTGTATTGGTGTTCGTATGAATGATCCCCGTCAAATAAATAAAGGTCTATTTTGTTAGGTATTTCTTTTTTTGTTGTTTTAAAGTAATCCATTTCGAGCATGGTATAACGTCCTTTAATATGCCTGTCTGCATTATCGTAAAACACTTTTGAAATATCCTGGTTTTCGCTGAACAAACTAAAATCGTCCACGCCTGTTGCTGACTTTAAATTATCATTCCCATAAACAGTACTTACCAGCGAACTTCCGGCATGAGTTCCACATTCTAAATAATGTGTACTGATACTTCCTAAGTTATTGTATAAGTGCCTAACGTTAGGTGAAATAAACCCACCTACGTCAAATTGTGCTTCTGTTAGTTTAGACTTTCCGGGGCTCTGTAAAGCGGTGTTGATAATTTCTTTTAGCTGTTCTAATTTATTACTCATTGTTTATTTGTTTTGCGTTAATTTATTTATTGCATCAACCACATTCTCCCATTGAGATATGCAGCATTGAACTTCTTTTTTAGTTCCTTTATATTCACATTCTTTTCCTGATACACCACCTGTAACGTGCCAGCAAAAACTTTTATCGCAGTTACCTTGAATTATTTCAACATTTGTTAGGTCTGGATGAATATAGTCTGGATTTACTGAACCGAAAAATATTATTGATGGAATATTGTATGCAACGGCTATATGCGAAGGGGCTGAATCTACGCCTATAAACAAATCAGCACCACCAATCAAGTGCTTCATATCCCCTACATTTACCGTGTTGTACTCTATTCCAATACTTTCATGCTTGCCCTTACCTATCTGAACAACTGCAAATCCTAATGCTTCTAAATGGCGGCTAACTTTTTTCCAATCAATACCGTAAATATTTCTGTGATTTGTTTCTCTTTTATCTATGTGAATTACGCAATATTTTTTAAATCTCTTTGTTTTTTCGTCTATGTATGGATAAAGTTGAGGTCTTGTAAGTTCGTAATCAGGTATGCCACAAAATTCAAAATAACTTTTTTGATATGATTGTCTTGGCTTTACTTCATAGGCTAAATCTAAATCAACAATTTTTTCTGCTGATATTCTACCCTTGTCAAATTGTGAGATATGTTTTACGGGAAAATAATGCTGATTATACAACATAAATGCTTCTGCCGGAATATCAACTACAATATTATACCCTTTGCCTGCATAATACCTCATAACAGGTTCCATCATTACAATATCTCCTAATGCCCCTGATCGTTTAAGAATAACTGTTGGCCTATATGGCTGATGAAAATTACCATGAAAGCCAAATGTTTTTTGATTAGGCTCTTTTAGTTCAAAAGAAAACCTTTCACATAGTTCATCGGTAGCCCATTTTAATCCGTATGTAATCTCTAAGTAATCACGGTATGTTCTGCATATTTGAGCATCTTCAGGATGCGTGGCTTTTATCATTTCATCCTTCCCGGTAGCTTCCAGTAGTTTTTTACTTCTGAAAGAAAAACCGCCATTGCCATTTGCGTACCCATCTATTTCAGGCCATAATGCACCACAGTAATCATAATCATAAAGCCTTTCATCAAATTGATCTCCGTTTAAAACATACCCGTCATGCTGAACAATTAAAACGTAATCGGTATCTATGTATTTGTAAAGTTCTTTTACGATAAAATGGGAATATTCTCGCTTGCTTGATATTTTAGGTATTTGAACAACTTCTATACCCGGTAATTCAATTTGTATATCTGTAAAGAAAACAACTCTGTCAAATTCTGCCTGCTCTTTGCTTTTATTTAAAGCATTAACGCTTTTACCATAAGAGAAACAGTCGGCACAGAGCAACGTACAATTCTTTATTTTTGTCATTTGTTTTTGATGTTTTCTTTATGTACCGCTTTTAATCTTTTGTAAACTTTCTCCTGTTCTTCCTGTGTTGCGGCAGGTTTAATTGCTCTTGCTAATCTTCGTAGTTTCTTTGCTGATTTCCCGTTCATTATTGTAACATTGTTTTAAAATAATATTCAACCGCATGTTGCGCATAAAAATCGTAAGCATTATCTCCAACTGGTATTACATTAGGTAGCAATGGGAATATCTCTAAAATACGTGGAGCCTTTAATGCTTCTGCAAGCTGAAAGCAAAAACTTTGATTACCCAAAAATAATTTACATGACTTTATAGCTGATGCCAGTTCCATAAAATCTTTAACCACCAATCGTTCAATACCTAATTTCCATGTATCACAAAACACCTCATATTCATTCTGAAGTCCGGCAAATATTATTTCACCTTGATATTCTTTTAACCAATGATATTGTATAATTGGGTTTCTATGCCTGAATGTAAAATTGATTATTATCTTGTCCTTAGTTTTTTCATATTCTGGAACATTCAACCATGACTTAGAAAGGTCGGATGCCATCTGTGGGAAAACGTAATTAAACCACCTATTAAGGCTACCTTTCGGTTGGTTAGTATATCTTTCCAGCCGTATTAAATCAAGGTCAAAATTAGCCTCCTGACCTTCGTAAATAATAAAATCTTCAATGTACTCTTGTTGAATAAGTAATGGCCTAAGCATACAAAACATATACTCATTCATACATACCGGATGCGATCTTTCATTCATAAACGGGTGCATTGCTCCCTCATAGCTCGCTCCCTCCATCCCTAATCTTTGATAAATAACACCTTTCTTTCCTGTAATCTCATACATTCTTTTTATACCTGACAAAAAAGAAATCAAATCTCCGGCTGGTGAACTTGTCTTGTAATAAATAAATTTATCTTTATCCATAAAAAATATATTATATTTACGCCGTATTTCTCCTATGAGGGGAACTATTTCCTAACCAAAAAAACACAAGAAAAATGGCAGTAATGTTTACCGCGTACATCTACGGTGTAGATAGTACTTATGACGCACCACAAGCAGGAGGACAACCTAACGGGTTTGCTCCCGGAATGTGTCATTTCTATCCTGCACCATCTGGAACTACTCGTGGCGAAGCAGGAGTTACTTGTAATGCAGTTATTGAAGTATTTGCGACAGGTCTTAATCAGCCTTCCAAAAAGTTCTATACCGCATCTACAGTAGCACAGCTTATTACTCTGGCAACAGCGTAAGGTAGATTTTAAAACGTTTAGAAAAGCCTGCATTTATTTGTGGGCTTTTTCGTTTCCAGCCGATATACAACTACTACCTTCTTCCATTGTTTCGCTTTCACTTCCTTCGCCCCAAAATATTTTATTAATTTTTGTGAACATAACAGCAAATCTAACTACATTCGCAATACAACCCAAAATTTAATAAACATTTTTTCTGAATATGCTCCCTACTTCCAAATTTGGTGATTGCTCCCGGTGTCCAGCCAAAAATACTTATGTAAGAAAAAGAGGTAAAGACCTTGTATGTCTTAATTGTTGCAGGATTGAGGATACTAAAAAGCAGATCGAAAAACAAAAAACTAAGCAAGCGTTCAGGGCTATACTTGCCACGCCTGAAAATAAAGAATTAGCAAATAACCAACGTGTACCACAAGCAGAACTGGAAAGGTGGTTTGATATTATTGCACAGGATATTTTTATGAAGCCAAAATGTATGGAATGTGGAGAGCCAATTTACAAACCATATTACAGGGCTGCAACGGCTCATATTTTACCAAAAGCTATTTTCCCAAGCGTGGCTACCCATCCTTTAAATTACCTTATTTTAAATGCTCCCTGTGGCTGCCATAATTTATCTCACCGTATGGATACCTTTTCAAAAATGAAGGTATTTACATTAGCTGTGCAACGTTTTTTAAAATTCCAGCCGCAAATAACCGAAAAACACAAATTACTTGACGAGTTCTTAAAATACGCCCAACCTTACATTAACAAAATCCAGGAAGAAAATATATAGCTGGTTGAGGGGGGATTAATTATTAGGGTGTAAGGACGGGATCGAACCGTCTTCTGTGCCTTCACATGGCAGCGCATCACCAAAATGCTTCAAACACCATTTGATCCCATTGGTTGAATCGAACAACCTTTATCGAGTTCAAAGCCCGACGCATTGCCGTTATGCTAAATGGGAATATGAGCGAAGCCAGGAACTCGAATCCTGTTTGTCGGGTTACAAATCCGATGTATCACCTTCAATACTTGCCTCGCATTTGTGGTACAGGTTGGTATCGAACCAACACCCTCTGCTCTTCAGGCAGATGCGCAAACCTCTACGCCACTGCACCATAGAGAACGGAATCGGAATTGAACCGATGTTTATATGGTTTTGCAGACCATAGCCGATACCAACATTGGCTATCCGTTCATGCACGTAGGGTAAGAATCGAACTTACTTCACGGAGTTTTGGAGACTCTGTCGCTGCCTTAGAACATTCCCACGTAGTTTGTATAGGTGGCAGGACTCGAACCTGCGGCCTCTTGATCCCAAATCAAGAAATCTACCAACTGATATACACCTATAAATAAAAACCCCGCATTAAGCGGGGCTGTATAAGAACTTTATTTATTTTAAGTTACATACACGAAAGCCCCTTACCATTGGTAAACGGGAACTGCCATGTATGTTGACACAAATTCATGCAGCAAATATAGAGTGTTTTAAACAAAAAACAAATTTTGTGGAGAAGGTCAGAATCGAACTGACTGCACTTTGCTTGCAAAGCAATGTCGCTACCTTAGTACATGCTCCCGGTGAAGGTTCAATTCCTTTGCTCTCCGCACTTATTTATCATTCCCCCTGATCAATTTTCCCGTGAATAAAACCAGTAAGAACCCACGCAAAATATATTACAGGTACACCCAATAAGAAATACACCTCGTTATAATGCGGCCAATATCCATGCTCAAAATAAAAAGCGTATTGAGCGAATAGAATTGAAATAATAAACATCAGTTCTCCAATAACGAAATGTAAAAATATCTTGTCCATAAATTCTCTTGTGTACTTGTTGGGTTAGGTACATTTTATGGGTATCAATTAGTTG
>ERZ869925.478-NODE-478-length-29398-cov-4.598098_pt1 | contig 29398 bp, 34 predicted proteins | sample MGYA00579311_ERZ869925 | MGnify/ENA primary metagenome ERZ869925 (study PRJEB32216, sample SAMN09231817) | wastewater metagenome | place: USA: Maryland | collected 2016-07-30 | study: EMG produced TPA metagenomics assembly of the PRJNA472060 data set (Reclaimed...
TCTTCCGATCTATTTTATTTTCAGCAAGCTGAACCTTTACTAGATTATTCATACCCTTGGCTTGTTCGCCTTGATTTCGTGTGGCAACTTCGATTAGTTTATGTGTTCCATATTCTTTTCCATCTGCATTAATTTCATCAATGGTTTTTGGATCAAGTCGATACACATTTGAAGCGAACCACTTGATTCGCTGTGACATAGCAATGTCGCCCTGTGCATTTACTTGTATCGCAGTTAATACAGTTGTCAAGGGTAAATCTGAAGATAATTTTTTTAAACGGTCACATTTCTCACCCATGACATGATATTCTTGATTGTGGCCAGAAATACTTTCCCCTGTAATCTTCATGTAGTCGTATACAATTAATGCAGCTTCACCCTTCTTAACGAATCTGGAATACCAGCGTCTACATATAGATATAATGTCATCAATGTTTTTATTAGCTACATAGACATGCGTCACACGACCTTTCATATTTTGGTTATGTTCCCATAGATCCTTGGCTTTTTTGGCCATAATTGGGCTGTCCTTGAACTTTCCTGTCTTGTAGTAGTATTCATTCACATCGGTGAGAGCCGCCGCGCTACGGCACTGTACGCGCCAAGATTCAAGCTCTGTGTCAAGATATAGAACCCTGCAATTATTCATGGGTTCTTTGGCAACTTCATATGCAGTGTAGTTCAAGAAAGTAGATTTCCCCTTTTTAGCTGGAGCAGCAAATACATACATATCACCAAAGTAAAGCCCACCGTACCATTTTTCAAAAATTGGATACGGTGTCTTGAGGGCCGCAGGAATTCCAAGATCGGCTCTTCTAGTGATCTCATTTTCCATATCCCCATAAAGATCAACAAACTCGACATCTTCAGAGACATTGATTGTCAATGCATCATTGAACATCTTTTCAATTGTTGGGATAATTTCGTTTACTGGTTTATCTAGATTATTAGAAATATATTTCTGAGCATTCCCTAATGTTCTATAACTCTTGCGAAGAATGTAATATTTATATAGTTCTCTAAAATAATCTGTTATACACTCTGGATTTACAGGAACAGCTTTTAGAGAATTAAGATATTGATATACATCAATACCATTTATTTCATTAATTCCTATAGCTCTTATTCTAGTAATAAGAATGCTGTCATCAATTACTCCCTTTTCTTGATAGTTAGATACTATTAAATTAAATAGATTTTGATGTACCACATCAATAAAATAATCTGCTTTGATAAAAGAAGTAATATTAGCTATCTCTTTACTGTGTTTAAGTAAGGAGGCTAGACAAACTCTTTCTGTTTCTAGTGATATAAAATTTGACATTAAATTCCGAGGAAGTCTTTTAAGTTTCTTGGCTTGGTGTGATCATTTGCTATATACTCAATGCCAGGTTCTTCTATTTCTTTTACTACAGGTTCTTCTTTAATAATCTTAGCTGGCATCTTACTATTAAGATACTTCTTGCCAAAATCTTGAAAGAAATACCCTAGACTATATATATTTTTAGGAGGATCTACCGATAAAAGAAAATTCAATGAATACTCCTTCAATAAAGCATCCGCATTTTTTAACTGCAATGCCCAGTTTATATTTGGTACATTGTGTAAGAAATGAGCTACGACTAATTTTGAGTCTTCAAATTTTTGAAGAGTTTTCTTTTTCTCTTTTGGTTTTGATTTGAAAGCAAATTTATAAGCTATGTAAATATATTCTCTCAATTCCTTTAAAGAGCCTGGTCCAAGTCCGGGTATTGATTTTAATTCATCTAATGACAATGTTTTTAATTCATTAATTGTCATGATGCCATAATCATTCAGACTTGTCTTGATCCTTTTGGATATTGGCAGATTCTCCAAGAATATTTCCATGTTTTTCTACGATTTTTTCTTTAGTAAGTGGCAAGTCTTTTGTGTATATTTCAACCAACTGTATTTGATTTTGCTCACACCAAATTTCTTTTATTCTATCTCTCTCCGCAGCTTGAAAAAAATCCTGAGAGTTTTTATGAAAGAATTTATTCAACCTAACATGTTGATCACCGTGAACTTCTACTGCAATCCTCTTTGTTAAGTTGAATAAATCTATTCTAAGTTTAGTCCCAAAGCAAGGAAATTCTTCAAAACAAAAATGTTTTTCCCAATATTCCCTAAAAAATTGCTTAACATTAAATTGAAAGTTACTTGCGACCTTTTTGTCCCAGTCAACTTTATATTCAGAAATTGAGCATTTTAATTTTTTGCCTTTGAGATTATAGAATATCATCTTTGTTTTTCATATTAGTTAAGATATTAATATAATACTCATCCCAGTATTTTGTAATATCTTGACGATCATCAAGTAATTTCTGTAGATTTTTTGGTCCGTTGATTTTTTCTGGAATATCTTCAATTCCAACTTGTTTCATTTTTTCAATGGCATTTTCTGAGAAGGTAAACCAACCACCCTTTTTGCTTAGGAAACCCCATTGTTGTAGGAATTCTGAGATTTCATATTCCTTCCAAACTGCTGATTTGCCAACCACATTTCTACGAACCGGATACTTTACCTTGTAACCACTAGATTCATTACTAGACTTTTTAATGATTACTTTAGCCCAATGCCCCAAGATAGGATTGGTACTTTTGTCAATTTGACTCTCAGAAGTCTCACCAGATAGAGTAATCAAATCGCCTTGTAGTGTCGGCTCCATTTGCAAGATCCAATCTGGAAAGTGAATTGCAGCATTACCGCCGCTACCAGCGATACTCTTTTGAGTTTCTTTAGCATAGCCAATCTTAATGTCAGCACTGATTTGCGTAATTAGGAATAGCATATGTCTTAACTCTGTAATTGGAAGAGACATTCTGCGGCAGAAGATTTTTAATAGCAATGGTGTTCCGGCAACTTGATTACCTTCGCTGTAACTCTTGTTTAAATCTTCTTTCCTATTTAAACCATCTACGCTATCTACAATGAAAATAATAGTAGTTCCATCATTTTCCTTGATTAACTCGGAAATAATTTCGAGTGTTGGTTCAAAAACATTAGATTTAAATACAAAGACAGTATGATTATCCCATTCATCTGCGGTAGAAACGAACTTTAGCCCGTTTCTATTTTGCATCTTATCACTAAGTCTACCCTCCGCCTTGATATAGAAGCACTTACACTTATCAATAGTTTTAAATGCATTTGATACAACTTCTAAGCAGAAGCTAGTTTTACCCCCTTCCGAAGCTCCGCCGATTCTATGTATCCCAGGGCCAAAGCCACCGTCCATGGCTAAATCGAGCTTTCTAGATCCTGTTGAAACTTTATAAGCTTTGGAGTCATCTCCATTATTAAAATGTATTTCTTTATTTTTGCTTAAAAAGTTCTTGAGAATGCTTGCAGTAGTATTTGACATATTATAAATTATTTTCTTTTGGTTGATAGTATATGCACGCCTCACAAATTTCTGGCGTTACATTATCTATATCAGTTTTGAAACAAAGGTAACCCTCTTTCTGGGGTTGTCCGCAACAGCGGCGCGGCTCGAAGCTAAGGTGAGTTTCCGCTGAACGAAAGGTACATGTATTGAATTTTTCTTCACCGGTCATAAATAAAAGGCGGCATCGCTATATTCTAACGATGCCGCCACTAATTCAATTAAGCAATTGAAACAACACTGTCAAGTCTAACAGTAACAGTGCGATTGGCATTTACATCAAGAAAACGAATTGTCTTTGGAGTGACATTTTGAATCTTGGCGCAATAAGAAATAGTACCTGTCTTACGACGTACTACAATGCTAGTAAACCTACCACCATGCTTATTAGCGCGAGACATCATCTCAAGATTTTGTTCGTTAGATAGATTTACCTCTGATTCATTGGTATAACCCTTCTTCTTTCCCTTGTTGTCCTTTGGCATTGGCATAGTCTTAGCTGGCATTTTCTTTGTTTTATTAGGCATATTTTTATTTTGTTTGTTTGTTTTTGTTGTCTGTTTGTTGCATCAGTCTACACTCACATCTCCAGTAAAGCAATATAAAGTTTCAGATTTTATATATTTTCTTAGGAGTTGCACTTGTTCTTCTGATAAATCTACTATACTGCTAAATCTAATAGCAACTTGATTAGCTACTTCTTCAGCGATTTCTTTTACTTGATCTTTGGTTAGCATATTAATTTATAGTTAATTCTTTAATTAAAGGGAAAACTTCACCCAACGCTTCGGCACAAAGTAGAGCAACTTCTCTATGTTCTTTTTGTGTACCGTTACCTGATCTTAGTTCAATATAATGAACCCATGATCTGAGGGTTCCATTCATATACATTCTTGATTGCGTGTTACCCTCTGGTAAAACTACTCTAGCCTGCTCCTTTGCGATATTGTTAGCAATCGCCCAATTGTATATATCAATAGAGTGGTTAATTAAATCTCTTTGTTTCTGTTCCCATTCTTGTGATAGATTTGGATCTTCAATTTCAATACTATTTTGACGATTTTTACTGTCTTGCAAACGAGTTTCTCTTGTTTCAAAGCTTAACGCATCTGTAACATTCGCATATCTTTGACTGTTGTGAACGCAAATCTTATTAGCAACATAATTATGGCTAGTGTGATCTACTTCCATATCATAAGTTTCCCTTTCTCCGATATATTCTATATGTTTAATTTTTACAAATCTAGGAATTAATGTATTACCATTATGTTTTGTTCGATTTTTATATACAGTATCGGTTTGTTTCCCATGATATTCCATATGACATTTTCTATGTACTGGTACAACATTATTAAGATTGTATGCTAACTCTGGATAAGATGCAACATCTTTTATATGGTGGAGTTCAATTCGATTTGAACCAAATGGTTGTTTGCAGAATTGACATTCATAATTAAATTTTTCAAAAATAGATTTTCTATAAGAATTGAAATAATTACAAATAGATTTCCTATGAGTAGCAGAGCCACCTTTATAAGCATGGTGCTTTTCGCCTTTTGGAGTAATTTCTTTCATCCTATCTCTTTGTTCCTGGGTCCTTGGTTTAAGTTTATAACCTATTTTATTTTTATTCCAAGCTAGAGTATATAAAGCTACTTCCTTTTTAGTAAATTGCAAATTATATCTTTTTAACCATTTTTTAATAGTATGCACTGAAACTCCGGCAGATTGCGCTATATATTTAATCCCTAGTTTATTTTCGATAGCTTCTAGCTTTTTCTCTAGTAACCAATCTCTATTATGAAAACATATATCACCATTAACTGCTATTTCCATTGGATTAGTTAATGTAACTAAATTTGTTTTAGTTATTGATAAGCCAGAAATATTCTCTAGTGTGTCCCACCCATTTCTTGAAAGAAATTTATGTTCTTTGGTGCATTCAATTTGCTTGCCATCTGATAAAGTTACTCGAAAAACTGGTTTAATTCCATTTTTAAAAACTTCTTTTATTGAAGTAGTTGTAAATCTTTTTTCAGTTTCATCGTATATCCTTACTAGAATATTTTTATAATTATCCCAGTTTTGTCTTTCATATAATTTTTCTATTGGTATATAATATGGAACGAATTTACCTTTCTTATTATACCACCCACAGGTAATCTTTGAATCTCCTGTAATACAAAATTCTTGAAAAGAAAAGCTTCTATGTCTTAGAATCTGTCTAGCAATATCTCTTGTAGTCGTTATTTCTAAACATGCATTGACCATCTCTAGAGGCGACCAATGTTTGTTTTTAATCAAATAAGAAATTAATTTACTAGATGTTTCTGTATTTAATTGATTATTTGGATTTGATACTCTCGCACAATATGCGGTTAATTCCTGCATATTAATTACTCCATTATCAGCTAACTCCTTACAGGGCTGGGAGTAACTTATTAGTTTAACTTGTGCCATTTTTACGACTGTGCTAAAATAATAGCCTCTATATTAGGGGCTTTCCATGTTGGCGGTTTCATCCATTTTCCGTCTTCTCTCATATATCCACCAGGTCCAAACTTAGACATATTACTTTCATAAACTTCTAAGTCAACTGGTTCCATGTCTATACCAAAAGCTATAGCGGTACCGTCTGAAATAACTTTAATGTCAGCAATGCCGTCTGCAACTTCCACTAGGTCTACGGGTTTATCTTCTATAAATTTAATCTTCTCTAAATTAATTACTTCTGAATTTTCTCCGTATGTGCATGATAGACCCATTGCTTCGATAAGTTCATTAACTTCTTCTAAGAGAAGTCTAGCGCGAAGCATTCTTGTGTTAGCGTCTGGAGTATACACCTTATTTGGTGTATGTTGACCAGCCGCTTGCATAAACTTTAATACTCTTTCTTGATTCTTGTCCATGTTCAAATATAGATGCAGTCTCTCCTGCTGTCAAGCATAATTTGATGTATAGGTCGCTTTCCCTATTTAATAATACATCAGAACTTAAAGCCGAAGCCAGCACGAATGCTGACGACTCCATCTTGCTCACTGTCTTCAACGGTAAAGTTATAAGCAGCGTCAGCAAATAGATTTACTGTTTCTGTAACTGCATATGAAACGCCACCGCCAGCACGAACGGCCCATTGATCAGATTCAAAATCATAGGCTCCACCGGCTAGACCGTAAACAGAAGTTTTGGAAAATACTGGCACATAGTAGAGTAGGTTGGCTCCGACGCCGTAAACCTCATCTTCTAGAACAGTTCCAAAAACTTCAACACTAAGACTATCGGTTAGCGCAGCTTCTAATGAAAGACCGCCTCCAACAGATTCATCTCCATCGTTTAGAACAATAGCTGCAAATCCCTTTGCTGTTACATCTAGCACCGATGGCGCTGGGGTTACTGCTGGAACAGTTGGCGCGGCTGGGGTGCCCGCAACTGCTTGACTTACTGCTATAGCTAAACTCAATAATGCTGTTTTTACTTTATTCATGTTTGTTTTTTTATTTGGTTTGTTTTATGCTACACCATGTAGCATACTTTTATTCTACTACAGACTTTTTTTAAAGTCAAGTATTTTTTTTAGAAATTTGGCTCTCAAGGTAGGACTCGAACCTACAACTTTTTGATTAACAATCAAACGCTCTTCCGATTGAGCTACTTGAGATCATGTACGTAATTATACTACAGTTTAAAATTTGTCAAACGAAATTTTATTCTTTTGTAGTTTTATTTCTATATTAAAATTATTAAATTTAATTAATCTAATATTAGAATTCTTATCTTTTATATAAACACCAAATTTTTCATTTGATCCACTTGGCAATTCAAATGGCTGATTGGGTGTTACTAGATTTACATTTACTTTTTCAATCACTGTGAATTTTTATTTTTAATTTTTTCTAATCTATCTTCAATAGCCTTTTTAATTCGTCCGTGTATAATTGGTATATATTCAGCTTCACGTTCAATCCCAATAAAATTAAAATCCTCAGTTACCGCAGCTTTGCCTGTACTTCCGCTGCCCGCGAAAGGATCAAGCACCACTCCGCCAGGTGGCGTGACGAGTCGGCAGAGGTAGCGCATCAGGTCGGTGGGTTTGACCGTTGGGTGGTGGTTGCGGTTGTTCTCCTTTTGTTGATTTGGCTGGCCCCCAATCCCGCTGCCAATAGGTGGGCGAGCCCTCTCCTCCAACCCCTCGCATCCTTCATCCCTGTCCGCCTTGCTGGCCTTCGCGCAGTAGAAGAAGCGGGCGGCGGAGCCTCCGTTGTCGTTGTGGCCTCTTACAATGCCCGGCAATCCAGAAGCTCCTCCGTGGTATCCCATCGTGCCATTAGGATCTCTTACGCCTTGCCTTGCCGGACCCGTTGCCGGAAACAACTCCACCACCTCCTCGCTGCCGTCGTGGATCAGGTTAGCGGGCCAGCGGCCTGATGCTTGACTCATCTTGCCGTTTCTGCCTTCGCCCGTTTTCATGCCATATGTACGTCCTGTTGGGCTATTAAACTCTGGTTGCGGCACGCTCGGGGGGGCACCTTCCACCCTGCACCCATCCACATTCAGCACCCCGGTCCCGTGTTGCAGCACGTTATCCGCCACCGTGCTAGCGAATGGCTTCCGCGCCACCGTTATCGGCTCAAGCGCGGGCTTCAGTGCGGTGCCCCATCCGTGCCATTGCTTCGCTGAGTCGGTGACCGGTGTATTGCCATCAACTTCATGATACCCAACCTCTCTGGACTTTTCAATCCACGGTCGCGTGTCCGAGCTTCCCGCCATTGTTCCACTAGTCTCCGGGCGTGGTACAACGCGGATTTTTTCCCGCTCCGCCCCTGCCGCTTTGTCTATCGCCTTGCTTACATCAAGAGACTTAGGAAACCCGCTGCCGTAGACCCAAGCGATCATATCGCGAATCTCAAAGCCTGCGTCCTCAATGCGCACTGCCATGCGATGTTGTGTCCGTGTTCCAGCGAACGCCAGTAAATGCCCGCCGGGTTTCAGAACCCGCAAGCACTCGCGCCAGATGTCTTCGCTGGGGACATCGTAATCCCACTTCTTCCCCATGAAGCTGAGTCCATAAGGAGGATCTGTAATTATTGAATCAATAGAGTTATCTGGTAAAGTTTTAAGGATTTCTAAGCAATCCCCATGATGTATTGTATAGGATATATTGTCAGTTTTCATATTATTAACTATATTTTACTGATTATAGTAAAATTATGCATATGGAAAGATTAAAGTCAAGAAGATTTTTTAATTTGATCGTTTCTTTTACATTCTTTATATTCAATTGCACATGATGCGTGTTGCACTCTCCATCCACCACGATATCTTTCAAAATGTCCTTGACCCGACGCGCAGTATTTTTTACATCTATAGCAAATTCCAGGAAATCTGTTTCTCATTTTTAGTATCAATTTGATAATAATTAGTATAATTATACATGGGAAAAAATGAAAGTCAAGAAGATTTTTTAATTTGGTTTATTTCTTTTGGGGAGCAAAATAATAAAGAAATGACTTTTTTTTCTATATTATCTATACTTCATTATACTAATTATAAAGGTGATATTATAGTTTTATCAGATCAAGATCAATTTACTACTCCCATTGATAGGGTCAAGTTTATTAATGTAAAAGACAAATATCCACTAAATAATAAGTTTAATATTTATTGTATAAAACCAAAGATAACTGACTTTATTGATATAACAAAATATAAATACTGTCTTTACATGGATTCTGACATTCTAGTAAATGAACCTAAATTCCAGGAATTATTGTATTCTTGGTCAGAATCTAATAAAATAATGGTGATTGATAATGAAGGTTGGAAGGTACACAGAAATGTTGCTAGTACTGGCAGGAATTCATTAACTGAAGAGGAAAAAGAAAAATATAAAGATTTTGAAGTTTGCGCTGGATTATTCGGGGTTCCGGGAAATGAAGTTGGGTTAAATTTTTTAAAGCTATGGGATGATATAAATAGTTTGGATTATAATGCCGATGATCAAGGAAACTTATATGCTTTATTATTAAGAAATCCAATAGATTATTTTTATTGTCCAAATATGAATTATGATAGATTTACTTTTACTAAGATAAATCATTATCATTCTAAATATAAGAATTTATTTTGGATGCATAGTCAATATATACTTCGTAACTTTTTAGTAGATCAAAAGTTCGATGGAACTTACATGATGCACAAACCTTGCGAAAATCTTATCAATTACTGGGAATTTAAAAATGGACAAGTTTTTACAAAAAGTCCAACAATGACTGGATTGGTTCAAAGCACTATCTTCGCCACTTACATTTGGTGGTATCCCGGTGGATTTGAAAAGATAACTAACAATGGAAATTATAGCTCAAAACAAATGGACGCAGCATTTACTCTTGCTAAAATAGTTAATTAAGCAAAGTTATTTAAGGTTGCTATTATTTTATCTACGTCTATATCTAGATTATTATTAGACATAAAATTATAAAATAAAGTCCTTTCATTATAACTATCTTCTATATGCAAGCTTCTTCTATAGGAAAATCTGCAACATTTATCTCCATCGTTTTCACATGAAATTACTGGTATATGCATCGCATGAGCTAGAGCTATACTACCACAAGGGTTTCCTATAACTAATTTAGCTGAAGCTATGATCTCAGCCAAATGTAAGAATGACTTAGCTTCAATAAAATCACTAAATCTATAACTAGAGTTAAGTTTAAAATATTCGTAGTCTTGTTCAAGGCCAACGAAGCATATATTATGATCCGGTGCTAATGTTTGTGGAATATTGAAATTAAAATGATTATTAAATTTTTTTCTATTTGTAAAACAAAAAACTATTTTATCCTCTTGTTTTACATATGGCAATGTAAACCATGGGCTTTGATTAAAAAAATCTAATGCAAACGGTCTATGGACACCATAAGCAAAAATATGAGATTCTGGAATAGAAAACCATCTCATCCAATATCTAAAATTATTCAATGGAGTTTCAAATGATTCATCTGAATAATTAATATTTTTTAAATAACTTTGTGTTAATAACAATTCTTTTATATTTTCATATATCTTTTTAGATAAAATTACCCTACTCTTCAAACTAGGGAATAAGGTAAGTGTGTCTGCATTTAAATACTTTAATGTAGCAAGACTATATATTATATCTCCAAAATCACCAGAGTGTGAAAATATTTTTTTTAAATCACTCATTATGTTTTATTAAGTTATTCTCATATTATGTTAATAAATTTTCACTAATCAAAAACTCACTTGCACCGGGACTTAGATATTTCCCCTTTCTAACAAAATTAAAATAAATTGGCTCATCTAATTTAACTGCGTAATGATCATTTTCATGAAATTTTAATAGATTGGATCCAGTAATTTCAAAATCCCATGGGGAATAATGTGGCTTTAAAATACTTTTTAAATGATCTACGTTCCATATGCTAGGTTGAATGGATGTTAAATAATCACATCTATTTGTCATCTGTTTTATTGTATCTATAGTTCTACTATATGTATATCCAATATTCTCGGGCATACAGCTTAACATTATTTTTTTAGCAGATTCTCTATCCATAAATTTTACAAGCCAAGATATATAGTCGGATGAGAGTTTTTGACATAAATAATAATCTTCTAAAATAAAAAATACATATTTTGTATCAATAGAATTTAAAGAATATAATATCCTTTCCCCCCATAAATTACTTTTACATAATGTGAAATCATATCCATTATATGAATGACTCTGGCTTTCTCCAGATATAACTCTTTTTACATTAGGTTCAAAATATTTATCTGCTAATTTAATGCAATTTGGTAAAAATTCCAAATAAGAATCACATGTTCCAATCAATAAACTTATATTCATTATATTAATTCAAATATTTCTTCAATAGTAAAATATTCCACTTCATTAGAATATGGGCCAGATTCCATTATTTTTTCATGTAAATTTTCACCCGGCTGTAATCCTATAATTTTAATTGGTATATTTTTTCCATTACTATATTTTAAAATCATTGCCTCTAATAAATCTTTAATTTTCATTGCCTTCATAGCTGGAAAGAAAATTGAAGAATCTTTTGCATTTTTCATGCAATTTTTTACTAAATCAACGGCTTGATCTATAGTCCAAAAAAATCTAGTAGCCTCCGGTTCAGTGACTACAACTTCTTGTCCATTTTTAATTAATTCTTTCCATTTACATAAAACAGATCCGGTACTATAGAGTATATTTCCATATCGAACTAAACGATATTTACAATCTAAATTTATTAATTCATATTGATTAAAAAGTCTTTCCATTAGTAACTTTGTTGCGCCATATACACCTGATACTTGTGCCGCTTTATCTGTAGATATTCCTATTATAAATTTAATTTTTTTATTATCTAATGTTTCTTGCAATAAATTCATTGAACCTATTAAATTAGAATCAATGCATTCTTTTATATGCTTTTCTGCTAGTCCAACATGTTTAAAGGCGGCTAAATGAAATATACCATCTACATTCATACACGCCTGTTTGCAAAACATTGTATCTTTTATATCCCCTGGATATATTTCAATACTAGGAAATTTTTGCTTTAATTTTATTAAATTTCCCTCGTTTCTAGCTATTGTTCTTACATTTCCACCTTCTTCTAGTATTGATTGTATTAAAGTTTCACCTAAAAATCCAGATCCGCCGGTTACTAAGTAAAGATTATTTTTTTGTATTTCTATCATTTTAATTATATTTAAATTTTCCAAGCATTGAATCTATAAGATGGACCTATTTGAAAATAAACATTTTCTAGGTATGGTTTAGTCTGTAAAATATTTTTTGTTTGATCGTCAAAAATTATATCATCAATGTCCACTGGCTTAGATTCGGTAATATAATTGTTTTCATCTAAATCTACCATGTGGCAATCAAAATCGTCTTCAATGCTTTGAATTAAAACTTTCATATATTATTTTACAAATATTTAGATTTTTTTAGTAAATAATATCTCTTGGTGGTGACCACTTCTATAATTCAATTCCTGGTTACAGGAGTGAGTCTTTGATATGAAATTATACAATTCGGTATACTTAGTTAATCCTAGCTGATCATGTAGTTCCATTCCTATGTATTTTATATTTGATAAATCTTTATTTAATAAAAATTCATATTCGCTAGTTTCACAATCAATTTTTAAATAATCTATATTATCTACAGTATTTAATATTGATTCTAGGGATATTGTACTGACTTCACATATTACTTTATTTTTATCCCATACATTTACTTCTATATTCTTTTCTATAGCATATGATCCATTGTCTTGTGTAAATTGACATTGCAAAAGTTTCAATTGTTCATTATCTTTACTCCACGCTGCTTTATTAAAAATAAAAATATTTTCATATATTTTATATTTTTCTTTTAATAAATTTACTAAAAATATATTTGCATCATAGGCATATATTTTTTGAAAAAAATCTTTATATCTTTCAATAAATCCACCATTATTACATCCAATATCAACTGCTATTCCATTTCTACAGTCATCTGGAATTACATAATTTCCATAATTATCAAGTAATTCAATATTCATATTTTAATTCCATTTACATGTTACATTGCTGAAATATCCATTGCAATAATATTCTCTTTTAAATCCCTCAGATTCTAGCCACGGATTTAATGTAGAGCCAATATCTAGGTAAATATTATTTTTATTACTAGAAAATAGTTGATGAGCTAGTAAGTTTCCAAATGGACCACAACAGAATAAAAATAATTTATTCTTTAAATTTTTATTAGAAATTTCATCTATTAAATAGTAATCATTTACCCAGGCACTAAATCCAACAGGATAAAATTTTTCAATTTTAAATGGTAAATTTTCAATTTTGGATTTTTTATTAGCTACTAAATGAATATCATAATTTGAGTATTCTTTGAGAAAAGTATTTTTATATATCTCATAATTAGTATTTACAAATAAATTGGCAAATGTCATGTTGTCTTCATTTTGCCCACTTAACTTTCTCATCTCATAAGCTCTATTACCGTTACAGCAAGGACAGCAGGTTCCTATGTAGTAGTCACTATCTTTATATTGTAAGGCTTGTAATAATTTTTCTCTATAAAATGGTGAAACATTTATAGAGTTTTCAAATTCATTGTTATTAAGCGTTTCATTATTTATAGCAGCCCACTCTCCATCTGCAAATTTAGAAAATGAAAAAGGTTTACCCTTTAATAAAAGATTATAAAACTTATATATTTCTTCTTTAAAATTTTTACTCATTTGTTATATATTTTTTAAATTCATTATTTCTATCATACCACCAAGATGAAGCTCTAGCTTTATTTCTTTCATAATCTAATTCTAGTTTCTCCCACTTTGGACCCTCTAAATCAGTAACTACAATATCTCCTGGATTTGTAGATAATGCTCTAATTTTGTCTCCATCTTTAATAAGTTCTCTCCATTGTTCTATCCTTTCATATAAGTTACCCTGCGGTGGATTTCCCTTGCAGTATATTCCAGATAAACCAACGTGGATTGATCTAGCTTGATCTGGCTTTAATACAAATAGTTTATATAAATCTATTATTCTTTCGATACAGCCGTCGTGATGAACAACCTCGTTCAATGATATCCTAGAATTTGGAAAATTCTTTTTATAAAATTCTATTGGATATTCATATAAAAATTCTTGATGTAAAAATGGAGCTAAATACTTATTTATAGCTTCAACTGATATTACCGAAAGTGATGTACATTGATAGTCACCTATTAATAGTTCAGCATCTCCATCTAGTTCTACTTCTGGTCTTCTTTTATGCGCCGCTCCTATAATTCTAGGATACTTACTTAAATAATGATTATATATATAGTCATTAAAGCGTAAATAATCTTTTGTAGGTATCATATCTTCCTCGCCTATTATTACATAACTAGAATTTAAATAATTAGCAGTATTCGCGGCTATTAAATATGATGAAAGTATATTATAAAATCCAACCAATTGATGATTCGGATTTTTTTGCTTAATAAATCTCTGTATTGTTACATTTGGATTTTTATTTTTAAAAAAATTAATTACTAAATCTTGATCACTTAAGTACCCCTCTTCCGTATGAATTTGTATTATATAATTATCAATAAAATCATTTGAATATATTTGCTCCAAATATAAATATAGTAAATCTGGTTTATTGTAAGCTGTTATAATTATTATATTTTTATTCATTTATTAATTTTAATACCCTTTCAGATGATTGTCCATCTCCATATGGAGATATTTTATTTATTTTATAATTTTCTATTATATTATCTATTTTGTCTATTAAGAGAATTGGATCTTCACATAATATAGAATGTCCAGATTCTATACCTTCAATTCTTTCTGTATATTTTCTACAAACTATAGTTTTTTTATTTAAAAATGATGCTTCCTCTTGTATTCCACCAGAGTCTGTTATAACAAATCTACAGTTGCTAAGAATATCTAAAAGTTCAGAATGCTCAAGTGATTTTGTAACTTTTACTTTCCTACATATATTATCACATGCAGATTTTATTATTGGATTTGGGTGTGATGGAAATATAAATTCAAAATTATCAAAAATATTTGCAGCTTTTTCAATTTCTTTTATCCAATCGTGAATAATTGGTATGTTTTCATTTCTATGTAGAGTTACTAATATTTTATTAGAATATGATATTTTATTCTTATACTCTAATAAATTATCTAAAGATGTATTTCCAACTACATGTATATTTTTAAATATAAATTCATTTAGTAAATTTTTCTTGGATAGTTCTGTAGGACATAAATTTATATCAGCTATTCTAGCTACCATTTGTCTATAACCCTCTTCTGGAAATGGATTTTCTAAATCATATGTTCTAAGACCAGATTCTAAATATATTATTTTTTTTCTAAGATTAAACGCACATAATGCAGAAGCGCAAACTGTAGCAGTATCTCCTTGAATTAAAATACTGTCAAAATCTTTTATTATTTCTGGTAATTTATAAAAAATATTACTAAATACACTATTTAGTCTATCTGTTTTATTTTCTATATCTAATATAAAATCTGGATTTCCAAAGTTTATTATATCACTGTGTTGTTTTATATGTAGAGACTTGAAATTTCCTAATTCAATTATTTTTTTTAGTTTTAAGTACTCTGGTCTAGTACCATATATAATTAAGATTTTCATTATATTGAAAGTAATTTAAATCCTTTATTATAATAGTGCTTCAATGGAATTTTAAACATTGATGAATGATATTGAACAGATATAGCATTACTATCTACGCCATATTGATATGCACTATCTGGTTGACTTCCCCATAGCGATCTATCTTCAACTGGGTGTGGTGGGACGTATGTATTTAATCCAAGATACTTCTGAATTGAGTATGAAAAATGTATATCTTCTCCACAAAGTCTGCTAATTGGCGCAGATGTTTCCCTCCAAAATGCAGACAATAAGTCACGATGAAAAAACCAAGAATGACCAACTATATCAACTTGTTCTATTTTATTATTAGGATTAGCCCATCCATGTCTATGATAATTTCTATAATCTAAATCATGAAAAATAACTCCTATAGTACCATATAAACCATTGTGATTATTTTCAATAGATTCTATACAATTCTTAAACCAATTTTCTCCTGGAATTGTATCATCGTCAAATATGCAAATATAATCACTAGATGTATTAAGAGCAAAAGCAAACCTTGCCCATACTCCATAATTTGCATTATTATAAGATATTAAAACATTATCTTGGATGCTAGATAGATCAAATTTGGTATCATCCATAGGATGATTTTGCCAAAGTAATATTTCATTTGGTTTGATAGTTTGTTTAGCAACTGCTTCATATTGTTGTTTTAATGTATGAGGTCTGCGAAATGAATTTAAAACTACTGATACTGATTTATTCATTTTCTGTAAATAATTTAATTATATATTTGTTATTATTTCTAGCATACTTTATAAGTTCTATTCCAGATAACACTGCATAATCTTCATATAGAAATGATATATTTTTATTTGCTATCACATTTAAATTCAAAGCTTTTGCTTCAAATGATACCCTGCTAAATGTTTCAAATACTAACGGGAAAAATAGAAATCCTTGATACTGAGCGAATTCAGTTAAAAAGTATTTATTTGGTTTTGGCGATATAACTGCGAAATCTATATTTTGATGTAGTGCATATTCTATAGCACCTATTGTATTTTTTTTATGATGTGGACTTTTAGTTATAGCATGTAAATTATTTTTCTTTAAAGTAGATAATACTTCTAATAAGTCTAATAAATCATCTGACCATGGGTTACATTTAGCAGATATTAAATTGTCTATGTTTATATTTTTTCTGATAAGTTCTAAGTGCTTGGTAGATTGAACTATAACTTTTTTGGCATTTTTATAAAAATCTAAATTAACTATTTCATAAGGTGGAGCTATATGATCGGGATAATTATTTATATCTCTACCTTTAAACATTTTAAAGTCATGTTCATAGATGATATAATTTTTATGCTGAATTATTTTTTCTTTTGCATTCTCAGATAAATTTGCAAAATTAGAAACAACTACATTATAATTTTTATTATCGAGCAAGGAAAGATTATTATTAAAATCAGAACATTTAATTTTATTTATAGTATGCCCAGCGGAAATTAAAAACTCCATTACATTTTTGTCTGCTATTTCAGCACCGCCATTCGGCCATTCATCAGTAAAAAAATCTGATATATAATAGTAATCCATACGATAGCAATCTAGTTTATATTGTTTTTAGAACATTTAGATACTTACTAGGAGCATCGTCCATCGGTAAATACGGAAAGTCTGTATTATATATTTTACTAGAATTGATATTATATTTTTGATCGAATATTATTTTCTTCTTATCTGGATGTAACTCGCTTAAATCAAAATTATGCGTATCACACATATTGTATAGTCCATGTAAATTTTTAGTAATGATATGTAGTATACAACAAATAACCGAGTCCAATGATGAAATGGACTCGATATACTTAGAAATTTGATTATAATTTAATGATCTGTATAGATAATTTTTTAGATGTTTTCTTTCATCATATGGCAACTTAAATCTTATGATTGAAGCATTATCGTTATGAGATAATACCTTTCTTTCTCCTATTAATTTAGATTTGTAATAGAAATTATTGTCAATTAATTCTTGATCAATTTCTGAATCTTCTGTTATTATTGAGTCGCAACTTTTATAAAAACTAGCTGTAGATAGGTGACATAAATTTAACTTATTGTCTTTACAGTACATTGACAATAAAGCTGGCCATACTTGGTTGTACTTTGTGTGCTGTTTTTTTGACTCTTCTGAATTGTCTTTGGTGTCAGTGTATCCAACGCAATTTACTATATAATCATATTTATATGCATTGTTTAATGCATTTGTAGTTTCTAAATTACGAATTGATCTAAATGTTATATTTTGAAAATAACTTTCAGAAAAAAAACGTAATTTAGAAGCTACATAGCCGCTCTCTCCAAAAACTAATACTCTTAACTTATTTCTATGAATTTCTTTTAAATAATCATCAATAAATTTAGAATAAAATTGCATTTTAGAGTTCCATTTCTTCTAGGTCGTTTTTGGCGGATTTTACATAATTAGTAATTTCCATTTCCTGTGGTGCTACCTGAGTAGATTTTGTACTGCCAATAAACGACTCTATCCATGGGAATGGGTTTGGAGTTTCTTCAAAGATTTTTATACCCTTATGAATACCTAATTCTTGAAGTGTTTTATTTGTTAGATATTTAACATACTTTGATAAGAGTAATTCAGATAAGCCAGGTAATTCACCTTCGCTCATTAGATATTTAATCCAATCAAACTCTTGCTGGGCCATGCTGCTAAATGTCTCTAACACAGTTTGTTCAATATATGGCTTGAGATCAAGGAAATCTTCAGATGGCTCAGATGTTAAAATTCGCAAGGCATTGATTATGTTTGCCTTGTGAAGTCTTTCGTCTCTACGGATCAATTTGATAATTGATCCAGTCCCAGTCATCTTTCCGTTCTTAGCGAAGAAGAAGCTAGTAGAGAATGAATTATAGAAAGATATACCCTCTAAGGCCAATAAGCCAATCAAAGTATTTACAATCCCAACTCTTGGATCTGAATCTTCATGATTCAATAGTCTGTTGAATTTTTGAACTGATTTCTCTGCTCGATTTTTAACTTCTTGAGTTTTAAGAATCATATCAAACCTAGCCGCAGGATCGTTATAAATGTTCTGTATTGCATGGGAATAAGAAGGGGTATGAATACACTCCTCGAACCATCCGTGCGTTTTTAGAGACAATTTGAACTCACTGTTGGTGACATAGCGTAGCACATCATCTATCCCGCTTCCAAGAAAGCTATCACCAACTGTTTGGAATGATAAATTGTTTTCAAAAATGAATCTTTCTGTTTTAGATAGTCTTTCAGCATCTGATCTATCTCTTTCCATGGAGATTTCATCTGGAATCCAAATGAATGACCTTTGCTCTTTATAAAGTCTGTCAAAAACAGGATACTTCATATTACAGGTATTAATTACTCCTAGGGGAGTCCCTAGGAATAATTTTTCCTTGTCCTTAACTTCTGCTTCTAAATTGATAACGCTTTTCATAAAATTATATTGAACATGCTCCACCAGCACAACCGCCCGAAGAATCTTCGCCGCTGTCATCTTCCGTGTTGAAGTAATACTGAGTCTTACCACCAAGATCGAAGTAAGTCAAGGTATCTTTTACAACAACGCTCAACGGAATCTGTTTATTTTCATAATGAGCAACATTTACATAATTGTTATAGCTAATAGCCATACATGTGTATTTATTAAAAGCTGCGTATACCTTTTGTAGTGATTCAATTGGTATATCAAAAGCTAAAGAATAATAATCCTTAAATTCTTTTAAGTTTGGAGCTACAACAGTAACCTTGCCAGCTTTTGAGGTCTTGGAAACTATATAATCTCTAATTGGCTCAATGCCAGATGTAGAACCAGAAATAACAGAACTAGACTCAACTGGCATATAAGCAACTAATGTTGAGTTTCTTATGCCATGTTCGATAAGATCAGCCCTTAATGACTCCCAGTCTAATTCAGGAGATCCAATGAATGAATCTACATTTTTGCAATATCTATCAATTGGAAGTTCTCCATGTGACCATTTAGTTTTGTCAAAGAATTCAAACTTACCTCTTTCAGCGGCTAGTTTAATAGAAGCTTTAATTGTATAGTAACTGATTTTTTCAGCTAGTCTAGCAGCAATCTTTGGAGCCTCTTCTGAATCATAACTCACTTTCAATGAAGCTAACAAGGCAGCGAAGTTCAATGTACCAATAGCTAAAGACCTGTATTTAGTAGCAAAGTTTTCAGCAGCCTTATCAAAATAAGTTTGATATGATATTAGATTATCTAATTGTCTAACAGCTATTTCACATACTTCTTCAAATTCATCATCTTTAACATACAAAGCATTGATGCCAGCTAAAATACATACACCAATGTATGCATTTTCATCGTTCCATTTTTCAGAAGCTACTGTTGGATGAAGGACTTCTAGACAATTATGGGTCACAACACCGTTGCAAATAAAGTATTTGTCTTCATCATGAACAGAAATACAGTAAACATCTTCCTTACCCTTATATTCTATGGATTTTATTTTACTATATTTTTTTGTATTATCTCTATAAAATGATTTTTCAATAACTTTACCTTTTCTAGTTAAAAACTTAGTATATTTTTCAAATTGTATTGCGTCATTTTTGTTACCACATACTAATCTATAACAATCTTTTGTATTATAGAGTTTATATCCACCCTGATTGTCTGGCATTACCTTGTCTCCACCACTTGAGCTTTTGCTAATGGAGGCTGTAATACCTAGATTGAGTAGAAGTATTTGTAATTCTTCTAGAAATGGTTTAATAATAGATGATATTGATAGGTAAAGTGGATTACCTTTTCCATTGGTTATATTTACTGTACCATCTGCATAAAATAGCCCTCTGATGTATTGCCATTGAGTTTTTTCATCAGACTCCCAAATCCAATCTGGAATATAACCCTTTTCAAAATTTAAAGCTCTTTTTAACGCTGGACTACTCAAAGTCTTTTTCTTTATAGTTGAAGATCCAGTGTCACAATCTCTAAAATGTGGAAAGTGAGGTGCGTGATTTTTATTTCTAGTAAAATTAATTAATTTATCACAATCATATTTATTATAGACTCTTTCAAATCTTTCTTCAATTTCTGGAATTAAATCAAAATCATTTTCCCATATACATATATGAATAGTGTCTTTACTTTGGGTTCCATCAGCTTGATAAAGTCCCAATAGGAAAGCCTCATCTTCCATATTTGCTGTTCCAAATATTCCTTTGTTGGTTTGAATAGCAACCAAATCTCCAATAGATAGGTCTTTCATTTCCCTGTCTTCTGTTGTCTCTGGTTTGCCAGATTTGCTGGTTCTCACTAAAACTTTATGATAATCAGTGATAGTATGTGATAATCCATTTTCTAGTCTAATAGTATAAACATCAGAATTTTTAGCAATTAACTTCATTTTAGAAGACTTGACTGCTTTTTTATTATTAAAAACAGTTAATTCATCATAATTCTCATATAATTCTTTCGCTGTTAAAAGACCATGTGATGTAACAACTCTTTGATCGCCAGAGACACAGAGATTACTTTGCCCGATTCTTTCAATAAACGGTGAATACTTATTAGAGTTTTCAGCGTGCATTGAGTAAATTCTGCCGGTACCTAGGCGCTCCTTGGCATATAACGTCATTAGACTTAAAGCGGGGATTACCTTTTTATAGATAGTATCATCCTTTTCACGTTTTAGATAGAGTTCATCCCATCCTGGTAAACCAAAGTTTTCTACTAATTCTGGAACTTCATTTGGATTAAATAGAGTGATAGTTTCTTTCTTTCTAACTCTATCAACGAGCAGATTTGAGAATACTAAGCAGTAATCTAAGAATCGAACAGCCTTTTCATCTGGTAGAGCATTGTTTTTCAAGACCAATATATCTTCAACTTGAGCGTGCCACCAATTGATAAATACAGTAGCAGACGATCCTCTAATTCCGTTTTGATGGCAACTCTTAATACCAGATTCAAAATTCTTTAGATATGGAACAACACCAGTATGTAATACGTCACCGTGACGAATAGGCGCACCAACTGGTCTTATCTTTGATATATCAATACCAAGTCCGTATCTAGAAGCACTTGCCTTCTTGAGAAGGTAATCGGTAGCACCGATACTATTAAGACTATCTCCAACAGAGAAGAGAGCGCAAGAGGCAAATGAAGTTAGTGGTGTTCTAGCTCCGGCTATAACAGGTGTAGCTAAGTTAATTTTCCAGTAAGAATAGGTATTATAAGCTTTCTTGATCCAAGAAAGTCTATTATCCTTTTCATGAGCGAAAAGTGTCATAGCGACTAAGACATAAGCAAATTGAGGTGTTTCAAATACTTCTCCAGACTTTCTATTCTGAACGAGATATTTGTCAATCATTTGCTTGATACCGCCATGTGTAAAATTAAAATCTCTAGAATGATCTATGAATTCATTGATTTTATTAATATCCTTTACTGAATAATGATCTAAAATAGATTTATCATAATTACCCAATTTAATGTTATTTTTAATAACATCAATTAATCTAGGAGCATTTGATCCACCCCAAACACTTTTACGCAAACTATAATTTAGTAATCTACCAGCAACATAATCATAATCAGGAGTTTCTGTTGAAATTAGATCAAGTGAAGCTTCAATTAAGCTTTTATGGATATTAACTGTTGAAATCCCATCTGATGTATAGTTAAATTCAAAATGTTCTAGAATCTTATTAGCATCAACATCCAAGCCTTCGCAGGCCCATTTGATAACCTTTTTAATTTTAGATGGGTTAAACTTTTCTTTTTCTCCTGATCGTTTAATAACGAAAATTTCCTTATTCATTAATATTTAAATTTCTATAGTTTTATTTTTCAATTCATCTGGGTGTCTCTTGCCACCGCGTTTTTTAGCATAATCATCAAAATATTTTTGCTTTAATGGATCTACGCCACCGTTTTTATTGGCTCTTATTTCTGACAATTCTGCGGATCTATCTAATAAATCTCCATATGTACCAGATTTATCTGTTTTCTTAACGAAATCCTTTGAAGAAAAGGGATCTAACTTAGTATCAATGGACATTTGTGGGAGGGTCCATACCCTAACCCACTCTTGTCCATCTTCTGAGTAACAATGCTCTTCATTCATAGATTGAAGAACCTCTCTTACCTCTCCGGTAGAGGGATTTTCATAAATATAGATTGGCATAGTGAATATTTTTACACCTTTTTAGGAAAAGTCAAGATATTTTTTCAAATAATTGAAATCTCTGCTTTAATATCAACCTTGAATGTTGGAATGTGAATATGATTAGCAATTCCCTCTGCTATAGCTTCCTCTGAGTCAAGATACCAGTCGTAATCTTTTCTTTTACTTAAACTTTTAACTAGCCAATCTTTTCGCTTTCCAAGATGGGTACTGATCTTTTCAAAGAATGAGAATTCCTTTGCATTCAATGTATCGACAAAAGATTTAATATCCCCAAGTCTACCATCTAGATAACCCAATTGAATACCATGTAGCATAATAGTTGCATTGGATCCTACAAACCTTAACCCCTTATCTCCATAGCAAAATACAAATGCACCAGCACTCATGGCTTGACCAGCAACGATAGTTGCTATCTGTAGTCCATTTTTTCTAGCCCCGTCTATTATAGAAAGGATACCGTTTAAAGCATACACATCTCCACCAGAAGACTCGATATATATCGGTAAAACTTCCTGACCAAGGGTAAGAGCATCTGTTATAGTGCTACTTAGTGCCCTTACGGTACGTGATGTGAAATCTTCTAGAAAGAATGACTTTGGTGATTGCACATTGTTTACAAAATTGTTTCCATTTATAATCCATTTCATAGTGATGATAGTAATGTATCAACTGTATTTTGTACAGAGAATTTTTTAGAAATTTTTTCACCATTTCCATTTAAAGTTCCGACCATAGTTAAAGCTTTATCTACGGCTTCATTAAATGAATCTTGTGAAAATGTTGACATATTGCCTTGATTAAATGGCTGTCCTTTAACAAAGAATATATTATCGTAAATTGGCACTGTATTTACTGGCTTTATCTTAATACATTCTGCGTCATTGATATATGTTTTATGTCCATGAGCGTCCATAAATACAACTACCTTATCTAAGCAAAGTGACTGGAATGCTGGTAGATTCCAACCTTCAGCGCCACTTAATCCACTCAAGTCAATATCAATTGAATTTAATACATCGTTGTAAGTTGAATTCTTGCCTTGGAATGGAAGGAAATTAATATTCCATGGAATGTTTCCCTTGAAAACTGTTTCGAGTGTATTCTTTTGAATATTAGGGTCAAGGAAGCTATTAAATATACAACAATTAAGTCTATACTTTGGATTATTGGCAAACTTATTACCCCAAGCGGCTAATATATCTGTTGTTAATTTTCTTTTTTCCATCTTTCCAAATAATCCAAAAGTAACAACATCTTCTAGTCCATTTTTTGGAACTTCTTTTTTATGAAAGTGGCGGCTGTCAAAGAAATTATGACAAACCCTCGTATTTGTTAATCCAAGTTCTTTTGACTTATCAACAGAAAAATCTGAAGTAAAAAATACTGTATCCTTTGACTTAATAATATCAACTTCAGTTTCAGTTAATGTATCTGTTTCATGTGCAGTAAACAATACATGTCTTTGCGCTTGTACAACATTCCAGCTACCATTTAGGTGCCAAATCTTTAGAGATGTCTTTGCCTTTGTTAGATTCTTCAAAGAAGAGTTAATACATGATGTTAGCCACGTCTGAAACTCCCTGGAATAATCAAAAGCTGATAAATCAATCTGACCAATTGGAAAGATATTCGGTTGTATATTTCTTTCAAAGAGTTCGTGAAGTATACCAAATGATACCTGTCCTAAGCTAAGTGGATTTATAGGTAATTCTAAATTAAACATATTTTATAACCATTCGTCAAGTTTTTGCAGCACAAATTCTTCATCATATTCCTCGTCAAATGTTAGAATTTTCATATTTATATTTTTAAATCTTGATAAAATTAAACCAAGGAAATATAAACAATCTTTTCTATCACTAAATGACTTTCTTAATGTTTTTAAGTTTTTTATATTTTCAATATTGAAAACAGTTCCAGTTAAATACCATAGATCGTCCTTATAGATTACAGAAAATAAAGCTTTGTACCTTTCATTATTATACTCAACAAATTCTTGAGTATGTGTTATGTATGTAGGTCGGTAGCTTTCCATAATATGAAAACTAGTGACGGATACACTAAACAATAAACTGGACTAATTAATCCAAAGAATGTCGCTACCACAGATAACCAAAATGTTAAACAAAATGGACAGTTCATTATGTATAGCAACTTTTCGCCGATATTATAGTCAGTATCTTGTACTATTCTCTTTTTTATATATGTGGTTATCTTTTGTCTATTGTCCGCAAAAATATCAGATAGTATCACTATATAACAAATAAAGAAAAAAACTGATGTGTTTCTAATTAAATTTATTAACTCCATATACTTGGATTTTCTTCTAAAAATTTAAATACTTTTTGCTTATTGTCAAGTATTTTTTGCTCATCTTCTCCAGTAATATTCCATGAGAATTGATAATCAGCGTGGCTTTTTAAAATTGGAATTCTCTTTTTCTCTTCATCGTTAGCCCCTTCTAACACAGATCCGTCTTCTAGTATTAACTCTAGATTTATAAGCTTACCCTTCATCCAATTTTTAAGCCAGAAAACTTCATCAGTTGCTGAGTCACAGAATCTCACGTCTGTTACTATATATACATAGTTAGATCCATTTAAGAAATCTTTTTCTGTTTTATCAATTATTGTTTCAATTTTTTCGATCCAATATTTATTATTACTAAGTTCTCTTTTGGCACAGCCATATGCAACCATGAGTGGTCTAATAATTTTCTTTTTAGCTGGATCGTTTGTAAAAACAGAAAATCCAAAGTTATTAAAAATAAATGGATCAAGCTCAGCTTTTAAAATATCAGCAAAGGCTAACCTCCTTGATATTATTGTTTTCGTTTTGAGAAAATCTTTAACTAATTTACAGAAAGTATCCTTCCCGCTTCTAGCCGCCCCTGTTATACCTAGTACTTTCATGTATTATTTTACTTGTGTTGTTATTTATATCTAGATAAACCATCGACAAGTTCGTTGATCTCGTCACCGTTGTGGCCCTTAACCCACTCAAATGAAACATCTTTCATTCTATTAACCTCCAAGCAAAGCTTATCCCATAGGTCTGTATTTTTATTTCTTTTCCAATTTTTTGTCATTGTACCAATGACATATTGTGAATCTGTCACAATTTTAACTAGAGATTTATCTGGACATCTGGCTAACCCTTCGATCACTGCTTGAATCTCCATTCTATTATTTGTAGTATTTAACACTTTACCTGAATGCTTGGACGCGCAGGCAAGAGAATCTCCCTTATCAAGCGATCCGTCTAATATTACGCAAGCCCAACCACCTTGGTTATTCTTGGATCCGTTATCGAAGCAGGATCCGTCTGTATATATCACAAAGTCGTAAAAATAACTTTTCATAAAAAAAATATAAACCAAAAAAATATCAAGTCAAATAGAAAAAGACATTTATGTGTTTTTCTATTATAAGAAGCTTCGCTTCTTATAGAAATACTAGAACTAAAGTTCTAGTATTTCTTAGTATTAAGTACTTATTATTTATTGCTTAATGCTATAGCGTTAGAGCTAAGCGTTAAATGTACTAAGCGTATAGCTTAGAATAATGGGCCTACGGCCATTATTAATGCCTTCCTCGGTGCCCTCGTTCAGGCAGGGGGTTTTTGCCCCTGAGGAAGCTTAAACAAAAAGCACCCATAAGGTAACAGTGAGCCAGAGCCAATTTATATGATCTACCTTTCTTCCCGTAAGCCTGTGTGGCAGTTCGGTCTAACCCTGCGGTCAGATGCGGAAATTTCACTACCCTGTGGGGGACTTGGCGGAGACTCGTAACCAAGCAACCAATCAGTCTGCCCAGCTCGTTTATTAGACTTACAGCCTGTAGAAACTACCCAATTGGTTTATTCATTTCCAGTCTCGGCGGCTATCGGATTTCTCCTTTAGCTGTGCGTTGTCAACCCCCTGAGAGACAGAGCGCCGCGACCATATTTTGGATCAACTCCCGGACTTGAAGCTTCCCGGAGCTTTGACCCTCCTTGCGGAGGTTCCTATGTATGAACACAGAAGTGTTCAATTAATTATACGTGATGTGTAAAATAAATCAAGAAAAACTTGACTTTTTTTGGAAAAATGTTTTGTTCCTTCATGAAAACGATATTTTTAACCATTATCTCTTTATTTTTAGTGTCATGTAGCTCCATGTCAAAGGATACTGCTGCACCTAATAAAGATAAGATCAGTGATGTTAGCAGTAAACGCAGCATATTCGCCAGAATAACGGCTTATTGGCCTGGGGAGGACAAGTGGACGTCTAAAGGTAAAACCTCCACAGGAAGGCCGCTAGAGAGCCGCAAAACGGCGGCTATAGACCCAAAGGTAATCCCATATGGAAGCACAATACATATACCGTCTCACGGATTAAAGCTAGTAGCGGCTGATACTGGTAGTGCAGTTAAATCTAGACGAGCTTCTAGAAGGATTGGTAGAAACGAACCAATTATTGATATTTACTTTAAAACCAAATCAGAAGCTAAGTTATTTTTAAGTAAATTAAAAAGCCCAGTTGTTAAGGTTTATTTTTAGTGGATTTTAAGCCGGAGGTGGGGCAGCAGATGAGCTAGAAGAGCTTGGCGGTGGTGAATCAGACCCAGTATCAGATGGTACATCAGACCCAGTATTTCCGCCACCGCCGTTATCACTAGTATCAGATGTGTCATAATCAGAGCTTTCATCCGAATAGTCAGATGGAATATAGGACGGTGTACCGGATCCCTCTGTAGAACTCTCCTCACTGCTTTCTTCAGAAGAGTATTCACTACTTTCTTCACTACTTTCTTCAGAAGATTCTTCACTACTTGGTGTGTCAGTTCCAACAAAACATGGGCTAAAAAATATATCAGATTTTAATTTCTGATCTATTTCGGCATATTTATCATAAAAAGAAACTGCGCCTATCTCAATACAAGTCTCACTTTCATTCCTTTCTGGAATTTCGCTATCATTTAATAGTTCAGCGGAATTAACAAGACCAAATGTTGGTTTTGCTGTATATGATCCAGTTTCATTTTTTTTATTATTAATGCCATCTCTAAGATAATTTTTTTCTTCGATGGTCATATCATCATAGTCTTTAACAATACTATGTTTTATTTTTACAAATATTTTAGATTTATCTCTTGTAATCGTTAATTTTGATAAATTAGTTTCTAATATATCTTTTTCTACATTGGATACTTCTATCTTGTTATCTGATATAGCTGATAATAAATGAATTAATCCACGACCAACAACTATATCAGCAACTGTATTTCCTTCTACAGAATAAATATTTGTAAAATAAATTTTAAATGGCTTTTTTTCAAAGAAAACGTCACTTAACATATAATTAAATTGAATTTAATTCACCCCATTTAAAAAAGAAAACATCAGAATTTAAATGTTGCTTTATTGTAGTAATACTACTCTTCGCGTCGAAATAAACTGTACCGACATACATTGAAGAAAAATTACTTTCTTTTCTAACCTCTGGCTCCAATGCAATTCTACATTTAACTATAGAACAACTCTTTAAAAACGATGTTCCCGCCGGATCATCATGTTCTATCTCTAAACTAAATATAAGCTCCTGATTTTCTGGTATTGTATAAGAATATCCTTTTGGCAATGAAGACTGCCATACTTTTTTTAAATTACTTTTTGGACCGTCTACCGACACTATATCTTCCACATCAAATCTTTCTAATTTATCGGCGGTATAAACAAATCCTTCGTTAATAACTATTTTATTTTTATCAACTTTAACTATTTCAAAGGGATGTGGAACTCTAATAATATTCATATCATGTTGCTATTATATCGTATTCAACGGTATCTATTCCATTGCTAATTCTAATCGTAGCATAGTCAGTAGCATTGGCATTAATCGGTGTATAGTAAACTCTACCAACAAAATTATAAAAATCATTTATCTCGCTAGAATGATAAAAGCCAGATCCATCTGTCCAATCATTAACTTTAAAATCTTGATAACTAGAAAAATCTGAATTACCTGTCTGAAGAGTAAAATTGTTTTTATTAGTTTCGTAATCAGATAATAAACCAGTCGCGTTAATCATATTACCAGTACCATATGTTGACATATATGTATTTAATAATATACCAGTTGATACTATGCCAGTATAGATACCCGTTGGATTAGATACAATACCATTAACATTATAAGATATCGTTGGAGTGCCAGTTGGATTCAGTGAGAACAAATACTTTCCACTATCCGATGGTGTTACAATTCCTGTAAATATAAATTGTATAACACCCGTTGAAAGTATTCCAGATTCATAACCAGATACAGTAACAAATGGACTGTATATTAATTGTCCAGTTGAGTAAAAGAAGCCAGATCCTTCGCCAGTAGCATATATGCTAGTTCCATCTAAATAACCTAATAGATATTTAGAATAAAGATATCCACTTCCATTTATAACTCCAGTATAAATACCGCTACCAATACCAGTTCCAGAAACTAAAATTTCGCTAGCTGATCTAGTGTGATACAATCCTATACTTAATTGTTTTGATTGGGTCCAGTAATAATCAATTCCAAACTCTAAATAATTA
>ERZ869925.480-NODE-480-length-29376-cov-4.414890_pt1 | contig 29376 bp, 33 predicted proteins | sample MGYA00579311_ERZ869925 | MGnify/ENA primary metagenome ERZ869925 (study PRJEB32216, sample SAMN09231817) | wastewater metagenome | place: USA: Maryland | collected 2016-07-30 | study: EMG produced TPA metagenomics assembly of the PRJNA472060 data set (Reclaimed...
CTTCGGTCAGGGCTTCGGTCTGGGATTCGGTCTGGGATTCGGTCTGGGATTCGGTCAGGGCTTCGGTCGGGGCTTCGGTCAGGGCTTCGGTCTGGGATTCGGTCGGGGCTTCGGTCTGGGCTTCGGTCAGGGCTTCGGTCTGGGATTCGGTCTGGGATTCGGTCTGGGATTCGGTCAGGGCTTCGGTCGGGGCTTCGGTCAGGGCTTCGGTCTGGGATTCGGTCGGGGCTTCGGTCTGGGCTTCGGTCAGGGCTTCGGTCTGGGATTCGGTCTGGGATTCGGTCTGGGATTCGGTGTCATACTGCTGTTTGTCAGGAGATGCGGAGTTTGGTGCTTGGTATGAATACTGGAAAAAGATAGGTATTTTGCAGGATGAAAAATGTGATAAATATGTTGGCTATCTAAGGTCAGGTGCTTTCTATGTTTTCTTCTTTCAAAAGGTAGCTTTCGTTATGGCTCGTCCTCTAAAAATTAATCAGAACGAAAGAAAACAACTACACTCTACAACCGAACCGGCAATTTTATGGAAAGACGGAACTGAAATTTACAGTCTAAACGGAGTCAAATTTGAAAAAGAATGGTGGGAGAAAATAGTTAATGACACTATGACACCAGATGAGATATTTGCCATTGATAATGTGGAGCATCGTCGTATTGCTTACGAGTTTATGGACAAGTCTAAGATGAAGTCACTTAAAGATTTCAAAATCTTAGACGAACAAATTGACTCCAAAGGTAATTCAATGAAAATCATTTCTTTCACAGTTCAGAATATGGACGAACCTCTGAAATTCTATAACTGCATCTGTCCAAGCACAGGAAGAGAATACTTTTTGGGAACAGACGAAGAAACTTGTATTGCGGCAAAAAATAAGTCATTTGGTTTAGAAGCAATTGAGTTTGTTAATGAGTGGTAGTATGGAATACAGACTAAAGTTTGCAGGGGCAGTGGTCATAGACCAGCCCCTCAACATAAAAGAAGACTACTCCATAGCCCTTAAACGATGTGAGATTAGAAGTGTTACCCACACACTAAACACTGACGACCCTGAAGGGTGTTACACCTACTCCCTAGAAAGCCTTGACCTAGTAACTATTATAGGAGCTGGTAACAAGATTATCTCTGGTAAGGGTAAGAGTAGAAGTAAACAAATGAGAGCCAGACTTTACCAGATAGCCCAAGAGAGAGGAATTGAAAACTGCGAGGCATTTTATCAGCAACAGATGAACAAGATAATCTCCCGCTTAGATGAATTAATTTAAACTTATGCACCAAAATACAAAGAAAAAAGAAGGTAATAAAGAACAACGCAAACCTAAGATTGACCAACCATTAGCTTTAGAACTTTACCGTCAGGGAGCTAAAGACCAATCCGAATTAGCCGAGATGTTCCAAGTAACCAAAGCCGCCATCAACCAACTGATTAAGTGGGAGCTGAGTAAGCGAGAACAAGAGGAAGCTAAGCAAAGATATAAAGTTAATAAATTTTAATTAAATTTATGCAATTAACAATCTTAGAAGCACAAAAAATACTTTCTCACCATTTAGGGTTAGATGTCATCATTGAGCAAGCCTACACCTCCAGTCCCAAAATAAAAAGTGACTACCTAAAAAGACTAGACATAACCGCTAATCTACCAGCCTGCGACGGAGAAATTATCCAAAATGCTGACGTAACATTCAATTACATTGACTCCGATTTCAAAAATTGGAAACTTAATCAAAAGCAAAAAGCTCAAGCACAAGCAGTAGAGGTCTTCGAGATGACCAATGACGCTACTTCCCAGGAGATGTTTGAGTCTTTTGATTTTGATTTGGATAAATTATGCCTAACCCAATCTCAGATCATTGAAATCTGTAGAAACCACAAAAACCTATTAAGAACTGACGGCTATGAAACTTTTTTTCTTTTCCGTAAGGATGAAAAATTACCTGCTAAACCTGATAATCTCTTCGCTGCTTATGTCCGCGTGAACGACGATGGTCTGTACGTTCGCGTGAATCCGTTCGCGCGCGGCGGCGTCTGGCATGCCGAGTATCGCCCTCGGGTGGTGCTGCCGCAACTGACTCTTTAGTAACTTAGATTTAGTCTTTAGTTTCTTTGAAACTTTGGCTGATAAGAATAATTTATGAAAAAACATTATAAATCAGTATTTGAAAATGAAGGCGACCTACTAGAGGCATTGATAGCAATACACAATAATGGTCAGCTTCCTGACTGCGACCCGATGTTTTTCAAAGGTAGATTTTATAAGGATTTTGGTGATTATCCAAAATTTGTCTTTGACCTCAATCCACAAGAAAGCTGGATACCTAAAGCCGATGCAGCAGACCTACCCATTGAAGGCAGCTCTTTAGATAGTATTATCTTAGACCCACCATTTTTATTTGGGCTTCACGGCAAAACTAAATATTATTACAGTTCTAAAACTCACACCATCTTTTCTGATTTTGATGAGCTAGAAAAATGTTATAAAAATATACTCAAAGAGGCTAAGAGAGTGCTAAAGTCAAAAGGTCTTTTGATTTTTAAGTGTCAAGATTACACCGATAGTAAGACCACCATGACTCACGCCCTGGTTTATCAGTGGGCAACAGAACTGGGATTTTATGCTAAAGATTTGGCTATTTTAGTGAAGCCCAACAAAGTCACCAACCCAAATACGACTCAAAGACACCTTAGAAAAATACACACTTACTTTTGGGTTTTTATAAATAAATAATCCGAATAATTAAACTCGGAGTTAATAACAATTAATATGGAAAAGAATAAAACAATAATTTCAACTAATGATGTGATGTTGATAGTCACCGCAGCTTTAACTGACAAAATAGGTAATGTTTTAAAAGGTTACAATAGCCCTTTAGATAACATTGTTAAGAATGTTGTCAATGATAACGCAGACGCTATCATTAGTATTTGTCGTGAAGCTCTCGCCACTGTCGTAGCAGACGATAATTTTAAAAAGGTTGTTAAAGAAGAGTTCCAGCACAAAGTTGCCAAAGCTCTAGTCGCAAAATTAGAGGGAAGTGTCGAAAAAGCAGTTGAAGTTATGCGTCAAAACCCTATCTTAAAATCTCAATTAATTCTACAAATTGAGAAAATTATTAAAGACAAATAACTAATCACCGACCAAACAATAGTAGTCGGGGTTGATAATGAAATTTATGAAGAATGATTACACAAGTTTAGATTTATCCAAGCGTCTCCACGAGGCTGGGTTTAGGGCTGAGAGTGATATGATTTGGTTTAATAGTCATTTCCCTGATGGTTATTCGTATGAAGGAGAAGGCTAAAGCTAAAGTAGAGAAGCATAAGCTGACTAAGACTTACGACAAAAAGACCTTTAAATCTTTACACGCTAAATGCTGGAAACTTATAAGTCTGATAGTTCGTAAAGACGGAGCTGATAAAAATGGTTTTAACCAATGCTACACTTGTGGTCAAAAAATCAAGTGGCAAGAGCTGCAAGCAGGACATTACTGGCATTCGAAGCTTGACTTTGACAGGCGAAATCTACGACCTCAGTGTCCAATGTGCAATACCTACTTTAGCGGTCGTCTAGCTGTTTACGGAACTAGACTACTTAGAGACAACGGAGAAGAGTGGGTGCATAAACTAGCTCACGATGCCCACACAACAATTTACAAAACAGCAGATTTAATTAAATTGCTTCCCTTATTGGAGGAAGAGGCTAAAAAACTAGACAACTAAATCATAATTAATTATAATATACTTGTTAAGGTTTTTGTGGATAGATTGCTGGTTATTAGGACAGTGTTGGTCGTAGAATTACAACCAGATACCACCTAATTACTGGCAACTTATTCATAAATTATTTATATGGAAAATGTCCAAGAAGGTGAAGTTATCCACACTATCACCGAAGAAGAAATCAAAGAAAATAACTTAGAAGGTCAGGTAGAACCTGGTGAAGAAGTTGTCTTGCCAGCAGAAGAAAACCAACTATCTCCTGAAGATGAAGCTATCCTGCAAGAAGCCAGAAAGGATAAGATTAGAAAAGAATGTGCTGCTGAAATTGATAAGATTTTGACTAAATACGGTATGACTTTAATCCCAATTGGAGGAATTGGAGTGGTTGAGAATAACCAAGTAAAATAATTATGCTCTGGTTACAGGGATTTTTTTGGGGTTTTATGGGGGCTATGATACTTTGGATTAGCTCCCTTTTTGGCGTCTATTTAATTATCGTTAAAACTAGAGTAGCTAAGATTATAGACGACCAGCTAAACAAACAGATAGATAATCTTAGCCAAAGAGGAATAATCAGGCAATTTACTCCACTATCTGACAGCTCCTCTGCATACTCTAAGTTTATTTCGCCATCTGAAAGTCAAGACTACAAACAAGAATTAAATTCTAAACACAGTATTGATGATTTAATCAGTGATTTATAATCATCAATCAGCAAAATTATGAAACAAATTACTTTCACTCCCCAAGATAAGTTAGGGGGTATTTTAAAAGGCCTTAATAAGGTCGCTGATGCGGTAGCAGGCACTATTGGCCCTAAAGGTCGTAATGTCATCATAGACGACCAATATCAGCCAAAATTCACTAATGACGGGCATACTATCGCTCACTCACTGACCTTTAAAGACAAATGGGAGAATATCGGAGCTTGGTTAGTTAGAAATGCTTGCTCTAAAACTAATGATGATGCTGGTGATGGAACTAGCACGACTGCCGTTTTACTCCAGTCAGTTGTTCAAGCTTCTCTGTCTAGACCAGAAAACTCTGCTGAAATCAGAAGCTCACTACTAGAAACTTCCGAATACCTAGTATCTAAGCTTAAGGAAGTATCTAAGCCTATTGAGCTTAAAGATATTAAAAAAGTAGCCCTAATCTCTGCTGAGAATGAGGAATTAGCAGAATTAGTCACTTCAACTATTCAAGAAGTTGGTGAGAAAGGCGTAATAGTAGTAGAAGAAAGTAAAACTTTTGAAACTAAGAAAGAAATCCAAAACGGTTACGAGGCGTTGGCTGGTTTTATGTCACCTTACTTGGCTAATAACCAAGCAGGCACTATCTGCTCCCAAGACAATATTGCTGTGCTTTGTTCACAGCTTAAGATTTCTACCCTCTCAGATATTGCTCCGCTCTTTAAGCAAATGGAAGAAGCCAAAATGAATAAATTGGCTATTGTCTGTGAAGATATTGACCCTCAGATATTAGGTATTTTAGTGGCTAATAAGATGAACGGTATTTTAAGCGTCAATGTTATTAAGCTTATTGGAACTCAGCTAGAAGATGTTGCTGCTGTTACAGGTGCTTCTCTACTGTCTGACGCTACTGGTGTTAATTTTGGAAATATAAATATCTCTGAACATCTAGGTTTAGCTGAAAAGATTACCTCTGATAGTAAAAAAACCCTCTTCATTGCCAAGAGTCCCAAAGGTAAGGAACTGGCTAATAGGTTACAAGCTAGTCTTTCTATCATTACCAGTGAATATGAAGCCGAACAAGTTAGACAGCGTATTGGTAAGTTAACTGGGGGGATTGCTGTTATTCGTGTTGGCGGTAAAACTGATGCTGACCGTATTTATCGCAAACATAAGATTGATGACACGGTAGCGGCCTGCAAAGCGGCATTAGCCGAAGGTGTAGTAGAAGGCGGCGGTATGTGTCTTTGGAGGCTAGCTAAACAATTGGAAGGTAAGACTATCGGTGAACAGATTTTGAAAGAAGCCTTAAAAGCTCCTCTCAAAAAGATTTTAGAAAACGCTGCCCTAGATTACTCTGATATAGTTTCTGGTTTTGACGGAACTAATGGTTATGATGTTCGCAAAGGTGAGTATTGTAACCTTGTAGAGAGCGGAATTATTGACCCAACTAAAGTAGAAAGGCTGTCACTAGAAACAGCTATTAGTAATGCCGCCTACTTCATCTCAGCTCACGCCGCCATCGTTGATGATGTGGAGGAAGCGAAGAAATAAAAATTATATGCGTATTACACCACTTAACAACAAAGTTCTGATTCAGATTGATGAACCTAAAGTTGGCATGTTAGACATTTCCAGTAAGAAATCAGCCTTAGAGAAAGGTGAAATTATTGAAGCTAACCCTCTTTGTGATTTCTTGAAGAAGGGAGATAAAATACTATTTAAAGCTTGGGCAGTAGACCTATTAACTGTTGAAGGAGAAACCTATTACTTCATTGACTTTGACTCTCCTGGACTCTGTGGCAAGATTGAATAGATATGACTTCTAAAGTGTGTGATGGCTACAACAGAATACACGAACCGACTATTATCTCTGAGAATAATGAGGGAGCTTTAAGAGTATATTGTTCTAACTGCAATCAAGTATTTGTTACTAGAATGGATAGAGACGGTAGGTTTGATAGACAGTATAAAGATTTGTTTATGAAAGACCATGTTCAACCTCCTCACAACCAATACTACCGTCTTCACCCTGAAACAATGAGCATCTTATGAAAGAAATGAAAGAGGTCATCATAGATAGCGATAGTGACTTTTCTCCTACTGATGTCAGGAATCAGGTGGAGACTGCTTTTGTTGTGCCTGTTTTAAAACCTAGTCGTCATTTGACTTTAACCCCTGAAGATGTCCACGAAGCAATCGCTAAGTATGTTAATATCTGCATTAAGCTTCAGTGTCCTATAACCGCCAGTGGTATGGCTAACTACTTAGGAACTAACCGCAAAACACTGATAGAAATAGCTACTGGTCAATCTGACAAATCCTATGATGAAGAAGTTATCGAGTTGATAAAGTCAGGTTTATCTCTGTGCGAGCAATATGCCGAAGAGAAACTTTACAGCAAGGTATCTAGTGGAGCTATCTTTGCCCTTAAAAACATTAGTCATACTAATTGGAAAGATAGACAAGAAATAACCAATAAAGACGAAACAGAAATAGATGATGCAGCCATTGATGAATTAGTTAATTTGCTACAAAACCAACAAAAATTAGATGAAATACACTCGTCAACAGATAAGCTTGGCAATGGAGAAGATACCGAGCCTGTGGGTCAAGAAGTATAACCTCAAAACAGAATCAGGTCTTGCAATGGAATTTGAAAAAAGAAAGTTTTTGATTGATATACTTAATGACTTTAGCCCTCTCCAATGTATTCTAAAAGCACCGCAGATAGGAATGACAACAATTAACCTGTTGAAGACTTTTTATGTTGCCAAGAAACTTCATCGTGATATTGTCTACTGTGTTGATACTAAAACAGAAGCTCTGACTAAAAGGGGTTTCCTTAGCTATGACCAAATAACTCTTAGCGATGAACTGCTGACACTAAGCTTAGATGGTAAAACTCAATGGTCTAGAGTTAAAGAAATATTCTCAAAAGATGTCACAACAACAATGTACGATTACAGTGCCAGAAACTTTAACGCTTTAACTACACATAACCATCGCTGGATAGTTCATAACAAGAAAGGTGATTACAGAATTACTACATCAGAAAAACTACATAAAGAGAATTATTTTATACCTAAGATCATCACCAATGATATTGGGAAAGAAGTATATAGTGATGACTATGTCAGGCTACTCGCTTGGGTATTTTCTGAGGGAACTTACCCAAAACAAATTAGTAAATTCACAGGTAAGCCTAAAGGTCATAGTATTCACATTACACAATCTGAAAAGGTTAATGCTGATAAATGCGTAGAAATAAGGAGAGTGCTAAAGAGCTGTGGCGTAGATTGGAAGGAGAGACCACAATACAACTACCTGATAAGTGGTTGCATAGATTTTAAATTTGCTTTCGAGATTGCTAAAAATATTAGAGAGAGATTTCCTGATAAAATGCCTGATGCTGAATTTGCTTGTAGCCTCAGTTCAAGGCAGGCGAAAATATTTATTGAAACATTTGTTTCAGCAGATGGTTGGATAGATAAATCAGGAACGCCAGCTATTACACAAAAGAATAAAAAGTGTGTCGATATTATCAATATGATAGCGGTTATTGCTGGATACTCTCCTAGTGTTGTGAAACCTAGTGTGAATAATTGCTATACAATTAGAATGACACAGTTTCCAGATATTTATACCTCTGAACTAAAGCCAAAGATTATAGATAATTGGAGAGGAATAGTCTGGTGTCCAAGAACTGATGCAGGCACTTTTTATGCTCGCAGAAACGGAAGGTGTTATTGGACTGGCAATACTTTACCAACAGAGACAGATGTTAGAGAAATGGCTGGCGGTAAAATTAACCGCATCATTGCCCAAAATCCGCTATTGAAAAGTTGGACTAAAGACCACGATACAATCGAACAAAAATCTGTTGGTGGTAACATTATCTACTACAGAGGTTGTGTTGATAAAGATACAGAAATTTTAACTGAAAACGGGTGGTGTAAGTATGGTCAGGTGAGTATTGGCGATAAACTACCGACTCTTAATATTTCTAGTAATGCTGTTGAGATGGATAGTGTTATAGATATGACCAGTTTTCAAGTAGATGAAAACTTAGTCAGAATAGAAACAGTGTTATTAGACCAGTTAATTACTAAAGACCATAGGTGCGCTGTAACTAAAAGAAGGTTTAATGGTGAACAAGGAGAAATAAGGATTGTGATGGCCAAAGACTTATTAAATAAGACTACCGCACACATTCCTCTTAGACATTATCCGTTAGTAGAAAGTTTAGAAAATAACCAGTCAGCATTATACAAAATTGTTGGTTGGGTTATCGGAGATGGCAGTTATTTGATTAAAAGAGATAAATCAGTATTTGTAAGAAATGATGGAACTGTAAACCAAAAAATCTACGAAACAAAAAAGGTTTGTATCTATCAAGCTGATTTTTGTGAAGAATTAGAAAGAGATTTAGAAGCAGCTAACATTAGTTTTTTCAAAAAAAAGAATAGAAAAGACAAATCAGTTTGGGTTTATCAGCTGTCCTCCAAAGATGGGAAAAGGATTTTAGACATTTGTCCTGATAAAAAACTAACTCATAAAATTATATTTAATTGCTCTACCGAAGAAAGAAAGGCACTCTACTCAGGGCTAATGATGAGTGATGGAAATAATTACAAGGACAGTAAGTTTTATCAAAACAAAGGGATAACCACTGACTCTTTTCAAGCCTTAATGGTCTTATTAGGACGAACAACTTCCGCTAGAAATAGTAAGAAAAAGAATATTCTGGTAAGTATAAAACAAAGAAGATATGCTAATATTACTGCGAAAGAAGAGCATTACAAAGGAATAGTCTGGTGTCCTACTACTAACAACGGAACCATATTTATAAGGCGTAATGGTGTAGTATCTGTCACTGGTCAGTGCTTTACTGCTAGAGCAGCTATGATGGTCAGTTCTCAGCTAAACGCTCATGATGAAGTAGATGCCTCAGACCAAATGATTATCACTCAATATGAGACTCGTCAGCAGGCTGAGTCAGGTGGTTGGCGCTGGTATTGGTCTCACCCCTCTCTAGCTGAATATGGGATTGATGTATATTGGAACCAGAGCGACCAAAAGCATTGGTTTATTACTTGTCCGAAGTGCCTTAAACAGCAGTTTATGTCTTGGCCTGAAAGTATCAATAAATTAGGCTTCTACCAATGCAAGCACTGCTCTGAACCACTAGAAGATAGTGTTAGACAAGACGGTTTATGGGTTCCTAAGTATAATAAAGATTGGCAGTCTAAGAACATTATTAAACCATTTTCTGGTTACTGGATTAACCAGATGATGTGTTCTTGGATAACAGCAGAGAAGATTTTAAAAGACTTTAACGAGAAACCACCACAGTATTTCTATAACTATGTCTTAGGACTACCTTATAGCGGAGGTGATTCTAAGCTGACAGAGGGTCAGCTCAAACAGAATTGCACGGGTCAAATGACTATACCTGAAGCCAATGAACCTGTTGTGATGGGTGTTGATACTGGTCTAAAGCTAGACTTTGTTATCGGTAATAAAAGATTAGGTCTTTTCTATCACGGAGATGCCACCTCATACAGCACACTAGACGATTTAATGAGACGATGGCCTAAGATGATAGCCGTGGTTGACGCTGGAGGTGACTTAATCGGTTCTAGGGCTTTTTACGAGAGGTTTAAGGGTAGAGTATTCCTTTGTTACTTTACTGGAGAAAGAAAAACTAATGAGATTGCTTGGTGGGGTGAGGGTGAAAGATTTGGTGAGGCTTCTGTTGATAGAGAAAGAGTGATACAATGGGTTGTAGATGAGTTTAGAACAGCTAGAATACCATTACAAGGCACAAGAGAGGATTGGCACGACTATTACTTAGACTGGGCTAATTTATCTCGTATTAAGCAAGTAGACCCTGTTACAAGGCAAATAAAAGGTATAAAATGGGTTAGAAATGGTCGTGACCACCGTGCGTTAGCAACTTGTCTATGGCGTATAGGTCTAGAGAGGTTCCCTGATACCAGCACCTTTGTTTCACCACATAAATAAAATGAAACTAACTATCATATACCAACTTAACCAAGAACAAGCAGAACTAAGATGCTCTAAATGTGGTAGACTCTTGGCTAAGCGTATATTTTTATCTTCAGGTAGTTTGGAAATTAAATGTCCTAACTGCAAACAAATTAACGAAATAAAATCTATTTACGAGAATTAAAAAGAGGACTTAATAGCCCTCTCTGCCTGTTACTTGGAATTAAACTTTGTTGCCTTTAAGGTCAACATGTGGAAGACTGTTCCATTGTTCCAAAGTAAGGGCCTTTGTTTTTCCTTTAATATCTCCTTGATTTCTAACTATGTAGGTTGCTAAAATTTTATCAGCCTCATCTACTATAATTTTACCATCTAGGTAGAGTCCGAAAGAACCATTACCCTGAACTAACTGTAACAGGGTATTATTTTGTATATTCATAATTATATCATTATTTCTTTTAACAAGGGAAGGTTTTAAAACTGCACCAAACTCATAGTCCCAAGCATACCTCTTACGAGTTTGGGTGTAGTGGTCAAAAATGTGCCAACAAACACCGTGTTCAGCATTATAAACGGTTATAGCGTGGTTCCAAGTTCCGTCTGGTTTAAGTATGCCACTACCACCAGCATAACATACAGTGGCTTGCAAAGGAGCAGATTTTAAGGCCAAAAAAATATCTTCTGGCTTATCTGCTCTGACCCACTCTCTATATAGGCTCCACTCATCTAAAAACTTCTTAGCTTCTGTGGAAAACTCTGGCTTTAACTCTTTATAATATTCATCCCAACTATTAGCATCATCAGGATAAAGATACTCTTCTATTAGGCCAGTCTTTCTAGCCCAATCAAAAACATTATCTAGATAATTTCCACTCTTAGTAGTTCCTGACTTCTTAGCTAGTTCTCTATCTGAAAAATTCTTTTCGTGTCCAGTATTAAACCTGTAAAGAATTTCTATACAGTTTAGAATTGAATAGGTGGCACAAGCCATTCGGTCATAGCCCCGCCTATTCTGAAATTCATCAACAGGAAGATAACTAGACCAATCACCTTCAGGATTAACAAGAGATAGGTCAAGAGGAGTAAACGATCCCGCTACCCAATCACGAACATTTTTATCTCTTGTTAATAGTCCAAATTTATTTTCCATAGTTGATACACAGAATCAAGATAGAAAGTATTACAAGTAAATAAATTATACTATATTTCGTAACTGATTGCCAATAAGACATATAATTCTAATTATTTTTTAATATAAATGTCAGATATTTTAAGGGCTTCTTTAATCCAACTTATTCCCTCTTTAATCCCAGCCACATCTTCACTGATTACACTCAAACGATTATTGGTAGCTAGCTGAAATCCGTCAATTTTGCCCTCTAAGTTAGAGATTTCATTTTGCTGGAAACTGAAAGCTGCCATAATCAAGACCATCGCTAATCCGACTAACCATCTAAATAAACTGAATGACAATTTATCGCTCATACACTGCTATCTTCTTTTGGTTTCTTCCAATAGGCAAACCCCGCTAACATCACTAAAGACATAAACTGCTCACCACTTACCAACCTCATAAAAAATCCAACACACGAACTTATAACTAAAATTAGAAAGGCTATTTTTGTTGCTGAATTATAAATGTTTTTCATATTATTTATAAAGTTTAGTCTTGCACAACTTCTTTATTGGCATGGTAAATGATCTAAAAGATTTCTTGATAATTTTACTTTTATCCAATATCCTACTCCTCTTGTTCCATTCGCTCTCACTAACTATTGTCTTAACCAGTCTAGCGATACTACCTTTTGTAAATCCAAATGTGCTAGACAAAAATGACCAATCGTATTTACCAGTTCTCCATAATTTGAGCAATTCTAAGACATCATCAGTCTTCATGTGACTAGCAGAATTTCTAGGTCTATTTGTTTTTTTGATGACCTTTACCTTTACTAACATATTGACAAAATTATAATTTTATGTATATGATATAAGATATGAATGCTTTACTTTGGTTTATCGCTGTAATCTGTCTTTCAATCTATTTTAATAAATTAGAGGAAAGGTTAAGTGATATAGAAGATAGGTTAGACCCAGAAGACGATTTCTAGTCTTTTTTACTTTGCAGTCTTTTTTTAATTAAAGATGGCAAAAGACCTAACCTATCTGTGACAGGCTTGGTAACTTTACCAAGTCCTTTTCCTATCTTAGCTGCTCCAAATTGAATGGCAGGGTTTTGCACGGCTCTACTAGCGGCAATAGCGCCAAAACCACCAGCAGGGCCTCCTAACAAAGAACCTCCAGTAAAAGGAACTAAATCATTAAATTTAATCACCGAATAGCTTTTTTTAGCTAGTTTCCCTAAAGATTTTTGAATAGCATACTCTTTCGACATTTGTTCAAAGATAGGCTCACTTTCAGGAGCAATACTGCCTATGACTTTTCTAGCACCTTGATAGAAAAGATTGCCTAGATTTTTACCAGCCCTAACTTTAGGAGTATCAACTCCAGTAGCAAAGACTTTTTTACCCATTGAAGAAGTTAATTTGTGTAACTCGGTCACACTAAGACCTTTTTTAAACAGTTTATCCACAAGGTATTTATTCTCAGGAACAGTGGAAATAAGCTTCTTTTTCAAGGCTTCGGTAGATAGACCAAAGTTTTTAAGCTTCTCAGCATCCATAGACTTTAGAACCTGATTAGCCTTAATGACCTTGTTGCCTCCTTTTTCAGAAATAAGATTACCTAAACTAGACCCATAGTCATTAAGAGCTTTGTTGCTCTGCTTTAAAAGATTGCCAACAGTTCCAATGGACTTATTCATAAGAGCCTGCTCTCCTTGTTCTGCACTAACTCTTAATGCTGACTGGGCCAATCTATTAGGCAGTGATGACAGGGCTTTAGTTAGTCCCTTTCCAGCTAAGCCAGTCAAAGCACCGATGCCAGACTCAGTAGCCACCCCTTTAGCATCTTCTCCTCTTTCTAAGGCTGAGCCACCTCCCATTAAAGCACCAGCACCTAAAGCACCCACCAACTTCGTTACAGGTAATCCAAGAGCTAAGGTTTGAGCGCCACGACCCAAGTCTTTTAAGATGCCCTCTTTGCCTTTAGGCAAGTCTAAAGCTCCTCCCTCTCCAATGAAAGGGACTTTAGCAGAAGCTTTATTGATGTCTTCATCTGACACACCAGCAAGTTGAGCGCCTAACTGAATAGGTCTAGCTAGCATTGTTGCTGGCGGAGTAATAATGTCTCTAGCTAAGCCCTTAAAAAATCCTTCTTTTTTAGTTTCTTGTTGATTAGTTTCACTGACTTTTTCTTGTTCAGGTGTATTGGTAGGTGATAATTTTAACTTTTGAGCAACTTCTTCAATATCTTCTGGGGTTGGTTGACTGTCAAAAACTACTGTTTGGCCAGTATCAAATTTAACCTTGTATCTAGGTTCTACAGTGGTAGAGCTTTCTTTTTTAGCTATAAATTTAGCCAGTTTGTCTCTATCAACATTATTAACTGGGGTGTCTGGAGTTACGCCTAGTGTGCTGGTAGCCTGCTTAACATAAGTATTTGTGTCATTTTCTACAGGAGGAGCATATTTATTAACAAAACTAGAAACTGTGTGGCCTCTACTAGCATCTAATTCAATTTGATCTTTTAAAGCCTTATACCCAGCTTCAGGGCTTTCAAAACGAGCAAAACCACCCTCTCCTTGTGAGGCTCCTGGCTGACCAACATATCTTAAATTTCCAGGATTATTATTAGCTAAGGCTAACCTACTCCCCATTTTAATAGCCATATAATTATTCAGTTATAATTGTATAACCAATACCGCTAGATGTCGTGCCAGTGGTAGCGTTACTGCTAGATGGTGTGTAACTCTCTGAACTTGTCCAACTAGAAACTTTATCATCAATTAACTTACGAGCAGCCTCTAACTTTTCCTTGAATTGTCCAGCAGTCATATTGTCTGGTAAATAGGCGTTAGCTGTCTGTTCTGCTCCTGTTGGAGTAGAGGCACCAGTGCTAGCCAAAACACCAGCTAACTGCGCTCTGGCATCGTGTAAAATTGACTGGTAAGAGGATAGTTCTTGGTCACCAAGCTTCTCAGCTACCCAGTTGTAGACCCCAATGCTTGCTGGAATACCGCCTTTCTGTAAATCAGATAGACCTTTGTAGGCAGTTTCTAGGACATCAAGGGCTTTTTTAGCTGTGGTAGCCGCTTTACTTACCTCACCACCGCGCGTGCCTGTCTGAATAGTTGAGGCTTCCTGAGCTTTAGCCTGAGCATTAGACTGAGTTACATTGAAATTAGGGTTATATTTTAAGATTTCACTCAGTAGGGCATTTTGAGCCACTGGGCCGTAACCAGATAGCTGTTGGTAAGCTTGGTCATAACTAAGACCAGATGATGCAGTTGCTAATTGTAGGGCTAAATTTTCAATGTCCTGTTGAGCAATCGGAGGAATACCAGCCATTGATGACCCTTGCATAGGCTGGCCAGTTACAGGATTGACTAGGTAAGAACCACCAGATAACTCTTTAGGAGTGGTGGCACCAAGAGCTGTGCTAATACCAGATTGAGCTAGGCCAAGACCAGTATTAGCCAGAGTTCCAACATTGCCAAAGCCAGTCTGTTGAGCTTGGTATCCAGAAATTTGCTGACCGATAGCATCTCTCTGGTTATTAACAGCTCCTTGCAAGGCAGCTCGTCTAGCAGCATACTGTTGGTCTAAAATCTGCTCTCGGCCCTGTTTAAACTGTAATGAGAGGTTAGGATCAGCAGACATTTTAGATTTTTCAGCAGCATATTCTTGGTCTAATTGAGCCAAGTCTGACACTGCTTTATTGTAGTTTTGCATAGCAACTCCCGAAGTTGCAGGATTATTTGCTGAAAGTTCAAGTAGTTTATCTTGGGCTGTTTGAGAGTTTTTACTGGTTAAGTTTTCACCCAAAAGCCTAGTTAAAATACCTTGTTGGCTAATATCAACAGGTTTTTCTACTGGTTGAACTGTCGTTTCCTCCACTTTGCCACTTTGGCTTGTGACAACACCACTAGGACTATTAACAGGAGCTTTCCAACCTTTGCTAATAGCATAATCCAAGTTTTTAGTGTCTGTTTCATTAGCCTTACCACTGTTTTTACGCTCTAAAGCTGCTAATAGCCCTTTGTTCTGCTCATCTGTAAAGGTAGTTTGGGGTGCAGGAGATTTAACTTGCTGAGAAGGCTTTAGGGTGTTGTCAGGAGCTTTTAAGTTCTGCTCAGGAGATGTGGCTTTAGCTCCTAGCGTAGTTAAAACACCAGGCTTATAGACACCCACTGCCGCCGTAGGTGTGGTTTGTTTGGTTGTAGTTGGCTTGTAAGTGCCGATAGATGATGCCATATAATTTTATTAAGTAAACATTTGTGATGATGGGAATAAGTTTGGGTTATACACGGGCATATTAGGGTCTGTCAGAACTGGACTATTAGACTTCTGGCCATACTTATCTTCTAACGCAGCGTAACATTCATCATGCAATGCTTGGTAATTCTTAGCTCTAGTTGGGTCAGGAACCCTAGAGGTGTAATAAAGCCTAAGAGCTTTGTATAGGGGAATATCTTGGTAATCTTCAGGAAGAAGTGGCACATCTGACACAGTAAATGATGCCCCTGTAATCGTAGCACCTTGATAGGGGTTCTTTAATTCAATCACAGTGTTACTTGTTACCGAAGCAATCTGATACCATCTGTTATCGCCGTTTTGTGCATCAGTAGTAGAATAAGGTATTCTAATCCAGCCAGACGATGCCATCCAATTTCTGAAGGTGGTAGACGAGGCAGTGATAGTTGTAGAGTTTAAAGTGGCAGATACAGTTGATGATGCAGTGGTTTGGGTAACATCGGCCATAGACAGGTCAACTATACGCTTCTTGTAGTTAATAGTAATGACATTAGAACTAGAGGCTGGAGTTGGCCACAAAAGAAGTTGACCATTGTAGATATAGTAAAATTGTGGGAAATCATTGTTAAAAACAATGACATTAAGGAAATCCCAATAAGAACGACTAGGAGCTTCAATAGGTTGATATAAGATACCACCGACTTGCACGGTGCAGTTCATCAACACTTCAAAATCAGATGGAAGTAAATACCCTTGTTGGTTAGCCACTGTTCCATTAGGAACAACATAAGACACTTCGTTAAAATAAAACTTAGTGGTCAAATATCTTAGGTCGTCATTAATCATTCTCATTCCCCAAGAAATATTATCAAAACTATTAGTAGTGTTTGAAGTTGTTGACCCATTGCCTGTAAAGGTGGCAAAGTCTTTTTGATAGTCTGTAAAACCTCTCATAAATTTAATTTAGTTTTTAAGCATAAGCTATCCATTTACAAATCGTTGACACATCATCAGTATACCAGTTAACTGTAAACCCATTAGTGTTAAATGACACGAACTCTAATTCGGTATTCAAAGTCAAAGCATCATTCCAAATTACTGCCACATAGGATGTGTCAGAAGCAACAACATTGTTACCGCCACTAATGTATTTTAGAAGAGTGTTAGTGCCATCTGCCGTCTGAGTTCCCAGGCTCCAAGTATTGTTATTCCCACTAGGATAAGTAAAGAATTGTATCATCGTAGGTTGAAAATCACAGACAACGCTTTCATTACCAGTGCCACCGCCAGCCCCCTTAGTCAGGATACCTGTTGCGGTAGAAAGGCCAGTTCCAGTAGAAAGTCCTATAATATCAACAGCATTAATCCTAGAACTATCTACCCCATTATGGGTGTGAGCAGGAACTTTAGCCACGCCAAACATTGCCTTAAAAGCATAGTCATTGATACTTTTATCAATCATCTGTTGAATTGTTGTCTGATTAATTTCCATATTATCTAATTCTTATTTGCATTAGTCTAACAAAGCTTGGTGAATTTGAAGTTGATTTTAATTCTGCTTTAACTTGTAGCCATTGATACTGGTCAAAATTCACTAAGTAATAATCTGATATGGCACCTGCGGTAGTGGTCTCACCAACTTCAGTATATGAACCAGAACGGTAAGGACGGACTGAAATCTTTACTCCTTCACCAGAAACAAGAGGCAAAGCTAGCTTAATTTCTATATTTTCAAAAGTCTTTTTATTTAAGTATTGACCGATAGGGATAAGGTCGCTTTCTACATAAGCAACATAAGAAGTGTAGGGGTTGGAAGATACAAGACCGTTTATGCCATAGGCAGAGCCAGTTGACCAACCGAAGTAAAGACCATAGCCAGATATCGCTTGGCTGGTATAAGCATAAACTGCTGTAACGGCCGCTGTCGTAGTTGTGGCTAAAACTACTACTCTTAGAGCATTAGTGGTGATGTCTATCGCCCACAGTCCAGCATAAGAAGTGATTGTTGACTGAACATTGTTAGTAGCTGAAACACCGAAGTAAAGTTGATTTTTGTTGTAAGCACAATTTCCAAAAGTGATTAGAGGGTCTATACCCCCGCTAATATGGTCTGGAATTTTAGCATAAAGTTGAGCTTGGGAACCATTAGTTACATAGATACGACCTCTCTTACCAGCAAAGATATAGGTATTAGTATTAATGGTAATCATAAAATAAATACCACTATCCGAAATAAGCAATGCCTGACCACGATTGGTATTAATTCTGTCCCAAGTATAGATAGCATTAAAAGAACCACCGATTAATAGCTGTGTTCCGAGTTCTGCTAAACAGTTCATAATATCCCCCTCTGGTAGAGTGACTGCTTGCTTAGCCCAAGTGTAAGTCGCACCAGAGGCAGGGTTAAAGGTAGCACCAGACACTTCTAATAGTGATGCGACATAGTTTGCATCTGTGATGTAAAGACCCCCGTCATTCACCGCCACGATAGCTTGGTGTTGATTATGGATACCAAGAGCAGTGTTAAAGACTGCTACGCCTGGGTCTGGAGCTGCTGTTGCTGGGTTCCACTCATTGACCCAAGCTCCAGTAGGATTTATTCCTGGAGTCCAGGGTAAGTAACAGATACTAGAGTCATAAAACAAGAACAGGTAACCATTAAACCAACACAATCCATTACCGTTAGTATTAGCCAGTGTCCCAGACACGGTATTACCTAGAAAACTATAGGAACTTGATGATAAAAACCACGCTCTACCATTACTATCTAAAGCTGCTCCTGTCACTTGGTCAAAATACTTGATAGACCCCATATCTATACTAGCCATAGTTCCTGTTCCAGTAGCAGTGATGTTAAGAGGAGTTGTTAGATTTCTGTCAGTGTAAACTTTAGCAGTGATAGTGCTGACCTTTTCAATCCAATAGACAGTGCCAGCAACAATACCAGTGGGCAAAGAACCTCCTGCAAAAGTAACAGCTTGATAGCTCTCTATTGCACCTGTTGAAACGGTAACTGTGATTATTTCTGTTCCCGGGTCGGCTGAGACAACTGAGGCTGTTAGGGTAGATAGTGATTTAACAGAGGGGGCAAAAGAGACTGCTGTCTCTCCCGGGACTGAAACAATATTAATGCCACGCATATCACAAAGACCATCGTAGGGATTATCGGAAATTCCTTTCTCCCAACCATCAATCACTAATTCGTTTCCTTCCAAGTGATATGCCATAGACTTATAACTCCATTACTACAAAGCGTGGACTTGTCCCTGCAATCGTAACTATACCCTGATAAACAGCACCGCCGCCGTTCTGTTCATAAAAACCACCAGTGCCGTCATCTTGAGAGGTGCATCCTTTAAGAAGAATGTGGAAGACAGTTGTGCTAGCTCCAGCTCCTAATAGAACGAACAGGGGATTAGTGCCTAGGTTTTGGATACTCCAAGCATTCCTGCCCACTGGTAGGTTGGCCGCTAGAGCAGTTCCTGCACTGGTCAGAATACTAGGAGTGTTGGCTAGGTCTGTTGGCGTAAATGATTTTTGCATATTTTTATTAAATAGCAGATGCTATTACTAAGTTATTAATCCAACCAGTCATTGCGGTTGTCCCACCAATACCTAGATACATTGTGTCTGTTCCAGTGGGCTCGTTAGTAGTATGGGTAGCTAATAAAGAACCATTGACATAAAACTTTACATTAGTTCCTGGCAACCAAACTATTTCATAAATATTCCAGTTGTTATTAGTATCTATTGCTGTAAATGTATTTTGTGTCCTAGCAGAGCCCTTAGCAGTAGTAGTAATAATCTGAGTATCAGTTATCAGAACTTTCACAGACTTAACATTACTTGATGTGCTGGAAAGAGTTGACTCAGAACCTTCTATAATAAAACCAATTCCAAAATATTGTCCTGGGTCATCAGATGTGAAATCTCTAACACCAAAACCAAACTTCAATCTAATTTCTTTTGTATTGCTCAACTTTAAACTTCCAGAGTAGTCCATATTAGTACTTCCAGTAGGAAGTACCCTTACATAGCCGTACCCAGATGTTGAGGTAAAGTCTAGCTCTGTTCCATTAGCCATCTGGGTTGCTGAGCAATTGCTGAAAGTCCAACCTTCTGCTGTATTAGGTCTCAATTTATCCAGAATATATGTCGCTTGTGACTCATCACTATTTAAAGATTGGTTAGCTGATACACCAGATGAGACAGGAGTTGCCCAAGTGCCATCACCTCTCCAGAAAGTAGAACTAGAGGCGGCAGTTCCACTGTTCAAATTAGCGACTGGCAGGTTACCTGTAATAGCATCGGTGTCAGCCAAATCAACTGCACCAAAGGAAGGAACAGAGGAAGCACCGACTCGTAGAACCGAACCTTGTGCAGCAGTAGGAATACGAGTTAAGACACCACCAGAGTTTCTGTAATACATATCGCCAGTAGCATCAGAGCCGAGTGTCATTGTTACTCCTCCCAAGACATTAGAGGAAGCTGTCAGTGTCTTATTAGTCAAAGTCTGTGTGCCTCCTACTGTTACGACAGAGGCGGAATTAGTGCCTGCGGTGGTAACACGCAAATCACCAGTACCGACTGTGAGAATTCCTGAAGTGTGGGTAGCTACCCAGTTAGAGTTGGCAATGTTAATCACTGCACCAGAAAATAGATATAGACCTCCCCAACTTAATGTCGTAGTTCCCAAATCACAAGCTCCGTCAGTGATTGGGTAAATACCGTTATAAATATAAACATTTTGTCCCTGGTCTATGGCCATTGCAGTAGACGCTACGCCAGCTAAAACCGTGTTGAATATTAAGGCTCCGCTATTGTCAGCACCGCTTCTTATGCCCTGAATATTAGCAATTAAATTCTCCACACCAGCAGTGTCTTGGATAGCAAATTGGAAAGCTGACCCGAAACCGTCGGTCATATCTCCTGTTGAAGTCCCTTTGATTATAATCGTTCCAACAGCAGCATTAGTAGAAGAGTTATTTCTATTGATTGTTGCTACTCCACCAGAAACATCTCCAGAAACTAAGAGTAGCCTGTTAGCGTCTGCTGCTACTCCTAAGCCCAATCTAGTTCCTGTTGCTACTCCCAATGTCGGTGTAATGAGAGTTGGAGAAGTTTGCATTACGACTACCGTGCCTGTCCCTGTCAAGGTATATTCTCCAACTACACCAGAGTTGTTGTATAGAATACGAGTGTTAGTTCCTGAAGTGATAGTAGTAGAACCGATAGTGATACCGCTTCCGCCAGTAGCAGACAGAGTTCCAGCAGATAGACTTAACCCAGAGCCAACAGTAATTTCCTCCACTGCTCCAGTAGAGGCTGTTGTGCGACCTAATAAACGAGCTGTGGCCATTGTTAGACCTGAAGTGGTAATAGCTCCAGGAGCCACATAATCCGTGCCAGCAGAAGCTGCCGAAATAGCAGTTCCATTGCCCTTAATCATGCCAGTGATTGTCGTGCTAATGGTAATAGCTGGGGTAGTGGTAGCATTTGCGACCGAGCCAGCAAAGCCATTGGTAGAGACTACTGAGACAGTCGTAACTGTTCCAGTTCCCTTAGCATCTAACTGAGTTTGAATAGATGAAGTGACACCCTTTACATAAGAGAGCTCTGTAAGTGACGGATAGGTGGCAGTGGTTAAAGTTTGTAAATTCTTAGAGCCATCAGTAGCTACAATCTGAGATGCTGTTAAACCGCTGATATTAACCCCAGTAGGTGTGATATTACCTAAGCTGAGGGTAATAGCTGGTGTAGTGGTAGCGTTAGCCACAGTTCCGCTAATGCCGTTAGCAGTGACTACTGAAACAGACGTGACTGTTCCTCCTCCACTAGCAATATCAACAAGTAGCCTATGGGTCACTGGGTCGGCCCACAGAACTACTGGAGTTGTGCCATCTGCACTACTAACTGCCAGTAGCGACGTAACTCTATTTTGATCTCTTGATGCTTGTGCCATATTATTAGTTTAGTTCTATAAGTAAGTTTCCATCACTATCAGTGTAAAGCTCTACTGGTGTAGTTTCATCATCACTGGAGACCGCAAGCATAGTAGTAACTCTATTTTCATCTCTTTGAGCTATATTCCTACCTGGAGCTACTGAAAAATCACTTGTATTTACCATTAAGGCATGGCTTGATTCGTCTCCCAAAACTCTATAAGGAGTTTCACCGTCATCAGATAAAACCGCTAACATAGTAGTAACTCTATTTTCATCTCTAGCGGCATTTTGAGTTACAGGAGCATCAAAAATCCACCCAGTATTATTGCCACCGTTGGTGTTACCGTTTGTAGTATATGCCAAGAAAGTAGCTCCGCCAGTAGCAATACTATCTGAAATAGTAGAATTACTAACAGATATTAGACCTGATGGACAAGAAAGAGTAAAGGTACCCCCTGGGTTATTAGAAATTAAATTAGCTCCATCTATCTCTAAATCCCCAATAATGAAAGTGTTACTTGAAGCAAACTTTAAATTCTGGTCGTTACCAAGAGTGCTGATAATTTTTTCTATGGAAACATTACCTTGAATAACAAAATTGTGACCTGTGGTTGGTATAGAAATTTCTAAGTTTGGGTAACTAAACCCATTATTACTACTAAAAGGAATTGCTGCAGTATTCGCAGAGCTAAATTTAATAGTTCCTGTTCCTGTGTAATTGAAGTTAGCAGGGATAGTGCTAGCAACAGAAAATGAAGTAACTGAGCCATTTAAATCAATAACACCTCCTGCTCCAAAAGCAATAGTTTTAGAATTATCTAATTGCATTTGGAAAGAATTGGCAGTTATAGTGTTTCCGTCTATATCCAATGTTCCTGCCCTTAAAAGGATGCTACCAGCAGTCACAAGACCGTTACTTCCACTGCCAACCACCTTCCAATAACCATCTATGCCACTAAATCTGATTGTAGAGTTACTACTGAAAGTTACACCGTTTCCTTGCACTATCTGAGTTCCAGATGTGCTAAGGAATATTAAGGCTTGGTTCCAAGTCCAAGTAATGCCTGCCGTTCCTCCTAGCAGGTAGAAGCTGCCATATACACTAATATCTCTACTGCCAGCAAAGGTAATCTTACCTGATGCTGGAGCGTCCATGCTAAAGTCTAAGCAGCTAGGATTAGTAGTCGCTACTGTGACGGTATAGTTAGTGGTATGAGAATTAGCATCAAAAAAGACGTTGTCAGAAGATGTTGGAACTGAAGCACCACCAACCCCACCAGAGGAAGTAGACCAATTTGTTGTATTTGTGCCGTTCCATGTTCCAGAACCGCCCACCCAATACCTATCTGCCATATAATTAGGTCTTTTTGACTGTCTTTTTTGATTTATTTCTAACTAGGTTTCTTTCCAAAACCTTTTCTCTGTCAATTAACTGAGCCTCTTTAGTCATCAATTCAGCTTCCCTAGCATCTAGGGATTTAACCCTCTCTGTATACAGAACTTCTCTAGCATCAAGGTTATTTTCCTTGTTAATCAGCTCGTTCATCTTCTCTGCCAATTCTTCTTGTGCTTTGACAAGAGATTGGTTAATGAGTTGAGCCTGCTGACTAACATGCTCTTTCTGTTGTTCCAAGCCTTCTTGTTGTAAGGTCTGTTTAATAGCACGCTCATCAAACTCCGCCTCTTTATCAGCTAAATCAGTCAATCTAACTTGTAGATTTTCAGCAAGCTCATTGATCTCAGATTGTTTAGCAAGCGATGCTTTATCCCTTTCAGCGATAATTCTTTCTGACTGCTCCAGTTCTCTCCACCTATCGTCTAGTGGTTTTTCTAGTTCAGCTTTACGGGCTTCTAACTGAGAAACTTGGGTGCTTAAAGCCTGTAAAAGTGACTCTTTTTCACCTTTTTCGTTAGCCCAAATAGCTTGCTGTCTAGATAAAGTTTGCTCAAATTCTACATTTAACTTACTTATTTCTTGGGCCTTTCTGGCAATCTGTTCAGACAAGTTAAAGTTCTGGCGTTCTTGCTCAGCTTTAATACCGTCTTTTGATTTTAGAAATTCCAATGGATTAAGAAGTTTCATTTTATTACGATGCTAGGCCGCCAAATTCTTCATTAGAAGGCTCTTTAATTTCTTTTTCTTTGTTCTTAGCTACTTTCTCTTTAGGCTTTTCTTCAGACTTAACTTCGCTTACTTCGGCTTGCATTTTAGCTCTTTCCTCAGCTCTGATTTGTTCTCTTAGACTGTCGATAAAGGCGCTACCAGCCTCACTACCACCGATTTCTCTGATAGTTTTATCTTCATAGGGTTTACGCATATCAGGATTTCCAACAGCTAGATAGTGTTTACTCTTAACCGATTCAGGTAGCTTAGACACTTCCTTATCAATTTCTCTGTCAACAAAGTGGCGCACACAAGTAACTGCTTCAAACTGACTCATTTCCACAGTCTCACCAGCCTTAACTGTTAGAGTGTAGCGAGGGGTAACTTCTCTATCTTCTTCACGAGAACCAGCTTGAACAGCTCTGGTTTCTGGCAAGAAAGATTGACTAAAGTCTTCATCAGACCAGTTGGTGAATAGATAACGCTTTCTTGGGTCGTAGACTTCAATAGCTTCTAAGTATGAACGCATAATTTTTTGGCTCTTTGGCCTTAATTTAATTAGTAATTATATTGTTTCTTGGCGTATTCAGAGTTCTTTCTGTCGGTTGCTGTCCCTTTTCCTGATTTAAGTCTAGCCCTAGCGATGGCAAGTTCTCCCTTTTGCTTATCAGATAACTTTGCGTTCAATTTAATTGAACGGCGAGCTAAATCTATCTTCAGACCATTAGACTCTTTTTCACCAGACTTCTCAGCTAAAACCTTTGCTCTGTTACGAGCGCTAGCTTGGTAAAATGACTTATCCACACCCTCATCTTTGTTCAATTCTTCAGACTGTTTACGGGTCTTGCGGTATTCATTGATGATTTGAGTAGCTCCACCAATAGCAGCGCTAGCCAATCCACCCCAGCCAGCAGCTTTAGGCAAATTAGACCCAATATTCCTCATTATAACACCTCCAGCCTTAGAACCAATATCTTTGGCTTTACTGGCCAAAGAAGTTACTTTGGACATAGGAGCCTTAACCCTAGATGCCATGCTTGCCATTTTACTTTGAACCTCATTTTTAACTGAAGACTTACCTGCTTTAGAAGCTTCTCTAGTTAAAAATTGAGCAAAATCTTTCACCATATTTTTAATAATTATTAAATACTTCATAAGGTAGCTGTCGTTAAATACAGCTACCCTAGAGGGATTTAATCAATCACCATGAATACAGTGCCGTATTCACCAGTAATGTTAGTACCAGCAGCGTAGGCAAGGATAGGAGTACCAGCAATGGCAGGAGCCAAAGAGCCGATAGTGCCACCCTGCAACACACCGAGAGCAGTACCACAAGTACCAGAACCAGTCTGCAAACAAGAGGTAATACCTTTAGTCTGAATCCAGCCATAGTAAGCCGCAGTGACGATAGTGACAGGAACACCGACACAGGAGTTAGTCATAGTTGCAGGAGCAACGACGATGCCTGAGTAGAGGTTCTTGCGCAAATCTACCTTGGAGGAAGTAGTCAAAGCCACACGAATTGGGTCTTCCAAAGTGATGACACAGCCAGCAGCCGCAGAAACAGCGGTGTTAGATGCAATCTTGTAGAGCTGACCAGCACCAGGAGTTACGACAACAGCCAAGTAACCACCAGCCAACAAGTTAGCGGCGATAGTCACAGAGCTAGTCAAAGTAACCTGAGTAGCACCAACAGCAGCAGCAGAAACGCTTAAACCGCCAGAAGGAGATAGGTTAGTAGTATCTTCGGCAGGGCCTTGATAGACCTTACCAGGAACGGTATCAACCGCACCATTTAGGGCGTAGCGGAAGCCACGACCATCTGCGGTTTCGGCATAAGTTCCGATAGCAGCGCCAGCAGTAGCCAAATTGGAATACACATCAGCGCCAGTAATAATCGGAAAGCCAGTTAAAGTTGTAGCCATATTATTATTTTAGTTAATTAAGCCTTAGTTGGATAGACAGTGAAGTAGTAAGGAGTGCCACCAATATCAATAGTGATGTCTAGCTGAGTTCCAGATAAGGCAGAAGCGGCAGAGTTCTTGAGATTTTTAAGAGTAATGCCATTTGAACCAGTACCTAGACCAGCGATAGTACCACCAGACACAACATCAACGCTCCTAGCCAAGACAATCTTACCAGTGGCGGTGCCGTTAAGAGTGATTGTGCCTGAACCTTTAGCGTCAATGGTCAAGCTTTCGTTAGTGCCAGATGAGGTAGTGACGATAGCCATACCACCAGCAGCAGCAGCACCAACCAAATTAACGCCAGTGACGACAGTAGCTGCAGAAGCATCTACATTTAGAACTGGGTTAGTTGTTCCTTGACGACCTACTGAAAGGGCGTTAGCAGAAGTTGAAGTGATTGTGCCTAGACCAGAGACAGGTGAACCACCGACAGTCGTACCAGCAGGCAAAGCACAGGAAGCAGCATTGCTGAAATCAACAGGCTTAGCAGTGTTTAAACCCTGATATTTAACTACTGGTACATAATTCTCAATATAAACCATATTTTTGTGTTTTAACCCTCTCTGAACTTAATCAGGTAAAAGGATGATTTATTAAACGCCAGTGATGCCGTATAGCAAACCTTGACGGCGTGGGTTGTCAGTAATCAAGTTACCGCCCAACACAACAAAGCTGTTATAAGCCATCATGTTGGTAGCCTTAATGAAGCCAGTCCAGAAGAAACCTAAGTTCTGGTTATCGCCGTACTGGTTACCCTTAATGAGCTTACCACCAACTTTAATTGGCTTACCGTCCATTTGACCATCACTCATAGAACCAGAAAATACTGGCAAACCATAGAAGTTAAGATAGTCAGTGTTCAACATATACATATAACCAGAAGGACACTTACGGTCAGCAAAGACTGGCAAACCAGCAAACATCAAAGCATCAAAACCAGTCCAACCCTTAAAGTTAGGAGCGTAGTCAACCTGACGCTTGTTAATGATTTCAGTTGGTTGCAAGAGGGTTTCATACAAAGCCCAAGTGCCGTAGTCGGTTAGGGTTTCCGTAGGCATAACATCAGCATCAGCAATACTATTCCACAAAGTTCTCATCTTAAACAAAGAAAGAGTACCAGAGGAGTTAGTAACAGTTGAAGCTAGAGTTGGGTAAGTGCTTCGTGACAAACCACCGACAGTACCAGTGTCAGACACCAAGTTGCCGAGACCATTGAAGGCGTTGCCACCAAAGCCAGTAGCATCAGCATAGAACTGAGTACCAATACCATCAGCCAAGTCCTGAGCACGTGACAAGCTTTCCACCTTAACAAGATCAATAACTTTACCAGCAGTATTGTTGGCTGCAATATCAGTCACAGCCAGCGCAACGTTAGCGGTAGAGAATTTAGGATTATATTTAAGGGAAACACGAATATCGGTGTAGGAGAAAGGCAACACATCAAAACCTTGGAAGTTCTGAATTGGGGTACCAGTACGATACTTGATAGGGAAGTTAATCGTGGCAGCATCAAAGACTTTAGTCTTAGCTAAGACACGGGTGGTGAGTAGGTTCGTGCGTAGCACGGTATCCACTACATCTGGCATAATCTCTTCCAGTGTAATGGTATCTACTGTTGCATTATAGGCCATAAAATTAAGTTAATTATTTAGTTTGAGCTTTAATCAGCTCCGTATTTTGAGCGCCATTCCCCTCTGATTGGTGTTTCACTCAGGTAGTCAGGCGTATCAGAAGTTCCGCTAGAGTTACCGCCGTTAATAGTCTTTAACACTTGCTTGCGAGCTTGTGAACGACCATTACCAGTGTTTTTGTTTCTCATTTCGTAAATCTCATAAGCCTTAACTGGGTCAATGAGTTCAGATAGGAAATTTCCTTGTTCATCTTGGGGGGTAAACTCTTCCATTATACCCATAATCCCAAGTAGCTCCTCCTCACTGAAATTCTTACCAAGTTTTTGCTCGGCTTGGTCAAACCTTTGATTTAGCTGTTCAACTCTAGAGTTTGCTTGTTTCTTTTCGCTTTCTAGGTTGTTCTTAACCTGTTCTAAAATCTTATCAGCTCTCTGTTTGTCCAATTCCTGAGCCTTACGGTAGGCTAGACGAGACTCCTCAGAGTCACCATATAAATCTACCCAACTGCTTGGTAGGTCGTCAGTATCCTCATAAGACTGATTGGCTTCGGCCTGCTGTTGCTTTAGCAACTGCAATTCAGCTTCCGCTCTGACAGCTCTTTCATGAACACTCTCGAACCTTGAATAAGGGATACGTGCCTCATCGGCTACAGAGTTTTTATCTTGTTCAGCAGTGTCTTCAGAGATTACACTGTTGTCTAGATTGGTATCCTCAGAACCTTTTCCCTCATCATTGTTGTAAATCATATTGTTACGGGGGCTTTTTCCTTACGGGGGCTAGACCCTAGAGAACCCAAGTTAATTTTTAATTAGGATTAAATCCTTTGTTTTTTTACTGTGTTGGTATGGAATTGATAAGTTCTGTTCCTTGCTCTCTGACTTCATCTGATAAACCTGCATCTTGTTCTGGTGGCTGAGTCATATCTTTACCAGTAGGAGCGTTTAAGTCTTCGTCTCCTACACCTTGTGGTGGTGGTATGGCTCCTTGTTGACCAGCACCTGGGGAATTAGTTTGGAAGCTTGGTAGGTAGGCTTCAGGAGGTATGACTCCTTTAGAGTAGAGTTGCCACAGCATCAGTGATTGGGTGGCTGCATTAGGATCAGGGAAGTCAAGCTTAGTATATAGAGTCTGGGGGTCAATCGCTCCTTGACTCCATAAGTCAACAGCCTCGTTTCTTTCGGTTAATGGGTCGTGAGGGATTAGAGAACCTTCTTTAACACTGACCTTAACTCGCCTATTCATTCGTGAGTTAATCAGCGGTTGTAGGTTAGCTCCAGCACTTATCCCCAACATATCCACATAGTGTTCAGTCTCATAGTGGACAATCATCATCTGCACATACCAGTCATAGATAGAACAAGCCACTTGTTCAATATATTCAGTTACACCGCCACCAATACGGCTAGCATCTAATTGATTGATAAGGATTTTACCTCTAGCAGTCTGAGTATTCTTAACACTGTCAGGAGTAGAGCCAGACACACCAAAGATAGTCGATAGGTTCTCTTCGGCTTTATTGACTGAGTTCCACACATCGCCAGATAGACTTGGTGCTTGGTTCTGCATTACAGCAGTTCTAGGGTCAGCATTGACTCTAACAGCCATACCCTTAGCCAAAGCATAGGCTGCTTGAGCTGCTTGTTCGTTGTCTAGTAACAGACCATTGACAATCATACCGTTGTTTTGGCGGTCAATGTTATAGTCTAACTGTCTATACCTTTTATTGATTTGGTTCTGTTGAGAGATGTTTTGGAGGATAAGTGAGGTCTCATCGTGAGGGCGACTACCAATGGAGAACACGCTTAAAAAGACAAACGGACTTCTCGGCTTGTCTAAGTGGTTAAAACCTTGCACCTCTCCATCATCGTAGTTCCAGTGAGGATTTTTAAATTTACCTAATACTCTATATTTAAAAGTGTAGAATAGGTCAGTTCCTTTAT
>ERZ869925.481-NODE-481-length-29343-cov-5.110830_pt1 | contig 29343 bp, 20 predicted proteins | sample MGYA00579311_ERZ869925 | MGnify/ENA primary metagenome ERZ869925 (study PRJEB32216, sample SAMN09231817) | wastewater metagenome | place: USA: Maryland | collected 2016-07-30 | study: EMG produced TPA metagenomics assembly of the PRJNA472060 data set (Reclaimed...
GCATGCGGTGTGCTGCATTGCCTTCCTCATAGCATACGAACGTCGGCGCATAGGCACCGACAATAGACCGAAGCAGGACAAAGAGGGGTGAGATGACAATGGACGTAGTCACCATCGACTTCGAGACATACTACGACAAGGACTACTCCCTGTCGAAGATCACGACAGAAGAATACATCCGGTCCCCCTTGTTCGAGGTGATCGGTGTGGGGGTCAAGGTCAACAACGGTCCTGTCGACACCTACAGTGGCAGTGATGTGGGCAAGTTTCTCAGGTCGCTCGACTACAGCGACAAGGCCATCCTCTGCCACAACACCATGTTCGATGGGGCCATCCTCTCGTGGAAGTACGGCATCAAGCCTCGATTCTGGCTGGACACCCTGTCCATGGCCCGGCCCCTGCACCAAGCCACGGTGGGCGGCAGCCTCAAGGCGCTGGCGCAGTACTACGAGCTGGGCCAGAAGGGTGAGGAAGTGGTGCACGCCATGAGCAAGCGGCGCAGGGACTTCTCACCGGCCGAGCTTGCGGCGTACATGCGCTACTGTGCGAACGACATCGACCTGACCTACGCCCTGTTCAAGAAGCTGTGCAAGGGCTTCCCCGCCGCCGAGCTGCGGGTGATCGACGCCACCATCCGGATGTACACCGAGCCCACGATCGAGCTGGATGTGGACAAGCTGACGGCACACCTCGTGGGGGTGCAGCTCGGCAAGCAGCAGCTGATGGACTCCCTTGGTGGCAAGGGCAAGGACATCATCATGTCGAACGACAAGTTCGCCAAGCTGCTGCGCAAGCGAGGCGTCGAGCCGCCGACCAAGATCAGCGGGACCACGGGCAAGGAGACCTACGCCTTCGCCAAGACCGACCTCGAGTTCGCCGCTCTGCAGGAGCACCCCGACCCTGTGATCCAGACGCTGGTGGCAGCGCGCCTCGGGCTCAAGTCCACTCTGGAGGAGACGCGCACCACAAGGCTGCTGTCGGTCGCTGCCCGCGGGCGCTTGCCCATCATGCTCAACTACTACGGTGCGCACACCGGTCGCTTTTCGGGGGGCGACAAGCTCAACCTCCAGAACCTGCCGCGGGGCGGCGCGCTGCGCCATGCCCTCCGGGCACCCGCCGGATACAAGATCGTCAGCTGTGACAGCAGCCAGATCGAGGCACGCATGGTGGCCTACATCGCCGGACAGGCCGACCTTGTGCAGCAGTTCCGCGAGGGGCGGGACGTGTATTCCGAGTTCGCCACCAAGTTCTACGGCCGCCCGGTCAGCAAGGCCGACAAAGTTGAACGACATGTTGGTAAGGCATGTCTGTCATCTGGCACTAGGGTATTGACTACCCGCGGGTGGGTTCGTATCGTCGATGTCCAGAGCAGTGATCGGCTATGGGATGGAGTGGAATGGGTAGCACACCAAGGCGTATCCTTTATGGGAGTGAAGCCGACTATCTCGCTGAGTGGGGTGGAGTTGACCACCGACCACAAAATCCTGACGGGTCCTACAAGGTGGGAGGACGCGGGCCATGTCCTAACCCACGCTATCGCCTTCCGATCGGCACTGTCTTTGGCGACCTTACCGTTGTCGGGTACGAGACGCACAGCCGGACGGATGGCCGCCCACTCGGATGGCGGCCGGTCTGCGAGTGCCGACGCTGCGGGAGTGTCGGACCGTTCACCGCGGCAAACCTACGGGCAGGTCGATCTTCCGCTTGCAACGTATGCAGCAAGCGCAAAGCCTCAGACAAGCGCTGGTGGAAATACAAGTCCGCCATGGCTGACGACTTGCACCGCAGCAGGCTCCTCAACCGACTGTCAGCCGCAATCTCGCGCTGCCACAATCCCCGCAATAGAAACTTCCACCACTATGGAGGGCGCGGGATCGGCGTCCACGACACATGGCGGAGCGACCCGGCCGAGTTCCTGCGATACGTCCAGACCCTTCCCGGTTGGGACGAGCCTGCGCGAGATATGGATCGCGTCGACAACCAGCGGGGATACGAGCCCGGGAATATCCGCTTCGCCACGAAGTCCGAGAACGCGGCCAACAAACGACGCATCGCAGATTTGGAAGCCCGTGTACGACATCTTGAACAGCGGCTCGCGCAACAGGTTCACCATCCTGACGGATGATGGCCCGATGATCGTGCACAACTGCATTCTAGGGCTGGGGTACGGGATGTCGGCCGAGAAGTTCCAGCTGACCCTCAAGCGCGGTAAGCCGCCCGTCGATCTGCCGGACGAGGACGTTGATCGTCTGGTGCACACGTACCGCACAGGCTACCACCACATCGTCAAGCTCTGGGGCGAGTGCGGCTATGCCCTGTCCGCCATGGTGGCTGGGCGCAAGGGCCGCATCGGCACCTTCCTGACCTACAGCCCCGACGGCATCGAACTGCCCAACGGGATGAAGATCAGGTACCACGGACTGTCGTCCACCGACCGGCAGTTCACCTACATTCAAGACCGCCGCATGTTCGACCGGGCCATGAAGGCACGGCTGGAGGGCGACAAGCAGGACGTAAGCAAAGGGATGATCCCCGGCCAGAGCCGCATCTACGGTGCGATGGTGACGGAGAATCTGACACAGGCACTGGCCCGCATCGTGGTTGCCGAGCAGATGCTCAAGATCCGGGACGCAGGCTACCACGTCGCCTTCCAAGTGCACGACGAGAACGTCTGCGTAGTGCCCGAGGATCAGGCCGAGCAGGCCGAGAAGGACATCGTGGCCATCATGTCCACACCCCCCGACTGGGCACCCGACCTGCCCGTCGCCTGTGAAGCAGGCACGGCCGACACCTATGGAGAGACGTGATGGACCCCCTTCGCCGGTGGTTTGGGCTTCGGTGCCTGCTACTCATGTGCCCCCACAAGGCAACCCGCGACGGGTACATTTGCACGACCTGCAACAAGGAGAGACACTGGGATGACCGTTAAGCTCGCCCACTCGTACACGGCGCTCAAGCAATACGAAACCTGTCCCAAACGCTACTACCACCAACGGATCACCAAGGAGGTGGTGGATCAGCCGGGACCGGCGACGGTCCACGGCGAGCGGGTGCACAAGCAGCTGGAGGACGCCCTCAAGGACAAGGCCGAACTGCCCCCTGAGACAGCTGCGCTGCAGCCGCTGTGCGACACGCTGCGCACCTACGCCGCGGCGGAGGGTGCGACGCTCACCATCGAGCAGGAGTACACCCTGACCAGCGACCTGCAGCAGACGACGTGGTTCGCCCCCGACGCATGGCTGCGGTTCAAGCTGGATGCGTTGGTGCTGCGCCCCAACGGCAAGGCTGTCGTGGTTGACTGGAAGGGGCTTGCGCTAGACACGCGCATACCGACGCCAACAGGGTGGACTACCATGGGCGCCCTCCAAGTCGGCGATGTGGTGTTCGATGCAAACGGCGAGCAGTGCAGGGTTGTCGGCAAGTCTGGGATCAAGCACATTCGCTGCTTCGAGGTCACGTTCGACGACACGACCAAAGTCGTCTGCGACGAGGAGCACTTATGGAAGCTCACCGATGGTGCGGTGGTGGGTGTACAAGACCTCATGGGCAGGCGTGGTAAGCGGCAGCGTAGCAGGCCGCCCCGTGTCGCCGTAGCCGCACCTATGGCGCTGCCCGACGTCGCCCTGCCCATCGACCCTTATGTACTCGGGCTGTGGCTAGCAGACGGGAAGCACACTTCTGGCGAGCTGAGCAAACCCGACGCCTTCGTATGGGAGGAGGTCCAGCGGCGCGGCTACCAAGTCAACATGGAGACCGGCGGTGCGGTGGCGGGCTGTCCGTCGCGTACTATCCGGGGCTTGCGGTCCCAGCTGCGCGCGACCAACCTTCTGGGGAACAAGCATATACCACTTGAGTATCTGCGGGCAGGCTATCGGCAAAGGCTGGATCTGCTCCGCGGACTCATGGACGGAGACGGCAATGCCAACCCGGCACGCAAGCAGGCTGTGTTCACCACCACCGACCGGGGTTTGTCCGATGCGGTATGCGAGCTGCTGTGCTCGCTGGGCCAGCGCCCGCTGCAGTCCAAGGTGCGCGCGAAAGGTTTTGGTGTGGAGGTAGATGCGTACCCGGTGTCGTTCCGTCCACTCGGGCTTAACCCGTTCCTGCTGCCGAGGAAGGCGGATCGCGTGTCGGCAGACTGGGCACGCCCGCTGTCCGCCACGAGGGTCGCTGTGTCGGTGGTAGAGGTACCCTCTGTGCCTACCCAGTGCATCGCGGTAGACTCCGAGGACCACACGTTCCTGTGCACGGACCGCATGATCCCGACCCACAACACAGGCAAGCGCCGCCCCGACTTCGACCAGCTGGAGATGTTCGCCCTTGCGGTGTTCAGCTTCAACCCAGAGGTGCGCAAGGTCACGTCCATGTTTGTCTGGACCAAGGAGAACGCCATCGACAAGGAGACCTACCGGGCCGAGCACAAGGACGCGATGTGGACCCGGCTGCTGTCTCGCATCCACCGGGTGGAGAAGTCCTTGGAGACCGGCAACTGGCCGGCCAAGCCGAGCGGGCTGTGCAAGTTCTGCCCGTGCAAAGGCTTCTGCGAGTTTGCCTCTTGACCATGGCCACGCCAGAGGGGAAGATCAAGGCAGCGCTGGACAAGATGCTCAAGCAGGAGCGGGTGTGGTTTTACCCCCCGCAGGCTGGGCCGTTTGGCAGCGCTGGCATCCCCGACCGAGTTGCGGTTGTGGACGGCCGGTTCGTGGGTATCGAGTGTAAAGCTGACGCCACCAAAAAGCCCACCGCCCTGCAGGTAAAGTGCATGGCGGGCATCGAGGCTGCGGGCGGCAAGTGCTTCGTGGTTTACGACAAGGCAACCATCGAGCAGGTAAGGGAGTGGATACGTGCTTGTCGTCGAGTCAGCGAGGGCACTTGCCCTCAAGTTGAAGGACCCCTATCGGGTCCTTGAGTGCATCCCGAAGGCGCGGCAGCTGCCTTCGGACCCCAACATCGTCGTCGTGCCGCACCGGGTTCGGGAGGCGCAACGCCTGCGGGAGCTGGGGTTCAACCCGCCGTCGCCGATCAGCTACCAGTACGACTGGCCGGGCAGGTTCACGCCCTTCGAGCACCAGCGGGCGACATCCGGGTTCCTCACCCTGCACAAAAGATGTTTGGTGCTGAACTCGATCGGCTGCGTGGATGCTGATACGGAATACTTGTCCCCGACAGGCTGGCATAGGATCGCTGACTACGACGGTCGGCCCGTCGCACAGTACTGGCCCGATACCGGCAAGATTGACTATGTCGATACGCCGGAGTTCGTCCGCCTGCCATGCGACACCATGGTCAAGATCAAGACCCGCTATGGTATCGACCAGATGCTATCGCCGGAGCATCGTGTGCTGCTGCAGTCCAAGACCAACTCGGGCAAGCGCGAGACAACTACGGCTATGGAACTCTTGCACCGCCATGACGCATGGGTCGACGGCAAGCGACTAGCCAAGTCAGCGCAGCGCGTAGGATTCTCGGATGCCGCTGTCCCGACAACGTTCTCCACAGCGGGCGGGGCCGGGCTGCGCCTGACTGACGCGCAACTCCGTGTCATGGTAGCGGTGATTGCTGATGGTTACATCCCCGACGGCGGCAACCAGTGCTACATCCGTATCAAGAAGCAACGCAAGAAGGACAGGCTGCGCGACCTACTGGACGCAGCACGCATCCCCTATAGCTACAGGGAGTGCCAGCCCGAAGGCTTCCACAGAGTGGCCTTCGTCCCGCCGCTACGGACCAAAGTATTCGGGCCGGAGTTCTGGCAAGCCACCGCGCACCAGCTGCAGATCATCGCTGACGAGGTGCCGCACTGGGATGGGACGGTGCGTGAGAACAAGCCACGAGTAGAGTTCTTCACCTCGACGAAAGAGTCCGCGGACTTCGTCCAGTACGCCTTCGCAGCTTGCGGCTACACCGCGCGGCTGCAAACCTACCATCGTGGGGATCGCGGTACCACCGAGTACGTGGTCGGTGTCAGCACGACCGAGCATGGCAGCGTAGGCATACTCGGTACCACTGGTCGCAAGCGCCTACGCTCCATGGAGTACGCTCCGTCTACGGACGGGTTCAAATACTGCTTTATGGTGCCGAGCACCTACCTTGTGCTGCGGCGCAATGGCTGCATCTTCGCCACGGGTAACACAGGCAAGACCGTCAGCTCTCTGTGGGCAGCCGACTTCCTGATGAACATGGGTGTGGTCAAGAAGGTGCTGATCCTGTCACCGCTGTCCACGCTGGAGCGGGTGTGGGGCGATGCCATCTTCAAGGAGTTCTACCACCGCAAGTCGGTGACCCTCTACGGTGACGCCAAGCGCAGGCTCAAGCTGCTGCGCACCGAGGCGGACTTCTACATCATCAACCATGACGGCTTCCCGATCATCGCCAAGGATGCTCTGGACATGTTCGACCTCGTCATCATCGACGAAGCCGCGGTCTACCGGAACCCGTCGACCAAACGGTTCAAACAGTTTTACCGCTGGTTGCAGGTGCAGCCGGACCTGCGGCTGTGGCTGATGACCGGGACCCCGACCCCCAACGAACCGACGGACGCATGGGCGCTTGCCAAGCTGGTCGACAGCCCGCACATGACCAAGAGCTACACCAACTTCCGTGAACAGGTCATGACCAAGATCGGCCAGTGGAAGTTCGTCCCCCGCCCGGAGAGTGCAGACATCGTGAGCCATGTCCTGCAGCCGTCCATCCGCTTCACGCGGGAGGACTGTCTGGACCTGCCGGACACCATCACCCAGACACGCAAGGTCGACTTGACCCCGGAGCAGGCCAAGCACTTCAAGCAGATGGTCAAGCAGCTGGTAACCGAGGCGGCGGGTGGCACCATCACGGCGGTCAACGAGGCGGTCAAGGCGCAGAAGCTGATCCAGATCGCCCTCGGCGTGGCCTATGGCGAGAACGGCGAGCTGATCGAGCTGGACTGCGGCCCCCGCATCAGCGCCGTGCGGGAGGTGATCGAGGAAGCAGGCGAGAAAGTCATCCTGTTCGTCCCCCTCACCGGCACGCTGCGGATGCTGGAGCGCGAGCTCTCGAAACAGTGGACGGTCGGTGTCGTCAACGGCGAGGTGTCGTCCTCCAAGCGCAACGACATCTTCCACAACTTCCAGAATGCGCGTGACCCGCGCGTATTGATCGCACATCCGGCAACGATGGCACATGGTTTGACCTTGACAGCAGCGTCAACCGTTGTATGGTATGGACCCATAACGAGTAACGAACAGTATGTTCAGGCTAATGGTCGTGTAGAGCGTATCGGCAAGAGGCATGTGTCGAACGTGGTACACATCGAAGCAACCGAAGTCGAGCATCGTATCTACGAGCGCCTGCAGAGTAAGCAGAAGCTGCAAGGTGTACTGCTCGACCTGATCGCCCAGATGGGCAGGGAGTGAATATGAAGATCGAGATCGAGACCGGCATACCGCTGCCGGACAAACATGTCCGGTGGAAGTATCCGTTCGACAAGCTGGACGTCGGGCACAGTTTCTTCGTGCCGAACAAGGACACCTCGCAGATGTCCGCACAGTGCAAACGTGCGGCCAAGCGGCTCGGCGTGCGGTTCGCCACGGCTATGGCAGAGAAAGACGGGGTGAGTGGGACCCGGGTCTGGAGGATGGAATGACGTTCACAGTCGAGCAGGTGGTGGAGACGTACCTCAAGCTGCGGAGGAAGAAGGAGGCAATCGAGGCCGAGACCAAGGACAGGGTCGCCGACATCAAGGCCAAGATGACCAAGCTGGAGTCGTGGCTGATGCAGAAGGCGGACGAAGATGGCGTCACGTCCTTCAAGACCCCGGCCGGCACGGCGTTCCTGACCACGACGGACTTTGCCAACGTCGCAGACTGGGATGCGGTGCTCACTTTCATCAGGGAGAACGACGCCTTCGACATGCTGGAGAAGCGCGTCTCCAAGACAGCGGTCCGGGCTCACATGGACGAGACCGGTGACGTCCCCCCGGGCATCACCTATGGCAGCAAGGTCGGCATCAACGTGCGCAAGGCGAGCGGGGGTGACGAGTGAGCTGGCTCCGCAACCTGATCTGGCGCTGGCTGCACACCGAGCGGGGCGTGCGCGCATCTGCAGGGTTGGCGAACCCGACCCTGCAGATGCTGGCCTCTACCGAGGCGGCCGCGGCGATTTTCGTGGTGCCGATCCGCAACGGCTTCCTGCTGTGCCGCCGAAGCTACAATCCGAATGGCCCCGACCCGGTCGAGGCGACCTACGCCGACACGGTCGAGGCCCTTGCTACCCTGCTCGTCGCCGACATGGCGGCGCAGCGCCTGACCAAGTAACGCTCACGAGAGGACACCATGAGCAACATCGTACCTTCCAACATCCAGATTCCGGCCCATCTCGCCAAGGTGGTCGGGCAGCCCTCTGCCCTGTCGGCCGCGCTGGCCGGCGGTCTGGCGGGCGGGGCGGACTACCCCCGCATCTCCATCAAGGGCAGCCGGTTTCGCATCGTCGATGGCGGCGCCGAGGCCGTGCTTGAGGAGACCAAGCTGTCGGTCGTGATCGTCGGCGCGAATCCCCGTCTGTCGAAGACGTACTACGCAAAGCAGTGGACGCCGGATGCTGAGCCCAGCTCGCCCGACTGCTACTCGCTGGACGGCATCCGCCCGGCGGCGGACAGCACCGAGCCGCAGAACGACACCTGCGCCGGGTGCCCGATGAACGCATGGGGCTCCAAGATCACTCCGCTCGGGCAGCAGATCAAGGCGTGTGCCGACCAGAAGCGGCTGGCTGTGGTCGCCGCCAACGATCCGACCGGTCCGGTGTACCTGCTGCAGGTCACGCCCGCCGCGCTCAAGGGTCTGGGTTCCTACCAGAAGGAGCTGTCGATGCGGGGCATCCCCGTGGAGGCCGTCAAGACCGTGGTCACCTTCGACACGGACGCCAGCTTCCCCAAGCTGGTGTTCAAGTTTGGCGGCTTCCTTGACGAGGAGGAGTACGCTGCTGTCGAGGAGCTGTTCGGCTCCGACCGGGTGCTGGAGATCACCGGCGAGAAGGCCGCGGCCGAGGAGCCCCCGGCACCGAGGCCCGCACCGAAGGCGGCCAAGCCTGCCGTGAAGGCGGCACCCGAGCCCGAGCCCGAGCCCGAGCCCGCCAAGCCTGCCCGTGGGTTCGGCGCCAAGGCGGCGCCCGAGGAGACCCCGGCCCCCAAGCCTGCACCGAAGGCGGCCAAGCCTGCACCGAAGGCGGCGCCCAAGGTCGAGGCGGCAAGGACGGGGAACTCGCTGGCCGACGAGATCGCAGCGCTGATGGGTGACATGGATGACGACGACTGATAAGCCTGTCTCTTTCGAGCGGGTGGACAGTCTCCGGAAGCATATGCTGCTAACCAAGACGCACATGGCACGGTTACTCGGGGTGTCCCGGGTAACCTACCATAACTGGGGGCAGGCTGGCGTATTGCCTACAAGGGGTGGCACCTATTCCCGGAAGGCTATCAAGGAGCTGCTGCGCATCTTGGTTGAGGAGGAGTGGCCAAGCCCGCGCGTCATCGCCATGACGAGCGAGGAGCGCTTCGCGGAGCTACAAAAGCTCGTCCGTATAGTCTAGGAATGGGGGCTCAGCCCCCATTCCATCGAGCAGGGTAGGGATATGGACACGACAGAGTTCCTCGGCCGGGTGCTGCCAGACACCGGCTACTACGTGGCGACAGTAATCAATCCAGACAGACGGGCACAGAAGTCCTACGAAACCATCGACGCTCTGGCCAACGCGGTCATCCGCATCGACATCGCTGGTGGGAACGTCTACTACGCAATGTCATCTTTCCACGAGGCTGGCAGCCGCAAGCAGGCCAACGTGGCGCTGACCAAGGCGCTGTTCATCGACGTCGACTGCGGCGACGACAAGCCATTCGTCGACCAGCGAGAGGGTGCCAAAGCCCTCAAGAGTTTCTTGAAAGCCAGTGGCCTCCCTGCCCCGATGCTCGTCAACTCGGGCCGCGGGCTGCACGTGTACTGGCCGCTGACCGAGGCGCTGCCGCCTGCCGACTGGCAGCCGCTGGCCGATGCACTCAAGGAGTGCGCCAAGCACCACGGCTTCGAGATCGACCCCAGCGTCACGGCGGACAGTGCCCGGGTGCTGCGCCCGGTTGGCACCCACAACCCCAAGAACGGCGCCGAAGTGGTGCTGCTCAAGGACGCGCCGGACAACGACCCGGCCACGCTGCGTTCCATCCTATCCAGTTTCATCGGCCGGGCGCCGAGCAGACGCGGCGTTGTCGCTCAGGCCAAGGCAGCGCCGTCCAGCCTCACGGCGGCCCTGTCCAGTGGGCAGGAGTACGAGCCCGCTGTTGCAGGGAACATCGTGGCAGGATGCGCGCAGGTGCGCTGGGCCGCCACCAACCAGCCGGAAGTAGACGAGCCGTTCTGGTACGCCCTGCTGGGCATCGCCGCCTTCTGCGAGGACCCGGAACTTGTGGCCGTCGCATGGTCAGACCAACATCCTGACTTCGACTACTCCAAGACCGTTCTCAAGGTGGAGCAATGGCGCGCCAAGGCGTCGGGTCCGACAACCTGCGCCAAGTTCAAGGACCTGCGGCAGGCCGGGTGCAAGAAGTGCCCCTATGCCGGCAAGATCACCACGCCCTGTCAGATCGGCCGCAAGATCGCCGAAGCCGCGGCCCCCCTAGCGGACGCCGTGGACGCCATTGCTTACGAGGTACCACTGCCCAAGGGGTACAAGCGCACCAAGATCGGCGGCCTTGCACAGACTATCGACGACACCGACATCGAGGTGGTACCCTTCGACCTGTACCCTGTGGGCTACGGCCGGGACGAAGCGCTTGGGTACGAGGTCGTGCGATACCACTGGAAGCGCCCGCACAAAGGTTGGCAAGAACTCAAGTTCCGGCAGGCGTACTTGGCCGACGGAAGCCGGGAGTTCCCTACCGCGATTGCGGACCAAGGCATCGTCCTTCCGTTCAAGGCTGCAACCGAGAGGTTCCAACACATGCTTCGCTCATACATGGACGAGCTTCGCAGAATGCGAACGACCACCAACCTCTACACCACGCTCGGGTGGAAGGAGGACAACACCCTGTTCGTGATCGGCGACAAGCAGGTCCGGCAGGACGAGCAAGGGCAGACCGTCATCGAGGACGTGGTCCTGTCCTCTGCGGTGCAGCGTGTCAGCAATGGGATGTACGGCACCAAGGGCGACCACGACAAGTGGCGAACGATGACCAAGCTGCTGGGTGTGGCCAAGCTACGGGCGCACGTGTTCGCCATGGGCGTATCCATGTCGGCGCCGCTTTACCAGTTCACCGGCCTCAAAGGTGCCGTGCTCTCGCTCTACGGACCGACCGGCAGTGGCAAGACGCTGGCGCAGCTGGCGATGCAGTCCGTCTGGGGTAACCCTGTCGAGCTGCATTACCAGTCCAAGTACACCCAGAACGCGCTGTTCATGCGCCTGTCGTTCTACAACAACCTGCCCATGACCATCGACGAGACCACGATGATGCCCGACAAGGAGGTCGGAGACTTCATCTACGGCGTCACGCAGGGCCGGGACAAGAGCCGCCTCAACGCCCGTGTCGAGGAGCGCGACCCGCGCACATGGGCGGCCCCCGTCACCCTGTCCACCAACCGCCCCATGGGCGGCAAGCTGCTGGCCGCAACCTTCGAGACCGACGCACAGATGGCGCGCATGCTGGAGCTGTCGCTGGAGAGCTCGGACCTGTTCACCAAGAGCACCGATGTAGGGCGCAAGTTCTACAATACCATCACCCGGAACTATGGCCATGTCGGCGCCGAGATACTCAAGTGGCTGGTCGGCATGGGCGAGGACGCCATCACCAAGATGATCTCGGGCCACATGGTCGCCTTCGAGAAAAAGTACAAGGTCCGGTTCAGCGGCGAGGAGCGGTATTGGGAGGTCATGATCGTGCTGGCCGACCTCATGAACAAGGTGGCGGTCGAGAAGGGCTGGGTGGATTACAAGTACGCCGACGCCACGGAATACGCCTTGCTCCAAGCGGGCATGACACGCCGCAGCATCAGCGCTTCCAAGCTGGACGAGTTCGACTTGCTGTCGGAGTACCTCAACGAGATGCGGGCCGCGACGGTCACGGTCTGCCACGTCGATGGGAGCACCATCCCGATCTACGACCCGAACCGCCTGCCACGCGGCGAGGTCCGGGTGCGGTTCGATCTGTACCGCAAGTCTGCTGCAGCCAAGAACGACCGCGGCGTCCTGCTGATCGACCGGACCCACCTGCGCAGATGGATGGCCAGCCGGGGCGGGGATTGGAAGCGCTTCAACGACATGCTGGAGGCGGAGGCCATCGACGCAACCCCGTCCTCCAAGAAGGCCATGCTGGGGCGCGGCACCGCCGAACTGCGGCTGCCACAGACATACGTCGTCGGCGTCAATCTCGCGCACGACCGGTTGAGGGAACTGCTGGAGAACGAGGACGACCGGCCCGAGAGCGTCACCCTCGGACAGCTGCGGTCGATCCCCTAGTTCAGGCTCAGCAGGTCCACCATGCGCTGCAGGTCCTGCTCTGCGGCGTTGGGTGCGGTCCGCAGGGTCCGCTCCGCCGCCGGGCGGCGAGCCTCACGCAGGGCACGCTGGGAGTTGGGGACGAAGTTCCTGATCTCCAGTGCCGTACCTTTGGCCGCAGCGTTCCACTCGCGCACCGACTCCTCCAGCTGCCGGGCCGTTTCGCGGTCGTTGCGCATCATGGCCGTGACCCAAGCAGTGCGGTAGCCGGTCACCACCTCGCGCTGGTAGTCCGTCATCCGCTTGGCGGCGCGGACCAGTTCGTACTGGTTGGCCGCGGCCGAGGGGTAGAACCCAAGGGCGCGCCCTATGATGGTACCCATGGTCATGTCGTCAGTGACAACGTAGCCGCGGCGGTCCACCACGGCGCCACTCTGGGTGTACGCAAAGACGTCGCCGAGCGCCCGAACCATGGTCACCGGCGCCTCCCGAGCCACGGACTCGATCGTGGTCGTGTCAGAGAACGGGATAGCCAGCGCGTCTGCGGCGAACTGGGCGGTGCCCAGCAGCATGGATGGCGCGGGTCCGGCGATCTCCCCGAGGCTGCGGGCGACGTTGCTCCCTGCCAGCAGGATGTCCGTCCCGGGCAGCAGGTTGCCGAGCGAGGTCCGGCTCGCCACGTCGATAGGCATGTAGTTGTTCACCACACCGCGCAGCAAGTAGGGCGACATGCCGGGGAAGATGCTGTCGACGAACTGCGCCGTCTCGTAGCGCGTGCCCTGCCACCCGGCGATCTTGAGCTTCTGGGCCAGCGTGTCGAGGACATCCTCGAGGTCCTCCGCGAAGGGCAGACCGACCATACCCGTGAGCATCCACAAGGCAGCGATCATGCCGACCTTGCCGCCACGGGACATGTTCATGAACAACTGGACCGAGGTGGTCGGGAACACCTTGTACATGTACATGAAGGACTGGATGCCCGAGCGCCATGCCGGCGGCCGGTTGAGTACCGAGTATTCACCCATGGTGAACTGTAGCGTCTCGACGGCGAACCTCTGCGCCCGCTCGATGGCCTGCTCGTCGGTCCGCCCCGCGCCTTTCTGGCGCGCATATTCCAGCCTATAGGCCGTAAGTCCGAGACTGCGACGGGACGCCTGCTCGGTCACGTTGAAGGTCCACATCCAACCGTCGAGGAACTTCTGCTGCCACCCTTTGGTGGTGCGCCCGCGTGCGCTACCCACCAGCGCGTTGGACTGGGCCGGGATCATGGAGCCGTCGAGGATTTCCCGCGCGATGAAGGCCGCCTCATGGGACTTCAACCCGTGGCGCTTCTGCAGCGCCGGGTCGCGGGACACCTTCTGGTAGTACTCCGCGGTGTTCATATCACGACTGGTGACGCCCGGACCGCCGACCTGCGCCATGGCGCGGTGGAGTTCGGCGGTCACCTTGCCCACGGAGAAGCCACCACCGAAGGCGGTCTTGGGATTGTAGCTGGACAGGAACGGGATGCCGTTGGTGTAGACGCTGAGCACGTTGAGCGCGCCGGTGGCGATCGACCCGCCCAGCTGCATCATGGAGGTGGCGGCGCGGATGCGCGACACCATCGGACCCGACCCGAAGTCGGACTCGTCCACGTTCTGGTTGCCGTCGAGGAAGGCCACGGTGCGCGCGGCCTCGTTGTAGAACTGGTTGCCCCGGCGCGGCTGCCCCTCGGGATTGGTCTGGCTGTGCATATAGGCGTACTGCTCGTACTCCCGCTGCCGGTCGACCTTGACCTCGCGCGGCAGGTTGGGGTCGCGGGCGGCCGCCTCGGCCCGGGCCTTGAGCCAATCGAGCTGTCGGGTGCCGTCCGGGCGCCGCTGGTCCGTGTTCCACAGTGCCATGGTGCTGGCCATGCTGCGGTCCATGAGTTCGGCCAGCCGGGGGCGGACCTTGATCTTGGCGATGGTGGAGGCGCGACTCTCGATGTGGCGCATGATGGCCATGGTGCCATCGAGCTTGGCCCCGGGCGTGAAGGCACGCAGCAGCCGGTTGCGTGCCGCGCTGTTCTGCCGGGTCAGGGCGACAACCACTTCCTCCATCTTCTCTGGCGTCAGGGCAATGTCGAACTGGCGAAGTCCGCGGACGAACTCGTTGAGGTTCAGCTGCGGGGGTGCCGCGATGGCATCCAGCGCCGCCTCGCTGACGGCTACCAGCTCGACGTTGCCCAGAACATACCCACCACTGGTCTGATCGTAGTACATGGCCTCGAAGCTGTTGCCCCGGAACGCCTTGTTGGCAACGTCGGCCATCTGCATGGCCTCGGCGGGCGTGTCGAACTGGGAGTAGACCAGCTGCTCGCGGTAGCTGTCCTGCAGGCGGACCACGCGGCCGCCGACTCGGGCCTCGACCCGGATCTGGAACTTGCCTTCGCGGAGCACCGGGGTGTAGCCGGTGGCGATGGTGCGCTTGGTGTACTGGTCAGCGTCTTTGCCCGATAGCTCGGCGAGGATGATCTGCTTGACCTTGTTCTGCACCACGAAGCGGTCGTCGCCCAGCCGCATGCGCGACTTGAACCCTTGGAGCTGGGCAATCAGGTCGTCAGCCATCTGACCTTCCATGACCGCGGGCAGCTCTCGGCGCACGTCCGTGTCGGACCCGGTCTTCATGAACTGCCGTGGCTCTGTCAGCAACTTGCGCAGAGTATCGAACCGATCCCCCCGGTCGCCGATCAGCGCCGCATTGGCTGCGCGCAGGATGTCATTGGCGTACGTCTGGTAGTCCACATCCGTCTTGGTCGCTCCCTCCGGAGTTTGCGTGATGTTGGACAGGTAGGCATCGCCATAGGTCTTGGCCAACGTGGTGAGCGCCGAGCGCTCCGCATCGGTCAACTCGCCGTCCGGCACGACTTGGGCGATCTGACGGAACGCAAGATCGCGCTCCTGCATGACTCCTTCATAGCGCGCCTCCAGCAGGCGCAACTCGATCTCGTCCATGGCGTCGCGCAGCATCGCGTAGCCGCGCCATTCCTTGCTGGCTCTGGTCAGGCCCGGGATGCCGGGGAACTTCTCCGTCTTGGTGACGTCCTTGCCGCCCTCGGCGACGACCACTTCATAAGAGAAGCCGTCGCGCATCTGCTCGAACGTGCGCTGCCCGACGCGCTTGAGCCGAGCGATCTCGGCCTCGTTGCGTACCAGTCGACCGTCGACCATGCGGAACAGCGGGACATTGCCGAGGCTGCCCATCTTCTGGACTTCGGCTACGTTGTAGCGCTGGGCAGCGTAGAGCATCTGGTTGATGCGTTGGGTCTGCTCGTCTGAAATGCCGCCGACCTCGCCCGCGATGGCGCGGTTGAGCACCAGCCTCAGCCTCTCGTTGAACTCCACCTTGGTGGACATCGAGATGTTGCGCGCTTCGTCCAGCAGCGTCTCCAGCCGTAGCGCGCCAGCGTTCTGCCGAGCCCGGAAGTTGGCGAGGCTGAGGAACGTGGCCTTGAACCGGTCCCACGCCAAGACGCTGTTAACCCCCTGTCCCTTGAGGTAGTTCCACGTCTCCTCGAAGCTGCCCGGGTAGCCGCCGATGTTGTCGACCTTGAGGCCCAGCATGAGGTTGGTGTCGCGCAGCGAGGGGCCGAGCGAGAAGCGGCCGGTGTCGCCAGAGGTCTCGACGTTGTGCAGCTCCCGGGTCACGGCCTCGGCGTCGAAGGTCACACCGCCCGGGTTGCGGGCGTAGCGCCGGGCTTGGCTGAGCAGATAGCGCACCATCTCGTCGCCGGTGCGGATGCCCAGCTTGTTCAGCACGCCCTTGATGGCGTTCCAGATGCGGGCGACGAGGCTGGTCTCCAGCACGGCGGCGTAGTCGGACAGGTATTCCTCCACCGCCTCGGCGCGGGAGAGGTTCGGGCGCACCGACATGGCGGCGTCGGCCGCCGTCCGGGCGTTGACACTTTCGTCGTAGACTTTTTCCATCAGGGCGTCGAACTTGGGCCCGGGCATGATGCCGCGCAGGCCATAGTGACCCATGGTTTCGTGGGCGAGGACGAACTGGAGCTGCTGCTCAGTCCCGATGCGGTCGGAGAAGATGATGACTTCGCCGTCGCCGAAGGAGTAGCCCATGGCCTGAGCAGTGTCGAAGTCGCCCTGCGGGCGGGCTGCCACGGCGCGGGCGTAGAGCTGCGGGTTCTTGGTCTTGAGGTCTGCTTGACTACGGACCACGGTCACCTTGGGTGCCCGGGCCAGCTTTGCTGTAAAGTTGCGCACCAGAAGCTGCACGCGACCGGGTGCGATCGGCGTGACGGTACGCCCGTCGAAGTCCACGGCGCCGGTGAGGGTGTTCCAGTCGGCGAGGGCGAAGCCGCCGCGCGCAAAGAGCATCCCCTGCTTCCAGTTCGGCTGGTTCTGGTTGTCGATATAGTCCAGCGCGGTAAGGTTTCCGCGCTGCATGCCGGGGGCGCCGGGACCGAGCGCCTTCGCCGCAATGACCGTCTCGCGGAACGTGGTCATGAACTTGGGCGGCAGCGGGTTGCCACTGGTCTTGTGTGCTACGAACACATCCAGCATCGTGTTCAGGAGCGGCCCGGGCTGCGGCGTGTCGAGCATGTCCGCCATCGACTCAGCGCTGTCGATCATGTCGGGGACAGACCCGAGCTTCTTGTACTTGTCCCAAACTTCTTTGGCGTAGGCTTGGTCCTCGGCGGGCAGGCCGTCGCGGAACTTCTTGGCGGCTTGCATGCGGGCGCGGTAGCCAGCGGCAAGTTCCGGGCTGGTCTCGCGCATCCCCTTGGGGGTCCGACCCTCGGCGATGGACATGAGTCCGTACAGCGCCTCGTCCCGGTCCTGCGCCGTCAGGCCCTCGCTCTGCAGGGTCTCGATGTACCCTTCGAGCTCGCCGTTCAGCTTGTCGATCTCTTGCTCCGTGGGGGTCATGGCCTTCGTCGGACCAGTCTGCGGCGCCACATCACCTGCCAAGAACTCCGCCCGCTCCGCCGCGGCCACCACGGCCGCGCGCCGCGCAGCCTCCAGTCGGGCGACCTCCTCGCTCACAACCACCGGCTCGGTGGTGACAAGGGTGTCCATATCCAGAAGTGCAGGCGACAGGCGCAGTCGTGCGCCCACCCGCTCCTGCAGCGTCAGCAGCTCCTCATCTGTCAGCGCGTCCATCCGTGCGGGCAGGCCCGCAGCGGTCTCCTGCGCCTGCGGAGACAGTCCGGTCAGGCGCTCGGGGGCCCGACGGTCGCGGCCAATCAGCACGTCGGCGGCAGCGTTAGTGCGCAGGGCAGCCGCACGTTCGGCGTCGGACATACCGCCCATTCGCGGCGCAGGCTCTGCCTCAGCCCGCGGCTTGGGCTGCGCAGCCCTGCCCTTGCGGACATCGCCCTCCTTGGGGGCCTGTGGCTTGGGCTCGGTACCCTTACTCTGGGTACGTGCCTTGCCGGGCGGCGTATCGGGCGGGGGCGCCGTCACCTCATCCACAATGGCGTTCACCCGAGCGGGATCTGCGATGGCGGCGGCCTGCACACCCGCCATGTCGACCACATCCAGTCGCTCCATGACCTCGAGCTGCTGCGCTGGTCCTAGGGCTTGTACCCGTTGGATGGCTGCCACAGCAGCGGCCGCCTTGGCAGCAGCCTCGCGCTCGGCCTTGGTGAGCCGCTTGGGCGCGGCCGGTGTGGGGGCCTCGGGCGTAGCGGGCGCGGGTGCGGGTGCAGGTGCAGGTGCAGGTGCGGGGGCAGGCACAGGTGCAGGTGCGGGGGCAGGCGGAGCGCGACGGGCTTGGACGCGCTTCTTGCCACGCGGAGCCGGCGGCTCGGGCGCAGGCGCAGTTTCGGGCGCAGGTGCAGGTGCGGGGACAGGCGCAGTTTCGGGCAACGCGGGCGGCGGGGCGGCATTGTACTCCCGGACTGCTGCGGCGATGGCGGCGGCGCCCGCATCGTTCGTGTAGGTGACCCTGCCGGGGATGGGGCGGCTCCGCCCGCCGTCAGCCATGGTGAGCGTGGTCGTGTTGGTGCTGAGGTCGTAGGACTGGCCGGTCGGATATGCCCCCCGAGTGGCCGCCTCGCGGATGCGCTGGTTACGTACGGCCTGCGGCGCCTGCATGAGGTCGACGTTGCCGGGTACGGTGACGACCTCGCCAGTGTCCAGCCTGACCCCGGTCACTTGGCGGTTGCCCTCGGTGCGCACCGACACCCCGACAGGTTTGCCAGTCGGGGCAGGCGCGGGCGCGGGCGCGGGCGTAGGAGCAGGAGCAGGCGCGGGGGCAGGCGCGGGGGCAGGCGCGGGGGCAGGAGCAGGAGCAGGAGCAGGCGCGGGGGCAGGCGCGGGGGCAGCAGTAGACGGGAGTCCACGCAGCAAGGACCCCATCCCGGGCGGGATGTTCGGCGTGTAGTCCAGATCGGGGCGCGTGATAAAGTCCTGCGCCGTAGGCGGTAGTCCGGCCAGCGAAGGGGGGGCCCCAATGTCGCCGGGGTCGGTGTAGTCAAGCGTGGGGGGCTGCGCAGCCTCGGGTGCAGCTTGCTCGGTTGCCACGTCGGCGAGGTCTGTCGGGGCGGTGTTCGCCACCTGCCCGGTAGCACGCGCGTTCGTAAGGCCCCCGACCCCACCACCAAGCAGTGCACCAGCACCGAACGAGACCAGCAGGTCCTCGCCATAGGTGTTGACGATGTAGGGGGCCAGCGCCTTCCAGTCGTCCGGCGTCATCATTGCCCGGACTTTGGGATCGAACACCGTCAACTCGAGGAGCGTCTGGGTGGCCTCGGTCACGCCCTCGGCGATGGCCCCTTGGACAGCGCCTCGTCCCGCGTTGCGAAGTGCGCCGCGCGCAGCCTCGCGCCCTGCCTGCTGAGCGGCGCCCCGAACCGCAGGCGACAGGGCCTTGGCGGCCATGAACGGCACAACGGAGTCGAGCGCGGTGTTGGCAAGGGCGCCCGCGAGGATCTCGTTCTGGACCTCCGGGTCGCGCACGTCGAACCCATTGTTGACGGCTGCGTCGTAGAAGCTGGAGATGTGCATCGGGAAACTGACTGCCGCGGCGCCGGCCGTTGCACCCGCAGTCACCGCAGTCGCACCTGCGCCCGCAGCCTTGAGTCCCGCGCCGACCAGACCGCCGGTAGCCAGCACGGCGCCCAGCGTAGGCGCACTCTGGATGGCCGCGTCGACGATCTTCTCGAAGATGCCGCTCTGTTCGCTGATGAGCTGGCCGCGCAGCTGTTCGTTTTCGGTCTGTCCGAAGGTGCGCTGGGCAAAGCCGCGCACCGCGGCGCCAGTCTCCGGAGACGCCAGACCAGTGATCTCCGCCAACGACCCAAGACCACCGACGGTCATCTCTCCGACTTGCCGGGCACCCAACCCAAGCAGCTCGCCCGTGCCGCGCCGCTCACCGAGCGACCGGACGTAGTCCTCATACATCCCCTGCGTGATCGCCATGCCGCCAGAGGGCGGGGGCACCGGCTCCACATCCGGGGCCACCATCGCCGCGATGTCGCCGCGCTTGAACATCCGGCCGCCGGAGTAGAACTCGTCCGTGGCAGGGTAGTAGTAGCGCTGGTTGGGGTCGACCTGCGGCGTGCGCAGGCGCGTGAGCGCCCGCTCGAACCCGCTGAGCGGCGAGGGCTGCGTGCCCTCGATGGCGGCATCAGCACCGCCGGGGTACATGTTCTGCAGACCGCGGCCGGCCGCCGTGGGCGCGCGAAGGTCCGGCGCCGAGGGAACCCGGAGTCCGGGGGCGCCGGGCAGGAGCGGATCAGCCATGGATCACCTCAGTTGATGGGGACGAACGTCGGGGCGGGCAGCACCTGCTCCGGGTTGGTTGGGTTGGTGCGCGTGATGACACCGATCATCCGCTGCTGGAGTTTGTCAAAGACAACGATGTCGCCCGTGTTGGCGTCCGTCTCCAGCACCACGTTTCCTGCGTCAAGCCGCGCCTTGGCCAGCGCGATCTGGATGTCCGTGCGAGCCTTGAGGTCGGCCTCCGCCTGCGCAGCGGCAAACTCGGCCTGTTTGGTCCGATACCCCTCGTCAACCTGAGTACGTAGGTCGTCGATGATTGCCCCGAGGTTTCGGTCCGGCGCTACCAGCTCGCCATTCATGTAGATGTCCGCCAGCCCGCCCTCTTTTGGGGCGATGAACATGTCGACACCATTGACCATGGAGGCCACAGCGCTCAGGCGTTGCGGGCTGTTGAACTGCGTGACCTCTCGGACTGCAGCGCTAAGCTGGGTCGCAAGGATCAGGTCCTCTTGCTCTTGCACTTTGGCAAGCGCCGCCGAGTAAGCGCCGAGGTCCCGGCGCGCGTATGCGTCTTGTGCAACGGCTGCCCACATGGCGCGGTTCTGCTCGAGCAGGCGGGCATTGCGCGGATCGGCCAACGGGCTGGCGTAATCCTGCATCAGGTCGGACAGCGACAGCTGCCCCGGCGGCTGCAGGTTCAGGTCCGCCAAGAACATCTCGGTCGGCGTGGGGGCAGCACCAAGCTGCGGCCCAAACGTCATCTGCCCGCCCTGCGGCAGGGGCGCCTGAGGGACACCGGCGCCAAAGCTGAGCCCGGCTTGGCTGGGCACAATGACATCCTCGAGGGGCGTGTCTGTCGGCGCTTCGGTCAGGTACGTACCAGCGACCTCCGGCCCTTCGAGTGCAAACGTGTCACGCCCTTGGACGGTCGCCGCGGCAAGGATGCCCGCTTGCGTGCGCAACTGCTCAGCCAGCTCGGGGCGCCCCGCACCCTCGGCAGTTCGTGCAGCTGCCACCAACTCTTGTGCGCGACGTGCATCGCGCTGGGCCCGCTGCTCAGCAGCAGCCGCGCGACGGGCTGCCTCGGCTTCGGGGTCGACGGGGTCCGTAGGAAACATGGCCTGCGCCCGAGCAGCTCGGGCAGCATCCTCTGCTGCCAGCATGGGCACACGCACGCCCGCGGGCGGTACGGCTGGCGCTACAGGCGGGACCACCACATCCCCCGCGGGCAGAAGGTCACCGCCGGGGTCACCGCGCAACCCGGTCTGACCACCACCGCCGCCGACAGTCTCGCCCATGGAGAGCCCAGCACCACCGCGAGGCATCGCCCCAATCCGGGGCGCAGGCGCAGGAGCCACACCAACAGTCTCGCCCATGGACATCGGCAAGGTGCCGCCCCGGGATGCACCGGCGGCAGGTGCGCGAGCCTCGGAGCCCCCCAGCTGGAAGAACGGCGTGACGCCACCACCAGTGGCGGCACCAAAAATCGCAGCCTGCCGCGCCTTGGCGGCAGCCGCCGCAGCCTCGGCGGCCTGCCGGCGGCGCTTGGCTTCCTCACGGTCTTCGCCGCGCCACGCAAACTCTTGCTCGCGGATGCGCATGGCCTGCGCCGCTTCGTCCATCGACTGCCGGGCACGACGCTGTCCAAGTGTTGTGCTGACCCCCGCCCCGAAGGACTCGGACATACCGCCACCCGGGGCGCCGATGCCGCCGATGATGCGGTTGCCGAAGACTTGGACCATGATGGCCTCCTATCAGGACAGGTTCCCGTACATTTGCCCGAAGGCGCCCGACAAGTCACGCCCGAAGTCAGCGCGGCGCTTGTACAGGTCCTTGTAGATGGCCATGTTCAGCTCCTCGCCTGTGGTCGGCACGTTGGTTGGCAGCGCGGAGAGCCCAGCAGCAGTGGTCTGCGCAGCCCGCGCCTGCTCGCCGGTCACAGCGGCGGTTCCGATCCGGGCGCCTTCGATCGCGGCGCGGCGGCGCTGTGCGTCCTGCATGCCGGCACGACCGGTCAGCGCCGCAGTGCGCTCGGTGTCACGCAGTCCACGCTGCGCCGACATCTGCGCCTCTGCAAAGGCACGCTCCGGGTTAGCCTCGCCCTGCTGGATCAGCGAGCGAGCAGCATCCAACCGCTGGTTGAACACGCCGCGCTCCGTCGCAGCAGTCTCCTTGTTGCGCTCAATGGCGGCCAGCTCCTCGGGCGTCAGGTTCTGCGGCGACTTGCCAAACATGGCCATGGCCAGCGGGGCGATGTTACCGAGGTTGAGCCCAGACAGGAGCCCGCCACCGGCAGCAGCGGCGGCAGGAGCTGCACCAGCAACGGCCGCGGGCGCAGCAGCGGCACCAAGGCCGGCGGCGGCCGACGGAGCGGCCTGCGCAGCAGCGGCGGCAGGAGCTGCCCTACCGAACAACCCGCCAAACAATCCCCCGCCTCCACCGCCGGCCGCCGCCCGCGCAGCGCCGAAGCCGCCAAGCCCGCCCAAGGCGGCCCCCACCAAAGGATTGACCCCCGCAGCCGCAGCGCCAAGGCCACCGATTGCAGCCCCGGTCAGAGCCGTGCCGATAGTACCGGAGATGCCGATCATGCCTGCGATAGGTGCGGCGACGAAAGGAGCAGCGATCATGGCCACCGCGCCCACGACCTTCTTGATCCCTTTCCAGAGCTTCGAGAGGAACCCCATCACTGCTCTCCTTTTCCATCCACGCCGCGCGCCTTGGCGATCAGCTTGTCGAAGTGGTCAGTGCCCAGCCGTCGGGTGACGTCAGCCGGGATGACGTACTCGCCCTCATGGGCGTTGATCGGGATCGACCCGTCCGGGTTCTTGCTCTTGGCCGGCAGCGCGCCACCCTTTGCCATGGACATCTCGGGTGCCTGCCCGGCGGACATGGGCATCTGACCTTGCGGCGCGGCCGGCATCTGTCCCTGCGGGGCGGCCGGCGTCGTCTGCATGCCTACGCCACCCATGGACTTGCCGATGATGTAGAGCACGATCAGGAAGCCCTGATCGAACTCCTCGCTGACTTCGTCGGCATCCAGCATACCCTGCCGGATCAGCACCTGCCGCAGCTGCGGCCACATCTCCGGGTTCTGCAGCGCCGTCGTGGCGATCTGCACAAACATGTTGAGGCTTTGGGCATCGACTTCGCCCGCGGCCATGGCCTGCTCCACCTGTGCCCTGATCTGCTGGACCTGCTGCGGGTTCTGCTGCACGAACTGCTGTGCCTGCTGGTCGATCGCAGCGAAGTTCATCGGGCGCCCTTGGCCGCCGCCCGGCGGTGACACGCCGACGATGGGGGCGCCGCCCTGCTGCCCCAGCTGCATAGCCATCGGGGAGGTCATCGGACGCTGCGGGATGCCGCCCGGACCAACCAGTCCGCCTTCGGCGTAGGACTGCACGGGCATGGCCACCAGTCGAGCAAGTGCGGGGGGCAGGTCGAGTGACACGGTCGAGGGCCGGATCGGCATGCCGGCCGGACCGACCATGCCACCAGCTTCGAAGGTCGGAACCTTGGACCGTTCAGCGTTGCGGCGGCTGATCTCCTCGGGAGTCAGGACCGCCTCGGGCGCAGCGACAATAGCGGGGGCGGCTGCCAGTGCCGCTTGCGCAGGGACCATGGGTGCCTCACCGCCCAGCCCTCGCTCAGCAAAACCACCGAACGGCGCAGCAGGTGCGACCGGAGCGCCACCCATCGTGCCACCCCAGAACCCCCGGGCACCAGCGCCAAAGTCCAACCCCAACGGGGTGACGTCCAGTCCGCGCGAGAAAGTAAACCCGCCCCCGCCGCCGTCGCCGCCACCGCCGCCACCGCCACCGCCCATGGGTGAGAGACCAAGTGCGTTACTGACGCCACCGAGGGCGCCACCGAACGTGTCGCCAGAACGCCCCGGGCCGCCACCATCGAACATGTCGCCGAAGCTGGTGTAGCCGCCAAAGAAGCCGCCGCCGCCGCGGCTTGCGCTGGTGCTCGACCCCGACCCGCTGTCATCCCGGCTGATGCTGACGCTCGACCCTTGCCCGCCTCTTGCCATCCCTCTAGCCTCTCAACTGCGAAATCAGCGTGTTCACCGCGGTCCGGAGCTGTGCCACATCATTCGCCAAAAGTTGTACATCTCCGACCAGCGCTTGGTAGTCTGCCAGCGACGGCACCTGCACGCCACTGATCGTAAACCCAGACCCTACAGCAGATAGACTGCGAAGGGAAGGTTCTGGTGCACTCGTGAGGCGGACGCTCGACTTCAACAGCGCACGACTGGACAGATCCTGCTCGCCGCGCGTACCAATCAGCAGCTCCACGTTCTGCTTGACAGCAGTCAGAAAACGATACTGCCACTCATCGACTCCGACCTGCGGCAGACTTGGTATGCTGGTAAACCGTGCCATTACGACCTCGCCAACGACGTCGGCGTCTCGCCGAGGTGGACTGATCGGATGCGGATTGAGCTGTCGACTTCAAACTCGTAGGTGTCGGTCTTATACCCGGCGGGCAGCCGGAACACATCGCTGTTGCTACGGGTAGTGGTGAACACAAGCTGTTTGTCTGCGTACAGCCGAAACTCCACAGGCTCGGTAACGAACCAGTCCAGATCAGCGCCGCTCCACAGAGTGTCATAGGTATCCCATAGCGGTGACACAGTGACACCTGCGTAGTCAGCGACAACGCGCGCCGCGCCCATGTTGAAGGGAGTCTGGGTCACAAACACCTTCGACTTCCAAGTGTACGTCAAGTTCGGCTGCGCAGGATCGTCCCAACGGAAAATGTCGCCGTCAGTCCCAGAGACATAATACAGGTACCCGGACACGGCGTCATACCATGTCGCCGTAAAGATCGGAGACTGCTCGATGATGTCGCCCGTAGGAGTCCCGCCTTCCGTCCGGCGGAAGAAGAACGACCCGGTACTGTGCGCACCAAAGTACATGCTGTCGTAGAACGTCGCCACAACTGTAGACGGGTCCAGCGTCGCCTTCCACGTCTCGGGGCTGTACGCGCCGGCCGTAATGATCTGGACCCCGCCAGACAGCGACGCTACCGCCAACCCGTCATGTGTTGCATACATCACGCCTACATCAGTCTGCACGATGCTGCGGGCGCTAAGGCAAGGGTAGTTGGTGGCGTATCGGCTGGTCGACAAAACCGCCGGGTCAGACCCAGAGATGATGTACGGATACCCCGTCGTCATGACAAACAAGTCGCTGCCAAGCGCCCGGAGGCCCACAACGTCATACTCCAGCGAAATCTTGTACTTCTCGGGCCACGCATGCAGCCTGTCAGGCTCGGAAAAGTAGACATCGTTCCCAACAAAACCTGCTAGGATGTTGTTCTGCACAACAGTCAGGCCCTGCAGGCCGTCCGGTGGCGGGTCGTAGTCGTTCGACTCCAGAAGGCTGGTCAGGCTGCGGAAGTTGAAGTCGTCGGTGAAGTCATAGGTCCCGTCCCCCCAGTACCGGGCGGGATCGGTCGGCGGGTTTTCAGCAATGTCGTAGTACACTGTGCCAGTCGCAGTCGCCGTGGCGACGTCGGCTCCTGCCTGCGCATAGGTCACAGAGAACCGATCGGGCACCGCAGTCACCACGGCGCCTGCAACGTCGAACCCTGCCACGCTGCACCCGGACAGCTTGAGGCGGTCATCTGTGATAAACTTGTGCGCCTCGGCAAAGGTCAGCGTGACGACGCCAGACGCACGCGCGACAGAGGCAATGGGCTGCGGGAACCACAGGGTCGCAAGTCGGAAGTAATCGGCCTCGGCCGTCTGCGCCGTGGCTGCCAGCGTGCGATAGAGCCGGATGCCCCGGATGTAGTTGCTGCCCGCCGGCGGCGCCGTTGGCAATCCGGATACCGTGACGATTTGCCCTTCCTTGATGAAGATGGCGGTCGACGGCTCCGACCCGATCGACTCCTCGTCCCACGGGGTGTACCATGTGTAGAGGTAGTTGCGGGATTGGACCAACCCGCCAAGGTCGAGCTTCCCCTCCGTGTTCGCGGTAGTCGCCACCTGCGCGCCGGGGGAGAAGTAGGTGAGCGTCGTCGAGTTGATGACCGTCACGGTCGTAGTGACGTTGAGATCACGGATGTCCCACCGGCAGCTGCCGGAAGCCACGCCGGACACCGTGTCGACCACAGTGAAAGTGCTGACCCCCGTCACAGTCACGGTGTAGGAGTTGGTGGTCGCACCCCCGGACGTAAACTCGATATAGATCCGGGTCCCGGTCACCAGTCCGTGATTCGTAATGGTTACCGTGATCGTCGTACCCGTCCGGGAGTAAGTCCCGTTGCGATACGAGAACCCGGAGATCGTAGCGAGCGCTCCGTCTTTCAGGTTGTGCGCAGTCCCGGTCACCAGCGTCACGTTGCCGCCGCCGTCTCGGGCAAAGCTGGCTGATGCAACCGGCGAGAACGCAGTGGGGGTCGCTACAGGTGTCGCGGTCGGCAGCGGCAGCCCGAGATCATACGCCCCGCCCGGCGTCGGGTACGGCGGCGTCCCTGCCACAGCAAGCGCGTAAGTGCTCACTTTGGGCTTGCCGTCGCCGGTATAGTAGAACCGCTGTTCGGACAGCTCGTCCGCGGCGGGGGTGACGACGTCGATGTCGCCGGGCCAAGTCAACCACTTGAGTGAACCGGTCCCCGGTTCACGCAGCGCATAGAGGGTTCGTATCGTACCGGTGCGCCCTGCAGCAGCAAAGACCACCGGGGCGGGGGTCGGGATCAGGTCGCCGGAGTACAACTTGACGTCGCGGGCAGTCTGCGCCGCAGTCCCCGGAAGCAGCTCCGGGGACACACGAGGCAACATACCCTTGAACTCGGCGACCTTCGACGATGTCACTTCTTGCTGGCCTTCTTCATGCACTTGCCCATGGCCTTGCACTTGGCAGGGTTAGGGCAACCCGGGCAGGGGGTAAACTTCGGCGCTGGCTTCTTCATCTGCAGAACTCCGCTCGCTTCTCGTTGTGCGACGTTACCTTCGCCAGTAGCGACGGGTCGTTCGCTGCCAGCCAGTCTACCACGTTGTCGCTGTCGTAGTATAGCGTTTCCGTCCAGACGCACTCATTGGGGCGGACGCACCCACTTGCGAGCACGCTCCCGCAAAGCATCAGGGCGCATAGCTTCGACCTCATTCTCGATACTCCTCGCGCGCATGGCAGTAGCCAGATCGTCTTCGGCCTCCCGGAGTTTGGCGTCAGTCTTGGCCGACTTTCTGCCGCCAAACCAGCTTGCCGCCAGAGCCGCGACGACAAGGCCAGCCAGCGCCGCCCATGCCTTCAGGCGGGCGATCACCGGACGCCCTCCGCCCACTTGCGCAGGCGCTCGCGCATGATCCACGCGGCGGTAAGGACAACCACACCAGCAATGACCAGCACCACGATCTGCGCGGTCCCGTCCAGCGCGCCTACAGCCGCGATACCGGCCCCAGCACCAGATGCGATTTGCACGGCGGAGGCTTGCACGGTGGTCGACTGGACCGGAGTGGTGCGGTCGGCCGGCGGCTTGGCGCGGCTGAGGAACTGCCCCTCCGGGTAGACCTTGCGATCCAACTCAAAGTGCGGCCCATCCTTGAAGCTGGTCCAGTCCCCGCCCCAGACCAGCGCCACACCCTCCTTCTCGGCGGCAGCCTTCACGGCAGGACCGAGGCGATCATAGAGCGGCCAGTCAAACGCTGCCTTGCCATTCGGCCCAATCGGAACAATGTCCACAGCATGACCGGTCAAGTGGCGGCTGTTCATCGTGCGGCTGGCGCCCGAGGCGACGAGTTGCTTCTGGCGCTCCTTGGTGCGCAGGCCCTCAATGACCACGAAGTCCAGTTCGGACTCCTGCAAGGCGCGGTTCATGACGCGCCGAAGGTCTGGGTGGATACCGTTCAGGTTTTTCAGGCTGCGCGCAGACCACTTCCTCACTCTTTTTTCCCTCCCTGCATCGTCAGCAACGCCTTGATGTCCTGACGGATCTCCCTCAGGACATCATTGGTCTCGCGCCGCGCCGCAGCCGCGTTGTCGAGGTCCTCTTTGCGTTGCGTCCACAGCCGCTTGATCTCTTTTTCGTTGTTCAAGCCACGCCACTCCAGCCGTGAGAGCCAGACAATCCCGGCCACTGTGCCAAGAAGCACTGCCCACCACTCGCGGATCACTTCCATCGTCTCACTCCGTCGGGTAGGGCAGTCGCACTTTGATCTCAGCCACTTTGGCCAGCCACTCCTCAAGGGTGGCCTCCCCGCGCTGAGCCATGAAGAACAGTGGGTCAGCTTCGGCTTCGTAAGCGGCGGCCCGCAAAACCCGCAGCTGCTCGAGCGACAGGACGTACTCGCCGGGAACCGGGTCGGGTCCGACAGTCACTTCGCCAGTGTCGCCGTCAACGTAAACTGACGTCATGTCACACCTCCAATTGACGGATGAACGTCAAGCCTATCCTGCCGCCATCCAAGTTTCCTACGCTCCAAGAGACCTCAATCCTGTTGAAAAGGAGCGCAGCCGTGGTCTCGTTGGGGAAACTTGCAGCAAAGGCGTTTCCGCCGGTCCCATTGTTTGTCTGAAAGGAAAAGCCCGCGTAGAAATCTGGCTCTCCGGGGTTGCCCGCAAGTGCGTTCTTCTGCTTCCAAATCTCCAATTCCCCCCACACACCGTTTACATTCCACGCCGACAATGTTGAAATTGTGAAGTAGCTGCTCCAAGTAGAGCCGCTATCCGTGGAAACACGGAAACGAAGCCCGGCGCTGGAGCCAGACGTAGATTTCACATTAGAGAAGAACAGGCGCACCGTCCGATTTGTTGCGCTCAGATTTGCCGTATAAGTGGCGTTGTTGATGGGTGTTGCACCAACCCAAGGCAGTGGAAGTAGGTAGTTCACGCCCTGCCGGGCTCGCTGCGATGTCATTAGCTTTGTGTTGTCTGTCCCCGCTTCAGCCTCAAGCTGAGACGCCACTACTGCCGCGATCACCGGGTCCCCAGAGACGCCATCGTCGTTCGTGACCGTGATCTGGTTGGCCGTGCCGATCAGCCTGCGCTTGGTGAAAGTGTCGGGGGCGGTATGGTAGAGGCCGCCGGGTACGGTGTCCAGTCCGGCAAGCGCCGTCAGCGTGGCGTCCGCGTTCTGCTTGCCGTCCAGTTGTCCTTGGATCGGGCCGGTCACCCCATCAACGTAGTTCAGCTCAGCCGTGGACAACGTAGCGCCGTCGAGGATGTTCAGCTCAGCCGTG
>ERZ869925.485-NODE-485-length-29231-cov-6.996367_pt1 | contig 29231 bp, 64 predicted proteins | sample MGYA00579311_ERZ869925 | MGnify/ENA primary metagenome ERZ869925 (study PRJEB32216, sample SAMN09231817) | wastewater metagenome | place: USA: Maryland | collected 2016-07-30 | study: EMG produced TPA metagenomics assembly of the PRJNA472060 data set (Reclaimed...
TAGGCAAGGTTAAAAAGTTTAACTTTGAACAATATATGGGTTATGATGATATTGACGTAAAGAATAAAATATTTGATTTGCCTAAGATGTCTCCTTTAATTGGAGATGAAATGGTAAGATGGGCTTTATCAGAAGATTGGAATAAAGCAGAGAATAAAGAAAATAAAAAACTCATGTATCAAGTAAGAACCAAAGGAATAATACTTTTTGGAAACTTACCCGAATTTATTACATTAGATGGAAAATATAAAAATATGGCAAACTATTGGATAAGAATAATGCAAAGAGGAGATAATAATGCACTTGCTATTTTTATCAGAAAATCAAAAGGGGAGATAATGGATAAGTGGCATTTAGCAGAAATACAAAAATATATGGGAGAATATTTTGAAGACACTCCAATTGATATAGTAGAAAGTATATGTCAAAGATTAAAAAGCAAAGTTCCAACAGTTTACGATTATTTTTATATTCCCCCAGTTAATCGTGAAATGTTTGCTAGATATGAAGAATATAGAAATAAAAAAGTATTTGACGATAAAGAAAGAACTAAAGTTTTAGTTAGTCAAAAAGACTTAGCTAAAGTAGCAGCATGGAATTTAACGCATAGATATAATGAATTTATTGCAGCAGTAGAAAATTTAGAAAGAAGTGACTTACCAACTATGAAAGTTTTAGCAGAGCATATATTTAGCCATCCATTAAATAAAGAAGAATTAGCAAATGAAAAAACTATATATGGTTGGATAAAACAAGTAGAAGATAACCTTTTTGGAAACAAAGAAAAAAGTCTTTAATTTTTTACTTTTTATTTGAAAAGTATATTTGAAAAGTATTTTTTATTTCTATTTCAAAAAATCATTTATATATTATAAATATAATTTAGATTAACTATGGAAGACATTAGATTAGTTCAACTAGAAGCCAGAGATGGAATGGCTTTCGGTGTCAAGGAGACAGTAGGAACTCTAGTAGCAGGAGGTATATTAATGATGGTAGGTATCTTTGCGTATAGCAAAGTTGCTGCAAGCATTAATACATCTGGATTTACTGCACAAGAATTAGTAGCCTACAATAACGTAAGAACGAACGTGACTTCAGGTTTTGACTTGGGTTCAGTTGTGTTCATAGTTATTGCTGCCTCTGCGATAATCGGAGTTATTTGGGTAGCATTCCAGTAAACTGGATAGCCCTGTAAGAAGGGCAATTTTTTTATATTAAAGGTAAAAAATGGAAGACATAAGATTAATACAACTAAGAAAAGGAATGACCTTTGGAGTAAAAGAAACTATAGGAACGCTAGTAGCTGGCGGAGTAATGATGTTAGTAGCTATATACGCATGGGCTAAAGTAAATCGTAGCGTAGATTGGTTGGGTGGAGGAGCATATGTTAATACCACTCACTATTGTTCTGGAGCAGGAGCAACATGGAACGGAACAGCTTGTTTAACTGGCGGAACATTAACCGACATACCAACAGGATTTAATAAACACGATTATGACACTATGCTAAGAATGAGAGGTAATGTAACCTCTGGATTCGATTTAAGTTCTGTAGTATTTATAGTAATTGCGGCATCAGCTATTATAGGCGTTATTTGGGTAGCATTCCAGTAGGCTTGTTAGAAAGCCATTTTTTTTAACTTTTCATTCCAAAAAATCATTTATATATTAATTATATTCTATAATATTACTTAATGCCATTAACTCTAATAAGCGGTCAAACAGTTATACCTAAACAAGCTAATTCTCAACAGGCACAAATACCACAAACAACTCCATCAAAAGAATATGAATCAAGTATAAGCGGAACTTCTGGAAATTGGAATACTCAAAAAGCAAGTTATATTCCAGTTGAAGTAAAACAAGAGGGAGATAAAACAATAGTTTATTATAGAGACGTTTATCATTCAATGAGTAGGCAGGGAAAAAATATATTTGTAGATGAATATTCTGCATATGATAAAAAAATAGAAACTTATCAGAATGGTCAATTAGTAAGAGTTCAAGAATATGAGCCATACTCTAAAAGCATAGGAAATAGATATACTGAAAAAGCAGTTCAATTAGTTAAAGATATAGATTATTCTCAAAATTTACAAACCTCTTATGACACTCCCAGAACAGTAGATAAACAAACTGGAATACTTACAAGCGAAAAAGATGAAAAAGGAAACTGGATAATAAAGCCATATAAAGATAATCAAGGCGATATAAAAAAAATTCAGCCAGTTATAGAACCATCTATAAAAGTTATGAATACGGCATACGAAAATATATCTGCAAGAATAAATCAGCAAAATAATCCACAAACATTTAGAGAAAGAACAATTGCTTTAGTATGGGGTAAACAAGGCTATCAAAATGTAAGAATAGAAAACGGTCAAGTAATCGGAGAAAAAGAAGGCAAAACTTATACTTCTGGAATGGGAGAATTATTAGTAGAAACAGGAAAAAAAACAGGGACTTTTTATCCAGAAAACGTTTCGGCTATGGAAAAGCAAAGATTAGATTATGCAGAAAAGAAAAGAATTGAAAAAATACAACAGCAAGCAATAGAAGAAAAAAGACCTGCTGCATTAGCAAGTAGAATAGTTTTAACAAAAGAAGCAAGTCCATCAGTAGAAAAACTATTTACTCAAAGAAAAGCAGAACTATTATCTCAAGCCGGAGAAGAAGCAAGATTAGCACATTACCCACAATATTTAATTCCTAAAGGAGTAGTAGGTAGGCAAGAATACGGAACACCAATAGCAAAATTAAAAAAGTATTTTGAAAATATTAAATTAACTACACCCAATACAACCTCAAATATAAACGCATCAGTAAGCTACTTAGATTATGATAAAGCAGTTCGTCAAAAATATTCAGATTATTTAGTTAAAAATAAAATAGAATTTGAATTTATGCCACCAAAAGAAGCGGCTAAATATTATTACAATCCAAATAAACAAGTAGTCGCTTTTTATGAAGGAGATAAGAATTTAATTAGAGGTAATATAAACTATTTAAAATACTTTCCTACTATGTTTCCACATGAGATAGGTCATGCTATGGATGTAAATAATAATCAACAATATAATTTATTTCTTAATACAGATGCTTGGAAAAAAAGAGAATCAGATTTTAATAGATTAAAACTTAATCCACCAATTAGTTTATCTAAAGAATCGTTTGCAGTAAACGCATCAGAATTTTTTATTAATCCAACAGAATACTCAAAAAAATATCCAGAACAAGCTAAAATATTATTAAGTAATTTATCTAGTTCTAATCTTTCTAAAACATCTGAAAAAGAAACATATACTCCAAATAAATTAGATATTTTTAATAACAAACAGTCTATTAATGAACTCCCAAATATAAAAGAAAAGTTAAAGCAAGACCAAGAAAAGTTTAATAATTTTTTTGCTAAAGTTCAAGAAAAATTTTATCCACCCAAAGCAATTATATCTTATAATAAAAAAGGTGAACCAGTTTTAGGATTACCTAAAGAAACCGCAACATTTCAAGACGTTCTTAACTTAGGTGCTTCAAAAGTAGAAGAAACAAATATAGCTATTCAAAAAAAAGAATTATGGGCACCTATTAAATGGGTAAGTTCTGGAGCAACAGAATTAACAAGCGACATTTTAAAACATCCGGGAGAATCAATTTTAACTATTTATGGATTTAAACAAATATTTCCAAAAGTTATATCTTGGTTTACAGGAAAGGGACTTTCTCAAAAAGCGGCAAGTAGAGTAGTAGGCACAGCATTAACCGGAACATTCATAGGTAGCGAAGTAATATCCAATCCAACATCATTTTTAACTGGTGAGGGAGAAATAAAAACAGCAACAAAATTAGGAATATTTATGATTCCAGAATATACTGCAAGAGGATTTAGATTATTTAAAGAACCTATAATAAAAGGTCAAGCAGGAGAAAAAATAATAACTGAAAACTTACCAGAAGGACAAAGAAGCCAAACAGTAGCTACATATGAGATAACGGTTGGTAAAAAAACTTATAATGTTGTTGGAACGGGAAAAGAAATAGCATATAACTTAGAAAAAGATAATTTACAAAAAACTATTAGCTCTTTTGAATTATTTAGTGGAAAAACAAAGACTTACGGAACTTCTAGCGGATTAAGATATTTAGAAGGAGATAATCTTATAGAAGTTTCAAAATATAGATTATTAACTCCAGAAGGAAAAGATTTAACTGGAGTAAGGGTATCACCAGAAAAATATGCTCAATATCTATCAAATAAAAGAAAGCTAATTTATGAGAGTGCAGCTAGTAAAGAAAGTTTTTTAAATCCAAATACCAAAGGGCTATTTACTTATCCTACAAAATTACAATTATTAGATGGAATACCAAACATACCCACTATAAAAATATCTTGGAATATATCACCAACGGAAAAACAACCTACTATCGCTCATGAATTAATACATTTTAAAACGCCTAAATGGTTACTAGAAATTCCATCTTTAATTCCAGAAAGTATTGCTACAAAAATATGGGGAAGAAAAGGAGAATATATTAGTTATCGTTCAGAACCATCAGAAATAATATCACATAACCTAGAAAAACTTTATGCTAAAATAGGATTTCCAATAAAAAAAGTAATGCCTGAAAGGGTAAAGTATTCTTATGGAACAACGCAATCTAAAACAGTTCCTTTAATAACATCAGAAAAAGGAAATGTATATTTAACTTTTGGAATAAGCCAAACAAATAAAGCTAAAGATATTTCTATGAAAAATTTTCTAAAATTTTTTACTCAAAAAAATTTAATGAAGCAAGTTAATAAAGAACTTCCAATAAGAAAAGCAATAACAAAAGGAAAAGCAACAAGCATAGAAGCCGGAATAATAAAAGAAAAAGGAAAATTAGGAGAATTAACTTTAGCAGAAGCAAAACTTCAAGAATTAATGGGTAAAAAACAAGTTAATAAATTTATAAATAAATATAATGAATTTTTTAAACGTAATGTTAAATTAGAAACAAAACAAAAAATAGGAACAATCAATAAACTAAAACAATTAGAAAAACTAGAAACTTTTAAAAAATTACAAGAAAATAGAAGTCAAACATTAAAACAAATGCAAAAACAAATATTAGAAGGAACTCAAAAAAAGAATCTTATTACAGAATTAAGATTGGGAGCAAAACAAACGGCAAAATCAAGATTTTTAACTGAAAGCAAAAAGCCAATAGTAACCGTTTTATCTATTCAAACTGTAAAGCAAAAAAACATTCTTAAAGAAAAACAGCTTCCTAAAAAAGTTTTAAAATCTGAAACAAGGCAATCAACTTATCTAAGTAGTGAAACAAAACAAAGTTTATTTTTAAATATTAGAAACGCATTAACTTCAAAATCTAATTTAAAAGAAATATTAATGCCATCATTAAGGCAAACTTCTACTTCAAAAACAGAGCAAACACTTAGGCAACAACAAAGACAAAAAGAAATACTTAAACAAAAACAAGAACAAGCATTAATTACTAAAAGCAAAGGTAGAGAAATAATTTTAACTCCACAAAGAATAACTACTGATATTTTATTATCCCCTTTTGGTTCAAAACAATCGCAATTAAGCAGTAATCAAGGATATGACGCATATATAAAAAGAACTCAATTAAAGAAAGGAAAAGGTAATTATCAATCAAGAGGTTATGTTAAAGTAAATAATAAGCCATTATATGAAAATACTGCAAGAAATCTAGTAGGTAATACTTTAGATACTTATGCAAATAGAAGCGGATTTATTAAAAAATCAAATAGAAAAGCAACAGGAACAAACGAACCAGTAAACAACTTCTTAATGCAAAAGTTTAGGTCAGCTAAGAATAATAAGAATGTAATGGTAGAGAAATCAAAGTATGCAATAGATTCTCCACAAGAAAAGGAGGCTATACCTTATGAAGCACAAAGGCAAAAAGCAAAAAGAAATAATCAGTTCAATCCATTATCTATATTATGGGGGTAAAAAACTATGGCAAAACTAATATTAAGTGGAAATAAAAAATATATAAAACATATGTTTGAACACCTTAAAAAAGAACATCCATCTACAAGAAAAAGAATGGAAGCAAAAGGAATAACTTTTCATTCCAAACAAAAGTATAAATAAGAAAGTATATATAAGTTAGTTTATAATCATTAAACTATTAAAGTTTATTTGATGGAGATAAATAAAATGGAATTTTACGATTTAAGCAAAAGAAAAAGATTTAGCACAAACAAATACACAACAAAGATAATTAAAGGCAGAAAGTTTGCTATTGCAATTTCTCCTTATTCTAAAAATAAATGTTATAAGATTATGGGAAGTGCATAAAATGAAAAAACTTATTAAAACTGCTTTAGGATTCGGAGTAGCGAATATAGCTGTATCCAAAGTTGCTAATTTAAATTCAAATGCAGTAAGCCAAAATATTATGAGTGGAATGGAAATAGCAAGTTTATCAATTCCTATAAGTGCTTCTAAAATGGTAATTAAATCCACTAAAAAATTATGGTGATAAAAAATGTCAAAATCATTTAGCGAAATAGAAAAAGAGCATTACGAAAAACTTAACAGAAAAAGAACAGAACACGAAGCAAAAAAAGAAGCAGAAAAAAGATTTAATAAAGAACTAAAAGAAGAAGAAAGAATAAGATATAAATCACCAATAGAAAGATTACAAGATTTTAAAAAAGGTTCTCAACCATCATTACATAGGCTTAATAAAAAATTTAATAAAGGTATATCATTACTCCATTATAAAAAAAGGGGATATAGTAAAATACCATGGTAAAAAAATTATTAAGAAGTAAAAAAGCAAATGCTCTAGCTTGGTTAATTGCTTTAGTATTAGTATTTGTAATTGGATTAGTATATGCAGTAATGACACACCCATTTACTATGATTTATGATAAACTATATCCTAACGTAACAGCTAATCCAAGCGAAGCAGCATACACTCCAACATTCGATAAGATAAGCAACGTATGGAAAATATGGCCGATATTAGTTATCTTAGGAGTTATTATATGGGCTATTGTTGAAACTGTAAATAGAAATAGAGGTTATCAATATTGAGTTTATGGAATTGCTTTATAAATATTCTAGTGTAAAAAAGTATGTTTTTTTAATGTTTGGGCTAACCCTTTTGATAACTTTATGCCTATCAAATGTAAGTGCTTATCAAGTTAAGTATTATGGTAAGGTAAATCTAGTTAATATCTCTAGTTTTAACATTCCAGATAAATATTTTGATGGGATTAAAGTGATTAGAATAAATGAAAAGTGTATTTATTTACCTAATGATAAAATGATTGGAGCATGGTATCAACCAAATGTTATAGATATGTTTTGTTATAATGCAAATAAGAAAAATTTAATACATGAATTATCACATCATCAACAGTTTATAAATAACGATAAATTAGGACACGATAAACAATTTTATATTTATGAGGATGAAATAACTTATGCAACTTAATAAATTATTTATCTATTCAATATTAATTCTAGTTTTATCTAGCTTATGCTTTGCAGTTACAGGACAAGTAACCTCATTTAATGGACAAACAAATCCTTTTAATATTACATTTATTGAAAATCAAAATCAGAGTTTTATACTACCAATACCTAGTTATGCCTATGTAAATAATGTCAGCTTTAAAATCACAGGAATACCTTTTATAAATACCAATAATCAAACTGTATTTACAAACAATCTATCAAGCCAAAAATTGACTTTATCTCCAGCAGATTTAAATTATACTTATATAGACCTACCAAGATATTCAAATTTAAGCTATCTTTATATTAAAATAGACTCATTATTTAATCAAAGCAGATATAATAGTATGTTTAAAGATTTAAATAATCTTAATTCATTTATAAAAGGAGAAGGCATAATATTAAAAGCAAAAGAAAATACTAATATAAATATAGTTGGAATAGCAAATACAAGCAATCCCACCAGATTAAGAGTTTATAATGGCTATACTGGAATAAATTGCTCAGATGATACAGATTTAAATGCAACTTATACAAGAACAGGCGATAATAAATACTTTGTTACATCAATAAACTTAACTAAAGATATGATTTATTCTTTCATATTAGATGGAGGAGACTGCACCACTAGCTGGTCACGCTCATATAATGGAGCTGCATCTTATCCGACAGAATCAACAGATGTTAATTTTACTGGTGGATTTGGAAAAGATGATGGGACTGGAAATTTAACAATGTACACGTTTGACATAACTTACCTCTCAAAAGAAACAAACGAAATAACAGACAATTTAGAAAATATCAAAATGTATTTGCCTATTCTTGTATTGGATTATCATGGCTCTTATAATACCTCTGGAGTAATAGATATTTCTGATTATATTTATAGCTTAAAAAATTGCAATTACAATTCAGCATATACAATTATTGGAGATAATTGCAGAATTGCATTAGGATTCAAAGCATTAAAACAAAGCGATATAAATATTTCTTTGATTTTAAATAATTATACTGGTTTATATCCCTTTAATTTGAAGATTTACCAGAACGGAGTAAAGATATTCAACAGAACAAACGAATATAGAACAAGCGAACTAATTTCAGAAAATATTACTTTAGCCAACTTAAATATTCTAATAAATAACATCACAATCAGCTCAGAAGAACCAAGTAAACTTAACATAAACCTAACCAACACTTCCTATTCATACGGAATAGACAACTGCTCAAACAGTTTTAATATTCCTAGTAATGCGACTATTCTTAACTTTACAGGATTATATGAAAATAACAATTCAGAAGCATATATAGACATTACATCAGAAAGCTATTTTAAATATGGACTTTATGGAGAATCACAAACAAATATATTTTATCCATTATACACAAACATAAAAAATAAAGAATATTGCGGTTATCCATCGTGGGCTAAATTTAGCACAACTCCCTTTATAGTTTACAATAGATATACTGAAACATTACCTAGAACTCTAGTCTATGAAAATTTAACATTAAACGGAACTCTTACAACAATACCCCTATACGTCTTAGATAGTGCTAATTCAGACGTATTGCAAATAAATCTACAGATAAATGACTTGACAGGGCAATATTATAATTCAACTGGAATAATAAGAAAGTTAATCAACGCTTCATTAAAAGATATTACTATTCAAGATTTTGATATAGAAGCAAAAATAGTCACTTATCTAATTCAGAATAGCATATATTCTTTTTCAGTTCGAAATTCATTAGGGCAAGAAAGAGTTATAGGAAATTTAATTGCAGATACAGCAGGAACAAAAACAATAACACTACCCACAATTAGCTTTTTACCAGATTCTAATCTAGGAAAAAATGTTTTATGGGATTGGGATTTAAATAGAAGCATAGCAAAAGTAACCTATACAGATTCAGGAACAACAAGCAGTATAACTTATAATATAATCAATTCAAGCAATCAAGTATTCTATACAACAACTTCAAATGATATAACTACATTTACAGGATTATATCTTAATCTACCAACAAACCAAACTTTTACAGCCTGCATTAATGCAACATCATCAGCAGGTCAAGTATCAGATTGTCAGTCAATATCAACACAACAAAAAGATAGAAAACTAAGTGGATGGAGTGTCGATGATGAGCAATTAATTTTAAATTGGGTTATTGTAATCTTGGTTATGATAATAGGCTGTTACGCAGGACAAATAAGCGGAGCAGTAGGAATGGGAATTGTATCTTTATTTATGCTAGTTGCAGTAGCTAGAGGATGGTTTGATATTGGAACAGCAACTAATACAACTATAGTTATATTATGTTGGGTAATAACTGGAATATTATATTATATCGAGGAAAACGAAAAATGAAATTTTATTCATTAGCCACATTTTTATTTATGCTTCAAGTAAGTATGAATCTAATAAATGTAACTGGAATATTTGATATAAATACTCAAAAAACACCAAATACAGAATGGTATGATATAGTAAGTACAACAAATCTAGAAAATGCACAATACGCACAAAGCCAAGTAAACGCACAGTATAGTTTTGGATTTGGAGATTTTATTAAAGGAATATTTTATTTTGTATTAGTAATTGGAGCATCTTTAGTTTTACCCGGATATGTTTTTTCACAGTTTGGAGTACCCATTATTTATTCTGCAATACTAAGCATACCTTTTTATTATTCGTATATAATGGCAATAGTTCAATTTATGTCAAATAGAAGTTTTAAACAACAGAGTTAAAAAAATGGAACCTAACTATACAATAGCCTATAATATGATTGCTGACGGAGATGTAATAAGCGGTTCGGCTCAAGTTTATACACAAGCATTTAGCGGAGCATCTTGGATAATTTTATTAGTAGGATTCAGTTTAATAATGATTTATCTTATAACTAAAAAATCTGGAATGGTTGCGGGATTAGGTATAATTGGAAGTGCATTTATAATATTCTTGCAAAACAAATATAATATAGGATTGTTGCATGGAGACTTAGCAGTAGTATATGGCATTATAGTATTTTGTGTTGCTGGATTATTATTTCAATTAATTAAATCAAAAGGTGAATAATTAATGGATAAACTATTAAAGGAAAGTTATGAAGATATAAAAGAACTTGCAGAAAATCAAATCAAATTAATTAAATTAGTTAGGTATAGTGGAGTAAGAAATAGAAATAAAGAGACAATTCCAAAACAATATTAATATATGAAAACCATATATGAAAAGTTAAATATGATAATAAATATATATATTTTATTGATTGTTCTATCTTTCTTAATTATGTTACTGGGATTATTTTTTATGGCGTTTGCTTCAAAGCCCGGAATACCAATATTATTTTTATTAATGTCTGCAATACTATTTGGATTATTAGCTTTATATTCATTTAATGTGACACAAGACTTTTGTCACGTGGTGATGACTATTTGAAAAAAATAATTTATTTAGGCATATTATTTTTTTTAATTAATTTTTCTTATGCAGATAACTATATTAATCCATTAACTTGTTCTATGTTAGCTACTGGTTATTGTCCTTTAGCTACTTTTGAAGAAGTTAATATAAAAAATATAACAGTAACCAATATCACAGTGATAGACCAATTATTCGATGGAACTAATTACTATACTTTAGCTATGCTTAATACATCATTCTGGAACGCAAATGGAAATAATATATTTAATAATAATGCAGGTAATGTCGGCATAGGAACGTCAAACCCAACGAGCAAATTAGAAGTAATTGGAGATATAAATTTAAGCGGTGATGTAACAACAGATAACCATAATCTAACCACAGCAAATCTAAACGCAAAGAAAATAAATATAAACATAGACGGATTCCGTGCATTAACAATACGTTATAACGAATCCGCAATATTTGGTCAATCAGTAGACACAGCAACTTTATCAACTGGAATTTCAACTAATTGGCTTTTGCAAACAGAAGTATTAGATAATTCTGTATCGTGGCAGAAATCAACAGGAGTATATGCGATAGCTAATCAAGTAAACGACCCTTCAAACATTAGCATAACCGCAGAAAAGATAATCACAAATAATACAATAGCTTCTTTATATAATGGATGGGGAAGAATAAATCAATCGATAGCGAATACAGCTTTATCTCCTTGGACTTGCTCTGTTCAAGCAAAAACAATAGGGGCAACTACCAACAGCAATATTATTTTATCTATCGGAACAAACATACAAGACTATGAAGGAAATTGGACTGATACAACTTGTGCAATAGATACTGCTTGGAGAGAGTGTGTAGTTTCAACAAATTTAAGCTCAGCACATAATTTTGTAAGTTTCAACATATACACAACAAATAACACAAATATTTCTTTAGCTTGGGCACAATGCGACAAATCAACAATATCAAGAAATTATTACGTTGCACAAACAACCTCAGCATCATATTCCGCAGAAACCGCAAGAACTGCCATACGAGGAGCATTATCAGTCTCAGGAGCAACATCAGTAAGTTCATTAACTAGTGGAGCAATAAGCGGTTCAACTTTAGCTTTATCTGCAACAACGCCCGCAACAAGCACAACTTACTTTAAAGATTACTGGTTTAATAGCAAAGGCTTAGCATATATAGGAGGAATATTCAATACATCAACTGCACTTATGACAGTAAATTATTCTGCAACTAATCTATATGTTCAAGGAAAATTCTTTAATGAAATAGGAACTTTAGGAGCAAAACACCCCATAGTATCGAGCGGAATATTTGCAAGTCCAACTATAAACAGTACAATAGGCACAAGCAATATAACTTACATTTCAACATTGACAGTAGTAGGCACTCCTCAAATAATTGGGTCATTGCCAAATAATAATACCATAATAACTGGATTATTAGTGCTTAACACAACTTCAAGATTTGAAGGAAACGTATCTATCATAGGAAATACATCAATGAGTCAAGACTTATCGGTTAGAAAAATAGTTGCGAATAATATAACCAGTTTTTACGGTTGCTCTATGACTCCTGATTTTTCAGAGAGTTATGTAAGAAATTATAATTTAGGAACATATACCACTTTTACTGATGAGTATGGTGTCGGTAGATTTTATCAGTCTGCGTATGATTTGACTTTTGGTGTAAAAACCACCGCAGTCGGTATTAAGTTTGCTACGACTACTGACGGAGAGGCTTTTTCTAATGTTGCTTATTTAAATCAAAATGGATTTAATTTTATTGAATCAAAATATTTAATTTTAGGTGAAGATAAAATTCAGGCTAGTAGCACTTTTAGGAATAATTTAACGATTACGAATACTAATAGACCAATATGGTTTAATTCTACTGGTAAGATTTATTTAGGAGGTTCTAAGCAATCGTCTATTAGATATGATGGTTCAAATATGGTATTCAATACTAATGAAACAGATACCACCAGTATAGCTTGGTTCTCCTCAAATGTATCAGCAAAAGGATATATTACAAGAACATCAGTATTCGATAAATCAACTGGGAAAGCATTGGATAAAGAAAAAGATGCTACTGAATATTTAGACATAAATGGAAATATAAATCATAGCAAGTTTTACGGTTATACAACTTATCAGGTAACAGACTTTTCAAAACCAGTTTATGTAATTCACGAAGATGAAAGAGTAACTGAAAATAACACAAAAGAGAAGTATAATTGGACAGAAACGACTTACCCATTTAAGAAAATAGAAGAGGGCGTAGATTTAGGAAAAGAAGTTGATGTCTTAAGGCAATCAGTTTATGAATTAAAAACTGAACTGTGCGTTTATAATGATAAATATTCGTGGTGTTAAAATCATAAAAGGAAATAGGAGATACTGATGATAATCGAAATTCTATCCCATATAATCATCTTTGGCTCTGCCATATTTTGCTATATTCATTTCATAAAAACCAAAGATAAAGTATTTAAGAAGTGGTAACACTAAGTTATTACTATTAAGTGAATTGATAAAAACTAATTCTAAAACATAAGGTTTATATATAAGGGAGTCTAAATACTTCTTAAGATGTCTAAAACAATAACAGAGTTGATATAAAATGTCAGAAATCGTTAAAATAACTTTAAGCATACCACTAACACTTTTAACAAGATTAGACGATAAAAGAAAAGAAATGATTATGGGTATTGAAGTTGAAAGAAGTAAACTAATCTGTAAGTATATTGAAAGCGGATTAATGCAAATAAAACCTAAGATAAAAGAGGGAGTAAAACAAGCCAGAGAAAGAATAGGAAAAGAAAAAGGAAGTGAATAAAATTGGATTTCAATATGGTTAAATCTGTATGTCCTCATTGTGGTATTCGTCTTAAAGTAATATTATCCGATATACCACCAAAAGGAAAAGATAGAATATTAATGAAGAAAGTATATGATAAATATAATTCTGGAATAACCTATTCTGAAATATGTAATGAACTCAAACTTAAACAAAAAGAAGCTAGAAGATTATATGCTAATCAAAAGTATTATGAAAAAAAGGAAGTGAATAAAATTGGAATGTAAATACTGTCACAGCACAAAAATAGAATTTATCAAGATAGCGGGTAGCGGACATTACAGAGAAATAAATCATTATGCAGATTGTATATTAAATGAGGTGAAACAAAATGGATTCAACCAATACTATTAAAGTTCCATATATAGAACTAATTGATTTAACACCAATAAAGAGGGATAGAAAGTGAAATTATCTGATTTTAAAGTAGAAGAAAAAAAGATAGAAAAAAAAGTATTTTATGGTGGAAGTGTAATAGAATCGGATAGGCAATTTCTAAAAGAACATAGAATAAGATTAATGGACTTAGTTTCACAATCCGTTAAAGAATTAAAAGGAGAAGATATTATTTTAGATGATAATCAGATAATTAATGAATTTAAGGAATGGAGAAAAACTAAGTCACAGTTTTTTAATGCTTCAAGTATAAGATTAGAAGAGATAGCTTTATGGACTAAATATATACTAGAGAAGAGGTAATCTAAAATGCAACTAAGACCAAACGAAGGTAATTTAATCTCAATAAGAGAAGAAGATAAATTCTTAGTTACAGGATTTAAAAACAACCGTTTAGATTCAATAGGTGGTAGATGTACACCAAAGGATTTTAAGAGGTTAGATTAATATGATTCAATACACTCAATCCCTATCAACCATTTGCGAAGATACTAAAATAGATTACTTAAATATTTGGTGTAATACTTATTTTAATTTTAGTGGGGTCAAACAATGAGTGATGAATTATACCAGTTTAATTCAGAAGCGGCACATGATTTATGCAAGTGCTTAGAAGATATTAAACAATTAAAAGCAGATTTAAGCCATAACATAACTGGAATTACCGCAAGTATTGACCAGTTACATAAAGATTTAGAATATTACCAAGAAACTACAAATACTATCATATCGGATATAGGTATGCGAATAAAAGATTTAAATAAAGAAAACAATACAAGAATCAACGAAACTAACCAATTACATACTCAATTCACAGCACTACATACTCAATTCACAGCACTAAGAGAGAAAGTAATTAAATTACAGTCATTCAATGGTAACGAGAATGGCAACGGAACTTCTTTAAAAAGAGAGTCCACCCTAAAGCAAAACCCAAAGGAAGAGAAAAAAACCATTTCTCAATCTAACCAGAGAGATAATGATAGCCCTCTTTTAAACTCTTCCTCTGGGATTTATATTCCTAAAAATAAAAACAAAGAGTGGTTCAAATAAACTTTAAATTCCCATTCATAAGACATAAAGAACAAGAAGATAAGGATGAAGAAGAAAAAGATATAGAAGAACAATTAAAAAATATGAGGGGATAAATATGCCATACGAACTAGAAGAACCGGAATTATTCACAACAGAAAAAACACAAGATGATATTAACCCACCAAGACTAGAATATGATTTAAGAGAAGATTACCATATAGAAGAAGATAATGAAGATGATTTTCAAATAGTCGAAGAGGAGGAATGAGAAAATGGTTGATAAAGTAGACATATCCATATTTATATTAGTTTTTTTTGTTGGAATAATTATAGGAATATCATTTATGGGAAATTATATGCAACCCAATATAAACGAACTAGGTGGAGCAATCTGCAAAGAACAATTTAAAGGAACATTCCAAAGTTATAGCGATAAAGTATTAACCTGTAACCCCCCGCAAAAGATAGTAAGCTATGATGGAATACAAGTTTTAATAAATCAAACAAGGTGAAAAATAAAATGAGTGAAGAACCAGTAATCGTAAATACAGTATTGAAACCAAAAAGAAAATACACAAAAGACCCAAATAAGTTTTATGGGGCAGGAGCAAAAGCAAAGAATCTAGAAAAGAAAGATAACTTCAACAACCATCCCCCTAAAATATCAGAGGTATGCGAAAAAACAGTTATTTCAGAAAAAGAAGCAGTATTAAAGCAGGATGGAATAAATTAAGAAAGAATTGGTATAGGAGTTCTTAAGAGAATCGTTTTACTCCTTCCAATTCTTATTTAAAACTATTATAAGTCTTTAAGTATATAAATGTTGTGATAGAACAATGAACAAAAAACAAAAAGTAGTTTATCTATTAAAACAACTACCAAAAGTACATTTTACGGCATTATGTTTAATAATAGTTATAATCTACCTAAATACAATTCCAGAAATGCAAGAAAAAGGATTGAGAGTTTTTTTAACAGTATTTAATATTGCACTAATACCATTAGTTATTTTAATGCTTATTAGTGTTATAATTTGGGTAGCATTATATTTTAAATATAGGGTGTTAAAAAATTGAAATGCTTTAATAACTATTTTATTCCAAATCCTAAGAAATATCATTATGAATCAATTAAATGTAAAGATTGTTTAGATAATAAAGAATGTAATATGAGAAGTGAGGTAGAACAATGAAAAAAATAATCCTAACATTAATTCCAACAGAAGAACATTACTATCAAACTTGTTTATTAGCCGCACAAAAGTTTAGAAAGCAAACCATAATCGGTTACGCTAATGTAAAGATTGAGGAGATAGAAGATAAAGGAGAGAGGATGGAAGAATGAACTTTTGTTTAACTTGCCAAAGTAATGTAACTATAGAACCAGTAACTATTCAAATTGGAACATTTAAAATAGATTCGGTTTTATTCTTTTTAGGTATGACAGTATTTTGTATTTTGGTTGCATATATTTGGCAAAAGATAAGCGAAAAAAGAGATTCGCTTATCTAAAATAATAAAGATAATAAGGTGAGATAATGTATTTTTTAGATATTTGTATTACAGTAGCCTTGATTGTTTGGATATGTTTAGGATTGCTTTTTAAATTAGGAAGTATCAAAGATAATAAAACCAAAGGTTGAGATAATATGGTTAAAGAACCCAAAGAACCAATAAAAGAAATAATCATAATAAAAGACCCATGTTTTGAAACAGAAGATTATAGAGTAGCTAATGACTTATATAATAGCGGTGAATGGTGTAAACCTCAATATGATACTCATAGAAGTAAGTTTATAATAATAAAGCGAACAAAGAGGTAAAACAAAATGGGACATTTTTCAAATGGAAGTGAAGGAGATTTTTATAGAGAACATTATTGTTATCATTGTATTAATTGGAAAAAAGATATGAAAGATTATCCGGCAGGTTGTCCTATTTGGGATACTCACTTACTTTATTGTTACGGAGCAAAAGGAAAAATAAGAAAAATATTAGATTTTTTAATACCATATAAAGATTGTCAAAATGGAGAATGTAGAATGTTTATAAAGAGGACTAAAAGATGAAAATATTTTTAACAATTTTTACAATAATATATCTTATATCTTTTGGAGCAAGACTTCAAAGAATAGGATTACCGCCAAAATTAGAAACTAATAATTGGACATTAAGCGATACTTTAGCATACTTAATTTTACTTATCTGTATAGTTGCTATGTATTTAGATATATAACAATGTCCCGACCAAGAAAATATAAATCACATTCCCTAGACTATCTAAGGGGAGAAAAAGAAATAATAAAAGATATGGAAAGGTTTACACCTAATTTAAGATTGGAGGTTGTTAAGAATGGATAATGAAGCTAAACAAGAATTAATGAAATTTATTAACCAAAATAGATTACCAAAAAGCAATCAAGGATTAACCGAACATGGTAAAGGATATAGAGAAGGAATTACTACAATACTTAAATTATTAGAATTAGCGTTTCTAAGATAAAATGGTAACTGATGTTTTTTGTGATAATAAGGATTGTGAACATTATTTTTGGAATAAATGCAACGCTATTAAAATTAAAATAGGTGCTTTTTGCCACACCTTTAAAGAAAAAAAGAGTGAATTTGAATGTCAATAACCGAAACATCATTCAATGCATTTCAATCTTTAAAAGATTCTGGAATGTTAAACGAATATGAATTAAAAGTATTAGACTATATAAAGTCACACCCTAACGCTTATGACCTTAAAATAAGCAAGGATACCAATATAAGCATAAATAATATTTGCGGAAGAAGAAACGCACTAATGAAAGCCAAAATCATTTTAAAGGCAGGTAAGACAATAAGCGAATATACAAATCTGCCAGTCCAATCTTATGAATTTAATCCAATGATAAACTTAAATGGTTTAGAAGAAAGATTAAGAATAGCAAGACATCAATCAGTAAAGAAAGGAAGGCAAAAGAAACTATTAACATTTATACTTTAAAATGTGTAAATAAAGAAGCTCATGCGGAAGTGTTTAAGAATGGATAAAGTTTGGAAACATAAACACCCAGAGAAAGTTTTAACTAATTGTGTTAATCCAAAGTTAGGCTTACATATCTTCAACTGTGCCTTTAAAACAAAACAATTACAATTAAGTGAGATAAAAGAATGAACGAAAAAGGAGATGATATTTGTAAGTGTGGACATTTAAGAAGATGTCATAATAATAGAATTATGCCTAAAGGAGAAGATTCTTTTGGTAGTTATGTTTCTCAATTTAAATATAATTGTTGCTTATGTTCAAATCAAAAACCGATAGGAGCTTGTAAATGTCAAAAGTTTAGGATAAAAGAATGACTACCCAATCTAATAATAAGGAAAGTGAAACTTTTTTTAAAGACATATGGGATAGATTAACCCTTAAAAAAGAATATGATGCCATTACTCATGTTTTAATTATGTTATTAATATTTACAGTTCCGTTTATAATTGTTTTAATATTAATCTATTTTAAGGTTATATAATGAAAAACAAACCTCTTAAATTTATAGGCATATTTATTTTAATCTTTATAGGTATAACTATATTATGGGGAATACATTCTTCTTTATGGAGTGAAGTAAGTATATGCAATTATTATAATAATAGTCACAAACTATTCCTAGTTTACAATGGCATTGTATATGGTCATTTTTAGCTTTTTACGGACTGATTGTAATAGAATCTATATTTATCTTAGGTATTATTTTAGATTTTATAAGTAAGAAAATAAAGTAATTATCTTAGGTTGTTAAATGGTTGTGAATGGTTGTTTAAGCGGTGATTGTAATAAGGATTTAACTAGTTCTGAAAAGGAAGTATTACACCTACTAACAAAAGAGTTTCTAACCCCTAAACAAGTCCAAATAAGACGTAAATGTTCACAACAAGCCATAAGTAAGATAATATGTTCTTTGAAGCGTAAGGGAGCATTAAATAGCACTTTAAAGCAGGTTGTGAATATTCAATCCACTAAACAACCAAACCACCAAATAAGGCTACATGGACAGGAATTTAATATAGATATTCTATATAAAGATGAAAGATATAAAAAAAGAATTGAACAAGGAAATACCCTAATAGAAGATGGAAATACTATAAGATTATATAAAAATTCAATAGAGATATATTCAGGTCAAAACTTTTACGCAGAAGATTCACAAAAGGCAACAATAGATAGTTTTCATTATTGGAATAGGTTTTTTGTGAGTTTAGAGCATAAGTTAAATATCATTATAATCAAATCAGGTTCTTTTAATATAAAATTAGTTAATAATCATTATTCCGAAATAAACAACGAATTAGCAAGGGATATAAACATTAAGGCAGAAAGAATAAAAGTATATGCAACCGAAGATGGAAAGATATGGTTTACAATAGATAATAGTTTTAATCTTAATGAAGCGGAAGCAATTAAGCCGGAATCAGCAAAACAAGATATAACTAAGGTAGTGGCACATTTTAACGATATTAGGGATAACGAACATTTACCTATTAGTAAATTAAGTATAATATTAGCCGATACAGTAAAGAATCTAAATACCCTAACTATTCAAGTAAATGAAATAGCACAAGACCGTAAATATTACGCAGAGAATCTAAAGAGTCATGTCGAATCAATAAGAATATTAGGTATGCAGGTAGGTAAAGTAGCAGAGGGTGTGAAAAAACTAAATAATAAAATCTACCAAAAGAAACTAACAGAGTGGTAACACCCATTAATCACTCCTAAATAGTATACCAAAAACCACATTAAAAACATAACATTTATATATACATAGGTATTTATGTATGTAAAGGTGATAAGATGAAAAAAAACCAATTTTGCTTCAGTTGTGGATTAAGAGTAGATTTAAGGAGAGACTTCTTTTTAGCAAATATGCCTATGTTAAATGCAAATATAAAAAATAAAGAGTATTGGTATATTCATAAAAAATGTCATGATAATCATATGAAACAATTTAAGGAGATGTAATATTATGAAATCTAACCAAACCATAAGTATAGATTCAGAAGTTCTAAAGAAAGCTAAAGAAAAGATTGAAAACATATCTTTAGTTTGTGAAAGAGCATTAAAAAAAGAATTGGAAAAGGTGAATTAAAAATGAGTAATAAAACGAAGATTAATTTATTAGATATAAAACTATCAGATTATAGTATTCCATTTAATATTGTTTTTTGGACAGGAGTTATTATTTCTGCTGTTCCTATAGTTTTCTATATGATAATAGTTATGATTTTTGGTATGCTCTTACAAATATTTTATCTAATCAGGTACCCCTTAGATATTTACTTATGGAATTTATGTTGTCATAATAAGAAACAGAAACCTAAGATTAAAGTATCGTTTATATTTGAATAAAAGGAAGTGATTGAAGATGGTAAATTTAGCAAACATTCCAAAAAAGATAGATACACAGTTGGTCGCTTGTAGAATTCCAAAAATATATATTAAAGAATTAAATAAAAGAAAAATTAGTTTTACTGATTTTGTTATGTGTGCATTAAAAGAAACATTTCAAAAAGAGAAATAGATATAAGGTGAAACCACAATGAGCGAAAAGAAAGAATTGAGATGCAGATTTATAGCACAATCATTAGGCACTACTGTTTGCAGTTTAACAAATAGTAATTTTCTCTGTGAATGTAAATATGAATATAAGAAATGTAAATTGTATTCTCCGAGGTAATAAAATGACACCAACAACCCGAGAACTGAAAGAGAAGATAGAGAAAGAAACTAAAACAAAACAAGATATTTATTTAGATTATAGAAGTATGACACATACAAAAGTATTTGAAGAAAAGTGGACTCCATATTCATTAGTCCAATCCCTAATTCAAAAGATAGATGAACTAGAAGAAAATGCTAAATTAATGAATAGCATAATCATAAAATCAGACAAGAGAAATAAAGAATTAGAGAAAGAGAATAAAGCATTTAAGTCAGAATTAGGGCAACAAGTTTTAAAGAAATTAAATAATTCTTTAGAGGTTACGCAACTTAAAAAACAATTATTCGAAATCAATAATAAAGATTTTGTAAAGAACTATTATAAAATGAAGCAACAGCTTGAAGAGAAAAATAAACTTATATCAGAAGATAAAGCATATGAATCTTTTTTAGATGTTTCAAATAAGCTAAATAAAGCAGAAGCAGCACTCACCGCCCCTAAATCCAATTCAATAGATAAGAAAGAGATTGAAAAACAAATTAACTGGCTTACTGAAAACGGAAGTAATAGAATTGATATGATGAGAATACATTTATTAAAGGAAAGATTAGGAATAGGAGTAAATCTTATCCAATCAAAAGAGAAAGAGGTTAAGAAATGAAACCAAAAAAGGTCGATATATTCGGATATATCTTAATGCTACTTTTTATTATATTTAGCATTATAGCGATAATTAATATTACAGATAGCATTAAGCTTTCGAGACAAACCATAGCTAATATATCATCATCTAGTGATTATATTACCGGATATATAGAAGGTGCCAGAACTATGAGCCAAGCCTGTGATTATATAATGATGGAAAAGCAAAAGAATTGCATAATCCCAATTAACCTCACTACTGGAATATATGAATCTTGGAATGGAAAGACAATCTATATTTACGGTAATTTTACTTTAGGAAGTTTACCAAATAAACCTAAATATAATTATTCAAATGTAACTATTTTAAATAATACGTATCTTATGCGGAAGACGATAGAATGAAAAAAGAAGAAGAACTAATATTGCATAATTTTTTAATAGATTTTAAATTTGGAAGTATTTGTTTATGGATTATAAATATTTTACAAGTTTGTTGTGCATTGTTAGAAATTGCTCTTACAGATTTAAATATAAAAATGCTACCTGAGTTTTATCAGCTTTCTTCTATTAATTTGGGAATTGGTAGTGGTATAATAATAGGAAGATTATTTGCAGGTTTAATATTAGCTTATAGATTTGAGATGAAGAAATGAGAAAAGAAAAAATAACAATAAACACAATCGTTAATAGCGTAAACAATTTTAACTTTGACTTGTACGAAGCTAAAATGTATGACTACGATAAAGAAATACTGGCTAACGCAAGAAGAACTTATGTAACAAAGTATGCTATGAAATTAACATTTAATGAATTAGCAACTCTATATAGCGGAGAATTTTATTCATCAACCAAAAGCCCAATAGAATCAATCTGGGATTATTATAATAAAGAAGTGAAATAAATGGAAGAGAATAAACCAGAATATTATTACTGCGATTTATATCCAGAACCTTGCAGATTTGGAAAGATAGATTGTGAAGAATGCGTTTATCATAAAGAAATTAAAAGGTGAAATGAATGTCAAAACAATTTAAATATGAAAAAGGAATAGTAACAAGATTAGACACAGTCACAACACTAGAAAACTATCAGAAAGACGCCGAAAAGTTTAGAAACTATCGTCAATTAGTAATGCAAGAAATGGAGTGCAGAAAAAGAATAAAACAAATAGGACAAGAAAGAGCAAAGATATTAGGCGTTACGGAGAAGTATAAAGAATGATTAAACATATATTTATTTTTTCTCATTTAGTAGTATATATAATTTTATTATTTATTTTCAAGATTCATATTAAACTAGCAATTATAATAGCAATTATTTTTATGATTGATAGTATTTATATAACTTATTTTTTAGATTTATTTTTGCATACCTCTAATAATAAAGCTAATAAAAACCAGAGGTTAAAAGAATAATGGCTAAACCAATACCCAAAATATGCCCCTTATGCAAAAAAGAATTTAAAGAAGGTATTAGAGGTCAAAGAAAAAATAAAAAAATTAAATACTGTCAAACTTGCAGAGAAAATAAAGCATATCTAAAACCATATCACCAAAAATATGATTCAAATAGATATAAAGCAATAAACTATATTTCAGCAAGCATATTATTTTATGAAGTAAAAAAAGAAAATAATGAGGTAAAACAATGAAACAGAATAAAAATATTTATAAATTTATATTTGGACTAGTAGTATTATTATTTATAATAATTTTAGTTTTAAGATTATGTTATGATGGTTTACAAATAGGTAAAAAAGATACTTTTTGTAAAGAAAATTATCCACCTTCAATAAATAGAATTACCAGTTTACAAAATAATGATTATTGGGCTTCTAGTAATGTAGAAATAGGTTATATTAAATGTTGCAGAAATTACTATTATGAACATGAAATAAAAACAGAGTGTAAAATATTTAAATACGAGGAATAAACAATGAACGATATAATCGAATCTGTAAAATGGATATACAGAAGTTTATTTTTTGGATGTATAGCATTACTTTTAATAATTAATTTAAGTGGTTGCACTTCTCAACAGTCACAACCTAATCTAACTTGTAACCCTGCTCCATGTATTTGTAATCCAGTAATAAAAGAAGTTCCAATAGAAAAAATAGTAGAAAAACCAGTAGATAAAATAGTTTATCAAATAAATACTTCTTGCGAAATAAATAAATTAGACTGTCAAAATAAAAGACAAGACTTAGTTTTAGCATATAGCAAATGTCTTTTTAATCTTTCAGATATAAATTCAAAATTAGATGGAGATTGTTATTCTAAACTTCAAAGTTGTAATGAAACATTAATAGACTATACTGGAAGATTAGATAATATAACACACTATGCAAAAGATAATAGGTGATAAAAAATGGAAATAGGAATATACAAAAAAACAGATGAAAAAGAATTTAAAAAAGAGATAGAAAATGGAAGTTTAATAGGAATAGAGGCAGATTCTTTATTAAACGAGATAAATCAGTTAGAAATAGCAAATAAATACAATTTAGTTGAAGTTTTAGCACAAATAAAGCTAGAATTAATGCTAATTTTAGGCAAAGCAATTATACCAACAGAAGAAAAAAAAGGTGAAAATTAAGATGGGATTTACAGATAACATGAAAACAATCACAGAAGGAGCAGACAGACTAAGAAAAACAATGGAAGAGATAAACAATAACTTAGCTTCAATTAAGGAAATAAGTAACTCTAATTTTGGAGTTTTAAACAAAAATATAATAGAATTAAATGAAGGAATAAATAATAACTTTAAAATGATTGATGAAAGAATAAAAAATATAGAAAATCTGATTCCAAAACAATAAATAAATATTAAAAGCCATATAATAACTTTAAAATTATGAAAAAAATACTAATATACTTAGTTTTCTTTATTTTATCTATTTCTTACGCTTTTTCTTTACAAAATTGTGAAAGTATATTAACAGATGATAAAGTTCCATGTTATATTTTACTTTCTTCTAATAATTGTTCTAATGCATCAGTAAGTTTTTATCTAGGGGGTTCATATTTAGAATCTAGGAATTTGGATACATTTAATGATAACAAAAATTGCAATCAAACTTTCGATTTTACAACAACTGGATTATATACATTTAATTTTTCTTCGGGGGATAGTGGAACAATTAACCTATACAATAATAGATTAGAATGTAACACTAAAAATTATTCATCAGAAGGACTAGCTGCATTATTTAGTGGTTTAAGTTTATTCTGTTTTATAATGTTATTTGTAGTTTATTCTAAGCATATGGGTAAAGAAGAAAATTTAGAAGATTAAAACCCTATTTCAAAAAATCATTTATATATGAAAACCACATATGAAAATATTTAATGATAAGCAGTTTACAATTAATACTAATATTAATCTCTATGTTATTTCTTATAATTGGAATTATATTAAACAATAAAAAATATATATTTACTTTTTGCCTTTTACTTATAGCATTTATTATATTTGGTTATACCGCATTAACATCATTTAATTTGCTTAATAGTTTTTGCGATAATTCAGAACTTTCTATAATTTGTGGAGAATCTATAAATTTTGATGAAGGTTTGGGATATTTATTATCAGGTTTATCTATTATTTGCATAATTCTTATTTTTGTTTATTATCCATATAATGCAGATGAGGAAGAAGATTAATGGCAATAGAATACGGAAAGCAAGAAGAAAGTAATAATTCTATTAATGAAAAAGATTTTTATGGTTCAGAAGAAGAACTAAAGCAGTCGCAGGATATGTTTGTTCCTTCTAATGATATGGCTAAGTTGATTACCACATATCTTGAAGAGACTGTTCCAGATGAATTAAAAAAAACAAGATTATATCAAGAATTTTGGGCGGTTGCTGGAAAAACAATTAAACTTACTTTTTTTGATAAAGATGATATGATTGATTTAGATTTAATGTATGATAATATCACAATAGACTTTAAAATGTCAAAAGCAATATACGATTTTTCTTTTGAAGATTCTCAAATGTTACAGCAATTTAGATTATACTTTAAAGCCGCAGTAAAACGCTCAGTAGGAACTCCACAGCATAGATTTAATGAAAGAATAATATTAGGCGGTTCAATTAACCAAACAATAAGAAGCAATACCGAAAACTCTAGTGGCAGGTCAGATGGAAATAGCGGTGGAATATTCGGAAAAATAAAAAGTTGGTTTTAAAGGAGGTTAAAAAATGGATATACAAACAGCAATAGTTATTTTAAAGTTATGGAGTATTTTAATGATTTGTATAGGTATGGGAATAAGTTTATTTGTTATTTGGTTATGGAATTCAATTAAAGAAACAATAAAACAACAAAAAGCATATAGAGATACTTTAGACGATAAAAATTATAGGAAATACCGAGAATATTTAGATATAAAAATGTGGGGTAAACTATAAATGGTATCTCCAATAATTACATTATCACAAACAGAATTTTATACTCTTTTATTCGGATGGGTATTAGCGGCAGTATTTGGATTTTTCTTTTTTTTATTCATAAAATTTACTCCAGCAGGAGTATTTCTTAAAGCATTTATGAAAAAAAAACCAGTATGCAAAGTAAATTATAGACCTGGTTTAAGTGATTTTAAGATAGGTGATGATAAGAATCCCGGAAGTATGGATGTAAAAGACGTAGGATTTGTAATGCAAATTGAAGGTTCACATACTCTAGATAAAAAAAGTAAAGTTCCTATATTTGAATGTTTTAGTGAATATGGCGTTAGTATTCCAGCACATTACGCAGCCATTATAGATGAACTTAGGGCAGATAAAGAATTAATTAAATTAGGTGGAACAATAACAGATTTTAGGGATTATGATAGACTTATAAAATTAGCAACTATTGATAAATTTGGTTTAGAAGAAGAAAAGAAACTTAAAAAACAAGAAGATAAACAAAAATTAAAAGATTTAATTGTATATTTAAAAACAAAGGAAATTAAAATTATGCCAATGAAAACATATAAAATGCACGAATTAGCAGCTATGTTTCCAAATAACATCTCACCCATTTATGTAGATGCAAAAGTTACCAATGAAGTAACAATGAAAACAAGGCAAATGAATAAATTAAATGAAAAAAGTAAATTTATCATATATGCCGCAATAGCAGTTTTAATAATTGCATTAGGAGCAGGAATTGCTTGGAAAATGATTAATGGTAGTAGTGGAAATGTAATTCAAGGAGTGGCAAGCACAGGTTTAAGAATGGCAAATAGCAGTATAAATTTAGGGTAATACTTTATGGTAGATATAGCAGATAGTCACAGCAGTTTTTTATATAACAAGCAAATAATGACACTACTACAAGTAGCATTATTTAAAAATATAGAAATAACTCAAACAAATATATCTTTTTTTTCAGTAAGTAACTTTTTAGATGCTGTTGAAACTGTCTATATTCCAGTAAGCATATTTTTTTCTACAAATGAAATAATAAAATTAGAAGAAATAAGAAGTAGATGTGTAGGTTTAAGAGCATTAATTGAAGAAAATCCAAGATGTAAAACAAAAAAAAACCTAATAAAACTAAGAAATTATATAAAAGATTTATTAATTGGAATTTATGAAATATTACAAAAATATCAATATTTTGTAAGAATAACAAATAAGCAAGAAAAAGGATTAAATAGAATAAGATTTTCGGATGAAAGCTATGGAAAAAATAAAATTATCGGAACAATTGAATGAAGCTAAACAGCAATTAATAATAGGAACTGCTACAAGCAAAGAATATAGCACAAAAAAATTTATAAAATATTATGACACATATAGAAAATGGAGCAGTTGGTTTTTTTTCCTAACAATGATTTATTTCTTTTTTGAAAGAAATTATGTAATCGCACTTATATCGTTTGGTTTTATGCACTTACATATATTAACTAATCAGCTATGGTGGAAATTAAAAACTATTGAAGAAAATTACGATAAGGGGTCGATTAAAAATGGATGATGATAATATAGATTTTAATTTTGATATGACCAAAGGAAAAACTTTAATAAAAGATTTGCCTAAAGAAACAACTCTAAACTATATTAATTATGGTATAGGCAATCTACTAGGAAATACTATTTATATAAATAAATTATTTTTAAAGCATAAAAGAGAACATGATATTATATTAGACCACGAAATAAGGCACTTTTTAAAAGAACCTAAATTAGATTTAAAAATGGGATTTGATATTAAATTAATGTTTATAATACTAATTCATCCTTCTACATGGATACAATACAGTCCATTAATTAAATTAGGAACTAAATGGACTTATGATAAAACAATGATATTAGCATGGATTTTTATAATTGCGTGGATAGTTTTAGTAATGAATATAAGACATTTAATAGTTCAGTCTGGAGGAAAACTTTTAATTCCATGAACGAACAATCATTTATAGATTGGATGAAAATAAATACTGCTCTTTCTGATAGTTCAATCTATGTCTTTAATAGGATAATTAATCAATTTTTAAATGAATATCAAGAAGTAAATATATTAAATATAAATACCTTTGTTTCTAAAGGAGTAAGAGATAAATACTGTCTTAATAGAAAATATGCTTTTAAGCATTATCTTAAGTATCTAAACAAGCCAATCTATCAAAACATTATACCAATTAAAGCAAAACCAAGAAAAAAAATGGGGAACTATATTGATGATAGTTTAGTTAGATACCTTATTCAAAACATCAAAGATAAAAAGTTTCAAGATGTTGCAACAATTCATTATGCAACCGGAGCAAGAGCAAGAGAAATACTAGGAATAAAAGTAGGAGATATAGATTTTAATTATTCTATTGATACAATTCGGCTTAAATTAAGGGGTAAAGGTGGATTCGAAGGTATAACTTTTCTAGCAAAAAAATACGAACAACAATTAAAAAAGTATATAGATAAAATAAAAAAACTAAAAGAAGAAGGGAACATACATAAAAATATAGATGAATGTTATCTATATATAAATCCTGAAACAAATAATGAAAGATTTGAAATTGAAATAAACAACAATAGGACATACTATAATAATTATCTTAATAAAGCTGCCATGAGTTTAAATGATGAAAAAATAAAAAAGTTTACTACTCATGATTTTAGAAGAAATGTAGCAGAAGAATTAAAAAAAAATAAAGAAGATATACGAACTATCAAAGAAGTATTAAGGCACAAATCTATTTCTACAACAATGATTTACTTTAATGATAATCCAGAAGAGGTTAAAGATGCTATTCTAAGGCATCAAAACACATGAACCAAATAGAAAGAATCAAAGGAATAACTATCTTAAAGATAGATAAGTGGACTGTAAGAACAAATAAGATTAGTAGATACCGCTATAATGATTTACGCAAGCGACATAAAATAACTATTGATGATTTATGTTGGGCTATTGGATTAAAAAAACAATTCAAATAAAGTTTATTTTTTTATTTTGGCACAATATGAAAATATCTATTTTCATATGTTAAGAAGAAAAAAAGATAAAATGTAGGTCGTTATCATATGATTAATATAATATTATAAGAATAATAAGAATTAAGAACTAAGGAATTAAAACGGAGGCAAGAAGTGTTATGACATACGAAAAAATAAAACAAATAAGTATATTGTTTAGAAAAAG
>ERZ869925.487-NODE-487-length-29192-cov-17.111233_pt1 | contig 29192 bp, 39 predicted proteins | sample MGYA00579311_ERZ869925 | MGnify/ENA primary metagenome ERZ869925 (study PRJEB32216, sample SAMN09231817) | wastewater metagenome | place: USA: Maryland | collected 2016-07-30 | study: EMG produced TPA metagenomics assembly of the PRJNA472060 data set (Reclaimed...
GGAGCCGGAGCCGTAGCCGCCGTAGCCGGAGCCGCCGTAGCCGGAGCCGTAGCCGGAGCCGTAGCCGCCGTAGCCGTAGCCGACCGGCCTATATACGGTCGCCATCAAAGCCCCCATTCGTCAGCAACAGGAACGCAAAAAACTTCCGCTCCTTCGGGAATATCAACGTCCGCTACCTTGCGCAGATCGGCCTTGGCCTTCTTGGGGTTTTCGACCATCCCCGAAAAACCTTGCGACTCCCACTTGAACACATGCAAAGCGTTCGAAAGCCGGATGCGGCCATTGGCGCGCGTTACATCGCCTGCGAAAATCCAGCCACGATCAACAACTACTACAGCGCGTGAGCCGGTTGATTTTTTAACGGGCGCATACTCAACACCATTGATAACTACGTTTTCCATCACTTCTCTCCTCTTGTGTAAATCAATCAAGTGCAGCACATGCTGCGCGCACTAAGTTTTCGTATGCGGAGTTTTCGCCGTATTTGGCGCGTATCTTGGCAGAAGCTTCATCAAGTGTTCCCCAAAAGCATCCGAGCTTGATCATTGGCCCGGCATAATGCTTTACCGCATATCCGATGCGGCGATATGCTCCAACTGGACCAAATGAAATTACACCGACAGAACCAGACAGGTTCGCGCCATACAGGTCCGCGTGAGACAGGTCCGCGCCATACAGGTTCGCGCCATACAGGTCCGCGCCATACAGGTTCGCGCCATACAGGTCCGCGTGAGACAGGTCCGCGCGAGACAGGTCCGCGCGAGACAGGTCCGCGTGGGACAGGTCCGCGCGAGACAGGTCCGCGCGAGACAGGTCCGCGTGAGACAGGTCCGCGCGAGACAGGTCCGCACCAGATTTAACAGCCCACTTAACTGCAAGCCCCAACTTCACGCTATCGCTTGCGTCTTCGGCGCAATCAATGTCTGCTGTGAATTGCACGTCGCCCGTGTAGCGATTGCGAATATCGAAGTGCATTGCATTCTCTCCTATTCTGTAAATCAATTGCGCGTGGCTCCAATCAACTGATTGTAAATGCCTGCCTCGCTGTCGCTCCAAAACATCGAACCGCTAGGCAGCACTCCAATCCATCCCCCACGCACTTCGGCATAAATCCCGACAACATTACCGTTATAAGTTATCGTTTTCGTGCCATCCTCGTTTTCGATAAGCGACCACATTTTAGGGGCTCCTTGATCTTCAGTAATTATTTCATATTCCAGCGCCCTTGTAAAGCAATTATTTCATTCTGAGCGGAGATTTTTCCATGTGCGACGATAACGGTATAGCCACAGCCAATCAGATAATCGCGCCAATCCCGTTGTTTTTCGCTGAGAACTCCGCCCTTTACCCGCTTCATTTCGATCCAGACGCGCCATGCGGGGATGCAAAGATCGGGCACTCCCGCAACTGCGCCTTCAGCCTTCAGGCGCGCGGCAGTCGCAAGGTTTCGGTATCCGCCGTTCGGTATCGCGAAGATGCGAACGCCGGGGTAAGTTTTGCGAAACCATGAGACAAACTCGCGTTGTTCTAGATGTTCGCTCAAAACGGTATCTCCTGTTGCCATTGCTGGCATCGATCTACTGTCTCTGCAAACTCTGGCGGCGGCAACATATCAAATTCGGCGCATCGGCCATCGGCCCTGTAATGTTCGCACGTATGGCAGCAGCGCGGCGGTCCTGCTTTGATCCAGTCGCGCCATTGCTTCAAGAATTCTGGTTCAGGCGGCTTTTTCGTTTGCATTCCATGTCCTCTTTATAACGCGATGGAATTTGCCATCTTGGCGATATTCAATGCTGGCAGGAGGAGCGCATTCGTTCATGTTCTGCGCCATCTCGTCAATCGTGCGGACATTTAAACCGCCGTGCTTTATGCCGCTGCGTTCTGCGATTTGATACAAGGTCCGCGCGGCTTTCTGCCCGGCGTATCCTTCATAACCTATCGTCAGATATTCCGTGACTGTGGGATCAGATAAATCGCCGTAATAGGTAACTGCCAACATATCCTTGCCGCTAGTGCGGCTGGTATGCTTGCGCCAACGCCATGACGTTACCGCCATTTCAAATCCTTCTAGCCCCATGATGTCAACGTCGGCTAGCTTCCATTTTTTAGCTTCTGGAGCCGGAAACGGATTGCCGCAGGAAGGACATTCTTTCACACTCGGATGACATAGCTCGCCGCAAGCCTCGCAGACTTTTACCGGTGCTTCTCCGTCACCATCGCCTTTCTTTTTCGGCGGGCGCACCGCCGTTATCGGGCCATGCGTCTCCACTACGCCAGCAAAGTCGAGGACTAAGCAGTGATCGGTGTGAGACTTGGGCCTCATTCCTCGCCCGGCCATCTGCACGTATAGGCTCGGGCTCATCGTCGGGCGCACCATCGCAATCAGGTCGATGTCTGGATAATCAAAGCCTGTCGTTAGAACATTAGCGTTGGTCATGGCGCGTATTTCGCCAGCTTTGAATGCGTCCAACAATTCTTCGCGCTCGCGCTTTGGCGTTGCGCCAGTCACGCAGGCAGCCTTGACGCCGCAAGCTTGAAGCGTTTCAGCCATGTGCTTTGCGTGATCGACACCAGTGCAAAAAAACAGCCACGCCTTACGATTTTCGGCTCGCCTTATAACTTCAGCAACCACGGCCTCATTCGTCAGCTTGTTGTCGACCGCCGCTTGCAATTCGCTTTCGATATATTCACCGCCACGTTTGTGGACGCCTGCTATATCAAGTTTAGCCTGCGTCGTCTTGCTGCGTAGCGGCGCAAGGTATCCGCGAAAGACAAGCTCTTCGATGCTTACCGGCTCGATCAACGCGTTAAAAAGCGCAGGCTCGTCTGTAATAAGCCCGTGGCCCAAGCGGTACGGCGTGGCCGTCAATCCAACAACACGCAAGCGCGGATTGATCGCCATTAAATCGCCAATGAGTTTGCGATAGCCGCCTTCATCCTTGTGCGAAACAAGGTGGCATTCATCAATAATGATTAGATCAATATGCCCAATTTCGCTGGCGCGATTACGGATAGATTGGATACCGGCAAACGTGATCGGTTCGCCAATATCTTTGCGCCGCAGACTAGCCGAGAAAATGCCCAACGGTGCGTTCGGCCAATGCTGGATCATCTTCTCGGCGTTCTGTTCGATCAATTCTTTCTGAGCGGCCAACATAAGTATTTTTGTCTCAGGCCAGTTTTGCAAAGCGTCTTTACAAAGATACGCAATGATATGACTTTTCCCTGAACCTGTCGGCAAGACAACGCATGGATTGCCTTTATTTTTAGACATCCATTCATAGAGGTCATTTATCGTCCTTTTTTGATAATCACGAAGCATGACAGAGCCTTATGAGATATTGCTTTGCCTTATCAAAACGATATGGGTCTTCGTCCATCAATCCGATTGCCTGATTGCATCGGCTACAAAGTAATCCCCTTACTTGTCCAGACTTGTGGCAATGATCGACATGAATTGACGCCAATGTCAGCTGGCACTCACATATTTTGCAAAATCCGCTTTGCTCATCCATCATGCGATTAAAATCATTAGCACTCAAATTGTACAACTTTTTGTATCTAGACCACCGAGCCGCATCTTTCCTTTTAAGATTTCTTTCGTATTCGCACTCAACGCAATTATTTGTGCTGACCCTTCTAATCGTATGCCCACTTGGACATGATTTTTTAGATTTATAAACTTTCTCTCCAGCCGAAAGGGCTGCTTCAGCTAGGGCTTGATCTTCAGAATTGCGAACAGATGATTTTCCTCGCTTGTTCCGTATGGTGATTCCGCGTTTTTCTTCAATGCACTCAACGCAATTGCTTGAGGATGTGTATCTTGGAGAAAGATGACCATGACGACATTTTTTACCGGTAAAATAAAGCTTTTCACCTAGAAATGCAGCGTGATCCGCTGACATGGGAAGACGTGAATATTCGTCATGAAACGTAGTTGGCTTTGGACCTATGCGCTTCATTTCACCACCTCCGCACCCGGCCACGTTTTCCTAATCTCACGCACCGTATCGTCGGTGCATCCGCTTGCATTAGCGATGATCTCCCGTGAGCTAAAGATCGTCGCATCTGGCTCGCCGTTAGATACGTTCACGCCGTCGATCTCGTAAATCATGATCCATTCGTTTAAGCCGCTGCCTTTCCATTTCCACGGCACAAGATCAGGATGAAGCGCATGGCTATCGCAGCCTTTGATCTGATGGTCGAACGGAATGTTGTCGGCCTCCCAGCGTTCGCATCGCCACGTGCTATCCTCTTTCGCCGTGCTATGCGCGCACGTACGGCAGTTGATCTCTTTCGACAGTTTCGACTTATGACAAAAATCATGCGCTGGGCAGAAACGGCATTGATACCACGTCGGGTCATTTGAGATTGGCGGAGGGATATTATCCGAAAGAGCAAGGCGTTGGCCGCGCTTAATCAATTTCTCAGCCGCCGCTTTATCAAAGCGAACGCGCTCGGTATAAAGCCGGTCGTCGTCCTTACAGATCGCCACATACAGCGCGCGATCAATCAAAAGCCCGTGCATGTAGATTTGCATCTGTGCCCAATGATCGGGCTTTGATTTATAAACGCCGTCCTTTTCTAGCTGGTCGAAGCCTTTCTTATTCGTCGTTTTAAATTCTGCAATATGCCGCTTCGTTGGCGCTTCAGGAACTCCGTCTTCGATGATAGCGTCGGCACTACCTGAGACATGTGAGCCAAAATCCACACGCGCTTGGCGTTTGGAAAACTCAACGCCGATCATTGCTAGATCAGACATGATGGTCGCTTCTTCGTTGTGACCACGCCGAAACAGCCGCAGGATGCGTCCCGGAAACTTCTGGCGAACAGCCATGCGAAACTGGAGCCATATCCAGCGATCACAAGGATGACCGAGGATAGATGCGCCCATATGCGGGCGCGGCTTGTCTTCACGAGCCTCGTGGGCGGCATCGATTAGGCTGGCGATGTCGTTTTTAGATGGCGGAATGGCGGTCATGGTTCGCTCCTATGGTGGCGCGGGGCTTTCGCCCCGCACTAGATTTTACCGCGCCCACGGAGGAGCGGAAGAAGATTTAGCGGCGGATACAGGCTTCGGCGCGCTCGATCCGCCTTCAGGCTTGGCGAACGCAGAAACCTGATTCTTGTCGCCGTACTGCTCGTCTTTCTCCACTTTCAGCTTGATTTTTACGTTGCCGCCGATGATCTGATCCGTGTCCGCCAACTTAGCAAGGCCAATGGCTTCCATGAGTTGCCGAAGCTGTTGGCGTCCGATTTCTTCAGCCTTCGGATTAGCGTTCGTGATGTTGAGTTTCGAGAAAATCACGCGCCCTTGATGCGTCGGGCCGGTGATGTCGTAACGGACAGCGATATAGCTGCCCGTCCCGCTCTTGGTCGGCTTCATTTCTGCGCCTGCAATGGTGGCAGTGTACCAACCGGCGGGAAGGGCTTCATACGTCCCGCCGTTCCCTTGCGGGAGATCGTCGGCGATAAACGGTGTGCTGAGAATTGCCATGCTTTTTTACTCCTTGGTTATCGTGAATGAAGCCCGTCCGGGCGTCGTGGTTATCGCGTCGAGTAAGGGCGCGGTGATAGCGTCGTCCGCCGCGTTCCATGCCTTCAGATTGATTTCCGGCTTCCACCGGAACAAGTTTTGAAGGTGGGCTTCTAGCCCGTTCTCAACTGCGAGTTCGTGAAGCTTGTCAGCGTCGACCTTCCGGTTCATGCGTCCGACAACCTTGATCTTGTATTCGCCGGTTTCGGCAGTCTCGGTGCCGTCCAGCGTTTCGGGAATGCCGATCAGCGAAAGAAGCTGATCTTCGATCCGGCGGCGTTCGTCGACCGCCTGCCGTTCAAGCTGTTTTGCGCGAAGCCAGCGCGCTGAAAGATCATCAAGCATTGATCTTCTCAATGATGGCGCCAAGATCAGCCGCTTCCCACGTAGCAAGCTTGCCGGACCGATCCTTGGCTTGCCAAAGCCCGTCGCTGTCGCACATAAGCGCGCGTTGGACATTGCCTTCGGCGTCACGTTCAACACGCAGCGCCAGCACTTCGTCAAAGAAATAAGGCAACTGCTGGCCGGTTTTGTTGCCGGGCATTGATGGCGCGTAAAGAACGCGCCCCATTTCGTCCTGCGACTTTTCCAGTTTTGCGCTCATATACACGTGCTTGCCGGGAATGTCCCGGAATGCGCGGATCAGATCGGCTACTTGTTCCTGCATCGCACCGTAGGCTTGGCGCGGATCTTTCGTGGCTTTCTTTTCGGCATTCAGAATAACTTCGGCGATTTCTGAAATGCTATCAAGCGCGATGCTCTGGAATGAATTCCCGCCTTCGCCGACGATGTAGCTGTAAGCCTCCCGAAGGTCGTCGATCGTCTTGATTTCGATATACGCAAGGTCGGCGTCTTGAATGGACAGGAGGCCAGCCTCGGCGCTCAGGACCAACGGATCGGGCAGCGTCTTGATTAGGCTTGTCTTACCTGCGCCTGCTTGGCCGTACACAAGCAATTTTACGCCATTGCGCGAAAGATCGCGGGTTCTTTTTAACGAGATAGCCATTAGCGGTTCCCTCCCAAGCGGGCGACTTCAGACATGATCGCCGCAACTACGCAGAAGGCGCAAAGCGGGCCAAAGATTATGAAGAGGTCGGTTGTAGACATCGTTTGCTCCTATACCCGCGTCGGACTATCCGGTTCGGGTATGCTTTACTCTTTACAGGTTTTCGGGTTCAATGTAAACCTCTTTCGGGGAAAAAAAAACAAGGTTCGGAACAATGTCACTGGAACAGTTACGATTAGTCCTTAACTTATTGAACCTGCGAGAGGTTGCGCGGGGCTCTCAAGTTCACGTCAACACGCTTTACAGGATCGCGGCAGGCGGCGAAGCTCGATATTCGACGGTCAAGCGCGTCATTGACTATTTGCAGTCAAGAGGTTTGCTAAATGGTTGATTTAACAAGCATATTTGGCGGACCAGTTACGTTAGGCCAGAAAGTCGAGCCGCCGCCGTTAGAGCATCAAATCGCCGATGCGATGCAGCGAGCCGGGATTACGCCGCCGCATCCGATCAAGATTGACGGAAAGCTACATCGGTTCCGCGCCGGGACGAAAGGCCAAGGCGGCCATGGCGACAAAACGGGCTGGTACGTGATCTATCCTGACGGCATTCCTGCCGGTAAATTTGGCTGCTGGCGGGCGGGGATAGAGCAAAACTGGCGGGCGGAGATTGGGCGCACACTGACGCCGGTTGAAGAAATGGCCCACGCTAAGCGGCTGGCCGAGGCTAAGGCCGCGCGGGACGCCGAACAGGCGCGTAGCCGGGAAGTCGCGGCAAACACCGTAGAGCAAATCTGGACGCAGGCCATGCCTGCGAGCGCGGACCATCCGTATCTCGCCCGCAAAGGCATCCAGCCTCACGGGGCACGGTTAACAGGCGACGGGCGGCTGGTGGTTCCGCTTTACGGCGCAGACGGCGCGCTCTCGAGCCTTCAGTACATTGGCCACGATGGCGGCAAGCTCTACCACCCCGGCGGCGCCACAGGCGGGCGCTTCTGGCAAATCGGCACCACAGACGAGCCGGGGACAATATTTATTGCGGAGGGCTTCGCCACCGCCGCCACAATCCATGAGGTGACCGGGCGCCCCTGCGTCGTCGCTTACTCGGCGTCAAACCTTGTGCCCGTATGCGGAACGATCCGCGAGCATTTCGGGCCGCAGCAAGACTTGGTCATCGTGGCCGATCATGACGTTTCGGGGACCGGCCAGAAGTACGCCGACCAAGCCAGCGCCAAATTCGGGGCGAGGGTTGTCATGCCGCCGATCCCCGGTGACGCCAACGATTACGTGCAAGCGGGGCATGATCTTGCCGCGCTCCTCATGCCGCAGCCCGATGACTGGCTGCAATCCGCCGATAGCCTATGCGAGCAGCCTGCGCCGATTGCGTGGCTGATTAAGCGATGGCTTCAGGAGCGGGCCTTGATGATGCTTCACGGGCCGTCCGGGGTCGGGAAGACTTTTATCTTGATGGATATGTGCCTGCGGATGGCGACCGGGAAAGACGACTGGAACGGGTTCAAGGTCAAGCCGGGGATGGTCGTTTATCTGGCGGGCGAAGGCCATTATGGGCTTCGAGGCCGCATCGCGGCGTGGAAACACCAACATGGCGCGAAGCGGATCAATATGTGGGTCAGCCGCCATGGCTGCGACCTCAATACGGCGGTCGGGTTCCAGAAGGCGGCGGACGCCATCCGGGCGCTATCAGATCCGCCCGCGATTATCGTCGTCGACACGCTTCACCGCTTTCTGGCGGGCGACGAGAATTCGGCCTCCGACGCCAAGACAATGATCGACGCCTGCGACCGGCTTAAGCATGAGTTTGCTTGTTCCGTTATGCTCGTTCACCACACCGGCGTCAGCGACGAAGCCCAGCACCGGGCGCGCGGGTCCTCCGCGTGGCGCGGCGCGCTCGACATCGAAATCAGCGTGACCGGCGGCAAGGACGGGCCGATCAAGATCGAGCCGCGCAAAGTTAAAGATGGCGAGGAGCCGGACCCGATCTATTGCGATCTGGAAAGCGTCACCATTCCGGGCTGGCTCGATGAGGATGGCGAGCCCGTCAAAAGCGCCGTGCCGATCACGACTGTCGCGCCAGCAAAGGCAAAGCCGGGGCGCCCGGCTCACGACAATAAGGATATATTCCGGCGGGCTTGGTGGGATCAGCAGGATCAGGCCGAGCTAACCGAGGACGGCGCGCCATATCTGACGCGGGCCGCGCTGGCGCATTTCTTGGAGCATACGGAAGGCAAAAAGGCGGCTGTAGCTAAACAGTATGCGAAAGCTTCCGGGACGTTTATCAAGCCGCTGATCGATGACGGCTGGATTGTTGAATATGGTCAAGGCTACGCTATAGCGGATGAAACTGACAAGCTTGCTATGGTTAAGGTTAAGCGGTAAAGAAATAATAAAATTACCGAACAATTAATTTACTTACCGGGGGGCAAAGGCGCGTAAATCGGTAAAGTAAATATATCCCTTCTTTAGAAGGGATATTTTATTTACCGTTACGAGCGGCGGGTTTCGCTCCTGATTGTGGAAAATCTTTCAGATGAGGCTTTACATATGAAAAGGTTTCGCGTATGATCTGAGGGTAGGCTGATAACAGGAGCTTGAGCATATGACGAACGAAGCCAAAGCCGCCCGCGAAGTTCTGGTCAAGAATGGTTGGTCTCATGTCCTCAGCAGCACAGGCAATCAAAAGACTGGCGAATACGGTTTGCTTTTTGCGCGCCGCGAGAATGGATTGAAAATCAGATTTTGGCTCAACAATGAAAGCGCCAAGTTGGTCTTGGCTCATCTGATCTAAAAAGCGGGGCCGCTTAAAAGGCGGCCTCCAACTCTGATTTAATTCCTACAGGAGCCAAGCCCATGCCCTATTCATTCCGCGCTACCCGCTACGGCGCCACCAGTTACAGTGTCCGTGATCTGACGCTCGATAATGGAGAACGGTTTACCGGCGAGCTGTACATCGAGCCCGACGAATCGGTTGGGTGCGAAGATTGGTACGTCTATGAGGCTGTTTCGGTCGACGAGGACAGTCAGGCATTCACGACCTATAACGAGAAAAACAATTCAGGGACGTTCGAAGCCTTGTGCCGGGCGATCTATGCCAATTCCCGGCTGTGCATGGCGATCAGTGATGAGGCGAGGATGTGATGGCTTACATTCAGACGAAAATTGTTCCAGACGCTCCGGGCAAATTGCCAATGGCGTTTGGCTTTGAGGATCAACCGCAGTTCATCACTCGGGAACGGCGATCACAGTTGGCGCATATGATGAAATGCTACAGGGTTTCGACGCTCTATCGCATTAAACGGGTCGGTTTGCATCATTATCAAATCACAACGACCGGTTATAGCGTGGTGGCGTCAATCATGCCTTATGACGGCGAAATGCAATGCTAATCCAGTACCGCCTCATCCATTTCGTTTACATCCAGCTAAAGCATGGCCTTTCATTTTTCGGCCATGTCGAAGTGAGGCTCTTTCTCGCGGACCCGACTGGTTGGTGGGTCGAGGCGGTATTCGACAATAACAGCCAGCCGGTCCCCGCCGACTGGTCGCAGCACATCAAGGAAGCTATCGAGGCGGATAAGGCGATCAGCTCAGACATTACCAGCAAATGCGTACGCGAGGCTGCGAGGATCAAATGAAGCTTTTGAAGCGTTACAGATACCTTGGGCAATACGGCTATATCTACATCATGGCGATCAATGACGATGATGCGCTAACGCAGGCGAAGCGGTCGATGTACAAGACCGAAACGCCGAAGGTGGAAAAGCTGGAAAGATTTAACGAGCAATCTTTACAATATGAAAAGGCTTCCCCATAATCAGGGAAGCTTTTTTTTTGAGGACAAGAAATGGATTTGAAATCGTTTATGGCCGCGCGGGAGATGTCCCGCGATGATATGGCGGCAATCGCTGGCGTTACGTCTCGGACAATCGTAAACTGGGAAACCGGGTTCAAGACTCCGCCCCTGTCGTTTCAGGTTTTGATGGCGGGCGTAGAAGCCGGATCGGTCAGTCTGGACTGGTGGCGCGAACAGGCCAAGCGATCAAAGGGTGAACAGTGAAGAAAAATGTTGGCCATATAAAATGGCCCGCCGATCATGTCGAAAGGCGGTCGGTCGAGAGCCTAATCCCCTATGCTCGCAACGCCCGGACGCATAGCGATGAACAGGTGGCTCAGATTGCGGCCAGCATCAAGGAATGGGGTTGGACGACGCCGGTCTTAATCGATGAGGACGGGCAGATCATTGCCGGGCATGGGCGCGTCATGGCGGCTCGCAAGCTGGGGATTGAGGACATCCCGGTTATGATCGCACGCGGCTGGACTGAGGCGCAGCGGCGAGCATACGTGCTGGCTGATAACCAACTGGCGGCCAACGCTGGCTGGGATATGGACTTGCTGAAGGTTGAGATTGGCGATCTAAACATCGAAGGCTTCAATCTCGATCTTATTGGCTTTGACGACAAGATGCTTGCAGGACTGCTTGAGGAGCAGACCGAAGGGCTTACCGACGAGGATGCGGTCCCGGAGGTTCCTGCGGAGCCGGTGACGGTGCTGGGTGATGTGTGGAAGCTGGGGCGGCATCGGCTGATGTGCGGGGATAGCACGAGCATTGATGCGGTGGAGCGGCTGATGGATGGCACGAAGCCTGATTTGATCCACACTGATCCGCCATACGGAATGAACGCGGTGAGCAAATCATCCGTCTTAAAGAAGAATTACGGAACTGACATCATGGGCGATAACACGCCAGATGTGGCAAAAGACGCCTTTCGACTAATCAATGGGCTTTACCCAGAGGCAAAGCAAATTTGGTGGGGCGCAAACTATTACTGCTCGGTGCTGCCTGATAGCGAATGTTGGCTTGTTTGGGATAAGGACAACGGCGGAAGCGATCAAACGGATTGCGAACTGGCATGGGCGAACTTCCGAAGCGTGGTTCGTCAGTTTACGAAGGCAAGCGAAAAGAAGAACCGCGTCCACCCGACGCAAAAGCCTGTTGATTTGATGGAGTGGATCATCAAACGGTTCAGCTTGTCTGCAAAGACAATCGCAGACTATTTCGGAGGCAGTGGGTCAACCCTGATTGCCGCTGAAAAACATGGCATCCAAGGTTTCATCATGGAATTTGATCCGAAGTTTGCCGACGTAATCATCAAACGCTGGCAGGACTTCACAGGCCAAGATGCGACCCACGCTGAGACTGGAAAGAAGTTTAATGACCTACAAACCCGACGATAAAACTAAAAAGCAAGTCACGCTGATGGCTGGCATCGGGCTGACGCATGACCAAATTGCAAAGATCGCGGGAATCAGCGACGAGACGCTGCGTAAATATTACAAGAAAGAACTAGAGGCGGCGAAGTCGGTTCTCAACACTCAGGTAGCATCGAACCTATTCCGCATTGCAACCAGCACCGAAAAGGGCGCAGTGGCCGCTGCGATCTTTTGGATGAAGACCCGCGCAGGATGGCGTGAGACAATCGACTTATCTAACGAAGACGGATCATTGAAGCCGGAGCCTGTACAGGTCGCAGTTCTGGCGGCGCTCAAAAAGGCGCATGATGACGCCTGAAGAACACGCTAAGGTTCTCGGGCGCTTATACCCATACACGCAGTACATATTCCGCGCTCGCAAGAATACGCCGATGCTGGCGAACTGGCACTTGCGCGAAATGTGTACGGCGTTGGAGCGCGTTATCATTGGAAAGACCAACCGGCTCATAATCAACATCCTGCCGCGATCCGGGAAAACAGAGGTAGCCGTTAAAGCCTTCATCTCATGGGCAATGGGGCTGTATCCCGATTGCGAATTCATCCACGCCAGCTACAGCAAGCGCCTCGCTACATCGAACACTTACGAAGTGCGGGCGATCATGCAATCCGAAGCATATCGCACCATCTTTCCGTGGACGGCGTTGCAAGACGATAGCAAGGCCAAGGATGAATTCCGCACGGCGCAGGGCGGGATCGTCTACGCTACTGGTACGGATGGAACGATCACGGGCTACGGCGCGTCCAAGATGCGCGAGACGTTCGGGGGCGCCATCATCATTGATGATCCGCACAAGGCAGGCGAGGCTACTAGCCCGATCATGCGGCAGAACGTGATCGAATGGTATCAGAACACCATAGCCAGCCGCCTCAATAAACCGGACGGGCCAATCATTCTCATCATGCAGCGCCTACACGAGGAGGACTTGTCCGGCTGGCTGTTGGCTGGCGGATCAGGCGAACAATGGGAGCATCTAGTTATCCCGGCGCGCAATCCTGACGGCTCGTCGTTCTGGCCCGCCCAGTTCCCGGAAGAAATGCTTGCACGTCTCGAAGCCGCATCGCCTTACGTGTTCGCCGGGCAATACATGCAAGCCCCGGCCCCGCTCGGCGGCGGCATATTCAAGGATGCGTGGTGGCAGTACTTAGACGCGCCTCCGCCTATCGCATGGCGCGCGATCTATGCCGACACGGCGCAGAAGGCGAAACAGCAAAACGATTTCTCGGTCATGCAATGCTGGGGGCGCACCGTTGGCGGGCAAGCGGTTCTGTTGGACATGGTTCGGGGAAAGTGGGAAGCGCCAGAACTGGAAACCATGGCACGGGCTTTTTGGCAAAAGCATAAGGCGGTTGACAATCAAGGGACGCTGCGAGCCTTCAAAGTCGAAGATAAAGTCAGCGGGACGGGGCTAATCCAGAAGCTCAAACGCGAAGGCATACCAATGATCGGGGTCCAGCGTGACCGTGATAAGGTTTCCAGAGCCTTCGATACCGCGCCTTTCGTCCAGTCGGGAAACGTGATAATTATGCGAAACCTACCTTCATTGGTAGATTTTCTCAGCGAGGCGGCATTGTTCCCGAACGCGGCGCATGACGATATGATCGACGCGGCAATGACTGCCATTAACGACATTCTCGCGGCTCCAGCCGCTCCCGCTATTCGCGCTCTGTGAGGCTTCTATGGATTGGCTGAAGATTTTTCGTCCGCGAGAGGCCAAGGAAAGCGCAGTCGCCAAGATCATCGTCACCAATCCCGGACAGCCGGTCTGGTCGCCGCGTAATTACGAACAGTTTGCGCGCGAGGCATACAGCAAGAATGTCGTTGCCTATCAATCAATTAATAAGATCGCCGAAGCAATTTCATCCGTTCCGCTCATGGTATTTCGAGGCGAGCAAGAGCTTGTCGACCATCCGCTTTTAAAGCTTCTCGACCGCCCGAACCCGCTTCAATCCGGCTCGGACTATATGCAGGCGAAGATCGGTTATCTGCTCATCGCCGGAAACGGTTACGAGGAGCGGGTAAAGATCGGGCAGGAGGTCCGCGAAATTTATCAGCTTCGCCCGGATCGAATGAAAATCATTCCGGCGAATAACGGAATTCCGGCGGCATACGTTTATTCGGTCGCTGGCCGCACCGTTCGCTTTGATGTCGATCCGCGCACTCTCGATTGCGACGTTCGGCATTTAAAGACATTTAATCCGACCAACGACTGGTATGGCTTGAGCCCGGTCGAGGCTGGCGCATACGCCATCGATCAGCTCAACGAAAGCATGGCGTGGCTGCAATCGCTTTTGCAAAACAGCGCACGACCTTCCGGCGCTCTTGTCATCAAGGATGGCGGGACGCTTTCGGATGATAACTTCAACCGGCTGAAAGCGCAGATCGAAGAGCAATATTCCGGCAGCAAAAACGCTGGCCGCCCGATGCTTCTCGAAGGCGGGCTAGACTGGAAACAGATGGGCTTATCGCCGTCAGACATGGGCATCATCGAAGCTAAGTTCAGCGCGGCCCGCGATGTTGCGCTTGCCTTTGGCGTTCCGCCGTTGCTGCTGAATATTCCGGGCGATAATACATATTCCAATTACAAAGAAGCTCGCCTTGCATTTTGGGAAGATACTGTTCTCCCGCTGATGCACTTGATCCTGAATGACTGGAATAACTGGCTTGCTGCGCCTTACGGCGTGACGATCAAAGCTAACGTAGATGAAATCCCTGCTATCGCTGAAAAGCGTTTGCAGATGTGGCAGATGGCGGATGCGTCAACTGATCTGACCATAAACGAACGCCGCGCCATGAAAGGTTATGAGCCGATCCAAGGCGGCGATGTGATCCTCGTCAACGCCTCGCAAATTCCGCTCGGTTCGCCGGCCGAAGCTGAGTTGACGCCGAAGGATTGGGCGGCTCTTGCTTACGGCATCGAACAGAAAGCTGAAGGCCACAAGCCGACTGTTGAAATGGCGCGCGAGGCCGAACGCGGCTTGGCGTGGCGTAAGGAATTCGGTCGAGGCGGAACCGAGATCGGCGTTGCACGAGCCCGAGACATTTCCAACCGGGCGAACCTCTCGAACGAAACCGTTAAGCGGATGGTTTCCTATTTCGCTCGCCACGAGGTTGACAAGCAGGGACAAGGCTGGATACAGGACGAAGAAGGGTACCCGTCCGCCGGGCGCATCGCATGGGCTTTGTGGGGCGGCGATCCGGGCCGGGCTTGGGCGAACCGCATCGCCAAGCAAATCGACGGTGAATAATGCCACGCTATCTGCTGGATCAGGACCGCCAGAGAGAATGGCGCAGGCAGTCCGCGCTCATGCAGCGATTGGAAAATCAATTCGTCGCGAAGTTATCCACAGAAATATATAAGGCCACCGAGGAAATTATTGACGCGTGGAAAGTCACAAGAGAGGTCGCCACGCCGCGAGGATTTCAGGCTGAGATCGAAGACGCCTACCGGCAGATGATCGTCGCAGCCACAACATCGTTCGGCGTCCGCATTTGGCAGCAAGGAAAATCTCTCGGGCTCGATCTGGAGCGCAAGGAAGACTTTGCCCAGACGATGCTCATGGAAGCCATGAAATATTTGGCGCGCGAAGTCATTCGCGAGAGGATTAGTGGCGTCGTCATGACCACGCGCGCGAATATTATTCGCGCCATCGCGCGCGGATATGTCGAAGGGCTCGGGCAAAACGAAATAGCCGACATGATTATGGAGCAAGCGCCTAATGTTTCGGCCATGCGAGCCAAGACGATTGCGCGCACCGAGGTTCATGGCGCGGCTAATTACGGCGCATGGCAGGCCGCCAAGCGCGCGGGCGTAGCGCACAAAAAGGAATGGCTATCCGCGCAAGACCTTCGAACCCGCAGCATCGAAGCGGGCGACGATTGGGATCATCTTGCATATGACGGAACGACCGTTGGAATGGATGAAACATTTCCATTTCAATCAAGGCAGGGGCGGCGAGACAATTTAATGTATCCCGGCGATCCATCCGGGGCAGGCGGTAACGTCATTAATTGCCGATGCACACTAGCCTTCACGGTCGATCTGGAGGCTTTATTGTGAATTTAATTGGTCAGTGATAAGGTTACGCCATGCCGAAGCCGCATAAAGACGAAACCAGAAATGAATTCCTCGAACGCTTTATGGGCGACGATGAGGCCGTTTCTGATTTTCCTGACGCAGAACAGCGTTATGCGGTTTGCAATTCTTTCTGGCGCGAAAGGCCGAAGGTAATGAAGCACCAATCTGTCGCTCTCGAATTAAAGCGCGAGCCCGATCAGGACGGCGTATTCGAAGGCTACGCCTCTGTTTTCGGAGTCGTCGATCAGGGCATGGATGTGGTCGCCCGTGGCGCATTTGCTAAGTCGCTCGGCAAGCGCCGCGTGAAAATGTTGTGGCAGCACGACATGGCCCAGCCCATCGGCGTCTGGGATCAAATCGAGGAAGACGAGCGCGGGCTGTTTGTCCGGGGCCGCATTCTTAAAGAGGTCGACAAGGGCCGCGAGGCTATGGCCCTTCTCCGCGCTGGCGCGATTGATAGCATGAGCATCGGCTATCGCACCATCGAAGCCATGCCTGAAGCGGAAGGCCGCGTTCGCAAACTAACCGAGGTCGATCTATACGAGATCAGCCTTGTTACATTCCCGATGCTCCCTGACGCTAAGGTTACGGCGGTCAAGAGCATCAAGACTATTCGTGAATTTGAGAAAGCTTTGCGGGACGCTGGTTTTTCTCAGACTGAGGCTAAGGCTATCGCAGCCGATGGCTTCAAAGGTTTCGCCGACCATCGGGACGATGTGAAGGATGAGCCTGAAACCGGGGCGGCCTTGGCCGACCTTTTGTCTCACGTTCGCCAACTGAAAGAGAAGTTCCATGGCTGACGAAATCAAGCAGGCCGTCGAGGCCGTCAAGCAAGTCAATGTTGCATTCGAAGAGTTCAAGCGCGCCAATGATCAGCGCCTTGCTGAGATCGAAAAGAAGGGCGCCGCCGATCCGCTCCTTGAGGAGAAGGTTGCGCGCATTGAGGCCGATCTGACGAAGGCTCAGGCCATCGCGGACGAAGCCGCTCTTGCCGTCAAGCGCCAGTCGCGCGTTGTGACCGACGAGAAGGGCGACCGCATCGACCTCGACGCCAAGGCCGCCGAGTGGGCTGGTATGCTCGCCCGCCGCCGTGGCGAAACGGTTCCGGCTTTCAATAACGCTGGCATGGACGCCTATAAGGCCGCCTTCGACAAGTTCCTCCGCAAGGGCGAAGAGGTCATGGGCGTGGAAGAGCGCAAGGCGCTCTCAGTCGGTACGGACCCGGATGGCGGCTATGTCGTCAATCCTGATCTGTCTGGCCGCATCGTCACGAAGGTTTTCGAAAGCTCCCCGATGCGCGCCTATGCGAGCATTCAGGTGATCTCTTCGGACGCCCTCGAAGGTCTGTTCGATCTTGACGAGGCCGCTTCCGGCTGGGTCGGAGAAACGGATAGCCGCGCTGAGACGAACACGCCTGTTCTCGGGAAGTGGCGCATTCCGGTTCATGAGCTTTATGCAAAGCCGAAGGCTACGCAGAAGCTTCTGGACGATGCTTCGATCAACATGGAAGCTTGGCTCGCGTCCAAGGTTGCCGAGAAGTTCGCCCGCGATGAGGCTAATGCTTTCGTCGTCGGTAACGGCTCTAACAAGCCGCGCGGCTTCCTGACCTATGCGTCGGGCACCACGCTTCCCGGCACCATCGAGCAGTTCCCCACGAGTGCTTCCGGCGCTCTGGCCTCGGCTCCTGATGGCGGCGACGCGCTTATCAACGCCCTGTACGGCCTCAAGCAGCAGTACCGCGCGAACGCCACGTGGTTCATGAACCGCGCAACGACCAAGCTCGTTCGCAAGGCCAAGGACAGTGATGGCGCTTATCTCTGGTCGCCCGGCATTCAGGCCGGTCAGCCTGCTACGCTGCTGGGCTATCCGGTTGCCGCGTTCGAGGACATGCCTGATCCGGCGTCCAACTCGCTCTCCATCGCCGTTGGCGATATGCGCGAAGCCTATCAGATCGTGGATCGCCTCGGCATCCGCACGCTGCGTGACCCCTACTCGGCCAAGCCCTACGTGGAGTTTTACACCACGAAGCGCGTCGGCGGCGATGTCGTCAACTTCGAAGCCATCAAGCTCATCAAGCTCGGCTCGTAAGAAAAGAGGGGCGGCAATAACGCCGCCCCTTCCACTGAGACAGGTTACGGCCTGTAGATAGTCGGAGAAAACAAATGCGTGATATGATTTCCAATAAGCAGGTCGTCCTGCTCGGCACCGTGACGCTTTCGGGCACCACGCCGGGCGCTACGTCTTGGGTTGATACCCGCGAGTTCGACGCTTGTACTCTCGTTCTCGTTACGCAGACCGTGACCGACGCGGGCGATGCTAACGGCTTCACGTTCACGGCGCAGCACAGCGATGCGACGACCGGCTCGTCGGCTGCGGCCATCGTCGCTGCGGATAGCGTCGACGGCGTGATCGCGCTCTCTGTGACGGCGGACGCAGATGACGACAAGGTCATCGGCGGAATTGGCTACAAGGGCTCGAAGCGTTACGTTCGCCTTAACGGCGTCGGAACGACTGGCACGAACGCTGTCGTTAAGGTTCTTGCGATCCTCAACAAGCCGCATCGGGCCGAAACGACCTTCGTCGGTACGGCGGTCGCTGCGACCTGATAAGGCTGGGGCGGGCTTAGTCCCGCCCCTTTTCACTTAGGAGCAAAAGATGAAGGCCGAAATTACCCTGCCGCAGGGGTTCCGTGCGGCGCCCGAAGGTCACACAGTCATTTTGTTTGAAGCCGGACAGATCGTCGAAGGCTGGGTTGCCGAGGAAGCCGTTATGGCTGGCGCGGCGCGGAAGATTGACGAGATCGCCGCTACGCTGGAACATAAGGTAGAGCCGCAAGAGCCTCGCCGCCGTGGTCGCCCTAGAGAGGTTGTCTAATGAGCCTGCGCCCGTCTATCCCGCTTTATCAGCAGCGCGGTTCGGTCATCGTTACGGCTCCCGCTACGGAGCCTGTCACGGCGACTGAACTTCGGACGCATTTGCGCGTGGATAGCACGGAACTGCCGGACGCGGAAGCGAACGGGCTTATCGCTGAAAGCCGCCAGATGATTGAAGATGAAACAGGTCTAGCGTTCATATCGCAATCGTGGCGGCTTTCTCTGGATCGCTGGCCGGGCGGACAAGAAGCTTGGTGGGATGGCGTTCGCCAAATGGCTATCAGCGAGCTTTACGCGCCCAATTATATGACGAGCGTCCAGCTACCGCGCTGGCCGCTGGCGTCGATCACAAGCGTCACGGTCTTTGACGAGGACAGCAATTCGCAGGCTGTTACGGTCGCAGATACCTTTGACGTTGATACCTATCAGGTACCGGGCCGGATGACGCTCAAGCGCGGGTCCACTTGGCCGATTGCGTTGCGCGCGAACAACGCGATCCAGATTGTTTACGTGGCGGGCTATGCGAATGCCGCAGCCGTGCCTGCGACCATGAAGCGGGCGCTAAAACAGTTGGCCGCTTTTCTGTACACCAACCGTGGCGATAACTGTTCGCCTGCCGACGCCATGATGAAGTCCGGGGCCGATCAGGTTCTTGGCCTATATCGCCCGATGAGGGTCTAATGCCTTACCCGAGCGGCCTAGATATAGCGCGTGGCAATGTGCAAGGCGTTCGCGTCGTGCATTGCTTTGGCCGCAATACGGCTATCGGCGCAATATTTACGCCCGTGGCGCGCTCAGGCTTCTACCGTACTCCGCAAGTCTCCGACGCTACGGCGCTTCGCATAAAGGCTGGCGGTAATGCGGCGGACACAGCGAACGGTACAGGCGCCCGGGCGATAACGATCACAGGCATCGGGCCGACCGGCGAACTGATTAGCGAAACCATTGCGACGGCTGGCGCGTCGGCGTCAGCTCCTACGGTCCAGACATTTATTCGCCTTCTAGATGCGTTCGTCTCATCCTCTGGCACTTACGCCAGCCAAGCGGCGGCTTCTCATGCCGGGACAATTACAATCGAGAACGCAGCGGGCGGCGATAAGTGGGCGCTTATTTCGGACGGATCGTTCCCACGAGGCGACACTGAAATCGGCGTATACACCACGCCAAAGGGGCGCAGCGCCTATGTACAGGCTATCCGCGTATCTTCGGAAGCTGACAAAAAGGCTAACATCGTTCTATTCAAGAGGAGCAATATCCTTGAGGCGGTGGCTCCATATTCTCCAATGGTGCTTGTGGCTGAATTCCCGGCGGTCCTCGGAACAGTTCAAATAGATTACGATCCGCCGCTTTCATTTCCGCAGCTAACCGACTTCGGGTTTATGGCGTCCATATCTGCCTCAACCGTCGATGTTACGGTTAGCTTTGATGTGATAGAGTGCATTCCATGAAATGCTGTGACATCAATTCAGGGATGCTCAGGGAGCCTGTGACGTTCCAGCGCCAGACGCGGACCAGCGATGGCGCGGGCGGGCAGACGCAGACATGGGCGGCGATCTCAGGCGCGCCTACGCGCGCTTATGTCACCGCCGCAAGCGGCAGTGAACGCTTTTCTCATGATCGGGTCGAGGCAACCATTCGCCTGAAGTTGGTCACGCGCTACAACAGCGGGCTTCTCGAAAGCGACCGCGTTCTGATCCGTGGCAAGGCACATAACATTCGCTTTATAAACAACGTCGAATTCCGCAATCAATGGCTCAACATCCTCGTAGACGGCGGGGTGGCGTCGTGACGCAGATCACAATCACGATTCCTAATCTTGACGCTGTGCAAAAAGCCATAACGCAATACGGCGCAAGGGCTGAAGCAGAAATCTCTAGGGCTTTAAGCGCCACAGGGACGAGCATCGTCAATGGCGTAAAAAAGCAGATGCGAACATCTAAATCTGGTCGACGCTATAAAAGAGGGAAAACAGGGCGCGACCATATTGCGTCGGCCCCGTATGAAGCGCCTGCGGTAGATACAGGAATTCTTATAAATCGCTCCATATACGAAACAAGAATTAATGATTTGCATTTCGTGGTTGGAAGTAACGTAAAATATTCTGCTTTTCTTGAATTCGGAACGCGCAATATAAAACCGCGCCCGTCTTGGACGCTTGAGGTGTTCGCGCATCGTGACATTATGGCAAGGCTTGTCGAAGCCGCCATTCGGAGGGCTGCGCAATGAAGGCCGCAGCACTCCAGCAAGCGATTTATAATCGTCTCAACGATAGCAGTATCACAAGCTTGCTGTCGGCGGCGTACTCGCCACTTGTGCCAATCTTTTCCATCGGGAGCGTACCGCAGGCGGCAGATAGCGAAAGCGATGCGGCTTTCCCGTACGTTACTTTTTACGCCCCGGCGATTACGCCATTCGATGACAAGGACAAGGTTGGCGGATCGGCTATCGTACAGATCGACGTATGGTCCCGCACACTTTCTGATCTGGCGGTCAACCAGATTGGCGATGCGATAGACGCCCGCATCCGTAGACAACCGCTTTCGATCAGCGGTGCAACGCACATCACAACTGAATTAATTACTTCCGAGCTATTGGGTGATCCTGACGGAAAGACAAAACATTTCGTGGTTCAATACCGCGTCTTGTGGATCACGACTTAAAAATGTATATTTTGCCGCATCTCAAGAGGTAAGCGATGGCAGTCTCCGGCAGAAAACTCAGGATCAGTCGAGACGGGACGGCTATCGTCGGCGCGCGCACAGACAGCGTGACGATTAACGCCGAGCCCATCGATATTACCGACAAGGACGACACCGGCTGGCGGGTGCTAATGGCCGATGTCGGCGTTAGGTCGCTTTCTTGTGAGGTCGAAGGAGTTCTGAAAAACGCCACGCTGCTTGGCATTGGCGTCGGCACGGCGTCCGCTTTGCTCGAAGCCTGCACGGCAGAAATCGACGGCATCGCCACGTTTAACGGCAACTTCTATCTTCAGAGCATTGCGCTGGGCGCAGAGCAAGCCGACGCGGTCACGTTTACTGCAACGCTCGAAAGCGCCGGGACGATTACGGCAACCATCGCGCCATATAACACCGTTCTTCCGGCAATCACCGGCACCACGACTGTTGGTCAGACGCTCACAACGACCAACGGCACATGGGCTGGCGATGCAACGATTACTTTCGCGCGCCAATGGCAGCGCGGAAATGTGGCGGATCACAACGACCCGTCATGGTCGAACATTACGTCCGCCACAAATCTTACTTACGTCTTGCAAGCTGGAGACAGCGGCAAGCGCATTCGTTGCGTAGTCACGGCCACCAATTCAGAAGGCTCTACGGTGGCGCTGTCTAACATCGTCGGGCCTATCTCGTAATCCGGAAAGGATAAAACAATGCCTGCTGTTTCTGGTCGCAAGCTCCGCATCAAGAAGGGTGGCGTTGCCGTCGCTGGCGCGCGCACGGACAATCTCACCATCAACAATGAGCCCATCGACATCACCGACAAGGATGATGCCGGATGGCGCACCATGCTTGCGGATGTGGGCGTCCGCTCTATCGACGCCGAAGTCGAAGGCGTTCTGACCGATAGCACGTTGATTGCCATTTCAGTTGGCGCTGCGGCAAACCTTCTCGCGGCCTATACGCTGGAGATCGACGGGATTGGCGACTTCTCCGGCAACTTCTATCTCGCCAGCTTCGCAATCACTGGCGAGCAAGCTGATACCGTGACGTTCACGGCGTCAATTCAGTCGTCCGGCACCATTACGTTCACGCCGGATTAAGCGATATAAAGGAGCAAACGGAGCATGTCTATATTCAGGGACGTAACGATCACTTGGCGTGGCAAAGATTACACTGTCACGCCAAGCATGAGACTGATGCGGCTGATTGAAATGGGGGACATTAGCCTTTCAGATATTGCTGTTCGCACATCGCAAGGCCGCCCTCCGATTTCTCACTTGGCGTTCGTTATCGCCAAGATGCTGCAATCGGTTGGCTCTGAAACAACCGAAGAAGAGGTTTATGCCGAAATTCTTCGCGGAGATCAGTCTCAAGTTCAGAACATGATCGGCGTTGTTCTCATGGCGTTTTCGCCAGCGGAGGATGAACGGGGAAATCAAGACGCCCAATCCGAAAGCCAGTCAAAGGGTCGGGCGAAATCAAGGTCGGCAAGATAGACTGGAACGGGATGTATCTATGGGCTCGCCAATGGGGAATACAGCCAAGCGAGTTCTGGGATATGACGATCAGTGAATGGTGGTTGGAATACGAGCTTCGTTCGCCAGCCGAAAAAGAGAAGTTCGCAGGAAAGCTAACCCGATCTGATGTAGATGACCTGAAGGCTTGGATGGACGAAAAAGATGGCGCAGATCGAAGGGCTTCAGGTTAACATCCAAGGAAATGCTGACGGCCTGAAAAGAGCCGCAACGGAAGCTTCCAATAAACTCGGAGACATTAGCAAGGCAGCCGAAACAGCCAGCAGAGATATTACGTCAAAGCTGAATAATGCTGCTGACACAGTTGCGGCTCGTTATGGGTCTGTGGCCGGAAGCATTGCAGGAAGTCTGACTGGCCTTATCAATCCTGCGTCCATAGCAGCCGCAGCGATAACAGCACTTGGAGCTGGCGTTCTCGCTTATTATGAAAGCATAAAAGAAAAAGTCGTTGATGTTGACGCAGCATTGACGACGCACGGAAGACTTATTCGAGACCTTAAATCAGCATACGGCGAGGCTATGGAAGGCCTTGAAAGGTACACAAAAGAAAGTGAGAACTCGTTTCGTAATCGTATTGCTGCATCTATATCTGAGCTAGAAAGATCAATTAGCCAGACTGCAAGCACATTTATGACCCAGTTTGGACCTGTAATTCAACAGGTTATGACTGAGGCCGGAAGTAATGTTGAAACATTCTTAGATGTTTTTGTGAGCTTGCCAAGAAAGTTTGAGCCGTTCCGCTCTGCCATTGATGAATTGCAAAGAAGCATCCGAGCTGGAAACCCTGATTTTGTAAGCTTTAAAAATAGCGTTGATGAAATAGGAGCTTCTGCTGCTGGAACCAATCCATCATTAAGCGCAACTGCATATGAATTGGCGAATTTAGCATCTAAAGCTGCGGCTTCTCAACAAGCTATCGGCGCAAATGCTGCTGCGTTGCAAGCAATGGGGGCGGAAGCTCGCGCAGCGGCTGGAGCCATTAGCCAGTACAATTCTGCCATTTCGGCACTTGAAAGCTGGGGGCCGAAGAAGTCCAGATTAGAAGATATTCAGGAGAAGTTTAAACTAGCGGCGGCGGCAGCTAAAGATGAAGGAGATTATCTGCGCGCTGTTGCGGCCAGAGACGCTGCTTTAAAAGAAGCTGAACCAAAGCCAACGAAGCCTGCAGCCGACAACTCCGCCGAAAAACTAGCGCGCGAACAAGAGATGATCACAAAGCGCCTCGAAATGCTTGTCGTCGGTTGGGGAACGGAAGAAGAAAAGCTCGCTGCGCATTTGCTCAAAAATCAAGACCTCATCAATCAGGCTCGGGCGAAAGAAGCCATCGATGATGAGACGCACAAAATATTGATGCTTGGCGCTGAAGAAGAATATCAAAAAAAGATGCAAGCCATAAGGACGAGTGGATTTAACAGCGCGCTGACAGCTACCGGCGAAGTCTTCAGCGCGCTTGGCCGCGTGGTTCAGGCTGGCAGCAAAAAGAACGTAAAGCTTGCAAAGGTCTTCGGCATTGCAGAAGCCATCATCGCAACGATGGTTGCGGCGAATAAGGCCATGGCCGTTTCGGCAACCGGCGGTCCTGCAGCGGCCTTTGCAGCATGGGCGGCGGTCGCCGCTAAAGGTTTGTCGGCTGTGGCGGCCATCCGGTCTGTTAACGAGAACGGTGGCGGAGGCGGTGCTGCTGCGGGTGCTGGCGCTGGCGGTGGAGACGGTGGCGCCGCGGCTGCTGCTGACGGAGGAGCCAGTCGCGCCCCCGGGGGAAGTTCGGTATATATCAACCTTCAGGGCCAATCGTTCGGTCGCGAACAGGTTCGCGATCTGGTAAAACAAATAGCCGATTTCCAGAAGGACGGCGGACAGGTGGTGTTCGCATGAGCGTAATTTTTTCAGATAGCCTTGTCGCTTCAATGTCCGATCCTGTCATCGAACTGAATTCGCCGATCTTTGGCTATCAGTCTTTCGTTAATGTTGCTGGCGTGACATCTGGAAACGCCGCCACCGGCTATCCAATCACCAATGTGGCGAATATCTCTACGGCTTCAATCTGGAAGGCCAACGCCACGACGCAACAATATGTTACAGTCACCGTTAGCCCGGCGCAGACCGTGGACTATATAGCCGTGGCAAGACACAACTTTTCAACGGCTGGCGTTGCCGTGTCTGTTGAAACTCAGGTTGGATCAGGTGACCCTTGGGTCGAAGTCATACCCGCCAGCATTCCAGCAAACAACAACGCAATAATATTTCGGTTCGTCCCTCAGACTGCTTTCGGCGTTCGCCTGAAGCTGGCTGCCAGTACGGCAGAGCCAGAAATAGCCGTCATCTTTGTCGGAAAGCTTCTGGTTTCCAGCCAGCGCATTTACGTTGGGCATTCTCCTATAACGCTTAATCGCCGCGTCGACGTTGTGAGCGGCATGAGCGAAAGCGGAAACTATCTTGGGCGCATCGTCACCGGCTCTAATTTGGCAACATCTGTTAGCCTGACAAACTTAAAGCCAGACTGGTATCGCGCAAATTTCGACCCGTTTGTGCTGGCTGCACAAACAACGCCATTCTTTTTCGGATGGCGGCCTTATAGCTATCCTGACGAAGTTGGTTTCGCATGGCTGACAAACGATCCGACGCCATCTAACATGATGTCCAATGGAATGATGCAAGTATCGCTTGAAATGAACGGGGTAAGCGCGTGAGCCGCGTCTTAGCCTATGTCGAGGTAGATCAGGACTTTTGCAGCCTGACGTATGGAGTTGCGCCTTGTACGGCTGCAATTCCGACGACCGGCGCGGCTAAGTGCTACAACACCGTCAAAACGTGCCAAGATACTCCTAACTTTACCAATGCGCCTGTCACGCTGCGCTTTGGGCTTGATGTCGATTATTTGCCGCAAGATATTGAGTGCATCCCTTCGATAAAAAACTGGAGCGTTTCGCCTGCTATCATTTCGCTTGGTGAGGACTTAGGGCTGCGCGCGGAAATGCGCGTCACATTTAAGGATCATCCGTGGAGTGACACCGGGCCGGGCGGCGATAAGTACCTTACAGATCGTCCATACGATCCGTTCAATCTCGGCACTTATTGGGGCAAATGGCGGGCGCGCGTTCAATATTTGCGCGGCAAGGCAATCCGTCTCATTGTCGGATATGAAGGCCAAACGCTCGCCGAAATGGAAACGCGCCACTACATTGTCGAAAGCTTCGATGGACCGACAACTGACGGTTCATTCACCATCGTGGCGAAAGACCCGCTGAAGCTATTGGACGGCGATAGAGCGCAAGCGCCAGCCCCGAGCAATGGCTTTCTGGTGGCCGATATATCCAGCACCGCGACGAGTTTCACGCTTGGTCCGGCGGGCGTCGGTAATGCCGAATACCCTGCAAGTGGTTACATCAACATTGGTGGTGCTGAGATTGTCGCCTTTACGCGATCAAGCGACACCATAACCATAACGGCCAGAGCCCAGCTTGGAACGACTGCCCAAGAACATAAGGCGCAGGACCGAGCGCAGCTTGTCCTGCGTTATGCTGGCGTCGACCCCGCAGACATTATCTATGACCTAATGGTCAACTATGCTGGCGTCGACCCGGCTTATATCAATTTGTCTGACTGGCTGGTTGAGACAGAAAACTTTCTGCGCCGCGTTTATACCGCCACCATTGGCGATCCTGAAGGCGTTAAGAAGCTTATCACCGAACTTGTTCAACAGGCTGCGCTTTCGATCTGGTGGGACGATGTTGCCCAGCTTATCCGCCTTCGCGTTCTTCGCGCGATTGAAACAGACGCGGAAATGCTTGGCCCTGACATAATTCAGCGTGGCAGTTTCCGAACGATGGAGCAGCCTAACAAGCGCGTTTCGCAAGTCTGGATTTATTACGGCCAACGCAATCCGCTTCAGCAGTTAGAAGACCTAGACAACTTCCGCTCGCTCGCTGTCACCGTCGACACTGAGGCGGAGGAAAATTACGGCTCTCCAGCCATTCGCAAAATCTATTCGCGTTGGATCGCAGCGGGTGGCCGCACGGTAGCTACTCGCGTCGGTGATATTATCCTCGGAAGATACAAAGACCCGCCGCGCCGGTTCAATCTTGATATTCTTCGCGGCGTTAAGGAGCTAACGGCTGGTCAAGGCTATCGCGTTTCGTGGTGGACGCTTCAGGACGTTACAGGCGCAACGACCAACGCTCCGATACAGATTACCCGCGTGAATCCTCGCGCTGGCGAATTTTCATATGAGGCTGAAGAACAGCTTTATCAGATCATCGACCCGGAGGATTTGGACAACCGAACGATCATTTTTGATGCGGCTATCACAGACGTAAATCTTCGTGACGTTCACGACTCGCTATATCCTGCGCCAGAAAGCGGCGATACATTTACGCTGCGCTGCTATGTCGAAACAAATGTCGTCGTCGGTTCAAGATCCGCCACATCGCCAGCCTTCACGGTTGGAACGTGGCCTTCGGGCGTTAATATTTTCATATATAATTCCGGTCGCATTCAAGGCGCAGGCGGAAGAGGCGGAAATGTTTTTATCCCCATATCTGTCGGCGCTGGACAAGCTGGCGGCTTGGCGTTCTACACGCGCAAGGCTGTAACCTTCGACAACACCAATGGCCTTATCTATGGCGGTGGTGGCGGCGGTGGCGGCGGCGGCTCTGGTAAGGCAGGCAAGTATTCCGGCGGTGGCGGCGGCGGCGCTGGCTATTTGCCGGGTGCAGGCGGAAGCGCCAACTATCCAGAACTTGTTGGGCAACCCGGAACACTTGACGCTGGCGGCATTGGCGGCCCAGCAGGCACAAGTGAGGCAGGGCCGGGCGGAACCGGCGGCGCCCCAGCGCAACCGGGATTGCCGGGCGGCTATTCAAACGGCGCCGCAGGCGGCGCAGCCGGTGGGGCTATCGACGGGAACAGCTATATTACGTTCACCGCTCAAGGAACCATTTTAGGGACGAGGATCAATTAACATGGCTCTGGCTCGATTTCAGCGAACCATCGTAGACAACACCGGGGCGGTCATTGCTTCGCCAACCATTTCCGTTCGCGATCAAGTCACGAACGGGCTTGTTTCTATTTTCTCAGATCGCGACGGTTTAACCGCTCTTTCTAATCCTTTCACCGGCACAAGCGGTGGACTGGCGGCCTTTCACGTCGAAGGCGGGTCTTACAAGATCAGTGCGACGAGCGGCGCATTTACGGCAGAATGGACTTGGGTGGGCATCGGCACCGCCAGCGAATACGATTACGCAGATTTTATCACCTACGTAGATGACGAGATCGATCTAGTATTGGCCGATGTTGCGGCGGCAAAGACCGTTCCTCAAAACGCTAAAACAAGTGCATACACGCTCGCCATAGGCGATGTGGGAAAGCACATATCAATCACAACCGGCGGCGTTACGGTTCCGTCTGGCGTTTTCGCGGCTGGAGACATTGTTTCGATTTATAACAATTCGTCGTCCAATCAGACAATAACGCAAGGCGGAAGCGTCACATTGCGTTTGGCAGGAACAGCTACGACTGGCAACCGCACTTTGGCGCAGCGAGGTATAGCTACCGTTCTGTGCATTGCGTCGAATGAGTTTGTGATCTCCGGGGCGGGCCTAACCTAATGTCTGTATCTCAGCTTTTGCTCATGACGCAAAAACTTGCCGATCCGCCAACGAGCGTTGAATATCTAGTCGTTGGCGGCGGAGGCGGCGGCGGTCAAGGCTATGGCTCTGGAGGCGGTGGTGGAGGCGGCGCTGGCGGATATAGAACAGCGTCCGGGTTTTCAGTTTCAGCCGGGACAACATACACGGTTACGGTAGGTGGCGGCGGAAGTGGCGATTCTGGATCGGCTGGAGGGTCTGGAACGGCGTCTGTCTTTAGCACTATATCCTCAGCCGGAGGCGGCCGAGGCGGGAGGCCTACGTCATTTGCGCCTACAGCAGGCGGATCAGGCGGCGGGTCTGGCGACAATCTTTCCGCTGGCGCGGCTGGCAATACGCCGTCCACATCGCCGTCACAAGGTAACGCTGGCGGAAGCACAACGACGGGCAACGGTGGTGGTGGCGGTGGTGGCATAGGCGCTGTTGGCGCAACTCCGTCCACGGCAGTCGGTGGCGCTGGCGGAGCTGGTTCCGCGTCATCAATATCTGGATCATCTCTAAGCTACGCAGGTGGCGGCGGAGGCGGCGGGGCAGGCACGACAGTCGGAACTCTTGG
>ERZ869925.489-NODE-489-length-29080-cov-19.181361_pt1 | contig 29080 bp, 48 predicted proteins | sample MGYA00579311_ERZ869925 | MGnify/ENA primary metagenome ERZ869925 (study PRJEB32216, sample SAMN09231817) | wastewater metagenome | place: USA: Maryland | collected 2016-07-30 | study: EMG produced TPA metagenomics assembly of the PRJNA472060 data set (Reclaimed...
AAATCGCCGCCCTCAAAGCCCGCGCCCATGCAGCCACCAAAGGAGAGACTGATGATCGTTGAAGTGACACAGGCGGATCGGGACGCGGCGGCTGATCTGATCGACGGCTATTTCTCTGGCCACGGCGATTATTGCGAGGCAATGCGCGGTCTGGCCAAGTCGCTTCGAGCCGGGCACATTTCCGGACCATGGGTAGCGGCCTTCTCGCGCCACCGTCTCTCAGCCCTCGAAGGGGTGGCGGGACTGGTGGAGGCTTTGGAGGAAGCACTAGGCACCTTCAGGATCACGCAGCGCCCAGAGAACTATCCCGAAGAGCATTGGTGCAATCGAGCAGCCGCCGCCCTCGCCACCTTCCGCGAGCAGGGGGGATGGTGATGGGCGCATGGCAACCGATTGAGGACGCGCCGGAAGACGTGTTGCTCGAAACCAAGATCGACGACGCGGGCGGCGTTCGCAACCAGCAGACCCTGATCCGCAGAGGCCGTCTGTGGTTCACGCCGCGCCTCGACACCTACGTCTACTATACCCCGACGCATTTTAGGCTCCCGGCATGACCCAAACCCCCACCCCCAAAGGCGATGAGGAGCAGGAAATGACGACTCTGGATGGCGAGGCTTTGGCTCAGCGCTTCCACGAAGCCTACGAGCGGCTTGCCCCGTCGTTCGGCTACGAGACGCGGGAGGCCAGCGCAAAGCCGTGGGCTGATGTGCCGGATCAGAATAAACGGCTGATGATCGCAGTCTGTGGTGAGATGCTCGCCGCCCTCTCTCAGCAACCCTCGCCTGTCGCGGTGGGGGACTTGGCGGCGTTCGGTGCATCTGAGGCAGCGGGCTACCTTTATCCCGACGAGGATCAACGGAAGGAACGGGCCGCTTTCTGTGAAAGTGCGGCCCACGCTGTAAGCACCACCCCCTCAGAGGGCGCGGACGATGTGGCTCAGGAAGCAGCGCTGCGGTGGCACATAGGCACAGCGCTCGACAGTTTGAAACCGGGCATGCTGCACTCCGAGAAAATCAACATCATCAAAGCCGCCCTCGCCCGCACAGGACAGGGCTATGGGCGGGGGGTTCGGGTCGATGAAGATCACCCGATGCTCGCACCAATCCTGACTCTCCGCAGAGTCAATGCTGCCGACTTCTCACCAACGCGGAGAACGGGCGCGGCATGGGAAGCTTACGATCAGGCAGTGCTCGATTGCTATCACGCTGTTGAAGCCGCCCTCGCCGCGCCGCTCCAGAATGAGGAGGGGTAGGATGGGCCGGTTTCTCACCGCTCTGAAATGGGCGTCAATCACGACAGCGGCGGTCGTCGGGCTTACCTTCGTCGTCGGCCTCATCGTCAAGTTGTGGCTGGCTACAGTCGGACGCGGGCACGAAGATTTGGCGTTTGCTGTTCTGATGTGCGCCATCGTTTTCTTTACTACCTTCGGTGCTGCGTGGCAGTTTTACGAAAGGCCCAAGCCATGACCGACCTGCTGGCACGGCTGCGGGAGCTTGAGGCTGCGGCGACAGATGGGCCATGGGAAGCCGCATCGAACGCATATGGCGTCAATTTCGTCCATGGTGGGCCGGAACAGATCGTCGAGGCCACTGGGACGAAATACCGCGCGCTAGTCTGCGGCGGCAATGACCATGACACGTTGACGGTTGAGGACGCCGTCCTGATCGTCGCCATGCGGAACGCCCTCCCCGACCTGCTGAACACAATCGACCAGCAAGCCGCCCGTATCGAAGCCCTGGAGCGGGAGATTGAAGGGCTGCGTTCGGAGAATGAGCGGCTGTCGCAGGCCGTTTGCAGCGGCATCCTCGGCGGTCTTCTGGAGGAAGCCGAAACGGCGGCGCTGGTCGATTTCATCAAAATGCTACGGGAGCAGCCGAAATGAGCCGCCAGAATCATCCGGCCCATGTCTGCGATTTCTCGTGTGGGCTTTACGAGGTCAAGTCACCGAGCGGCAAGCAGGGTTTGCTATTCGAGGACAGCGACATCTTTGGCCCCTCAAAGACTCACCCGCGCACGGCGGCCCTGAGCGAGATTTCGCCGCGCCTGGTCTGGTTCTGGCTCTGGTATCCGGGCTGGCGAGCAATGGGCAGGCCGACCACCGGCAAGATGTCGTCGCCCATTGGAGATATTCATCGCGCCCGCACCGCCCTGACCGCCCCCTCCATGAAGGAGAATGAAGATGAAACAAGAGGATAGGGGCGCTTCGCTTTCAGCGACCGGGCCGTCGCAAGCCGAGCCTGAAGTCTCGGCCCTTCGGGCTTCCGTCCCTAGCGCGGCTCGAAAGGTCGATCAGCACTTTGCGGTAGCGAACAGCCACTATGATTACGACTTCAGTCCCGGCGCAGGAATTATGCGGCTGACCTCGCACGACTTCCGCTCTGGAGGCATCCGGTCCGGCGACCAGTGGTGGAGTGGTGATTACGTTGACTATCGCGGCATCGTTTCGATCCAGATGGATGATCGATTCACCCGCCTAGACGCCGTGGTCAACGGGCGCTGTCACACGCGGTCATGGAGGCGTGGCTTCGGTGATCGTACCGTTACGCGGCTCTGTCGTGCCTTCCTGACCGATTTGAACACGACTGCCGCCCTCACCAAGGAATCGTCCCATGCCTAGCCAAGCCCCGATCCCCAGCATTGCTGCCGAGCGGTTTGATCGCCTCGAAGCCGAGCGTGCGTCCCTGGTGGCGAAGCTGGCCGACGTGGACCGCCGCAGGTTCGATTTCTGCACCCGCTATTCGGATGCCAACGGCTATCGGGTGAGGCTGTCACCGGAACAGGTGCGGCGCGATCTTGCTGCGTCCAAGGAGATAAACCGGGATGACTGAGGACGACCTTCGCGAGATGATCCGGGCCAGCGGAAAGCAGAAGGATTTTGCTCGGCGGGCTGGTGTCTCGCCCGCGCGTGTGAGCCAATTTATGAAAGGCCACACCGGCCCCGGCCCGCAGATTATCGACGCGCTTGGGGTGGAAATCTCATACCGCAAAATCGACGCTTGCACAAGCGGATTAAACGTGGCATGAATATGGCGACGCCTCAGGGGAAGACTGAAGCGCCGCCGTTGCCTGGTACCTACAGGTTACACGGCACATTGACAAGGGCGAAGGCTTTGGCCGCCCCGTCTCCCCGGAAATCGAAGCCGCTGGTAAAAGGACGTAGCGCGTCCCGAGGTCGGTTAACGGCTGCTCACCAGTGCAACGTGGTTACAGTGGGAGCTTGCCAAGCCACAGCCCAGTGCGAAGCCAAAGGGGCGGCAAGCGGGGGTATCGTGATCCCCGAAAGCAGTTGGCGAGTTGCGGCGCACGATAGACCGCAGCCCAGAATGGCGACGGATAGGCTCCGGCGGTCAGGACGGAAAGCGCGGCAACCGGGCAGAAATGTCCGGGAGGTCGTGCTTACCCAAAAGGCTCGGGAATATCACCAACGGTCAGGATTGTAGGAAGAGAGTATCATGAACCCAAGCGACCCCTTCATTGGTACCAAGATGCTGTTCATTGCGCTGTTTGCGCTCACCATATGCGTGCAGGTCACCCAGTGTCGCGCCGCCGAAAGCATTGAGCGCGACACCATGCAACTGCGCTTCGAGACAGCGCGTGTTCCGGTGTGCAGGCCGGTATGAACGGATCGGGCAAAAACCACATCGCCGCGCTGGCGAAGTTCAGGAAGGAAAAGCTGTCGTGACAAAGATCACCACCGCTGGCGAGCTGCGCGGCTTTCTGGCCGAGGTTCTGCTTGGCATCCGCAACGGCTCGATTGACGTGGACGAAGCGAACGCCATCGCGAAGGTGTCGTCGCAGATTAACCAGTCGCTTTCGGTTGAGGTGAACACGGCCCTTCAGCTTCAGAAGATGGGCAAGGATCATCCGGCGGCGGGCACAATGCTGATCGCCAACGGCTCGTCAATGGCGCTTGAGGAAGGCGAGGCTGTATGGTGTGAACAGTGCGAGCATCGTCGCAGCCCAGCCCAGATCGCCGCGTGCCCGGATAAGTTCTGCAAGGCCAAGAAATGAGCGCTACGCGTCCATACCCGGAGCGATTGCCTCCTGTAGAGCTAACCTGCGCTGAATGTGGGAAATCATTCACTCGATCGGCTTGGAGAGTAAGACAGGCTGAGCGAAGCGGGACGACGCCAAGGTGCAGCTACGCCTGCGCTCACGCGGCGCGGCGCATCAACACGCCGGAGACTAAGGCCGCATACCATCGGGCCTATCGAGAGAAAAATCGCGACCAGATAAACGAAAAGCAAAATGCCGCACGCTTCGGGCCAAAGCGTGAGCATATTCTGAACGTGCAGCGCGAAGGCTATTACAGAAACATTGAGAAATCACGTCAACGGGCCAGAGAATACGCCGCCTCGCATAAGGAAGAAGCCAATGCTCGGCGAAAGGCGTGGCCGGAGCAAAATCCAGAACGCGCACTCTTTCATCAGGCCAGAAGCGACGTTTCTCGGGTGTCTGGCATTGCAACCAGAAACGTTCCCGACGAATTGGCGGAGAATAAGGCGATGCTGCTAAGAATCAGGCGCGCAATCCGCGATAGGGATGGCGGCGGCGAAGCCGGACAGACTGCGAAGCAGGCTGGACCCGAAGGGCAACAGCCCGGCCCGAAGGGATCGCCCTGATACTATGCCCAATTCCCGGCCCGGATCGCCGGGGTGATGAAGGAGATGGAATGTGAGCCTGCACGCTGAGCTTCGGGATGCCGTGGCCGAACTGGACGAGCGGATTGAGGCGCTGACCCTTGAGGCTAAGCCCGTCCGCGATCAGCTTGCCAACATGGACCGGACGATCAGCAAGCTCCGCAATGAGCGCGCCGCAAAAGCCGCCAAGCTGGCAGAGTTGAAAGAGAAGCCGCGCGTCTCGGATCACGCTGTCATCCGCTACCTTGAGCGCGAGTACGGCTTCACGTTCGAGGACATTCGGGAGAAGCTGCTTACCCCGTTCGTGCTGGCGGCCATGGATGCCGGCGCGGAGGCGGTGCAGCTCAACGGCGGCACGTTGAAGATCAAGGGCCGCACGGTCGTGACCTATGTGGACTGAGCCTAACCTACCCCGCCTCCACATGAAGGAGTGTGAAGATGAAGAATGATGGCGCGTCTCCCGGCTCTCATGCTGCGCACGAAGCCCCGGAGGGTCTTCGCCCTGCGGGTTTCGATCCGGCGCGGGTGATTGAACGTCTCGGCTACTTCGATGGCCCAGGCACTGAGCCGGCCTTTTATCCCGTAGAAGCCGCGTGCCCAATTTGCGAGGAGCCGATGGGGCATCCTGAGCCAAGCGAAAATCGCTGCCGAAGCTTTCGCGTATGCGACAGGCGGAGCTGGTTTTTCCGCTATCATCAGCGTTGCCGGGAGCTTTTTGGAGACGTGCGACTGGACGCCTTTGAGGCCATGGCCGTGGACGCCGCATTCTCCTTCACGGGTGTCCAGTGACAGATTTTCGACTGATCCCCGGTGGCGGCGATGTCGTCTCGCAACTTGAAGAGGCGCTTGAACATGCGCGCTCTGGAACGCTCGTCGGCATCGTCATCTGCGGCATCACGGAGATTGATGGCAAGCCCTGCTGTGGCTGGTCATGGGCGCATCGCGACGATCTTTACGCACCATGGGCGCGTCTGTCGGCCATTCTCGGCCTCGCTCACTTTGAGCTTACCAAGGAAGGAATCGACAATGGGCGCGATTAAGAATGCTTATCACGACGAGATTTGCAACCGATGCCCCGACTGCGGTGCGCAACTTTCGGACGGCGACATGACCCCGTGCGATTCGGTCTGTTGCCCGATCCCCTGCGATAGCGGCAGCGACCGGAACGGCGAAGACACCGCAGGTGGCTGAGTGCGGAGCATCGCAGAGCGGTGCCGCAGGCAATCGTCCAACCCCACCCAGGATGCTATGAGGAGCGCGAGGAGATGGTGATGGAATGGAGAGACATTGCGAGCGCGCCGAAGGATGGGACGCCTATCTTGCTCTACATCGAGCCGGTGGATGAGGGCTACTTGCTCGGATGGAATCCGGCCCGTCTCATCACCCAGGTGATCGGATGGTGGGAATATTGGGGATGGACCTCGCACTTAATGGAGGAGGGGACTGCGGACACTGAGGGCCACAGTTCGCCCTATCAAATCACGATACGCCCGCTTTTCTGGATGCCTCTCCCCGCCCCGCCCACCGATTGTGCACCACAGGGCTTTGTGAGGCCGGAGGTGATGGAGGAATGACCGACTGGACGAAGCTGGACGCCTATGTCGAGGTGATGCCGCTTGTGAAGCGCGTTCAGGTCATCCGCTCGGCCAATGATCTGGCGCGCGAGCTGTTTCTATACACCCAGCGCCAAGAGCGAGCGCGTAAGGGCTCACCGCCGCCCGTTCCGGGGGATAGGGGTTAGAGGGATGATCTACAAGAAAACGTGCGGCCACTTCACGGTCGAGGTCAGCGATCCGTCGCCTGCATGGGTGACGATTTCGACCGAGGACGATGGCGAGATCAGGGGAATGAAGGTCGAGGACTTGCGCGACTTGCGCCACTTGATCGACCGCGCCTTGGTTGCCGCCGGAACCAGTTAGTCCGGCTCCACCCTCTCCCTATCCCGCCATGGATCAGGGGTTAGTGCGCGCAAGCCTCGATTGCCGCGATCAGCGCAGCCTCACGGGCGATCCGAAGCAGCCGCCCCGCACGCAATAGCTGGACGCCCTCGAATACGCCAGCAGCATGGCTCAGCGCATCTTCGGTGTCGGGATAGGCCGGCGCGTCCTGCCGCAGCCTGTCGCGCGCTGCACGGGCACAGGCGGGATCGTCGGACGGCACGCGGACTTCCACGGTCCTGATGATCGGTTCGGGCTGCGTGGTCTGGCACATCGCGGCGGGGAGGGTCAGCATGGCAATCGAGGCGAGAGCGAGCGGGCGTAGCATCGTCAATTCCCCCTGATGATCGCAAGTGCGTCGGCGCACTGGTCGGCACCAGGACGACGGGCAAGGATCGCAGCGGCCCGCTGCTGTGCCGTCTGGGCCGATATGCGGGCCGTGGAGAGCGATTGTTCAAGCGCGGCAACCCGAGTGGCCCCTTGCGCCCTGACGGCCTCTACGGCGCGATTCTGGGCGTCGATCCCCGCCTGCAGCGTCGCGGTGTTGGCGCGGCATTGCTGGAGGTTGCTGGTCAGGGTCGTGTTCGCCTTGGTGAGCCGGTCGTTTGCGCGGTCGAGCGAGCCGATGTGCAGCTTCGCCGCGAGCAGAAGAATGGCGAGCAGGACCGCGACGCCGGTTGCGATCGGGCCAGCGAGGCGGGAGGTCAGGGCTTTCCAGATGACGGCGATCATGGTTTCGCCTCCCCGGCTATCTCGTTCGCCTTATCGACAGCAGCGCCAGCGGTGGCGGCGGCTGCTTCTGTTGCAGGGTCGGGGGTGTCCGATGCGCTGAACTCCGCCCCAAGCCCGCTCGCCCGGATCGTGCGCTTGACCAGCAGCCCCGCGAAGCCGGTCAGGGTGATGAGCACCCCGATGTGCGCCGCCAGCCCGAGATAGAGCACGTAGGTCGCATTGCCACGCACCAGGATCATCGCGACGATGGCGTAGAGCGTCATCGCCATGCCCCCGCCGGCAAGCAGCGCCAGCGCCCAGCCACGGCGCCCCTCGGGGTTGAGAAGCTGGCGGAAGGCGGCGCGGAGGAGTTTCATCAGTCGCGCCACTCAAAATGCGGCCCATCGAGGAAATCGGAGCCGACATGCCGCTGCTGGTAAAGCTGGACCTCGCGCTTGTAGGCGTTCACATCGCCGCCGAAGTCAGACAGCCGCCGATCCCACGCTCCGCCCCAGCGGATATGCTGCGCCCAGCCATATTCGGTCGCCGCGGCATCCATCGCCATCGCGACCTTGTAGCAGCCTTCCCAATCCCAGACCGGGTGTCCCTGAATCCACGGAACAAGATCGACCGCGTGACCGAAGCCGTCGGCCTGGGGGATATGCTGGCTGTCCATCGTCTTGGAGAAGCCCTGCGCAACAAGGCGCTTCTGGCGCTCGCGGGTGCGCAGGCCCTCGTTCACGGTGAAGTCCTGGGTCGTCAGGGCGATTGCCCGCTCGACGGTCTGGACAAGCTTCGGGTGAACGCCGTTGAGGTTCGCGCGCGACGTGGCGCCGAGGGAATAGGTCATACTTGGGTTCCTCCGTCAGACGGATGCGCGAAGATTTCGGCGCGGGGGTCGGTCATGGGTGCGTCCTTCCGGAAAGGGCCGCCCAGGCGACAGCGGCGATGCTGATAAACCAGGCGATGGCCGGGGACTTGACGATGGCCTGCAGCACGCCGGTCGCGCCGTCGCGGCGGTTCTTGTCGGTCTCCAAGGCGCTCACCCGCAGCGCGACCGCATCCAGCTTTGAGGCGAGGTTGTTGTTCGTGTGGATCATCTCGCGGAGCTGGCCCCGAATTTCGCCGAGCAGCAGCAGGGAATTGGGGTCGGAATCGCTCAACGCTCCCCTCCTCTCGAAAAAGGGTCTGGGGTGGGCTCACCTCCCGGAGCGGTGTGGCGCGTCAGGACAGGCTCGAACACGGTCGATAGGATGGCCGGCATGGGGATGAGAAAGAGGTCAGCCATGGCGGCCCCCTTCGTGCCAGTAATCGGAGAGGATGCTGCGCTTCATCATGCAGCCTCGTAGACGCCCGTGACGATCAGCGTGATGCCGCTACCTCCCGGATAGGTGGTGTCGTCGTTGACGATGGTCATGGTGGTGCTGTTGTTCACGATTTCGGCGCGGAGCGCGGTGCCGTTGCTGGCGACGCCGCGGGCCGTCTGGCTGAAGCCGGAGTTGACCGAAGCATAAGGCAGGTCGAGGATCACGTAGCCGCTCGCCGCGCCGTTCGTCGTGATGACGACGCGGGCGCTGAAGAATACGGTCTTGCCGATTTTCATGGCCCGAACGCCACCAGCAACGCTTGTGAACGAGCCGCTGCCCGCCGTTGGCGTTGGCGTCGTGGTTGTCCACGCCCCGGCGATTCCGCTCGCCGCTACGGCATCGAGGTCGGCATCATAAGCCTGGACGTTGGTGCCGATGACCAGCCCGAGATTGGAGCGAGCAGTCGATGCGCTGGCGAGGTCCGACAGGTTGTTCGCCGATAGCAGCGCTCCGACCAGATTGTGCTCCAGCACGCTCCAGCTTGTTCCGACGCTGGCCTCGGTGCCACCAGCATTGTCGGCAGTAGCCAGGTAGATGTCGCCAACATCGACGCTCTTGCCGCTGGCGCCGCCGATCTTGCCGGCGACATTCACGACATAGGCATCGCCCTTTGATGCGGCGGGATAGTTCGGGTTGGCCGAGCAGTCAGTCGAACCCTTGAAATCGAGCAGGCCGGTGACGGCGGTATCGACATAGGTCTTGACGGCTTTCTCGGTCGGAACCTTGGTGTCGCTGTTGCTGGCCAATGTGTCGTCGATGCTGAACGTGATGTCGCCGATCGAGAGGTCGAGCGTCCGGTTCGCGTTGCCGGTGGTGAGCGTGAAGGTACGGGTCGCGGTCAGGTTGGAGCCGACAGCAATGTTCAGGGTGTGCGATCCGTCCGCGTCATAAAGCCTAAGTCCTGTTGAAGAACCGGACGGCGCAAATCTGGCCGTGCATCCGCCACCTGCGCTGCTCCACGAGAAATAGGTGACGGAGCCGCCGGCATTGGCGAACGAGCCAGACTGGGCCAACACCCTGAACGTCGCGGGCACTGTCACGAGCATCTCGCCGGAGCCGTCGTTGCCGGAAATGCTGAACGGGTTGCCAATGTCTCCCATGACGAGATAGCCGCCCGAGCCATTGTCGATGTGCACGGCCTTGTCGGTGAAGATGTTGCCGGCGCTGTTCAGGTATGGGAAGCGCCCCGTCGTCACGACGAACGGCGAGCCACCCTGGCTGACGGGGATTTTTTCCGTGCCGTCCAGTGCGGCGGCGGCGGTGCCGGTGTTGACTTCAAACGACATCGATCAGAACTCCACGTCTTCGCCGCCGATGAGAATGATGATCCCGCCGATGCGCAGCGTTGCGGTGGCCTCGTCCGCAGGCGCAAACAGCGGGTCTTCGATGAAATCGAGGTCGTAAACGACAGCATCGCCGACCTGCACCGGGTTCCGGCCCGCCTCGTCCGAGGTCAGGCGGAACCATGTCAGCGGTTTCCCGACGACGACGCTGTTCTCGAGGAGGTCGGCGTTGAGCGCCGGCTTGAACGTGACCTCGGCGGTTCCGTCCATCCCGACCTCGACGTCTTCGACGATGATATGGGCCCGCCCGTCGCCGCCTAGGTAATTGCCGGCGTAAACAGTCTCTCCCGGCGTCAGATCAGTGAGCGTGATCGTCGTATCGCCCAGAGACGCCGCTGGATTGCCGACGAGGCTCGCATCGAACCCGATGGGGTCGGGCCGCCGGAAATCCCAAAGGCCGACCCGGTTCTGCCCGCCAGCGAGCCGGGCCAGCAGAGCGTCCATCGCCAAGCCAATGCCGGAAAGCCCGCCAGCGCCGTCATAGCCGCCGCGGACTTGCCAGCGTGCGCGCCACAGCGGCTGCGCGAGGGCATAAGTGCGCTGCGCATTCGTCAGCGGGCTTTGGCTCCGCCCGGTATGTGGCTGCAGCCACATCTCGCCGGCAAAGGGGGTCAGGCCGTCTTCGGGCCAGTAATAGTCAGCCATCAGATAGGTTCATCCAGAATGATGTCGCCGCCGCCATATCCGCCGCCCGTGCCCACCCCTGTCGTGTCAGGGCCTCCCACATCGGGGAGAATGACGACCTGGTTGAGAAAGATGCGAAGCGGGTAGGTGGCGCTGTTGAGCGCGGTGGAATAATCGGTCGTCGCGCCAAAGGTCGGCGTCGTGTCGGCAACCTCGTCGATGTCAGCGAAGACGTAATAGACCCCGAGCGGCGTGAGGCCGGTCAGTGTCGTCCCGGTCACGGCGACAGCGCCGGTTCCGGGCCAGTCATAGAAGTGGTCGCTGATGACGATCTGCCCGTCGCCCGCCACCGTTTGTCCCGTCAGCGTCAAGCCGAAAGGATAGGTGGAGCGGATAAGGGTCTGCAGTTCGCTGTCGCTCAGGACCGGGCCGCTGGGAACGTCGATCGTCGGCACGGTGTCCGGCGCGGTGAACGACGGCTCTCCGTAAATCTCCTCATTCTCTTCGCGCAGGCTCAGCGCCACGCTGAAGTCGGCGGACAGGCCCCAGTTCTGGACGATGAACGCATAATTGCTGAGGCCGTAGCGGTCGGTATCGAGTTGCACGATGTCGAGCGCGCCCGTCTTCAGCCCCTCGATCGTCATTGGCCATGCGACCGTCTTTTCGCACTGGGCGCGCTTCAGCATGATCGAGCCGAGACGTTCCGCCCGCGCCTTTGAGATCGTGAACGGCAAGTCGAGGTCGGTCTGCCGAATGTCGGTCGGCGGGGTGTCGAGCGTCTGCGTCGCCGCCGCCGCGGACTGATAGCCCTGGGTCGGCTCGATATAGGTGACCTGTACCTCGTTCACCGCATTGTCGGCGGTGTCGAATGCGGAAACCGTGATGCCGCCGGCCAGCATGTCCTCCGAAAGCGTCTCGCTCGGCGGCACCCAATAGCCGGCGCGCAACTTGTGTCGCCCTTCCGTGAAGGCATAGGAGCCGGCGCAGGCTTCCATGAGGCTGTTGCGGACCTCGCTCGGTGCCGCGCCCGTCGTGATTACGCCGTCGGTTGCGTATCGCGCCTCTCCGTCCACATCTTCATCGCAGACATTGGCCTGGGCGCTGATCCAGTCGTCGTCGGGAATCTCGTCGTCATAGGCGCCGAACCCGCCTTCCTCTCGGGGCAGCGCCATGAAGTCATAGAAGACGAGGACGGAATTGTTCGTGTAATAGCCGGCGTCGGGGTCGTCCTCACGCGGGTCGCGAATGTCGTCCTTGCCGTCGATCACCACGGTGATGTTCGGCATCCCGGCGTTGATAACGTCATCGGTCAGCCGGAACTTGGCGTAGATCTTGGCGATGCCGAGACCCTTGTGATCGGTCGTCCATTTGCCGTCGCACTCGGAAACGAAGGTCGCGTTGGCCGTGTCGGTGTCGGTCCCCCGCACGAACCAGAGCCAGGCCTGGCTGGCATAGGCGCCGGAAGTAACTTGCCCGTCCCCGGCAATCGTGACCGTCTCGTCGTTTAGCATGAAGGTCGGATTGCCGGCGCAGCGATGACCGGCGCAGGCGATCACGAAATAGCGATAGTGCTTCTTGTCCGTGCCCTTCTTCGAATGGAAGAAGACCAAGAGCCCACCGACCCTGCGCCGGCCGTAAACGATGAAGCTGTTCGAAATGCTCTGACGGAAAACCGAGGGCGGTCCCGTGCCAAGGGCGGACGGCTTCGGCGCCGTCAATTTCGCGAGCGCGACCGAGGCGGCAATGGTGGCGGTCGCGATGATGACCGTCGCGATGATGCCCTTGATCGCAAGCGCCGCGAGAAGGTTGGCCCCCAGGCCGGAGGTGGCCACCAGAATGACTACGACGGCCGCGATGATGGCAATCGTCTTCAGGATTTTTCCCAAGGATCAGACCCTCCGCGCCCGCCAGATCAGGCTCGCATCACTCAGCGGCACGACCGCCCCCATGCACTCGATGACCTCACCCCGGACGATCCCGAGCGCGCCGCGGACCATTGCGATGTCGCCGCGCCGGGCAGTCCGCCGATTGGCCGGAGGACCGAGCAGCTTCGTGGCCAGTTCCGCCAGCGACCTCACCCCCGCCCGGCGATAGAGAGCAGCGGCCTCCCGCCATGACCGGGGGCATCCGCCAAGCTCGGCCCAGATGTCGCGCCCGGTTGCCTTCTGGATCGCTTCGACAACCGGCTCCGCGCAATGGCGCGTGCCCCAGTCAGGGTCACTCACTGAAGCTGCTCAAAACGATGCCGCCCGGACTCCCGCCGCCCGCGCCTACCGTCGAAGCATTCTTGCTTTCCGCATTGGCCCACAGGATCGAAACCTCGGCCATCTGGGGCACATATTGAAAGAACAAGTCGCCGGGGTGCTGGCGCTGCTGATATTCATCCGTGAACCGCTTGATCGAAGGACGGCGCTGGTCGATGGCCCGGCTCTCGCCGCTGATCTCGACCGTGAGGCTCGTGCCGGCATCCGTGATCTTGTATTCGTCGAGGCGATAGCGGCTCAGCAGCTTGGTCGCGAGCACGCTATGCCAGCTCTCGCCGACCTCGATCGCGCCGATGTAAATCTCGATCTTCGCGCCGCGCGTGGCCTGGTCGGCGACGTCTGCGGCATGTTCGCTCGGCACATCGAACAAGGTGAGCTTGATCCCTGTCGCCGAGCCGTCCGTCGCCTCTGAAACCGTGTCAATCGCGCCGAGCCTGCCGGCCCCGATCCAGTCCTGATCCACGCCATCGGCATCGGGAAAGGTGATCGTGCCGATGCCGGTGAAGGCATAGACCGGATCGGGCAGATCGATGAAAACGGCGAGGAACGGCTTAAGACCGAATGGGTCTTCAACGGCATCGATCAGGTCGGCGGGGAGGTCGCGGCTCATCCGCGGCGCCTCTGTCCCTGTCGGATCGCATCCTGTGTCGCGATCTTCGTCGCCATCAGGCCCTGCACGAATTCATCCTTCGTGATCGCAACGCCCGAGAAGCTAAAGGTCTGGTGGACATGCACCTCGCCACCCCCGCCGATATTGTCATTCGCGACGACATGCCCCGCGCCGCCCATGTGCAGCAGCTCCGGCCCCTTCTCTCCGATCAGGTAAGTGCGCCCCGGCAAGACAGGCCCGCCGGCCGCGCGGGCGCCGCCGAAGTCGAATGTGAGGTTCTTCGACAGGAAGGAGCCGAAGTTGAAGCCGCCACCACCGGACCCGCCGGGGATCAGGCCGCCAAGCAAGCCGGCAAGCGGCCCGATGATCGCCCGCTGCAAGGCAATGCGCAGCAAGTCAGAAATGATCTGGTTCGCGATCTGCTTGAACGCCTTGCCCATGCTCTGCGCGCCCGTGATGACGGCGGTGAGACCGTCCGCAATCGACTGGAGGCCCTGCGATGCGACATTCTGGAGGGCTTCGTTCATCTGCGCAGCCGTGCGTGGAATTGCGTTCATGAAGGCTTCGAGCGGGCCGGCGGTCTGGCGCATGACATTCTCTTGCCCGAGCGCATAACGGGCATTGGACGCCGCTTCCTGTCGGTTGAGTTGCGCGAGTTGAGCCGCGTTCAATCCACCCTGAATACGCTGCTTCTCAATCGCGAGAATTTCTTCCTGGTGCTGCAGGGCGAGCAGGCGCAATTCAATGTCGCGACGTTCCATGGCGGTACGGGCAAGCTGACCGCGCGCATGCAGCACGGATTCCTGATCGTTCAAGTCGCGCTGCGCGATGTCGATCCGCTGTTCCTCGAGCCGGTGCTGCATGACGGCGTTGCGGGCGTCGATCTTGACCTGCGCGAGTTCCTGGCTGCGGGCGAGAAGCAGACCGGCCTCCATATTCGCCGCCACAACCTGCGCCGCATCACGGCGGCTGCGTTCGGCGGCCTGCGTCCTGATGCGCTGATCGCGTTCGGCCTGCTCCGCCCGGATCGCGGCAATGTCGCTCGCCGCGGACTCTTCCTCGGTCTGGACCTGCCGGCGGCGTGCATCGAGAATGTCGGCGTTTAGCCCGACGAGCTGTTGCTGGAACTGCTCTTCGTCGCGCTGGCGGCGTTCGGCGAGTGCCGCGGCTTGGCGGGCGGCTTGCTCCGCTGCGTTCTGCGCGGCGTTCGCGGCCTGAGCCGCACCGGACGCGCCTACGGCCGCCATGGGATTGACCCACTGGCCGTTGACCTGCCGCTGCCAGTGGAGATGCGTTGGCCCCCGTGCCGCGTTTCCGCTATTGCCGACTAGCCCGACAAGCTGGCCGGCGGCGACACGATCCCCCGAGCGGATACTTGTCCCGCTGAGATGCGCCAGCAAATCACGGGCGCCGCTATCCGCCCTGATCTCGACATAGAGGCCAAGGCCGCCTGGTGCGTTGAGTACGCGAGCCACGCCGGCCTCCGGTGCCACAACCGGGTCGCCCAAATTGCCGCGCAGATCGACGCCTTCGTGCCGACGCCCGGGGACCAGGCGGCCGTTGAGCGGGACGCCGCTACGGTCGGCGCCATAAGGACTCATGAGTGCGCCGGTTACGGGCCGGGTCAGGCTGCGATCGGTCTCGTTGTTCAGCCGGCGCTGCGCTTGCATTTCCCGTTGGATTTGTTCGGTGCGCGCCCGGCTTGCATCGCGCAGGGCATCAAGGCGGCGACCATATTCGATCATATCGCTATGGGGCCGACTGAACTCCGCATTGAGGTCACTTTCTGCCCGACGCAAATTGCCCGCTTCCATGGCAAGTCGGTCATTGCTTTCATTTACCTGCCGCGAAATGCGCGCCATCTCTGCTTGCTGGCGATTTGTTCCAGCGTTGTCGGTCATCCGCTGCAGCGATTCCACCGCGGACTGAGCGATGCGAAGCTGCTGCATGAGGGTGTTCAGCCGCTCGATCCCGGCAGCAAGATCGATGCCGGACAGAGACCGATTGGCCTCCGCCTGCGCCTGGACAGCCCGCGCAAGCACCGGGATTGTCTGTACCGCAGCATTGCGCCAGCCACGGATGCGTTCTTCATTCGCCGCCGCCTGCCTGATCGCAAGCTGCTCGCTCTGCTCGACGGTCTGGTTCTGCTGCTGTAACGCCGTGGTCTGCGCGCGGATCGCATCGATGATGCCGGGGAGCGTCCGCCCGTAAGCCTCTTGCGCCTGCCGGTTCAGGTCGGCCTTGCGCGCATTCTCCGCCGCTGCGTCGGTCGCCTTGTCCAGTTCAGAGCGCGTATCGAACATGCGGGCGATCAACGGGAGCAGGACGATCGCGCCGGCGGTCATGGCAACGCCCCATGGGCCGGCCATGAAAGCGGCGAATCCACTCGCCCCGCCCGACATCATCTGGATCGCCTGAATGACCTGACCGGACTGCTGCGCAAAGACGGTGGCGACCCGCGTTCCGCTGGCAAGCTGGGTCGCAACATCATTAACCTGGAAGCCGAGTTGCTGCATCCCCATCCGGTAAGAACCGGAGGCGGCCATGCCGCGCCGCTGAACGGCACCAAATTGATCGACAGCACCAGCCGCGCGGCGCATCCCCTGCTCAAACTGAGCCGTATCTGCGCCAAGGGTGACGCGGAGTGCGCCGATTGCCCCGCCGGCCATTATGCGGTCTTCTTCAGACGTTCGATTTTCATGGGAACGCCTTTCTTCTTCATCGCCATGAGGGCGCCAAGGAGGGCAGCGCCACCACGGGACTTGTCTTCGGTGCTGGTCAGATAGTGGTCGAGCGGTTTCAGCTTGCCCGCGAATGCCGCCCCGTTAAGCGCGGCCTGCGTCCATGCCCGTACAGTCTCGGCCCGCCCGTCACGCTTCCGCACTTCAAAGCGCGCACGCAGCGCATCGCTGAAGCTGACAGCCGTTTGCTCATCGAACAAGTCGAGCGGCAGCTCTTCCTCAATCCAGATGCGACGTAGGGCGCGCCAGTCCCAGCCTACGCCGCCAGAGGAGGGTTTTCCGAAGACGCCTCGGCCAGATCACCGAAATAGGATGCCACAAGCGCGCCAAGCACCATCATCGTCTTCGGATGCCCGGCTTTGTCGATCAGATCGACAACCTGTTCGGTGTCGGCCTCATCGACAAGAAACGCCCCGACCCATTCGACCAGTTCGTCACAGCCAAGACCGTTTCCGAAATCGAGCATGAGGTGAGGCAGCTTCTTGCCGGACGAATGTTCGAAAGCGCGCCACGCCCGGAAATTCATTCGGAGCAGCTTGTCTCCGAGCGTGGCTTCGCCCTTGAGGGGGTCTGCTTTCGGCATCAGCTATCGGCCTCGTTCGTCTCGGCGGCCTCGTTCTGCGCGCCAGTGATGCGAAGACGAATGGTCGCCGCGATCTTCTCACCGGCCGAGACGGGGCCACGGCTGTAGCCCTTGACGAAGCAGGCGGTCGTGATCTGCCATTCGGCCACGCCGAGCTCATCGGGGATGATGAACCGGACGGCGCGGGTGTCGCCCGAATCCTTGGCGTCGCGAACCAGAATGTCCGTGGTGCCGCCAGGGACATAGTTCAGGCTAACCTCGACCTCGCCGCCATCGGTCAGGCCGGAGATGAACTCCTTGCGCTTGTCCGGGGACTTGAGGTGCGTGACCTCGACCTCATCGGCCTGGTCGTCGGGGAGGCCGAACGAGACGACCTCCGAAAGCTCGACAAGCCCGGCGGCCGAGCTGCTCGATGAAAGCTGGACCTCTCCGCCCCAGCCAATCCTTGCTTCACTCATTTCAACTGCCCTCCTCAGATGCGGCATGGTTGTGGATCAGGTCCATACTGATCCGGAAAATTGCCTTGTTCTGGCCCGTCCCGGACGAAAGCCGTTCCGGCAGATCGCGCGGCGGCAGATCGACCATCGCCCGCGCAAAGATGTGGCCGTTGCCCTCGTGCGCCGGGACCGCGGCTGCGATCAGCGCATTCTTGACTGCGGCGGCGTCGCTGTAACTGTCGGCCCAAACGTCATATTGGACGCGGGCCGGCTGCAGATCCTCGAAGCCCTTCAAATTCTGGTCGTGCGCGTCGGCGATGCACTGGAGCGTGACCGCCGGAAGCGCTTTTCCTTGCGGGCGTTCAACCCAGTCGATCCGCGTCGATACGAGCGCGGCGAGGGGGCCATCCGCCAGAAGGAGGGTGCGGAGTGCGGCTTGCCAGTCCAAATCGCTGCCCTCCTATATAAGGGCGAGCTTCGCCCGAAATTCTGCACCGGTCATTGCGTTCTTCCGGCTGTTACAGGACAGGCAGGCGAGAACGACATTCGAGATGTCGTTCGAGCCCCCGCGACTTAACGGAATGTCATGGTCCCTGCTCGCCGATTGCTCTGCAACTGGCATCTCGCAATAGGCGCAGCGCCAGCCCTGTGCTTCGCATTTTTCCAGGAATTCGTGATGATTATATCGCCCTGACGTGCCTCTAAGCCTGGCTCGACGGGCCGATTCCGCTGCGGCCTTCGTCCTTCGAATATTCGTCCTGCAGCACTGCGGACAGTAGACTTGGTTGTGGATGGCCGGCTTGAATTCCGTCTGACATTCTGGACATGGGCGCGGGCGCTCGATCTGCCAAACTGCTACGCGCCGACCTGCATTGATGCAGTCTCGGCAGCGCTTAGAAATCTGCCTCTTTCCTCGCGCATTCCACGTATCGAAATTTCCGAGAGCGGGTTTCTCTATCCCGCACTTTCCGCAAATCCACGTCGGCTGTAAGGCGTATATAGCCACGGCGGGTCACCTCCGCTTTGGTCAGGGCCGGGGCTGAGATTGGCGTCTCGCTCCGGCCCGATTACCCTAACCGTCTTTCGCCTTGGATCAAGCGGATTTCAAACCGCAAACCGCGCGACCTTGCGCGCCGCACGATCAGCCGCGCGCATGACTTCGATCTTCAAATCTTCCTGGATGCCGAGGAGCGTGGAATTCTCCTTGGCGTACCAGGCGCCCCGCATGAACGCGAAGGCGGGCGTGTCCACCGTGCCGAACTCGTCGAAGCTGGCGTAATTCAGTGTCCCAAGCCCCGCCGCGGGGCCGATATAGACCTCGACCTCGTTGACCTTTTCGCCGCGGTGCCGCCGCGTGAGCTGCGTCGAAACGCTGATCGAATAAGACAGCCGGCCCGAACGATGCGGCGCGATCCGGGCGGCCAGATTGGCAATCGGCTCGCCATTTTTCAGCAGCACCCGGCGCAGCACGTTCCTAGCCGTTGCCTTCGGGAGATCGGAAAGGTTAGCGACGGTCTCTGCCAACCCCTCCAGCCTGAATGTCGTCACGACAGATCGATCGCCACTTCGGCCTCGAGATTGGCAACCGCCGTGATGTGGACCTCCCGGTTGTTCCCCATAGTCGCCGCGTCCGAAATGTCCCAGCCGGTGTCGAAGGCGATCAGGCGGTCGGTTGACTTCACCGCCTCAAGTGCCGGCGACCAGTCGCATTCGAAGGTGGCGGTCCTGCTCGCCCGCTCCTGCGCCGCTTCCCGGCGCTCCGCACTCGTTCCATACCGAACGCGAGACCACGCCCGCGCATATTCAGTCCATTCCCCCGGCTGCTTCGTGTAGCCGTCGTCCGTTTCGGCGCCCTGCCGCTGAATGACGATCAGGCAATGCCGCTGCCCGGGGTCCGTCATGCGAGCCCCGGCGTCTTGTTGCAGAGCGCCTTCGCTGCCCGAACGGCATCCTCGGAAAGCGCGCCGCGATTCTCGTACAGGCCGGCAAGAAGCACGAGCTGGGCCTGCACGAGCTGGGCCGGGATTTCCCCATCGTCATAGCCGTAGGTCAGCGCAACGGTGATCGTCCCGTTCGTCCCCAGTTCGGGGAAAGCCGTCACCGGATAGATGCGCGCCGGATAGATGCCGGTGGCCAGGGTGTAATCGGCAAAGGCGACGTCCGCGCCGCCGATGTCCGTATAGGTGATCTCTCCAACCTCGATCAGCGGGCGCTTGAAGATCGAAAGATAGTCGCCCCAAGCCGGGAACGTGACCGTCTCCTCCGTCTCCTCGAAAGCGACGCCCAGATAATCCTCAACCCAACCCCGCGAGCTGTCGATATAGGTCTCGATCAGCGTGTCCTCGGTCGTGTCGAGCTTGCGCAGGTGCGCCTTGGCGAGCGTGAGGTCGACGAGATCAGCCATTCCTCACTCCCTAAAGCATCCGTTCCCACGGAAATTGCAGAACCTTGACGACATTCGCCTCGCCGCGCTCAGCTTTGGCCCGCTCAACCATCTTCTTCGCGTTCGACGGGCGCCCTTCCTTGCGGGGCAAGGTCGTCGTCGAGGCGTCCGGAACCAGCTCACGCCAGTAGCGGGTCAGCGGGACCGGGAGACGCTCCCTGCGAGCGGCCCGGAATGCCCGCGCCTTGAACAGGTTGTCGGTGCCATAGACGCCGCAGAAATCCTCATCATAGCCGCCGATCTTCCAATAGGTCTCCCGCGTCACCACGAAGCTGTTCGGGTGCGGCTTCGGGCTTCCGTCCGCCGCCAGCGTCGGCTTGCCCGTATCGGCCTCGATCCGGTCGAGCATGTAAATTGCATCCCGCCGTAGGCTCCGGGCATCCATCCGCTTAAACAAGGCTCGCGCCGCCTGGTCGCTCAGCACATGATCCATGTCGGTCAGCAGCAGCCAGCCTTCCGACGCGACATGGGCGCCGAGATTGCGCGCCGCGTGTTGATGCCAGGGTCTGTCCTCCGTGACCCGGTAAATTTCCAACTCGGGAAGCCCCTCCGGTCTCGGCACGTCAAGAGCCGGTTCCGGTGAGCCGTCATCAACGATGATAACCTTCAGCCGAGCCTTTCGCTTCTCTGCCCATGCCGCCCAGCCCTCGTACTGGAGGCGGAGCATTGAGGCATTGAGGTAGAAGGGCATAATGAGCGTGAGATCAGGCAAGGGCCTGTGTCCTCGTGCACCAGACCGGCACGCCTGCCTCCCTTGCGATGATGCCGGCCTGCTTCGGGCAGCTCTCGATGAACATTTCCACCCCCAGCTTCCGGATGATCCCGGCCTTCCATCCGCCGCGGTTTCCTGCCGCCATGCGCTCCGCCTTTGTGGCGTAGGGCATCATGTGGAGGCCCTCGAACTTGATCCCGTGCCTGCGAAGCCAGTCCTCGCTCAGCCCTCGATACCTTTCCAGCCTGCACGTCACGACGTGGCCGACCGGGCGCCGCGGGACGAACATCGGCTCGGCATCGCGCAGGAAACGCTCGTAAGCCGGTCCGTCGTCATTCTCCGACTTCACCGGATCGCGGCAGAATACCCCGTCGAAGTCGAACCCCCAGCGCGGCAGGCGAATGTGCTTCGCCATGTTCCAGGCGAAAACCCGTGGCCCGTGGACAATCTCAAACCAGAGATCGACGATGCTCTCCGGCTCCCGCTGATACGGCCCGAATATCGCGAGCCGCGTGACCTCCGTTCCCTTCGGCAGCAGCGCCACGGCCCGTGCCATCGCCCCGCCCTTATTGGCGCTGTCATCGACCAGAAGGGCGCGCTTGCCCGCTTGCTCGCTCGCCCCTGACCGTCCGTTGACGATGCCAGCCGCATATCCTCTCACGTCGGCCAGCGGCAGTTGTAGGTGCGTCGCGATCATCGCCGCCGGGATCATGCCGGAGCGAGGAATGCCGATGACACAATCGAATTTGGTCCGATCGATTCGATGCAGGTTTTCAGCGATCAGGCGGGCCATGTCGCCGACGGAGCGGACGCTCAGCATTTCCGCCCTCTCAGCCCCATATTGATCGCCGTGTGCTTCTTGGCACCCCTCGGCTCGGCGACCGCCTCAAGATCGACCAGTCCAGCCTTTTCGAAACATTCCCGCATGTAGCGCGGCGTCAGGATCGCCCGGTGCATCCAGTGCGTTCCGCCTTCGCCCTTCTTCGCGTAATTCAACAGCCGGCCAGTTGCGAAAAGCAGCGGGTGGTCGCGGTGGAGGTCGCGCTTCCACGTCCCCGTCTTGCCCTCGCCCGTTTCCTCCCATGCCAGCGCCCGGCGCATCATCGCCGCGCCGTCAACCGTGTGGACCTCCAGCAGCCCACCCGGCCTCACCACCCGCGCCCATTCGCGGATCGTCGCCTCGATCTCGAACCACTCCAGATGCTCGATGCAATGCGAGGAATAGACCTCTCCGAACGTCCCGTCCGCAAACGGCAATTTCCGCGCATCCGAAACATGGTCAGCCGGCGGACAGATGTTGAGCGTTTCAAAGCCGGGAATAGGGGATGAGCCCGGCCCGATCTCGAGCCGCCTCACTTGGCGTCTTTGCCGTCGCGACCCTTCTTCACCATCAGCGACCAGCCGCTCTCTGGTGCGCCAGGCTTTTCTTTCGTCTCGCGGTCGGCGTGCCAAGCGGACCCAGCCCATGTCACGACATCGCCGCGCGCGTATGTGTCGCCTTCCTTGAACACATTCCGATAAACCGTGACCGGAAATTCCAGCTCATAGGTGTGGCGCGTGTCGCCAGCATCGAACCTTAGTTCGATCGTGCGCTCATCCGTCGGGATCACGTCGAAGGATTCGAGGCTGAAGCCCGCGGGACCGCGCTCGCCTTTCTCGCCCTGCGTCCCCTGCTCTCCGCGCTCCCCAGTATCTCCCTTTTCGCCCTTCTCACCGGGCGGGCCGTCCTTACCGATGACCGGGCCAATCTCGAGGCTCTCGCCGTTGGAGAGGGTGAGGATCAGGACACCGCTGCGGTCGATCATCGCCCCTGCGAGACCGACGCCGGAAGGCCCCGGCACGCCCTGATCCCCCTTTTCCCCCGGCTCGCCACGCTCCGGCTTGCGCGCCTCCAGTGCTTCGATGCGACGAAGCAGAGGCGCGGTATGGGCCTTCACGATGTCTGCGGTGGCGCGGGCGAGCTCGTGTGCATCAAGCGGCATTCAGAAAGCCCTCCAGATGCTTCTGATATTCGGACAGGAACGCCTTGGGCGCCGGGTCGTTTGTCGGCGGGGTGGCATTCGCGTCCTTGGCGAAAGGATCATCCTGCGCGTCGCGCTTCGCGAGCGCGGCAAGGCTGAAATCCTGCTGCTGGCGATAAACGGCATCGCCACCCTCGATGGGCGCAAGTCCAAGCTTTGCGCGGCCCTCGTCCGGCGTCAGATAATTCTTGCCCTTGTCGAGCATCTCCATCTGCGTCACGCCATCCATGCGGAGCAGGTTTTCGATGTCGAACTCGGTCCCGTAGGTCTGGCCGTTGGTGACGACGCCCTCGCCGATCCCCAGCCCTTCATCCAGGCAAAGCTCGATCGCTTCGATCAGCACCTGCAGACATTGGCTGTAATACTCGACGTTCAGCGCCTGCACGTTGTTATAGGTCGGCTGCTGCCCGATCCCGATCTTGTACGGCGGTACATGATAGGTGGAGCAGACCACTTCCGCGGTCCATTTGAGCTGCTCGATAAGCTGGGCATCGACCGCCTTGACCGCCATCGCCTCATATTTCAGTCCGTCGCCCAGGACCGCGATCTTGCCGGTGTTGGAGCCGGTGTAATTTGCCTCCCAATAGGCTTTCATGCGGGCGGCGGTTTCGTCCTTGATCTCGCCGGGTGCGGTCAGGATGCCGCCGGGCTGCGAATTGTTCGCAAAGAAGCTCGCCGAATTGCTCTGGATCGCCAGGCCCTGCGTCGAGGCCAGCCCGTTGGCGAAGATCGGCGACAGGCCGACCAGGGGGTGAAAGAAGCAGTTGAAACGGTCGTGGATGATCTCCCGCGCCGGCACGACAATGCGCTCCGTGATCCCGGTGAGATTGTCCGTGTTGAGCTCATAGAAGACATCGCCGCTTTCGCTCACCAGCGGCTTCACCAGCATTGGATCGAGCACGTAGAGGCCGGTCACGATGCCACGCCCATCCCGGCGCTTCAGGATATAGGCATTGCCGGCCTGCAGCTTCGACAAAACCCAGCTCTCGACGAACTGGATGCGGTTCTGATAGCCATTCGGGCGGCGCAGGACCGGAGAGAATGCGGCGTTTCGGGTGTCGCTCCAGATCCCCGTCTTTTGGTCCTGCTGCACGAGCCGGATGCGCAGCTTCGCGATGTCAGAGGCGATCAAGGTCTGGCAGGCGAAGACGGCGTGAAAACTCAGCACATCATCCTTGCGGATCGTGATATTGCGCTGCCAGGCGCCGGAAAAGCTCTCGCGCACGAACGGAAACCAGCTCCGGCCGCCGGGCACGGGCGAAAGCTCCTTGGCCACCTTCGGCGTGCGGGAAATGGTGAGGCCGAAAATTCGCATCAGACCTCCCGCCTCGTCTTGCCGCACCAGACCGTTTCATCGAAGCCGTGCATGTGCGCCAACTGCGCCGCATCCATGTCGTCCGAAGCGATCGCCGTAAGCTCGCCCGGCCAGTGCTCGGCCACCTCCGGCGAGGCGATCACGCCGTCAAATGGCCCCTGAGCCAGCTCGAGATCGTCCCAAACCGAAGGCGAATAACCAAGCACGAGACAACGCCCGCTCGCATTCAGCCGGTAATGATCCCCGATCCACGGCTCCTGCAGCCGCATCCACGGCTTCGTTTTCCCCGCGAAGAACATGATCCTCGGCGCGGCCTCGATCTCGCGGGGCACCCCGAAGAATACCACCCCGTCAGGCTCGCTCCACGTTCGCTCCGCCGGAAGGCAATGGGCGATCCACGCCTGATCCGATCCAACAAACCGGCGGCCAGCCTTGACCGCGGCCTCGGGGGTGAACTTCGAATAGACCTTGGCCCTCGCCCCGGCGGTCAGGATGAACATGCTGCCATTATAGGGCCGGCTCTCCGCCGTCCCCTTGCAGATGCGAAACTTGTCCTTCGTCGAAAAAAGCGGGTCCAGATTGCCGCCGACGACCAGATCGAGATCGGTACAGACGAACCGCGGCCCGAATATCTCGGCCGCATCCGGCCTGAACATGCTCAGCCGGCGAAGGCATTGCGGCCTGTATTCCGGCCAGCTCGGGATTCGGACATCCGTAAAGTCGCCCGGGGGCCTGATGACCTCGATATGGCTCGGCAGATCAAGTTGCTCGTCAGTGACGCAAACGAGCTGGTGAGGGATCGTCAGGTTGCGCCGGATCATGTCCGCCCAGATGCAGACGTGGTGAGACCCGTAGATCGTCCGGCCGCCGGGCTGCGCCCATAGCCAGGTTAGGACCGTTATCACTTCTTCGGCGTGGCGGTTCGCCTGTTGCCCGCGCGCTTGGCCGGCTGTTTCGTCGGGCCGAGACTCGCGATGTGAGATGTGGACGAAGACGGCGGCGGCGCGATCGTCCCCGGGACACGAGCGAGCACCGCCTTCTGCATCCGGGTCACGAGCAGATCCGCGAGACCGCTCGGGACGAAGAAGATGTCGCCGGTCTTCAGGCGGCGGGTCGTGTAATTGCCGTCGGCGAGCCTTGCCCGAATGCCGGGAATGTCCCGGATCGCACGAAGCCGAACATCGTCTGACATTGGAGCGTCTCCTTTCCGGGTGCCTGCGAACAGACGCCGGGAAAGGAGGGCGACCCGAAAGCCGCCCTCCAGTTTCGTTACGACAGGTCGTTGACCGCGCCGCCCCAGGCCAGGCTGGTCAGATAGGTGACCGCCGTGGAGCGCCGCTTCTTCCAGTTGATGATGCGCTCGCAGAGGAAGCCGACGCTGTTGGTCTGCCACAGGCTGACCATCGCCGTCGCCGTTCCATCCGCCGAAGCGTTGGTCGGGTTGTCGAGCATCTGCAGCGAGGCTTCCGTCGAGACATCGACCTTGAAGCCGCCGTCGTCCGCCAGGAAGATTTCGTTCGGCTGCAACGCCACCACGGTCCCGGACGGCACCGTCTGCGACGTGACGACCGAAAGCCCGGGGAACAGCGAGCCGCCGCCCATGCTGATGTTCGGAAACTCCGGCTGACCCAGCGCGTTCACCATCATGCCCGCACCCAGGGCATCGGTCGCGCGCATGATAAGCACGATCTCGCTGCTCTGCGAATTGGCGACGATGAATTCGTTGATGAGCGAGCGCAGATCGGCGCGAACATCGTCCGCGTCACCCGTCCCAGACGCCGTGGAGTGCGAAGCACCATAGGCGACAGAGGCCGGCTTCACGTTCGCGGTGCCGGCGTTGCTCGGATCGATGAACGCCGTGTCGATGAGCGCGACGAGCGCATTGCGCATCTCGTCACGGACCATCATTTCCGCGTTCGCCGACTCGCGCATCAGCAGCTCCTGCGTCAACACGACGATGTTGGCGCACTTGAGCGGCGTCAGCGTCGTCTTGTCGAAGTTGAAGCTGGTCAGCGGCTTCGGCTGACCCTCGCCGACCCAGTAACCGGCGCCGGCGCTCGTCGAAATGCCGAGCGCGGTGTCGAACGGGACACGGCGCAGGTTGAGCTGGCCGACGATTGTCTGCGGGCGCAGATACTCGGCGAAGTCGGCAAAGGCGCCGCCCTCGGTGAGCACCAGGTCGGATGCCCAGTTGCCCGAGATGACCGAGCCGGCGGTGACCGCCGTCTTCTGCATCGCTTCGAAGCCCGGGAAGGCCAGGCCGTCCCCGCCGCGAAGATCGATCGCCTTGAGGGCGCCGACCGCGTTGCTGTCCTCGCCGTAGCGAGCCGCGGCAATGCGGGTGGCGCGGGCGGTGTCGCCCTTGGCCGCGCCGAGCGACTTCACGAGACGGGCGAATTCCATGCCCGGCTCCAGCTTCGGCTGCTGCTTGACGATGATCCGCTCGTCGGTCGTGCGGGACGACGCGCCGGCATCCGTCTTGCTGCCATCGACCGGGCGCACGGCAACGGCCGTCTCCATGGCCTTCAGGCGCTTCAGGTGATCGTCGATCTCGGCGATGTCGGCGGCGTTGCCGTCGAACTCGTCCTTCTGGGCGGCATCAAGGGTCGCGCCCTCGCCAGCTGCCTTCTCCATGACCGCATCGTTGGCGGCGACCAACGCGGCGCGCTTCGTCTCGAAGGCCGCGATCTGTTCTGCGTACTTCATGTTCCCGTCCTCTTGATTGAGCGAATGACAAAGGGTTTCGCCCCGGCGCGGGCGGGTGCATCCAGCTTCACCACGCGGATGCTCTTGCCGGTCGCGGCCGCATCCTTGGGCTGGGCGGGAATTTCTGGATCGGGCACGCCGGCGGCTTTGCGGAGCGCGGCGTCGATCGATTTTACGGAAGTGATGAGGGCGTCGCTGTTCGCAGGGATGGTCACCGCGCTCAGCTCGTACACCTCGACCTCGTTATAGCGGATGCCGCCGGCGTCCATGAACGCATATTCCAGCGGCCGAAAACCGATCGAGACGGCGCGGACCAGGCCGGCCTTGATCGTCTGCCATGCTTCCTCGATCCGGTCCCGCAACGTGCCCATTTCCTCGATCAGCGGCAACCTGGCGACGAAATTGATGCCCTTCGGCGTCGGCGTCTCGAACTCGACCGTCCCGATCGGCGCATCGTGAAAATGCTGCCAGAGGAACGGCATGGGGTTGGCGAACTTGACGCCCATAGGGTCGATGATGTCGCCAACGCGATCGACAGAAGGCGTGGTGGCGATGCCGCGGAGCGTGCGCGCGGTTTCGTCCACCGACTTGATCTCAAGCACAGAATAGGCGCGGTTCTGCATTGCAGACCCTCCTTCAAATGATGAGCAGTTTCGGCTCGCGCTTGACCTCGGCAGGCTCAGGCGCCACGCCGAAGCCCATCGTCAGCGCGACCATTCCATCGATCCGGCCTGCGGCCTTGGCCTTGTTCAGCTTGCGGTTCCCCGCCGGGTCCATCGTCACGACCGCGTTCGAAGCGCACATCGTCAGAACCGGATGATCGCCGTGGCGGACCTTCCCGCCGAGCAATGCCGTCTCCAGATCGCGCAGCGCCGGCGACATGGACTGGAAGCCCTGCCCGAACTCGACGAATAGCGCCTCGATATTGTCCTCGGTGAAGCCGGCCTTAAGCAGCCAGGGCTTCAGGTGCTTCATGCCCCAGCGGTCGAACGCGATCTTCTGAACGTTGTGATTGGCGCAGAAGCTGAAAAGCCAGTGCGCCACGAACTCATATTCGATCGCCTTGCCGTGCGTCGTCTCGAGCAAGTTCGCCTTCGCCCATTGGTCATACGGCACCCGGTCGGTACGCGACTTCTCCGCCAACCCTTCGCCCGGGAGCCAGAAGGTCGGCTTGATCTCCCAGGCGTCATCGATCCACGCCATCGGCACGAATGCGGTCAGATCGGCGGTCGATGACAGATCGAGGCCCGCAAAGACCGGCGCGTCGCCCCAGTCCGTGACCGCCCCGCCATTGGCCTGCCAGATCGCCTTCGACACGAACGGGCTGTTCACGTCGATCCGCTGGTTCAGGATCAGGTTGCGATATTCGTTTTCCCGGCTCGGCATCCGGCGAGCGTCCTCCGCCATCGACAGCACTTCCTTGGCGTTCAGGAAGTCGCCAAAGGCCGGATTTGCTTTGCGGATCGTCTTTTCATCGAACGGGTCGTCGGCATTGTCCGCCGCATAGAGCGACAGCACGACGCGCGGATCATTCCCTGCCTTGGCGTCGTCGATCAGGACCGAGAGCAAATCAGCGTCGGTCGGCGCCTGCGTCGAAATGATGATCGACAGCGGGCTTTCATGCGCGCCGACCGCCGTTTCCAAGGCGTCGTAAAGCTCTGATCTCGGACCTCGAACCTGCCCGAGCTCGTCGTGAACGATGAAAACCGGCGAGAGACCGTAGGCTGTCGATGCCTCCGCAGACAAAGCCTTGTACAGCGTCCCCAATTCCGGGCAGGCCAGCTCCTTGACCGTGTCGCGGATCACCACCACCGGATGCAGCGTCGGCGACAATCTCACCACCTTGGCGGCAAGCTTGAACAGGATCGCGGCCTGGTCCTTCGACTGGGCGGCGCTGTTCAGCTGAGAATTTGGCCTCGCTTCCGGGCCGCATGTGTGCAGCAGCAGCAGAAACGCGGCCAAGGTGGTCTTCGCATTCTTCCGTCCGAACGAGACGATCGCTCGCCGCGTGCCGGCCGGGTTGTCGTAGATCTTGCGGATCTCGTCCTGTTGCCATTTCCGAAGTCGAACAGGCTTCCCGACGTCCTTCCCCTCGGGGATTCGGCAATGTTCCTCGATCCAGGCGATGTTCCGCCCGGCGCGGGTCAGCCTGCGACCTGCCACGGCTTGCGCTCGATGCCCGCGCCCTTCTTCGCCGCGGTCGCCGCGGCCTGCGGCGTGTAGCGCGACTGGTTCGTCAGCCGCAGCTTCGTCGCCTTGTCGGCCAGCGCCTTCGTCTCGCGGTCACGCATCCGCAGCAGCTTGTCGTAATCGTCGAGGTCGTTGACGTTCACGGCTTCCATTGCCTCGATCATCTTGGCCAGGTGCATCGCCGATGCGACGTGCCGGCAATACTCCTTCAGGAGCTGCTGAAGCGCCGCCGTCCTGAACGTGTCAGCCGCCTCATTGGCAACCGTGCGATCCCAGACCTCGGATTGTTCCTGCGTTAGGTCGGAAGGCGGCTGCGGGCGGCCGTCGATCGTACCCGCGACGATGGAAAGCGCCGCCAGCGATTTGCGACCGGCCATGTTAAGCTCCGATGCGGGTGGTGTTACGAATTAGAGTTTTTGCGATGCGCGCCGGTGTC
>ERZ869925.491-NODE-491-length-29016-cov-6.625358_pt1 | contig 29016 bp, 30 predicted proteins | sample MGYA00579311_ERZ869925 | MGnify/ENA primary metagenome ERZ869925 (study PRJEB32216, sample SAMN09231817) | wastewater metagenome | place: USA: Maryland | collected 2016-07-30 | study: EMG produced TPA metagenomics assembly of the PRJNA472060 data set (Reclaimed...
ACCTACATGAGTTATTATTCGTGGTGCTCTCGAGTTCTTTTTTGATTGACTTGGGGGTGAGGCAAATGCACGCGCACCCGGGCGCGGATCAAGTACTGTCCTGGACCCCCGTTTCGACCCTGGTGAGGTTGCTTGCCGTACCCTGGGGTGGATGGGTTGCCTCCAAACATAGTTTTAAAGCAATTTAGCTGACACGCTGGCGCGCTTTCGTTTTCCGGACGACCTGAGAGACGTTCGGCTCCCTCATCCCCTCTCTACGGGGCTGTCCCCTAAACTGTTTTTTAATTACCCAATTAGTTTATAATATCACCGCCTGGACACCGGGTCTCCACCGGTCTATATTCAATCTCGTTCGCAACAATAAAAACAACAACACTTGAAAGGATTTACTTATGAACTACTTTAAAAAATATTCCAAACTGGATTTACATATGATTGGCGTGGCGGGAGTTCTATTCCTCGGCGCTGTTTACATCGCACAATCGAATACCCCAGCGAATAAGGATGCTTCAACCGAAGCCCTCGCCTCCCATATGGGCGAGTTGTTAATTATGATGGCGGAGCACGAGGAGAGGTTTGGTAAAGTTAATGACGATAAGCTTCGCACCTCCGTTCAAACCTACGTGCTTAAGAATAATCCAAAAGTTTACGAGAAGATGATGAAGGATGAATGACCGCCCGCCCGAGACATATGGTCTCCGGGCTCCGGTGGGGCTTCTGGGTCCTCCTGGCTCGAAGGATGAATGACCGCCGGAAGCATAAGGCTCCCGGGCTCCTGCGGGTGGAGGTGGGGTCTTCTGCCCCCATTGATAACAACACCGATACTGGGTCCCCTCCTTTGGGGGGGGTGTAGTTCTTGCGTGAGAGACTACTTTTTAGGGAGGGGGGGGTATATGTTTTTTTCTCCTATATATATATATATATATATAATATTTTTTAATTTTCCACATAGTAAATACCATACCTTAGGAATGACCATACATAAAAAAAGGGAGGGTACCCCTCCCCCCTTAAACCATAACTCCTATAGTGAACTGACACCCCCTCCAAGAAGAAGGGGAGGGATACTCATTGAGGGCGACACCCCCCAAGCCCAACCCGTCCTCATTGTCGTTTAACAACCACCCATACCAACCCGTCCGCATTCATAACACACCGCGGCACACCCCCCAACATATTATAAATAAACTCCTCCCAATTAAAAAATAATTCAGTCGAGTAGACACTCTACTAATATCTACCTATAATCATAGAACAACAACGCGGGACAACAACCCGCACCAACAACAAGGAGACACACAATGACATATTTAATTAATTTATACGACACCAATGATGTTAACTGGGCAGATCACTTCGGCACGGACTTTGACCGAGTAATTTATTGGGGAAGCAATGTCCCGGGAGGACACCACCCATACCTAACCGCAGAAGGCGCCCACGAAATGCTTAAACAATACTGCAAAAAATATTCCGTTAGGACCGTGAAGAAGCTTATTAAAAAAGTGGACATTCGCCACATGAAGGGGCTTCCGTCACTTGATTTATCAATCTTTTACGAGGCGGTAGAAAAGTTTGACCCACGTTCCGACAAGGAATATTCCGAAGCTATTTCGACGGTACTTCAATCACTTAAAGCCGAGTAAGGAACAATCACCATGGCATACAACAGAACCAAGACCCACACCAAACTTAACATAACATTACCAACAGATTTACTTGACGCGCTAAAAGTTTATGCAGCGGAGGAGGAGCGAGCCGTCAGCCCCCTTATCGCAAAAGCTATTAAACTGTATTTAGAGACCGTAAAGCCACAACAATAATATTAAAGGATAAGCAATGACAATAGACCATAAGTATGAATTAGAAAAACTAAAGCCCGAACTACTCCCGGAAGAATTATTGCTCGTAGATTTAATGCAAAGCGATGTTAAAAAGTACAACAAAGCGCGGTCGTTAATCACGGAACGCAAAGAAAAGGAACTTCGGGCTCATAAGTTGGAGCAAGAGCGGCAGGAGAAAATCCGCGCCGAAAAGGATGAATTGGAAAAGATATTCCCAACGTTGTCCGAGGCACAAAAGATCGCCGTTAACGCGAAGCCGGAGGAATGGCGGTTAAACGAGGCTCTAAAGCATCACGTAAAAAATCTCGAAAAAGAGGAAAAACGGAACGCAAAAGCCGCGAGACTTTTTGAGGAAGACACGGTTATTCCAACGGGGATCATTTTCTCATCAACCTCAAATGAATTAGGCAAGTGGAAGAAATATTTAGAAGAAACCGGAAAAGATATAATAATCAGAAGCGGAACCTATTATAAGTGGACCGGGACACACTGGTCGGGAGGTCAAGACCAAGACGGAAAAGACACCGTTCGCTCTTCCGTGTATGAAGAGTTATTATCGAATAGCTTCATTCATTATAAATCAAAAACGGAAGGGAAGCCGGACACCTATATTCCGACTTCGGCTAAGGTTATTGAAGCCATTCTTGACGCGCAAGACCAACGCCCGGAGCGGAACATCAGCAAAGAACACATAACCTTTAACAACGGCATACTACTTCGCAACGGGTCAATGGTCCCGCATTCCAAAGAATATTATTCCAGAATATATTTCGATTTTGATTACGAGACAGGAGTAGTACCGGAACGTTTCGTCAAAATACTTAATGACGTTTGGGAAGGTATTGACAAGAATATTTTGATTTATTCCAGGGGTAAAAAGAAGACATTCCACGACACCACAGAAAACCGGATTAACTTTTTCCGACGCTGGCTTGGAGCAGTCCTCTTAGGAGAGGCGACGCATCACGAGCAAGCACTATTCCTATTCTCACCCCAGGGCGCGAACGGCAAAGGAACGATAATTAAAATCCTGCAAGGATGTATTCCGGCGGAACTTAAAACATCTCTACCAATCCAGGATTGGAAGAAGTTTATGCTTCACAATCTAAATGGTAAATTACTAAACACTGTCGCGGAACTCCCCTCGCAGATGAAGGATGTAAGCGACCGATTTAAATCAGTAGTCTCGGGGGATGAGATTACAGCAGACCGCAAAAACCAGTCCGCCATTCGTTTTCGACCCAAAGCAGGACACATCTTTTCCATAAATAAATTACCAGAGTATCTCGGGACAGGAGGAGGATCAGGAGCCATATGGCGCCGGGTAACCATCCTGGATTTTCTAAAAGATTTTAGCGAACGAGAGGACCAAGACATTAACATAGCCGATAAAGTAATAAAAGAAGAAGCCGCAAAGATTGTATGTTGGGCAATCGAGGAAGTACTAAAGTACCCGGAGGATAGCAAACTCCCGCAATATGAGACGGCAGTTAAGTCCGTTGCAAAGGAGGAGGGCTCGTCCGTAATATCATATTACAATAGATATCTATCCGTTTGCGAAACATATTACCCGACCGACACAATATATTCCCGCTATAAGGATTGGTGCCAAAAGAATGGTCGAAACCATGTAGCGCAAAATAAGTTTTGGACCGAACTATGCGAACACAATATGGCAGTTGATTTAGATAAAAAAGGGACAAAGGTAAACCTATTCTTTACATGTGAGGAGATGGGATACCAGACCGAAGATATAGCACAACACTTCATTAGTTATGATATTGACGAGGATGACGAATGAGTGACTGGATGCCATTAATTAACGAGGACTTGTTAACACAAGTCCCGGAAGCAAGCTACGATAGGCAGCAATTATTCGCCAACTTCGTTAACTTATGGAGGGGATCAATCCTATACGATAAAGAGGGAAGGAGACATAACCCGCCCCAATCGCTACGCGAATGGACCGGGCGCACCAGCATATTCTCTGAATTAATCTTCATCAAAAATGGCGACAAGGATTTCATAAACGTTAACGAATACATAGGCTCACAATCCAACTACAACACCGAAGCCTTTAAAGAAGACGAGTACGATTTAGACCAACATAATAAGTTCGTATCACCCGTAAACCTATACTCGCCAACAACGCGGTTACGGTATGACACTGCACTTCGGCGAATATATTCCCGTGGGTCCCACGAAAAGGGCGGCAGATTTTACGGGCGTTTTAATAGCTATGTAGGCGCGCCAAAAGCCGTTCGAGCCAGCCTGCTAATCAACGGCGAACCCACCACCGAACCGGACTTCGCATGTCATCACCCAAACATGCTATTCCTCCTTGAAGGAAAAACACCGCCCAAGGACTTCTATAATTGTGGAATGGATAGGAACCTGGCGAAGTTAGGATTTAATACCGCGGTAAATATGAACTCGGAACAACTTCAAGGTTTAGAATTATCCCTCGCAAGAAACCTCGCTCGGGAGGAGTGGAAAAAGGAAAATCCCGGAAGAGACGTAATTAAATCTAACGTAAAAATAAAGGAACAACACCTTATTGACGCCAGGACGGCTCATAAAGCATTGTTGAAATTGCAGGATATGTACCCGGAGGTAGCATCCTATGTAGGTACAGGAAAAGGTTTAGAACTACAAAAAACGGACAGTGACATAGTTCGCGAAATATTAAAACAATCTCGAGCCGTTGACATAAAAGTTTTCCCCGTACATGATAGCATCATCTGCAAGGCTACAGAGATTGATACCGTAAAATCAATAATGATTAAGGCTTATCAAAAAGTTTTAGAGACAGATTGGATACCAACGATTAAAGGATAAAATATGAATATATACAATATGAAGTCAACAGACACGCCAGACATAGACGCTATAAACAACTCTGACGCGGTTTGCATAGACTACGAACAAGGATCGGTAGTTACAAAAATTATTTTCACACTCGCAGAAGGGGAGAGCAAAAAGTTAATGGGTGCAAAACTTTTATGTGGAACTTTCGATAAATTAGTAAAAGCCCCAATATTCGTACCGCTGTTTATTAAATCAGGAGAGAAGATATATTTAATATCAAGCGAGGAAAGGGAGCCATTTAACCTATTTTGCGCTCAAGTGGATACACTTGATATTCTCAAAACGCACAACGATTTTTGTTGGCTATATTCAACAGGAGGCTTTCGCGCCTATATTAAGAATAATAAACCAACAACAGTTGATGGCATTGACTTGCCGTCAGTGGACGAATGGGAGAAAGATAGATATATCCCGAAGCCTCATTCCAAAGCCGAGTTTAATGAGATACGTAAAAATATTCACAAATTAAGGGACTTCAACACCAATCAACCCGCCGGATATATTATTCCAAAGCGCTTCAAAAAATTACCAGACCAGATTAAAGACCAAATGAAGGATGCGAAAAAATGATTGATTTTACAGCGGACCAAGAGGTTGAAGTTGATGAGGACTGCAACCCGCCCGAGCCCCCGGATTGGGCAGATGAAGCAGGAATAGGACCCGAGTTAGAAGCCGAAATAAATGGATATGACCCATATCCGGAGCGCACCGCTAATGATTTCAAAGACTTCTATTGGTGGCAACAAACTGGCGACGCACAATATAGGTCGGTGCTTGATAATGTTATTGCAGTATTCCCGAAAAGCAAGGCGTTATTAAATGAGTTAAAAGATATTCCGCATTTTTATGACTTAGGTTCCGGCGCAGGAGGGTACGCAAGGGACTTACTATGTTGGTTGAATGAGGAACACCCCACCGTTTACCAACATATCAAACACGAATTCAATGATAAAATGTCATTGAACGGAACCATCTGGATATGCAAGCTTAAGCCGGATGTTCATGAAGAAATCAAAGAAACCCACAAAGTGGGGCGAGCTTATAGAATGTGGTACCCGGTTGCAGATGTTATGTGCGAAGACCCCTGGTGCTATGCGATGTTAAGTAATCACGAAAATTATGGTGTAGAGTTTGGTTGGACAGATATTGAACGATATTTTCGACCCGCAACCCAATCAGAGATTGAAGAATATAACCTGCTGCTTGAAAAGAGAGAAACAATAAAATCAATCATCGAGTAGCCCTTGACACTACCCTACCCCATTCCAATATTATCATCAACAACGAAAGGATTAACTTAAATGTATGTAAAAATAGAAGGCACAACAATAAAAGAAGAAGGCAAGGTCTTTAGGTTCTTTAAAGAGGACGGGACCGTATACGAATACCAAGATGACGACGGGGCGGGAATGCGCCGCCTAATCGATTTTGGGGCGTTCATGGATGATTGGCTATGCGGCTGCTGGTCTGTCGTATGCGGCGACTGCGAGTGTGTTCCGAGGCGCCCCGAGGACGGTGAATGCCCGAAGTGCCGATCAGGCTGGCAAGCATCCCAGTTTATCGAGCGCTTTATAAAGCAGATCGCAAAAGATTAAACCCAATGCAAAATTATAGGAAACAGAATGCATGAGATTGAAAAAATGATATGTGATAGACAAATACACTACTACAACGATAGAGCAAAAAGATATGCAATCTTCTTATTTGTCGTGCTACTACTTTATCTTGTGCCGTTTATGGTAGTAGTATTGCTATACATCACACAAACTTAAAACAAGTGGTTTAATTAAAAATTGCATATATCGAGAGAAGACAGTTACATTAGTTGGACGGTTAAATCTCTTGTTTGAAAATCCCTCGAAATGGTTCGGGGGATTTTTTTTGTAAAAAGATAGTTCGAGATATGCATAAGTATGTATTAAGATAAGGGAAGACAACAGCAAAGGATTATAACATGAGAGCATACAGGGTACCAGACTACTGCACACCAAAAGATTTAGAAACGTTTCTCGAGATTTTTAAGCACGAGACAGGACACAACCCAGCACGGATAACCGGCGGCGCCATCGTTCACCTGATGGACACGCCCGATTACTGGGAAGCCTGCTGGGGCGTTCACTACATCCGTTATCAAGGTCGCAACATTCGTGTTGATGACGCTTTGCTCGGACCCGATAATATATTGAAAATCTATTCCGAAAGGGATGTTACCATACAGGAGATCATATGATAAACATCGAAGATATTAAATTACGATTGACAGAATTAACAGATGATGAGTTAAACGAAGCTTTAATGCTTGTTCGTAATGGTGTGAAAACTTTTGTGGAAAACTCTATTTTAGAAAAGCTAATTATAGAAGACCATTATAGAAGAACGACATACCGTGACCGTAAACGATTAAACAGCTTGTTGGGGTTATAACATGAAAATCAAACCAACCACCAAAACATCTAAACTTTACGAGCAATGTCGCACCCGCGCCGTTGCTCGCCGTCAATATCATAACGAAGATCACATCCCACTATGTGTATTCATTTACCGCGAAGCCCGCCAAATGTACGATGATGATCCAAAACTATCTCACCGTAACTTAATGCGGTATGTTTTAGCAACGATGCCAGAGGATGTGAAGGCTTCTTGGAATATAAAGGATATTTAAAATGGAACAGATTACGTTATCATTAATATTAGATACGCGCGAGTTGTTTTTAAATGAAAACATTAATTCGCCCGCCCTCGTGTTTAAAAATATATACCGCTTAAAGTATGACGGCAATAACCCCGCCCATAAAAAGTTATACGCAAAGCTTTTGGAGTTTTTCAAAGAAAAAGGTTGTTCCTGCTCTCTTGATTATTTAAGGGAGGAATTACATATGGATGTAAGGCTGATGACATCACCCCATATTCGCCAACTTCGAGAGGAGCAAGAAAGTGTCTAAAAAGAAAAGATACACAATAACATTAACACCCGAGATTGCTGAGGAGTTTCGAGCTATCTGCGCAACCATGAACCTCCCCGTTTCAACTGCGATTAATAAGCTAATTGAACGGGTCGTTACTTTAAACGTTAATGAGAAAAAATTAAAGACCCTCGTGTTTCAATATCTGATAAGAGACGCCGAGAAAGACGATTTAAAGACGCCCGGATAATAAATATAAGAAAGCCCGGGAATGGCTGAAAAACCCGGGCTCTCTTACTTACCAACAACAATAGGATTAATTAACAATGACATAAAAAAATGAGTATCAAACAGACAAGAAGCAAGCCAGTTTTTGCTGGCTCCATAAGATATATGAAACCATTGATAGATACTCTCGACATTAATAATTTCATATAATTAAATGAAGCAAAGAATATATGTTGTTTTAGACAAAAGTTTGCTTGAGAGATTTTTGAAGCTTATTGAGGCGCCAAGAGATAAGATTATAGAAACATTAATTTATGACTTTGTCGAGAGCCAAAAGCCCATCGGCGTGAGGCTTTCGGAGGTTGAAAATGATAACAGACGAAAAGATTATAAATAGATTTATGGACAAAGTACTTTTACCCACGGTTGAAGGAACGTGCTGGATCTGGACGGCGAGGCTCAACAATGAAGGTTATGGACAGTTTAGTATTAATGGAAAAACGCACCGCGCCCACCGCGTTAGCTGGGAAATATTCCGCGAGGAACCCTTAATTGATGGTCTTGAACTTGATCATATATGCCATTGTAGAAAATGTATAAACCCCGCTCATTTACAACAGGTACCCCATAGCGAGAACATGGCGAACTTATCCGAGGAGGGTCGCTTGGCGCGGAGCGAGAACGGAAAAAAACGCGGCAGAAAGAACCGCGGCGAGAACCACGGTGGAGCAAAACTAACGGAAGCCCAAGTGCTTGAGATTAAAGAGCTATTAACAAATACCAATCTATCTCAAAAAGAGATTGGTAAGATGTTTGGAGTATTGAACCCACAAATTAGCAGTATCAAAACAGGACGCCGCTGGTCCCACCTCACCTCTAAATCCACGGACGCGCCAAAGGCGGAGCACCAAGACAGCGCCCCGCCCAAGCAAATAGCGAAGAAAAGTTCTACAATATACCCGATCATATCAGGTTAGCAATCTCATCCTTCTTGCTGTCCGTCAGGCTGTAGTACTTAAGACTGCTGTTTACGCTCCGGTGTCCAAGTATCTTTACGAAATCCTGGATAGGCATTTTCGCCGCCAGCCTCACGCAAGCCAGCCTCCGCAACGAATGCCAGCCATTCGACACCCTGCCGAACGCCTGAAGCGTCAGGCGCTCCATAAGATTGTCGCAACGATAATAACCGTACGGCGCGTCAAGGGTCCGAACAAGCGCCGCCAAGTCCTCCGGCAAAGGCACAGAATGGTTAGCCCGGTTGCTTTTCCGACCCGGCATGATTTTCGTTTTATTAGCAAGGCTTCCGGCGTTAACGAAATGCTTGCTTATAGTGAGAGTGTAACGCCCGTTAATCTCTGACAAGTCATCCCGCGTCACCAAGCACACCTCGGACTTCCGGAGACCTACCCGGGAGCATAGTTCAAGCAACGCGCGCTCTTGGTCGTTTACGCAGGCGGCATAGAGCTTTTGGTATTCCTCCTCCGTATAGGGCGGCACCTCCGCATACAAGGCACGCTCCTTGGTCGCGAGCACATCGAACGGCGGTTCTACTTCGCGGTACTTTTCAATACAAAACTTCATCACGCTAATTATTCTTCCACGAATGTTATTTTTGGATACCGGTTTTAGCCCGGGCGTATTCTGGATTTTAATAGCGACGGAAGACCAATCTGAAGGTGTCAGCCTATTAACTGGCTTGTCTCCAATGTCGGTCAGGAAGCGGTGAAAAACGGTCTCCGTCTGATTAAGGGTTCCGGGCGATAGTACATCCTTTCTTAGCTCGCGATATTCAACGGTGAAGAAGTGCTTTAAAGTAGGAAAAGAACTCCGCTCAACGATACTGTTAATTTTGCTCTGAATGTAATCGAGCCTCTTTTTAACTGTGGTGGAAAACTGGATGGGAATTAACCACCTATATCGTTTTCCGTTCTCCCAATAAATTCCTTCAAACATGCCATGGTCTTTACCTTTAGAAACGACCCGTATGCGCGGGTTTTCTTTTACTTGTTTCATCTGTACTGTACTCCTTGTTTTGTTAAATCTTACTGACGAAATGGCGCCCGATAACGACGGCGACCGTCAACACACTTGATAATGCAGCCCAACTACAGCAATGTCCATTTACTTAATTAATTAAGAAACCTCCCCGGATTATTTAATCTTTTCCAGTCGGGGAAAACGCGAACGGGGCTTCAACCGGACCTCCAGCCGAAACCCCGAAACGCATCGTTTTTTGCTGACGACAAGCTGACGACGGCTGACGATTTGACCCAAACCGAACGCCGGACCGAGACGAAAACATCAATGATTTCGAGGGGTACGGGTGCAGCAACACAATCTTCCTCGTGTACGGGAACGGAGCTATCTTCCGGCAAAAACCGGGCGCAACCGTTCCCCGTCGTCAGGTGCTCGCCACACCGTAGTTGATCCCGCGGGAACCGTCAAGCTTCCCGAACGTCATCGAACGGCGCGGAATTGCAGTGTAGATACATTACCTCGCTTTTCAACCATATCGGAATGGTGCCAAGCCAAGTACTTAAGGCACGCGAGCACGTCCGCCTTTTCCTCCCGAATACTCGCCGCAACTTGCCTGGAACCCGTAAAATCAACCCTTGATCGAAGGTCAGCCAAAACCCGATCCTTAATGCCGTTTTGAGCGGTGGTTAGTTCCTTCGGCTCCTTATCGCTATTCGATTTACGAGGCTTCCGTGTACCCTTCGGCTTCCCGAATTCAGGATTACTGTAATTCAAAGAAGCCGTCAGAGAGCTAATCTCGCGCATCAAATCCGCGAGTTTTCGGAGGTTTTCCTCGTCAATGCCCGTCTCATTATAAATCTTCTTAACCTTATCAAACTCGTATTCAAGTTGAGTAACCGCCTCGGTCATGCGGTTAAACTTCAATGCTTCCGCGCGCTTCTTGGCTTCCTCGGCTAAAGCGAGCAACTGCTCAAGGTTCGTGATGAGCGACAGATCAAACGTTGAGGGAGCGGAAACGGGAGCGGTAGCTTCTTCGATCATGGGAGCATCCTCAACGGGGTCCGAAACGTTGTCAATGATTTCGTTAGCTTCTTGAATGTCCGCCTTGGGAGCGGGCTTGGAATGTTTAGCCATGACCCTTATAATATTCGGAACCTCGCTCGGGTCAAGCGTTTATTCGGCGGGGTCCGCTTGATCTTTTAATTCCAGTAATTTTGTAAGGGCTGACTTAATAAGAAAAAGATCCTGCCCCATTTTTAAGACTTGAAACTCAAGACTGTCGAGCTTATCATCAAGCTTAATAAGCGACTTGTTTATCTCACGGAACTCATCCACGATTTCTTCCCTTTCATTCAGGAAATAACAAGCGCTTTCAGAATGAAGGTGCCGTAAGTTATCAGCTGACATTATTCTGCCCCCGGTCGAATGCTATCTTTTAATTTTTGCTCTAACTTATTCTCGAAAGGCAAAAGTGTCTTTAGTGAACTATAGAGATAGGTCCAAAAATATCCAACGATAAAGCCATAGCCTAATTTTTCATAAAAGCTATCAAGGATATCAGGCGCTAATATTAGCGACAGGAGCGCACCAATCGTTACGCCCAATAGCGGCAGAACCACTTTTTTAAACCTTACATCTTTTCGTAATTTAGGACAATAAGCGGAGGTAAGGCTTTTTACCACATGAATAAAGATATAGATTAAGCAAATAATTATGGCGGTATGAAAGTCGAGGAAGATTGATATGTCTATCATATTAACCCAGCCCTTCTCTTGAAGCCGTTTTCCTGTGCTGTGCGTTCGGCGGTAGTTAGCTCGCGGTTGGCTAAGATGAAGCCGCGTGTGGTTAGGTTGCGGAACGCATGTGTTAACGTCGTCGAGAACGTGCACGTACCAACGTCCAGCGCTTGCGCCGTCCCCACTTGTGCCCCGTTTTGGAATAGGGAAACCTGCGTTCCGTTGAATATCTCGGCGTAAGTTGCTGCGCCGTTTGCCACGCTGCCGATCGTGGCTGTGATTACAGTTGACGTGTCGTCAAGGCGCCGAACCTCGAAAGTCCCAGGAGGATTGAGCCGCATCAGCGAATATCGCGCCGTGGTGCCTGCTAGCAAGAATCCCTCTTGGATGGCGCCGAGCCCAGCCACCTTGTTAAAAAGCCCGACCATCGACAGCGGAACGTCGGAGCCCGTCCAAATCGCAACTATGTTGGCTAAGGTTAGCGACCTCGCCGTTGCGTTCGCGGCTTGTCCAACCGCAGGGAGCGAGTTGACCTGCCCGGCTGTATCGTAGGTCCCGGAGGAGTAAATAGGCTGCGAAGCTGCCGTTGCATTTGCCAACGTCCACCCCGCAAGGGTCCTGTCCACCCAGGCGGAGACGCGGTCCTGTTTTACCGCGTATCCGCTTACCTCGATCGCCCCTCGTCCGTCGCCTTGATAGTTCGCGTTCGCCACGTTCGCAGGATAAATTCGAACTTCAGTTGAGACGGACGTATAGGACAGCGTCACCTCCACTTCGTCTGTGCCGACAACCGTTACGACTGGAGTGCAGCCCGTAACCGACGCAACGGCTCCGGTCGTCAGGTTCACGTAGCATGACCCCGAAACGCCATTCACTGTAACCCAAGCCCAATCACGACCCCCAACCGGTTTTCGCAGCCGCAAGGACACAGTGGCGGGTGCTGATGACGTGAGGTTTGTCGCGGACTGCGAGACGTAGTGTGTCGTGGGTGCTCCGTCCGTGGTCTCGGTGAGCAGGTGCCAAGGACCCGCCCCGACGCTGACGTTTGTTTTGGTCGTCCAGGTCGTAAGGTCCGCGCTCACGCTCGCACTGGACAGCGTAACGCCCTGATCAACTTCCCACCACGCTTGAACTCCCGGAACGTTGAGCGGATTTTCTAATGAAGGAACAGGAAGCCCGGCTCGGTTAATCATTCCTAATTCAAGATTAGCGCGCTCCGTTGTGCTCAAAGCACGGGAATAAACAGCGCGTTCAGACCATTGTCGTGCCGAAACTGTCTCTGTTAATGCGGTATAGGTGCAGGCTCCGGAACCAAGTCCGAATGTTGTGGAAGACTTTTGACCATCAATCCAAAGCTCCGCATTATATCCATCACAGACGACCGAGACCGCGTGCCAGTTGCGATCCTGCGTGAAGTCCGCCGCGGCGAAAGTGGGTGTTGTGACGGTAGTTGCATCATTAGTGCGGTTCATTCCGAACGTATGTGTTGCGGTACTGGATAAGATTGTGTGAGAAGCTGTTGCCCCCGTAAGTTTTAACCAATCACTTGCGCTTGATGAGTGGGTGCGACATAGCCAAGTTACCGTAAATGCTTTACCCGTACCGGATAAAGCGCTTGCGATAGCCGCATTATCAGTCAATGTCTTTGTTGAAACGGATGATGCAACAACGGATTTATGCGAAAGATAAGGGTGTGTAATTAGGAAGGGTCGGCTCGCATCAGTGCCTTGCGTCATATGATAATTATTACCGGATTTATCATTAATCTGCGATATTCGGCGTTGACGGTGCGTTGCGACATATACACGGATACCGCTTGCGCCGTCGCCTGTATAGGTGTTAACCGAGTTTTGCGCCGCATTTTGAATATATATTCTTCCATCTGTTCCGGAGGAGCGGGCAAAAACAGCCCTAACTCTCCACCAGCCGCTCCCGGCGTCAGCAATAGAATACGCTACACAGTTTGACCCTTGATTACATACGCCCGTAGACAGATCGATTAGAAGCGTTGAAGTAGTTGTCCCGATATTAATTATAGCCCAACGTGTTGATCCGCTTCCCAAAGCCTTAAAATACACGTCGAATTCAACATCGCCAGCAGTTGCGGCGGGGGAACCTATTGTAATTCCATGTGTGGCATTGGCGGTATCTTCTATTAATGTATAGCCTGTGTTTGCTGTAAACCCGGGTGGGGCTTCTTGACTTGCGTTTCGTGTAGAATTAGAAACCGTCCAGGTGGTAAAATCCGAGCGATCAATGCTATTCAAGGTCATGTCCGCCGGGTCTAAAGCGGAGTGCCAAGCCAAAAGGTTGGCGTAATCCGTCGGGACAGCAACCGGAACGGCGGCGGACAACAAGCTCCGCGGCAAACTGTAAGAAAATCCAAAGCCGAAACCCATGTTATATCCTTATTAATTAGCGAACGTTGCGAATACGGTTACAATACACTATTACTTCGGTTGCGGTTGTCCCGCTAAACTTTAGTTTTTGAAACTGTACATCAAGCCGAACGCCGCTTGGGACAGCTATTGTAATATCGGTATCATCGCATTTTGTTAACACGACATTGCCAGCGGTACCGAGTACTTGGACAGCAACGGCGGGAGCGCCCCATAGCGCCATGCAATCTATATCGGCGCCGGACAGTTTAACTACATCTATTGCGGAATGAACTTCATTGTGGGGAATGGCTTTTGACATTATGGATCCTTTACATTATGTTAAATTAATAGCTTAAACGAGCCCGGCTTTTTGAAGGGGCGTTGAAACTGATTTTATTGCGGAAGCTACGGACCCGCCCGAGGATGGAGGAGCCGGCTTTTCGGGCGGCGGAGGTGGTGTAAATACGGCTTGTTTATTATTTAAATCTTTAGCGTCATGGAGATAGAACAGTGTTTTTAAGGTTGCTTCGCCGGAGGGAGTTAGGGGGCTGTCGTTCTTTTCTAATTCCATTTTAACTTGAGTTCTAATCTCATCATTTAATTTTGGATAGCAGTATGCGAGCGTTTCAACATGCTCTTTGGTCAACGTGTTATTCTTCATATGATCAAAGATGTTATAGGGCTTCTCCACAATCTCAACGCGGCGCATAAAACGAGCAACTTCGATGGGGTGAACCTCGGGCTTGCTATTTGGATATAGCTTATTGTTTTTAAAGAACTCTTTGGGCTGATTAGCTTTAAGGTACTCGGCAGCATTATATTGTTTGCGAGCATACGCGGTCGCAAGTTCGGGATAAAACTCATTGGGATTTTCCAACTCGCTTAACGCACTATGTCTTGCATCCGCTATTTTCTTTTTCGTGGCTTCATAATGCTTTTGGCGATCGGCGCTTGAACCGGCGAATATGAGAGCGGGAACGCCCGGGCTTACGGCTTTGCGAACCGTCTTCTCCGCTGCTTTAACAGTTGCCTTCCCTGCTTTAAGAGCGGTATCCGCAACGGATTTTGCGCTAAACGATTGAACGGTATCCTTTGCCATCTTGGGAATTAAGCTTTCGTTCTTATCAATAACGCGCATTAAATGAACCATTGCGCCGTTATAGCGGTCCTTAAGCGCGGCTTTACCGGCTCCAATGATGGCACCGCCAAGAGCGGCGGGGAGACCCCCAAGAGCGGCACCGCCAAGAGCCCAACCCGCTATGCTTCCGGTAACCTCGCTCCCTAAATCAACGCTGTTACCGTAATTATATTTTCCATAATTATTTTCAACCGCGGCTTGAATTCGTGCTAAACCGGCGTAATCTCTTTTGGCGGTCTTATAAGCTATAGCGTCGGCTTCACCGATACTCTCCAAGCTTCGGTTAATAGCGTTGGTGTTTGCTTCTTCAATCTTGTCATGAAAATCCTTAATTAAATCGGTATTATCTTTCCAGATAGTTTTTCCAAAACCATCCTTGCCTTGATTGCTATCGCGAATGCTTTTCTTAATATCCTGCAACCTATCGCTTGTTAGACCTTTTGTGCGAGCATTAAGCTTAAGCTCATCAATCTCCGCCCTTAATAAATTATACTCCGGGTTATCCATTTTGACGGGTCGCCCGGTTGCCGTTAACCCGTATATTGCTTCATCAAGTTGAGCCGCTTTTGGGTCCGCCGGATCGATAGCATATCTTGCGCGTTTTAATTCGGGAAGGTCGTCAAGCTTATATGTTATATCTTTTTTAGTTTTACCTAATTTAGTTTCTAATTCTTTGATGGTCTTGGAGGTGAGAGGATCGGCGGATTGTCCGGCTTCTCTCTCAATATCATCCATATATTTTTTAATAACGCGAACTTGCTTCCGCACCTCGGGAGTTGCAAAACCGCCCTCAATACCGTCCTCCAAAGCTTTTACGCTGCTTCGCAAGCTTTTAATATCGGGCTTGAACTCGGGTGCCATCTCTTGAACTTCGCTCGCCTTTTTGCGAAAGGACCCCAATATATCTTCGCCAACCTCTTTTACGGCTTTATCAACTCGGGCGATAATCGCTTCACCGCCCTTGGTATCGCCTAATTCAACAAGCCTAAACTTTTTTGCAGCATCGGTTACCAGACCCATTGCATTATCATCATAAAGCTTGGTGACTTGTGGCGGAGTAAATCCAATAGCTTTTAATGTATGCTCGTCTTCTTTTGCGCCAGCCCATGTTTTCCCGCTTGCGCCCGCATCGGCAACGCCTTCAACCGCATCATCGGCGCGCCCCAATGTGCGTTTAAATAATCCAACGGCGCTTTTTGCTCCAACGCCTGCGGCGCCAACACCAGCACCAAGCGCACCACCCAAACCCCCTCCCACTAACGCTCCAAGACCGCCTCCCGCTATGGCGCGTTCGGCTAATGTCTCGTAATCGTGTGTGCGAGCGGTATCGCGAATAGCTTCGCCAACGCCTTGGGAGGCACCCTCAATAGCACCTTCAACGCCAAGGCGAGTTGCGCCTCGGGCTATAGATGCTCCAACGCCCTCTCCGCCTATTCGAGCGGCTGCCCTAACGCCCGCCCCTTCGGCTGCGCGGGCAATAACGGATCCGGGGAGATATCTTAATCCCACTTTGGCGGCGCCCAAACCACCCTTGGCGGCGAGGGATGATCCTCCGGAAAAGAGCGCGGGAAGAATACTTCCACCTATCTCCCCTGCAAACCGAGCCTCGGGGTTCTCTTCCGCCCGTTGTTGGGATCTTTTATAATATTCGGGTGCGAATTCGGACGCTGCTAAATCGCTTAATCCGAACGTTAAACCCGAGGCTGCTCCCTCCACATTAGTTTTTATACTTTGTGTCCAATCGCTCGCGCGTTCCTTTTTCTCGCGATACTCCGTGTATTCATCCGGCGAAGCAACGCTTAAACCAAGAGACGCCGCCGTAGAAACATCCATTTCCACTAATTCATTTGTCGCCGGACTTCTATATATAGGCATTATTTACCCTTCGATTTTTCTTCTTGCTCGCGCCTTAACTCTTCCTCGCGTTTAATTTGTTTGCTGCTTTTTACAGTATAACCACCGTTACTGCTTTTAGTTATAACAGCAGCATCCGGATCTCTTGAATAGGTATTCGCAGTATTCGCTGCTACATCATTAATACGCTGAATTAGTTGTGCGATTTGTGATTTACCGCGTCCTGTCGCCCATTGCCAGACTGAATGTAATCTTCCGGATAGGGACGTAATTATATCATCAAGTTGCGCTAACAAACCATTATCCACGGACCCACCCTTCCCGATTGCTTGATTATAAGCTAATCTAATTTGGGAAGCCAAAGACCTTAACGCTGCCGCTTTTCCTTCAAAACCATTAAACGGAATAGCGCCGCTACCACTCGTAACAACCTGATCCCATAAAGTAGCAAACTGCGAAACTTGATCGGCAAGATTTTTAATAGCCAACCCTTTTTCGGCGGCGTCCTTACTATCCGCAACCCCTACCCTTCCGATATATGGTCTATAAGTTGTGGACCCTCTATTATTTTCAACATCGGGTAATTCACCGGTTCTTAAATACCTAATACGAGCGGCTGCGCGCTCCTCTTCCGGAAGTGCGTTAATAATCTTCTCCGCCTCCTCTTTGGTGACAACAAGGGGACCTCCACCCGCCCGGGTTGGGTTTCCGTTACCCGTTGCACCACCGCCGCTCCCTCCCGTCCCTCCTCCTCTTTGGGGTCCGGGTCCCGAGCCGCCACCGGGTGTTGAGCTTGAGCTTGGGCTTGGGCTTGCACCCGCCCGCCCGGAAGCAAGATCGGAGGCTCCCGAGGGATAATCACCCGAGGCATCAACTTTACCGGGTGGCAGTGATCCCAGCGCGAAGTTTTGTTTAACTCTTGTTTGCGTTTCTTTTGCTACTGCAATTTTTCTATCGGTAATAGCTTGTTCCAACTGCACATTAAACGCATACAGCCGCTCATATAGTCGCTTATTACCTTGTGCTCGCCACATTGCGTTTTCATTATCCTTCTTTAAATCTTCAAGAGCAATAATAGAAGCTACATCCGAAACAGTTTTCTTATCATCCCAATATTGTTTTACACTACCATATAAGTTATTGGCGGCGGAGATTTTCTCCTTTTTCCGATTATACTCTTCCTCTTGCTCTTTTATATCGTTATCAATAGCGGTGGTTACGGCAACAATCCCCGCTCCTCCACCGATCATACCCATAAAGAAAGCACCTATGGTACTTAATATCTTTTGACCCGTGTTCTTTTTCTTCCACCACCTCTCGCGATCAAGTGGAGGTGCATTATTAAAATCATTTACGGCGCGATTGATATCATTTTTGCGAGCCTCCAACTCAAGTGCGGCTGCTTCCAATATCCTTAATCGATCTTGATTATAGGTTGACTCGGTATCACGGAATACTTGGCGCTGAATACCTTCATGTAGTTCTAACTGATTATCTTCGTTCAAAGCTTTTTGAGTGAGGTCTCGGGCTTGTTTATAGGAGTTAGTTTCCCGTTGTTGTGCCGAAATCTGCTCAATCCACTTGTGGTATAATACCCCATCTCTAACAAAGTACGTATACCCGTTTTTATCAGTGTATTGGTATTTTGGATCAGACATTAATCCAACCCAAACTCTATTTGAAAGATCGGTTTTTAAAGTCCTGCTATCGACTAAAACATTCCCACCACGATCAGGAATAGAGCCCGCCGCAAGGGTTTTGGCGCGCTCCCCACCCAATCGCTTCACAAGTGCGCCGTAGTTTACGGATGCTTTTCCCGTTGCTGGATCTTCTTTGGCTCCCATGTCGTCAAGTTCGGATTGCGCGAAACCTTCTTTTACCTGATCATCAGGCACAACCTCGGGATCTATACGTTCCTCTTTTTGTTCAAAATCCGATCCCAGTTGGGGGGCGAGTTCTCTTTGTTCAGCGTTTTTGACCAAACCAACGGGACCCATTTTCACTACGGGGCGACTTGTTTGGATTGTGTGATGCTGTCTCGCCTCCTGCTCTTCCGCGGCGATAGCCTCGTCCCTTTCGCGTCTGGCTTGGTCCTCTATTCTCTTTTCATCTTCGGGAGTAACGCGGGAAGGCGAGTATTCCGATGTATTACCGGGCGAGGAAGATCCCCCACTACTACTTTGACCTGTTGCGCCCCCTCCTCCGGGAGTTCCTGTCCCGCCCCGATTTGGAACGCCCGTACTTTCGTCGGGAGCGGTATCGGGTCCCGCAAAAGGGGCGGGAGGGTTAGGATCATTCACTGTCACAACTTGACCTTGCGGCGCGTCCGGTCCGAACCGCGCAACGGGCGGAACGGGCGGGCTGACACGAGGTACATTCCAGGTACCTTCCTCCGTTACGGGACGACCCATAACAGATTTGGGTAAAGTACTTTGATCAACGGGCGGAGGGGTTTCGTAATCATATCTATCGCCGGAAAAGTTCTGGTCCATTGTGGGTGTTTGATAAGATGCTTTTGGAGCATTAACCCGGCTCCCCTTGGGGTTTTCCGAATAATTCTCGGACATAACAGGATCACTGTCATTATCCTTGAATGTGTCGGACCCGTCACCTGGTCCGGCGTCCACATCTGAATATAGTTTATCAATCTCTTGCGACAGGATGGCTTCGGCGGCTTTTCGAGCCTTTTCTCTTGCGGGATTGGGAGGCATCTTATTTACCCTTCCTTGTTTCTAATTTTGCTAATCTTTTATTTAAATCAGCGATTGATGCTAATGACAAAGATAAGGATTTATTCACATCAAGTGCTAATCGGTCCGTAACAGGGTCTTTTCCAACAACTTCCTTGCCGGCTTCGGATTTCGCCATATCTTGCGCCATTATGCCAATTCTGGGTTCCCTTAATTCTTTATATGCGTTATCGGGATCTCCATACTCCAATGCCATCCTTTTGGCATCTTTTTCTTTATATTGATATTCGTATGGCTCTAATTTTTCAAAAGCCTCCCGAGCCGACTTCTCCGAAGTTTTTGCTTCATCATCGGAGGTGACGACCGGTTTAACTTCCTCTTTTGCTTTAATATCGGAAGTCATTTGAAGATATTCCCTGCGGGCGGGAATTCCTTGGCGGCGTCTCTCCGCCCACATGCGATCAAAGTCGGTTAAATGGTCTTTATCTTTTACATGCCAAGTTTTGCTTTGAGGGGCTTGGACTACTTCTTTTCGATCATCGGCATTAAGGATAACCGTTTGACCCGGTATGCCGTCTTTTCGGCGTTGGTTCCAACGGCGGGCGAATTCGGCTTCGGTAATTTTTTTAGTATTCTCTTTGGCATTCTTATCGGAGGGAGACATGCCTTTCATTAAATGAGGAGCCATTGTCATAGCACCATCACTAAAACCGCTCGCAAACTGCGCAAGACCGCTGCCGTTCGTTCCGCGTGCTGCGTTACCTTCGGCGACACCCGCATTAATTTTGTCCGCCTCCAAACCCGCTTGTAAATTAGCTTTTTGATAATCCTGGTACTGTTGAGCATATGCAAGCTTGGTATTGGTATTAAACTTTTGGCGTTCGATATTCTCGGCGCTTGCGGCGGTTGCGGTATTGTTCGCTATATCGCGTGATGTAGTTTGGGCGGTGTTGGCTATCTGTTGTTGGGTTTGTGCGGACTGTTGAGCGATTGATCCCGCGGCGGTTGCGGTGGCGTTCGCGGCTTGATAGCGCGCGGCTCCCGCGGTTGCTCCTCGCCCGGATGCGGCAACGGATGCGGCATTATTCGCAGCATCTTGGCTCATGGCGGCTTGTTGTCCTCTAACGGCTCTCATCTGGTCGCGGGCGGTATTCCTCGCCAAGGCTTGTTGGTTTCTGCCGGTTTGTGCCGCGATATTAGGACCCTGAACGCCCTGCCCTAATTCCGCTTGTCTTCGCAGAACTTGAGCGAATTCGGGATCCTCCATTGTTCTGTCGTCCGCGTGAAAAGAGTTTTTTTGGGTCTTGGCTTTGCCCATTGCTCCAAGTCCGCTAATAACTGATGCTCCTGCCGCCGCTGCTACTAAAGGTAAAACCATGTAATCTCCTAAAAAATTAACGCTTTCTAACGCCCGCTTTTACGCCTGCTTCTAATGAAAGACCCGCTACTTTAAATACTGGATTAGCCACAGCACTTGAGGGTAATGCCTGTCCCGATACCTCCCAAGGGAATGATACCGTCACTTTATACGCCCTTGAAAGTTGATCAGTCATATTTAAAATGACCGGATAATCAACGCGATTGCCGCCAAGTCCCGCTTGAATAGCTTGCAAGTCGCTGTATTTAAAAATCTTTGAATTAGATTTACCGTCAGAGGTAGCCACGATAATCTCTATATTGTGGTAGTTCGTTGTAATATCGCGCAACGCTACTTTATACAACCTCTTGTATTCATTAATCTTTTCCATGCTAATCCAACCCGTTGAAAACTGAGGAGTAGCCTGGATATCTATTGGGCTATCGAATTCAACGCCTTCACTGTCCGCTATGTAATGAAGTGCACCATACTGCCCTCCCAACCATACCGTATCGGAAGCTATTGTTATTGACGGCGTATCAGGGAAATACTTCCACTTATACCACGCGGCGTTATCATAATCATAAACGGCTAAATGGCTATAACCGCCTTCATTGCAGTTAAAGATTATCGATTTATTTAGCTCATAATGTGCGGCTCCAACTATATCAACGTCCGGCGCGACTAAATCCTGCACCGTTGTGCCTATATCCATAAGTTCTAATTTTTTGGTGATTATCTTTAGTCCGGATTTTGATTTAAACATTAAGCCGTCCGGGTATTCGATAATGCTCCGCCATGTCGAGCAACCCGCAAGCCTTGTTAGAAGTTGCGGCATTGAAAATGTCCCGGAGAGCCCTCTATAGTCCGGACCTTCACCGTTTATATAATAAATACTATCTTCTAAAAATACGATTAACACTCCATTAAACGAAGCCAAGCCCTTGATATCGCCGGGTAATTCAATCTGAAAGCCGGGAGGGTAAAAGCTTATTGGAGCGGCGGCTTGTATTTCCTTGGAATAAAAAAGGATTGAGGGTTTTTCGGCGGAAGCAGCCCATAGACGGTTATTGTGGTGAGCGATGTGAGTACATCCACCATATACGGGAAAGTTTGGTAATTCGCCGTTTGCCTGTGGTGGTGAATAGATTTGTTCTTGATATGCTGGCGGTTCGCTTGGAGGTGTTTGTAGCAGTCCGTGCGGGAAGTCGCGATCGTTCGCCCAATCTATACCCCAGCTATTACCGTTCTTATAACCATGAACAACCCGATCCGCGGAGTAGTCCGCTTGTCGTAGATATCTAACGCCATTATAGGTTGTGGTGAAAATGGATATATAACAAGTGCTATTCTTTTCGGCTCGCCAAGTTAAAGGTAGGTTGGCTACCCTTAATGTATATCTTGTTGTGCCGTCACCCGTCATGCTTTCGGCGGGGCTTGGTTGCGAGCGGTGGACAATGCCTTGCCGATCCGCCCATTCATAAACGACTGCTCCTCCCATAACGGCGGTATTGGCGGGAACGGCTCCGAATGTCGCCCCGGGTGCTGTTACGCGCCAACCACACCATGGATCCATAATAAAACCATTCTCGTATAGTTCGTTTCCGTCATATTCAAGAAGTAATCCACCGGAGATATATAGCTTGTTGTTTATCGAAAGCGTCTGATGAGCTTCGGCGTTCCAGCGCTCCGCGGTGATTAAATCCCACGATATCACAACATTTTTATCTGTTGCGGTTGATGTATCCTTCACGGGAACGGTCATTGTCGTGGGGAGAATGCAACGCCTATAAATGCTTGGTCCGGGCTCATCAATATCTGAGGGCGCTTCAACATTTACAATATAGTTATAAGTACGGCTTGACCAATCGGCTTCGCCGTAACACAAGCTTGTAATCACCTTTAGTGGCGAGCCCCAATAATATGACCCATGCAGTGAGTTAGGAACAATCTGGACAAGATAGAATGTATTAGAGTAAAAATCTTGAACATAACCATAGCAACGCGGATAGGTGTTTGCTTCCTCGTCAATCCAAAGGCGGGAGACGGGGATTATCCTCGCATCCCATACCCAATCGGAGGAGCCTTGTTTAACCGCCATATCGGGAACGTCACGATAACCAACGGCGGCATAATTAACACCCGCACGATCAACGGCTAATACACACTGCCCCTTGCCGGGGGAGGTGTCTTGCCGTAACGCGATTGTGCCCATGCTTGTAGTTGAGCCATAAAGAGACAGGTTTGTCGTAAAGGTTCGGTAATAGGCTGTATCTTCCGACCCTCCTGTCCTCTCAAGCCACATGTATCTGTAATACCAAGTCCCGCCCTCCTTCCAAGATGCTAATGCAACGCCGGTGGATGATACGGAGGTTGTAAAGGTATTCGTGAAGTATGTTGCGGCTGTTGTGCTTATAGCTTTAATTATAATAGAGGGTGTCATTGTGACATAAGCGATCATCCAGCCGCCCTGGTAGGTCAAATCATTCCAGGGAATAATATCCCAATCGTGATAAGTGCTATTGAGGGATCCGGTTATTGTGGCGGTATATGTTACAGTAGGCATATCTGGACCGCTACAGTCATAAATGGCAAGGAATATGTCATTAAGCGTGCCGCCTGCGTATGTTATAGCTACTTTGCCGGTCGTTCCCGCTGTTGCCTTGGGCTTAAAACAACCGGATGATCCGCTAATAACATCCTCATAAACTTTGCCGGTAAAGCGGTTTACAAAGCGGTAATGCACGGAAGGGGACAAGCCACCAATATAAACGTAAACATCCCAATAGGGAGTTGAGCAGAAGTCCGCGGCTTTCTTTTCATAGCCAATATCTTTTAGCGCTGCTTCGCGTTTAACAGTATAGGGAGGAAGCTCGCCAATATGTTGCCAGTCCGAATTAAAGGTTGCGGACGGTACTTTCTTGTAAAGCCCGTCGGAATAGCTATAATCGCCTCGGGATATATTATAAACACTATCGTTATGGGTAATTAGCCTATTAGCCACTACATCGCTAACATCACCATCAAAGGTAACGTTGCGTATCATAGGTGCGTTGACAATCTCTCCCAACTTATTGAAGCGGCAGTTTGTGAACTCAAACATAGTATCAGGGTCGGAAAGATACTCGCTCGTATTCTCGCTTAAGCCTTTTTGGAACGGAATATTTATTGTAGCTTTTTGTAGAACCATTTTATATATTCCTTAAAATATCCAGATTTTGCAGCCGTTCTTAACCGTTGATGATGATAGCGTATAAGTGTCTTTGGTGCTTGATACCTCGGTAAGCGCGCACCCGTTTAGCACTATAAACCCTTCGGGGAAGCGTTTTAGATTGTGATTAATTACGTTGTTGCCGGATTTAATATCAACCTCAACAACCTCCCCGCCTTGCAACTCCTCCGGAATAGAATTATCTATTTTGGAGTTTATGGAGTTTATTGATTTTTCAAGGGTCTCGTTTAGATTGCGTTCGTCCGGCGACTTCTGCCGTTCAATGCGTTGCCTAAACTTTTTGGGAATAGGTATTTGCATTAATACTCCCACACTTCATCTTGATATTCTACATCGGTAATGGTGGGATATGAGTTGCTGTCGTGATTTTTGCCTGCTTGAATTAAGGCTATTAGCGAGGTCTTTTGATTAACAAGAAGGGTTGCATCTTGTTCAATGCGATCCATCATGTGAGCTGCGGCAACCAAAACGATATACTGCCACCAAGGCTCGAGCCATGGCGAAAGGGCTGCGGTGGGCGAGCTTGTTGATAGTTCCGTGGGCATCGGGACATAATGAAGCCGAATGCTCTCCGCCTTTAGGCTTGGCGGGAAGAAGGTTAAGCGCTCGTATTTTTGAGTATAGCGAGGAGGAGTTGATTGCCAATCCTTGCGGGCTACCAATACCGTCTCGGCTCCCCTAACCTGCTCTAATCGTTTATATCCATCCGTGGTTACAAGCTCAACGCCCGTAATTTTAAAAGGATGAGTTGTTAAACTAAACAATATCTCTGACGGGTTAGTTACGGCTGAGATTGAATAAAATGCGGAGGTGGAGTAATATTGGTCTCCGTATGTGGCTAATAGTAATTCGTATAATTCTCTAACGCCCCAATTAAGATAATCTACAATCTCGGCGTCAGTAAATGTATCGGACCCGAAAGCGTCTACTCGTCGCCGGGCTGCTGTAATTAGTGTGGCTGTAGTTTGCGGCATTCAAGATCCTTAAGCGGGGAGGACAAAAAGGGGAGTTGCCTCCCCTTTTCATTATTTAAGCAACGTCATCGTCTTCTTCATCGTCATCGTCTTCCATGTCAAGATCATCTTCCTCTTCTTCCTCGGAACCCTCTTGACAATATTCGACAATGGATTTAACCGCGGCTGCGAAGCCCGCCGCATCATCGGCTTTAAGTGCTTTTAAGGCTTTTCTTCCTGCTAATTCTAATGTGGGATTGCCGGCTTTTACCGGAGCTTCCGCTCCCTCTTCGCCTTCATCTTTTTTAGCTTTGGCAAGACCAATCAAAAGCCCAATTCCTGGCTTTTTCATGGTTATCCTTTATCTTGAACTTTAAGAATTACGCAAACACGGGTTGATGACAGTTGAGCCGCTGTTCCCGCTGCCGATTGTGTGATTACGCCCACCCTGCGATTAACCGGGTCAACGGAATGTAAATAAGCACAATCATTGGAGTTTGTTACGGGTTGGCGAAGAGATACATGCCACCCTACGATTGAATTCGCGGGAAACTCAACCGGCAGAGTGCAGGTGTAATAACCGTCGCCTGCTGATGTAACTGTCACGGATGCGGGAGTAACTCCGCCTGCCGATGAATAGCCATCGCCGGAAAAGTTAAACACGAAATCTCGTGCGTATTGTAAATTAGTCATTACTGGATTATATTTAGTCTCGGGCATATTTTTCTCCTAAAAAGGTTTAAGGTTGTCGGATGGGGGAGCATTAATATTAACGCTCCCCTTCATCCAAGATTAATTATGCGCCGAAGTTGAAGAATACAACGTCAGACGGATTGGGAACAACTAAATCAACATAGCTAATTAAACGAACTTCAAAAGCATCGTCATTAGATACGCGGGTGAAGATGTTTCCATCTCTCTCTTCGAGTTGCATTAGGTCTTTTGACCAATGTGCGAATTCAACGTCAGAGGTATATGCCCAAGCGAAGTCACGGGGGCAGTAGGGTGTTGATACAATCTCGATCTCGCCAACGCTGGATACAAGAACGGTTTTGCTAAAGCCGATGTTATTTTCTTTACCTTCGATCACGCGGTAGTTGCCGGCGTCCAAAGCTAATTCTTTTTTAACATACGGATTGCAAACGAACTTGGTCGGTTTGGCGCCGAATTGCTCGGCTAAATCCATACCCTCTTGGAGAACTTGTGAGGGTGATTTTCCGCCAGCAGCGAGATATAACCCGGCAAGTCTTGTCCAATCAGATGATAAATCAACGCCTTGAACGGTTACGGCTGAAGAGCGATCAATCGGTGTGTGACCTAATAGCCCGTTTAAGCCTTTGTTGCGTGTACCGTATTTAAAGATGAAGTCGCCAGCGGCAGCGCCGTTGATTAAGCTTAAATCATTAACGGTAAACTTGCCGTTGATTGCGTCAATGCTGGTGATGCGAGCGTAATCACCGCTATCGCGAAGAGACCCAGAGGTTTCCGCGGCAGCAAGTTGGATTAGGTCGCCTTTCTTTAGATTGACGACATCGCGTGGGTTATCGAGAGTTACGGTATTGGATGAGATACCGTTTGTTGCGATTTTGCCTTTTGCCATGCTGACGCCGCGGAATGCAGCAACTTCAAGCTCAATAGCCATTTGGCGACGCATGTCGTCAATGACCTCTTTGGCAATCTCAACGAATGAGCCAACGCCTTTTTTCTCGGCAGCAGCCATTGTTAAACCTTCGATTTTGCGGGTGGCATAGAACTTTTGGGGAGTTACTTCCCATTGCTCATAGTCGCCGGCAGAACCGGATTGTGTTTGAACGGTTTGGCTGTCCGCTACGGTAACGCCGAAGCCGTTGCCGAGATTATATTTAACGGGTACGATGTATTTTTTGCCCTCAAGTTTTGTGGATTTGGTTACATCGGTTTTTTTGGTGTCTTTTAGAAAGTGGGTTGCGTCCATACATAAATCACGGACGGGACCTGAAGCGTAGTATTCTTTTAGAAAATTAGATGCGTCTGATGCGAATGCGTAATCACCCATGGTGATCTCCTTGTAGAAAAAAGTTATTTCATATATTTAGAAAGATGCTTTTTGCTTAATTCCTCAAAAACTTCCTCGGGCGTCATTGCCTTCTGTGGAGCCGCTTTTGAAGAAGCATCTTTATTACTTAATGTTTTTGTTTCTCTTTTTTCCGACGGAGCGGACCCACGAGACGCGGGGGCAACCTCTTTGGTTGCGGAGGATTTACTTAATAAACGCTCCCTCCGGCGCGCTGCAACCTCGGCTTGATCTCGAAGTTGCTTCTCATATATCTCTAAAAGTTGAGGAACTTTAATTTCCTTTTTATACTCTTGATAATATGAGACCATGTCGTTCCAACAAAGTTCGGTTAAAAACTCCGGGGAGAGTTCACCGTCCTCTATAGATATATTTAAATATTCCTTATCCTTAATATTATTCTCGATATGATATTTAACGGTATTTAAAGCACGCTGGATTTCTTGCTCTTGCTCGCGCTCAAGGCGGGCTCGCTCTTGCTCGGCTTTAAACTCTTCTAATTCTTTTCTTACTTTGGCGGCTTCATCTTCGGGTTCGTTTAATGCCCGCTCCGCCCATTTACGAGGATCTATTTTTGCTTTATCCAAAAACTCATAGGGGTCTTTCTCCCAAAGCGTCATTAATTCTTCGACATGCTTAACTTTTGTTTCGCGCTCGCCTAATTCGGCTTCCCAACGTTTAAGCCTCTTTTTCTGTTTACGTATCTTAATGTGGTCTTCAAGAAGACTATCCTCTTTTTCCTTTTCGGCTTCCTCGGGCGGAGCTTCTTTAGGATTAGCTTCATCTTTATCGTCTTGTAGCGATTTATCAGCGTCGGGGGTGGATGCACGGTCTTTTTGCCATTTCTCGAATGCTTCGGTTAATGACGATGGTTCTCCGGATGCTTCTTCGGTGGTTGTTTCCGGGGCGGCAGCATCAACATTTATTGATGCATCATTTAATGAGGGTTGATCGGACATGCATTTTTCCTTTTTTTTATTGCATAGGTTGCGGAGGCGGTAACATGTTTGGATCCATCATCGCGGGATCCATTGCGGCGGGATCAGGCGGCATGGCTTGATCGGGCGGAGGTGGTGCGGCGGGTTGGGCGGCGGCTTGATCCGCGGCTGCCTTGGCGGCTTGCGCGTCCAGAAGTCCTTGAACTTGGTCAAGCCAGTTGGAGAGCGCGAGGAGGATCTCGGGCGGTGCTCCGTTGGCTTCGGCTTCAAGGTATTTAAGCGAGCCGAGGCTTAAGCAGAGTTGGAGGGGCATTCGGTCATGGGGAGCCAATATCTGACCTCCTCTAACAATCTCGTCCAAACGCTGCTCAACTAATCGCCGCGGTGATGTATGAATGTTGGTGGAAGAAAGAATATCGGGAATATCCAATAATTCTAAAGCCTCTTCCTTTTCGATCCATTGATTGTTTAGGAAGTCTTGGACCATTTCCAATCTGCCGGCGGGTGTGTCCGGTAATCGCGAAGCCGAAAGCACTTCAATCTCATATTCTCCGGTGTCCATCATAGCTTCTTCCATGGAAACCTTTTGGACCGACCCCTTATGTTTATATGTTGCAACGAATTCGCCTTCGCGCTTATAAATGCGTTCGGCGGCGTCAAGCGTTAATGTGGCAAGGCGGGCGAACATATCTTCCCAAGCTTTTCCAACGATAACTTGGCGTTCGGTTAAGCTATCAAGCCAGTTGCGAATAGCAGCGCCGGAGTTAATGCCGGCGGGTTTTGCTCCCGCGGCGTTTTGCGCGCTCCATCCTGTTTCCTGCCACGCCAATTCAAGAATATACTTTAACCATCCTTGCAACACTT